>Ga0307379_10001698_pt1 | contig 34058 bp, 45 predicted proteins | sample UN2MG_FD_202237 | JGI IMG/M metagenome (GOLD analysis project Ga0307379, IMG submission 202237) | Soil microbial communities from Risofladan, Vaasa, Finland - UN-2 | ecosystem: Environmental > Terrestrial > Soil > Coastal area > Acid sulfate soil | place: Finland: Risofladan, Vaasa | collected...
CAAACTTGATTTCTCTAAAATTGTGCCAGAATTGATAATTAAACCTATCATAAACCCGTTTACAGATAAACATAGAAAAAGAGTAACAAAAAAAGATATAGAGAAATTGAAAAAATGGAATTCGGTCTACGATTCGGTCTGCGCTTCGGTCGGGGCTTCGGTCAGGGCTTCGGTCGGGGCTTCGGTCGAGGATTCGGTCAGGGCTTCGGTCTGGGATTCGGTCGGGGATTATATTTCTTCTTTTTTTAAGCTTACAGAATGGAAATATATCAAGCACAAAAAAGGCGAGAATCCTTTTCAATCCTGTATAGACCTCTGGGAATCTGGGCTTGTGCCGTCCTTTGACGGTAAGACTTGGCGATTACACGGGGAGAATGGAAAAGTATTATATGAACACACCCATCTTGCAAGGATAAGAAATGATTTATAAGATGTTCATCGAATGGAAATGTCCAGTTTGTGGACGCCAAAATCGGCGTAGACGATATGCATTTTCTTCCATTCTCTATTGCACTGAATGTCATTTTCCTGTTGATACATATGGTCGTGTGGAAGTTATTTGCAATCACAAATTAGCAAAGAAATGTAAGGAGAAGGTATGAAACGATTATTATTTGTAGTTGCTTTCCTGTTCTTGCTTGCTTGCACAATCTTAGACCATTTTTACTACCGTCCTCGAATGGGAATAGTCCAGGAAAAGATTTACATCTTTAATCCAGGGGATTCAAAAGAGTTCACCCGCTGGAAGCAGATAGTAGAGATACTCACAAGCGACCTATACAAGCAGGGGATTATATCGTGGAATGCAGATAGTCTTTTGAAAGAATTAGACCGTGCAAGAATGGAGGGAAGATGAAATCAATAATACCCAAAATGAGTAAGACGGAACGGATGGTGTGGATAAGGGCGTGCGAGCATTTGTTGAGGTGGTATAAAACAGTCGGATGGCATTTATTTGGTTGTCCTTTTTGTCCAGTGGCAATAAGGTATAGGAAAGAAAAAGAAAGAGTCTGCTCTCATTGTGTATGGGTATGGTTTACAGGGTATGAATGCCAGGAGTATACTGAAAATAAAAAATATAAATATTCTATTGAATACTTACGAAATTCCAGACATCCCTGCTGGACACGCAACCGAATTCGACAACTTACACGTTGGATTGAGATGTTAGAGAAATGAAGACTGAAATAAAACCGTTGACTTCACTTCAAGTTATCAGAAAACACTGTCTTCTTGATTGTAAGGGAGCAGGAGAAGGTAGTATGAAAGCAGTGCGAAACTGTCTCAAATTAACCTGTGCCCTGTATACCCGTAGACTCGGTCACAACGAGAAAGCAGGTCAAGACAAAGGTAGGTATGCCTCGGAGCGAGAAAGAGACGCCACGGGCAAATTTGAACACAAAAAACCCATAAAAGATGGAGAAAAAAAACAGGCACTGGCCAGCGATAAAAGCCAAATTATAGAGGTTTCGGAAAGCGTAATAGTTTCAAAGAAACAATGGGAGAAAATTCAAGAAAGATTGGAGGAGAAACATGACAATAGTAATTTCTGATGTGCCACCATCGCAAAACAAATGGGATAGGCTCAATTATGCCAGGAAGGGAAGGTTTGTCAAGAAGTCAATTAAGAACAAATGGCTAAAGTACTATCACAATTATGGCATGCTATGGAGGGCACAACATCAGGGATATGCCAGGAAGGTTGGAATTACTTTTTGTTTCAACAACAAGATTCGGCATGATAAAGACAACTATGCTTTTTTTAAGCCTCTTCTGGATGGTCTTGTGCGGGAAGGAATAATAAAGGACGATAACACCAAGGAGATTAAGACAAGTTATAAGATTGTTCTGGGGGCAAAGAGAAGGGAGACCATCATAGAGTTGGAAGAATGAGCATGTCAAACCCAAAACCAAAAAGGAGGAGTGAAGTGAAACAAGTAGACAGCATTAAGCTTTCCGAGATTATGTTTAAGTCGGAAAGGACCAGTAAGGGTGATATTAAAGCCCTTGCAGAGAATATCAAAACATATGGTGTGCAGCATCCGCTGCTGATCACCGGGAGCGGAAATGGTGATCACCCATATGAGATCATCGATGGGCGTCGCCGGTTTGAAGCTTTGAAGCTTCTGGGTGCAGAAAAGGCACCATGCCTCGTACTCACAAGAGCAGAGGCAAATGAGGATCTCTCTTTGATCCTCAATACATACCGGCTAAACCTCAATCCTGTGGAGCTCTATAATATGGCTGCACGCTATGTCAAAGATGAGCTTAAAGGGGATCCATTGGCTTTACCTCCGGAAAGAATCAAGGAGGTGGCCACTAAACTCAATCTTGATATAAATGCAACATGCAGGATTCTCAATATCGGACGGCTTGACAAAGATACAATGGAGCTGCTTGCTGCAGGCAAAATCCCTTTAGGCCTTGCCCTGTTGAGCCTTCGAATACCGGAAATAAAATCCCGGCAAAGATTCTGTAAACGATGTGCCAAGGAAAGACCATCCATTAGGGAGGCAGTTAGTTGGCTTAAATTCGGAGAAAAAGAAAAAGCGTGTCGAGACCTTGACAATGCAATATTCGATACAAAGGAATGCAAATCATGCAGACATAGGGGACAGCGGGATAAATCCTTATTCGAATATGATGGCAAAGAGGAGGAGAAGTACTGCTGGAATGTCAACTGCTACAATAAAAAGGAAAATGAAGTATGGAATGCAGCATTCAAGGAAGTTAGAAAGAAACTGGGGCTCAGCAGAATATCCAAATCCAATAATTGGTTTGATTCTGTCGAGTTTAATAAGGTCATACCGGAGGATCCTGAGAAATGTAAGAAATGCAAGAAGGTAAAGCTCTTGAGCATGCATGGAGAAGGATTCATTGTGAAATGTCCTGTTGAATGTTCAAATATTAAGAAGGCAAAAAGAAGTGATAGAAAGCAAAAGAAAGACCCCAGTAAATTTACGAAGAAAGACAAGGTCCAAATCCTCGAGGAGCGATTCGCCCTGGCTGCCCGGAAAGCGATGGTCGAAGATATCCTGCTCATAAAAAAGGGGGGGGATTATACCACAAATGATATTTCCTTTGCCAAAGGGAAAACTCCAAAGGATTACAAAAGGATCCTATTCTTTGTTGGTTGTTTTGACCATAGGAATCCCTTCCCTGCTTTTTATGTTCGTAGCGACTATAGCGGAGAAAACGAAAAAGCAACGGAGTTAGTCAAATCGTTGGACCTAAAGAAGGTAGCAAAGGAAAATATCCCAGAAGCAGCTCGCTATCTTTCAACTTACGACATGTCTGGTACTACTCCTGAGCAAATCGATATGGCCATATCTCTGCTGTACGGTGAGGAGAACTGGTGCAAAACGCACTATGCATCGATTGAAACCAAACTCTCGAAGCGCAGCAAAGGATTTCTCAAGGATGTGAAGCCCTAGAAACCATCTTGGACATAATTATATGACCAACAGCAACGAGTATCCTGAAAATTGGAAAGAGATTGCAACAAGAATTAAAGAAAAGGCAGGTTGGAAATGTGAACGGTGCGGGCATAAGCACGAGGTTGAGACAGGTTATGTTCTCACCGTTCATCATCTTGTGCCTGAGAAGAGTCTGTGCGAAGACTGGAATCTTGCTGCGTTGTGTCAGCGATGCCATTTGAAAATGCAACATATAGATATGTTCCAGGGGCTTTTGGACTTTTATGAATTTTCGGATTGGTTCAAACCGCATCTTGAGGGCTTCTTAAATTGGTTGAGTAATGGTTAAAGGATTAAAAAAAGGAGGTAAGAAGAATGCCAAACCTAATAGCTGATATTGAATTGCAGTGTCCCTGCTGCAAGAAATGGATCAACGTGAAGGTGTACAAGGAAAAGATTAAAGAAGCAGAATTTGAGTTTCCCTTTGAGGTGAAGGCAATACAACAAGGATTGTTCGATAAACAAGAGGCGCAGAACGGCGAGGCTCAGGTTATTGAAGATAAAACGCAAAAGGCAATCGAACACGAAGAAAAACAGGAGGTGAAAAATGTTTGATGCAGTGGAAGTAATAGCAAAATGCCCAAAGGGTTGTGATAAACAGTTGATAAAATGTTCTCCAAGTCTTTATATTTGTCCACAGTGTAAAACTGCTTATGTGTTCGCTCAAGGCAGAGGTGGTTCAAAAGAAAGAAAAGGTTTCTTCCGGAAAACATCAGCGGAGAATGTAGCAAAATGCAAAGAGATATTGAAATCTGGGAATTGGAAACCTTTAATAATTCTTAATAAAAATGAGCAAGCAAAGGAATCGATGGAGTTAACAGAAAAAACCCTTGTAAAGTATTTCTTGATTGACTATGAAGTATCTCGTCTAATTAAAGTTTTTGAATCAAAGGGGCAGTTAGAGAAATATTTCGATGACTACCCAAGGCAGTTCAATAGTTGTCGCATCTTCAAAGCGATAGAAATGCCATTCGAGATTGTTAGGAAACTGGAAATCAAAGGTTAACAAAGGAGGTGATTGATATTTTAACAACCATAATCACAAGGAGGCGTTTATGCGGGGTTAAACCAAAGACTCCTGTAAAACCAACAAAAGAGGGGACAGGAAAATCAGCTATATATTGATATTTCAATCTTCACAAAGAGGCGAGACGAAAGTAACCAATTCTGTCCCCTTGTCTCGCTTTTACGAGAATAACAGAAAGAGGAGTCTAATTGAATAAATGGCTCAAGGACTGTAAGAGTTGTAATATGTCCGCAGATGATTTCCTGACTATGGTGCTCAACTATGCAAGAAACGATGAACTGAAGGCTAAGTTATTCAGTTACATCTATTTGAGGGAACGAGCGGAGAACCCGAAGAAGCCCGTTGCGGAAATTCAAAAGCAGATGTGTCTGAAGTTTCAGGTGAGTCTCAAAACGCTCGAGAAATATATTTATTGGAAATAACCAAAAACTAAATCCTCTAATTTTATAAATAGTGTAATGCAAGGCTTTCAGCCTTGCTTTTCCATTTCTAAAAGTAGACCGTAATAAAATAGGTTTAATTTTACAACTTATCTATTCATATTGTTACTAATGATTATAGAAGACAAAGACATAGATAGAAAGATTGCGGAAGCGATAGCAAGAGAATACAACGAAGACCCCGAAGAAATAGAAAAGGAAATTGAGTCTTGCAATCAATTACATTTGAGGGAGAATGTTTAAGACCATAAAATTTATTTATTCCTTGTTCTCTTGCTATTTTGAGAAAATCTTTTGCTCCTTTCATATATTCTTGTGTGAAATCTTTTTGTCCCTTAAAAGACAGAACTTTTCCGTTTTTCACAAAACAACCAGGGCGAGGAGTGGGCAATCCTCCCATAACTTCTGGGCAAATAGGAACAAGAATATACTTTTGAGCAAGCTGACGAGCTTTTTTCTTGAAAACCGTTGGTTTCCCGTGATACCTGCAGGGAACTCCAAGACAACATTCAGAAATCAAAATCTTTTCTTTCATAACTCTAAATATAATACATTTTTTTCTATTTGTCAAGAGGAAAATTTAAGTAAGTGTCTTTTTTTCCCGAACTTAAAGATTTATAAGAGGGTAATTAACATTGGCTAAAAATAAGGGTGGACGTCCAACGAAATTCAAAGAAGATATGATCCCTATGGTGGAGAAGCTTGCTGGACTGGGATTGACCGAAAGGGAGATAGCGGAATTCTTCGGCATCTGTCAGGAAACTTTAATGAACTATAAGAAACAACATGAGAGTTTTTTGGAAGCAATAAAAAAGGGCAAGTTGAAGGCTGAAATATCTATGACTCGTTCGCTTTTCACAAGCGGGACCCAAAGTGGAAATGTAACCGCTATGATTTTCTGGCTCTGTAATAGGGTACCAGCAAAGTGGAAACACGTCAGCAAGATTCTGATAGCCTCAGGTGAAGAGGGAATAGCTGATATTAACAAGCAGGAAATTGAGGAGATGCATGAAAAGCTCAAGACAGCTTACAACTAGAGAAAAGGAAATCGACATTAAGTATAAGGGCTACAATAGTCTTTTCTACTTTGCTGAGCAGATCCTCGGTTATGATCGGCTCACACCTCAGAACGAGGAATGGTGCTGGGAGTTAGAGAAGAAGCCCAAAAAGCTGCTGCATCTCGCACCCAGGAAGACGTATAAGACTACGATTGGGACCAAGGCGTATCCTATGTGGAGGCTCGAGCAAGACCCGAATCTCAGAATCCTTATCATCAACGAGACGGAATACAATGCCAAGAAATTCCTCAGAGAGATCAAAGGACATTATGAGCGTAATAAGAAATTCAGGCACTTTTACGGGGATAGAGTGAGCAGCGATAAATGGGGAGAGAGAGAGATTACTATAAGCTCCAGGACAAGGAATTATTCCGAAGCAAGTATAACAGCAATGGGTTTTGGTTCTACTCTGACAAGTGCTCATTATGACATAATTATCATTGACGATCCCTGTGGTATGGATGACAGAGAGAGCGCACTCAAGAGGGAGAAGAAAAAGCAATGCTTCAGGGAGATTCCCAGCATTTGCGACCAGAATGCGGAGATCCATGTCAGAGGAACTCGCTGGCATTACGATGACCTGTATGCCGATATCGAAGGCAACCTCAATCCGGAACTAGCAGCAGAGGGTAAAGAGAATTACTTCGTTATCAACCAATCAGCATTGAACGAAAACGGAGAATCAAACTTCCCTGAGAACTTCACCAAAGATGACCTCAAAGCCATTGAAATTGAGGTTGGCGTTGTTCTGTTTGCTTCGAATTATTTGAATCAACCACTTGCAGAAGGATCTCAGCTGATCAAGCTCATGGACCTGCAGTATTACAATCATCTCAAATTTGAGCAGGAATATCTAAAAACAAACAAGCACGTTGATTTCTACGGCTTTATCGACCCTTCCCTTGGAAAGACGGGGAGCGATTATGTGGCCATTGTCATAGGAGCTGTGCCAAAGGATGGATATATCAGGATCCCGGAAGCAAAGGTGGTATTAATTCCCCCAAGTCAACAGGTTAGGCTTATCCTGGACTTGCAGAAGAAGTACAAATTTAAGAAGTTCGGCATTGAAGACAACCTTTTCCGGGGCTTGCTGAAGAAAGAGGTCGAAGACCTGGCAGCACAGGAGAAAACTTATATCAGATTAACACCGGTCACACAAACAAAGAACAAGAAGGTTAGAATCGAATCCGCAGAGCCACAGATTAAGCGCTATGTCCGGTTTCGAGATGATTGGAAGACAGCATATCCAATACTGATAAATCAGCTGATACATTACCCTGTAGGAGCGAACGATGACGGACCGGATGCCCTAGAAGGACTCCTGAGCCTGATCAAGACGGAAACCGTGCAGATATATATAATATAGGAGCGATTGTGTTTGATATCATAAAATCGAAAATGAAAGAGGGATTGAGGAATTTTATCTTTCCCGGTATGGATAGCAAAGGTACATCTTCGGGCGTTTTTAGTTTTCAAGAGATCATCGATATGGACAGGTATGGAGAGGTAAAGGCAGGTAATTATGGGAGCATGGTGAAAGCTAACATTGGCCTTGTCTATCGCTGTATTAATATCCTTGCTTTCGATGTGGCGAGTGTGCCCTTTTATGTATACAAAAAGGTTGGGAAAGAGAAAAAACTGGTCGCGGAGCATCCATTTTACAAACTTATTGAGAATCCTAATCCATACATGCTGGGTTGGGAATTGAAGTGGTTCCTGCAGGGTTTTCTTGACGGAACCGGGAATTCATATCTTTATACTCCAAAGACGCTTCTCAAGAGACCATTTCAGTTACATATTCTTCCGACTCAAAATGTGAATAAGCGAACCGATAAGGGCAGGTTCTTATACGATTATTTCAATGGTGCAGAATCTATGACCTTCACGCAAGAAGAGATAATCCATTTCAAATATCCTAATATTGCGAATATCAACATTGGCATGGGTCCAATAGAGGCTGCACGAATGGGAATCAACAAAGACCTATTCATGGATATGTTCCACTTAAGCCTTTTTGCCAATCGAGCTCGTCCTGATGGAATCTTATCAACAGAGATGGATCTTCAGCCGGATGAAATCAAAGCGATCTCAAAACAATGGAATAAGGCACACAGAGGTGTCGGGAAGACCGCGCGGACAGCTGTCTTGCCTAAGGGATTGAAGTACGATGCAATTACTATCGCTCCGAAGGACCTTGAATATGTGACCGGTCAGACAATGAACGCTGAACGGATCCTTGGCATCTTCGGAGTGCCAAAGGATAAGCTCAATATGACAGACACCGTAAACCTGGCAAATGCTGATGCTATGGAAAGAAGCTATTACAAAACCACTATTGCACCTCGACTAAAACAACGGGATGCTTACATGACTCAGATCGTCAAAATGTATGATCCGAGACTCATTATTGAATCGGAAAACGTGATTCCCGAGGATAAAGCACACAATCTCAAGCAGGAGGCTCAAGACTTAAAGCATGGCGTTATCGTTATCAATGAAGCACGTGACAGGAGAGGAATGGATTCCGTACCCTGGGGAGATAAGCCGATTCTGCCATTCAATATGATGCCGCTCGAGTCCGTATCACCCAAAAAGGAGAATGAGAAAGTCTGGATGGTTGGTAAGGAGTTCAAACCGAGCGAAGCGCTGACATGGCAAGCCTTCAAAAAACAGTGGAAGGAGCAGTATTGGAAAGGCTATGTCCGGAGGACAGAAGCCGAGGAAAAGCTGTATATCTTCAAATTAAGCGACTATTTCGAAGATCAGAAGAAGCAGGTTCTCAAAAATCTAAGGAAATATGGAAAAGCATACAAGAAAGTCAGTCTATTCCTTTTCTCCCTGTTTGAGTGGAATGAGAAGATCACTGAACTTATGGAGCCTTTGGCAAAAGCATCAATCCAGAATGGGGCAGAGACCCTTATCGAAGATTTTGGGCTCGGGATTGCATTCGATATATCATCCCCATTTATTTCAGGATTCTTTAGAGGTAGGGAAAAATTAATCAAGAATATTAACATAACCACATTTAATAAGCTCAAAGAGTCACTAGAAGAAGGACTTGCTAACGGTGAAACTATTAACGATTTAAGTGTAAGGGTAGAAAGCATATTTGCAGAGGCAAAGGGGCCAAGGAGTAGGCTCATTGCGAGAACCGAGGTGAACACAGCTAACAATTTTGGTCATATGGAGGCTATGAGACAGGCAAATGTTGAAAAAAAAGAGTGGATTACTGCAGGTGATGGTGTTCCTCCAACAAGAGAAACGCATATGCAAAATGAGGAAGAAGGTTGCATTGGATTAAATGACACATTTTCCGGAACAGGGGAACAATATCCGAGTGAACCTGATTGCAGATGTGCGGTAATCCCCTGTATGGAAGAATTGAAAGGGAGGTTTGTATGAGAAAGTCGTTATATTTATTTTTTGCATGTATTTTGGTCGCGCTGGTACTGGCATCTCTGACCACGGGAAAAACATCTTTCAAGCGAAGGATCCTAATTGCATCCTTCAGTTCGGATAGCGACACGGTTTGGATCAGCAGAAGAGCCGATAATTGGCAGGATAGTATTATTGAGATCGCAGGTTGTGAACAAGGAGTACAGGCTGAATTCTGGGGCTGCTTTTATGGTGATAGCGGAAAATTCCTGTTGACATGGTATTATGGTCATGATCCGAACAACCTATTGGGACCGGAAACATTACTTGATACTTCTCTCGCTGCAGCCGAGACATTGCATGCTGTTTATACCATCACAAATTGGAAATACAGCTGGGGATCTCTGCAGTTGGGCGATAGCATTGATAAGACTGCAGGGGATAGCGTGAAATCCAAGCTAACCGAATTCGAGCAATAAGGAGGAAATGTGAATCCAGAAGAGAGAAAAAAGCTATTTGAAAAGTACCTTGCATGGCGTGAATTGAAGCAGGGACTCAAGGACCTCCCCCCATATCTTGCCAAAGAGCTTATGGAATTCAAATACTTCGATGGAAAGGCCTGTAAAATTATAGATACGGATGATGAAGATCGAACAATTACCTTTAGGATATCTGATGAGACACTTGACCGGTACAAGGAAGTGATGAAGGTAAAGGGCTGCCAGATTGAAAACTTCCGTGCAAATCCAGTTGTTTTGTGGGCACATAACCGGATGCAGGAGCTTCCCCCAATTGGCAATGCTCGATGGATCAAGATTGAGAAGAATGAAATAATATCCCAGGCTGAGTTTGCACCGACAGATTTCGCTATGAGTATCTATATGCTTTACAAGAAAAAGTTTATGCATGGCGTTTCCGTGGGTTTCATCACGCTCTCATATACCGACACTTATGATGACGATAGCACACCAGCGAATGGGATTATTGAGAAATGGGACTTGCTTGAATATTCACCGGTTCCCGTACCGGCCAATCCAAATGCCCTGGTGACTGCTTATAAGAGCGGAAGTATTGTTGTCCCCGAAATGATATGGAATGATTTTGAGGAATGGAAAGGTCAAAAGACCGAGTTCTGCAAAAACTATTTCGCAAAATCATTTCCTAAGCCGGTTTGTGACGAAGACAAATGTGACGTCATTTATACTGCACATGTAGAAGATGAGGCAAAGCATAACGAACCAGAGGGTAAACCAGAACCACAAGTAGAGCCTGAAGGAGAACCCGTGGTGGCAGAAGAAGTTCCTGAGAACGAAAAAGACAAAGGAGGGATTCTGATTCGACTAAAAGACCTTGTTGAGATACTGGGAGAAGAAAAGGCACAGAAGGTCATTGCCGGAGAATTGGATTTTCTTAAAGCATTGGAATTAATACCACCAAAGGATAAGCAAACAAAAGAAACTGATGAAGTAGACATTGAGGAGGAAAAGGAAGAGGAAATCGAAGTACAGGAGGATGATTCTCAGACTCCGGAGAACTCAGATGAAGGTGACCTTTTGATTTCAGAGGAGGATATTGATAAAGTCATATCCACTCTGAGAGAGGAATTAAAGAAAGACTTCATTGGAGAGTTTAGGAAAAGCGTCTTGGGAATTGTCGATTAATAGCAACTTAAACAAGGAGAAAACATGAAAATGGAGGAAGTTGTTGAGAGGGTAAAAGGTGCTCTTGGGGAGGACTATTTCAAGAGTGTTTTTGAGACTCCAGAGATGAAGAAACTGTTCGAAGCCCATGAGAGACTAAAAGATGTAAAGCCGGAAACTCTTATTGAGAAGAAGGTTGAACTTGCTCAATCAGCACGCTTTTTAAGAGCACTTGCAAGAGGAGACCAGAAAACGCTAAAGGAAATCACCGATGAGGAGAGGAAAAAGTATTTCTCATGGCTATATGGTTTCAGTGGAAGTGATGTTGATCAGAAAGCTCTCACCACCTATCTCAATGAGACAACCGGCAGCGAAGGGGCATACTTGACGCCTTTGGAGTATTACCAAAAGATGTTTGAAATCAAGACCTCATATGGTCTTGTTAGGGAAGAGTGCCTCACAATTCCTTTGACCACAAAGGAAATGAAAATCAACAAATACATCACCGAGCCGACAACGTCCTGGATAGGTGAAAAGGTGAAAAAACCTGCAACCAAGCCAGTATTTGATCAGACAGAGCTGAAACCCGAGAAGCAGGTTTGTATCATTCCTTTCACCGAAGAGGTTCTTGCTGATGCAACTCCACCTCTCGTTCAGTTCCTGATTAGCATAACAGCAAAGGCATTCAAGAAGGGTGAGGATTATGCTTTTGTTAATGGTGCTGGAACCGACGTTTGCGGTGGAGTGGGAGTAGGCGTTCTTAACAATGCGAGCGTGAAGAAAATCGTCATGGGAGAGGGCAAGACCAGTTTTGCTGATGTTGATTTCGATGAGCTTCTGAGAATGGCTGACGCTGTAGATGGTGACATGGACGAGGGCTCGAAGTTTTTCTTCAATAGAAACATCCTGCACAAGCTCATGATGAAGAAGGACAAAAACGAGCGATACCAATGGTTACCATCAATGGGAAAAGAAGGTCCCTCTATCTGGGGTTATCCCTATAGGAAGTCTTCTCTGTTCCCGGGAAACGCCAATGATGGTGCCAATAAGCCTTTCATGGCTTTCGGTAACTTGAAGGAATGCGTGGCACTCGGAGACCGGCAGTCAATGGCCATCAAGCTGCTCACGGAAGCAACCATTGATGATACCAACCTCGCTGAGTATGACCTTCAAGCTTTGAGATTCGTATCCAGGGAGGATATTAAGATCATCCTCGCAGGAGGGATCTCCGTACTGTGGACTCACGCGTAAAACTAAGGAAAGAAAGGAGGTTTTTGTTAAAATCTTAAATTCAAACAAGGAGGATATTGTGAAAAGGATTTTTCCCTTGCTCTTCGTCTTTGCATTCTTAGCACTATTTAGTGTCGAGATGGAGGCAACAGATTATACACATGCGCAGCTCCTGAGCACTGACACGCTCTCTGCTACTGCAGCTTGCACACTCTATACCAGCGACTTCGCCTGGTTCAAGGACAGCACTGTTTGGCAACTCGGATTCTCATCAAACCAGGCAAACGATAGCACAGATCTTGCTATCAACGCTTACTGGGGAGTCGATTCAACATTAGGGCCCTGGACAGATGCACAAGCCGTTGCAGCAAATCACATAATTGATGATTGGATTATGACACCATATTCAGCAGAAACCATAAGTAAATGGTTTGAATGGTGCAAGATAATCATTACTGGCAATACAGGTTTGAACGGAGCAAGCACTATTGTAAAAACTTATATACTCTATAGGAAATACTGGAAAAAGGAATAACTAAACTCCGTCCAGAGAATAGAATGGGGGAGGGGTGCAATTCCCCTCCCTTAAATTGTAACATTAACCGGAGGAAAGTATGAAATTTGGAAAGCAAAAAAGGAAACAAGAGAAACCTCCCGAGAAGGAACAACCGAAACCAGAGGAGCCCAAGGAGAAAGAAGACGAATTGAAGGCTGATGCTGAGGCTGCGGCAGTTTCGGAGCCCCAGCAGGAAGAGCAGAAGCCTGAGGAGAAACCAGAAGAGATCAAGGAAGAGGAGCATAAAAGCCTTATTCGGGTAAAATTGCAGAGATCCCTCTATTTTCCCATCAATGGACGCCCCTGTGACGTTTCCTGCAGCAAGGATGAGATTGTCAGGGTTTCTAGGTCGGTCTTTGAGGAACATGAAGAGGATATAGAGGAGCTGGAACCGGGACCAACCACGAGGGAGATACAGGAGGAGAAGGCTGGGAAGGGAAGCCTCAAGGAGAACACTATCAGTTCAAAAGATTTCGGCGGGAAGAAGGAGTAATTTATGGCTCTGATATCATTGCAACAGCTTAAGGATTTTATTCACATAAATGAGAATGACGTGGATACACTTCTTCAGGACATTATTGATGGAGAGTTGGCAGCAGTTGAGAGAATGATCAATCAACCGCTTGAGCAGACTATAGAAACGGAATACCATGATGGGGAGGATGACAATACACTTATTCTTAAATATGGTCTCGTAAAAGACATTACAAGCGTCAAAATCGATCGTGATGGTGATGGCATATTTGAAGATGAGTTATCTGAGCATGAAGACTATGAGTGGTATGACAACGGGCAGATTGTACTCAAATCTGACTATTTCCCAGAAGGATTAAAGAACATCCAAGTCCAGTATAAGCATGGATGTTCATTCTCCACAGTAAACGCTACAAATCTTCCCACTGACCAGGGATTTCCTGTTTTCAAGGATCGACCATCCTTTGTAGCAGGAGGTGACTATTCCGGACTGACCGGTGTTGCACTGAATACCGGACCAAATGGAACAGGGGATACAAAGACTGAAGGGATTGACTATGCGAACATGGAGTATACTGGTCAGGTGGTTGCCCTGGAAGCGGGAACCATAAGCAATGGAGATATATTATATGTGGAATCCGGAACATATACACAGTATTCAAACGTGCCAAAAGGACTCAGACTCGCGCTTCTAAAGCAAATGGCCAATACCTTTCACGCCACGTATGTTGTGACTGAAGCTGAAGGTGAAACAAGACGTTTCTCTCAGAAGAGCATCGATGCGGTATTGAATAAGTACACAAAGGTGACATTAGCATGAAAGCAGTTTTTAAGCTTGTTGGAACTCAGAAATTTTTGTCGAATGTCAAGAAAATTCAAAAGAAAGTTCCTGACGCATCACGCATGGGAATGTTGATGGCAACCGAATTGCTTAGAGGGTACATCGTCAAGTACAAACTCTCAGGTCAAAGACTCAAGGTACGAACCGGACGGTTACGTACAAGTATCGAGAAGGAAGTGAGTGGAAAAGGATTAGATATTGTTGGACGTGTTGGTTCAAATCTCAAATATGCAAGAATACATGAACTGGGTGGTCCAACAGAAGATATAACAATCGTTCCTGTAAGAGCGAAAGCACTTCACTTCTTCATCGGTGGTCAGGAAATCTTTTGCAGAGCTGTTCATATGCCTGCTTTTGCTATTAAACCAAAGTATTATATCAAGCAAAGTATGAGAGAAACTGCAAAACGCTTAACTCGTATTATGGGAAACAAAATCTTTATGGAGTTAAAGAAATGACGAAGGACGATGTGTTCCTTGAAATGTATAACCGATTTAATGATACTATAAGCTCCACTTCAGACCTTCGAAAGGTATACAAGGAATTTGTTGAGTTCGAAACTGTGCCTATTAACTTCAATGCGGTGATCATGCTTGAACCAGATATCAGCGAACCTATCAAGAAAGCTTATGATGGCAAGGGTTTGAGTGGAAGTAATTGCACCTTTGAGAGCTTTAACTGTGTAATTCTTGTCCTGTTTAGACAGTTTGCAAAGCAGAGTGGAGTACTGGGAATCACAGGGAGAAAAGGAACTCTTAAATGGGAAAGATTTATTAAAGACACTCTAACGACATCCCCGTACCATATGGGTGGTAAATGTCGAAAAGTGGAATTTGGTAACACCGCATATATGAGAAACATTCCAGGATTAGGGAAGGTTAAGCATACGATCCGTTTTGTGCAGATAGAAGTCTCATTTATCGGGTTTTACTCAACCACAGAGAGATAGGAGGTAAGCATGCGAGATGAAAAAGATGTTGAAAAATTGGGAAAGAAGCGTCTTGAGATACTCAAGAAACTCAGCAAAATCAAAGCTGAGTATTCAGCTGTTTGCAAGCAAATTGAAGCACTGAATAAAAATGACAGAAATTTAACACACTATGAAACAAAGGAGGTGAATTAAATGAGTCAACTTGACGAGCTGTTTAGGGAAGTATTCACAGGTGATTTATATTATGACCCTGCAAGAGAATCATATCCAGGATATAGACTTCTTGGAAATGTTGAGATGATATCCTGGGGTGATGATGTCAGAACCTATCCAACGCATAACATGAAATATGGACAGGATGATGATGTCAAGCAGTTCAGAATAGCACGCACAATGAAAGTGCGTACAGACAGGGTTCACTATCAGAATTCGGAACTTGCAAGAGGCGAGAGCGCAATAGATGAGAATGCAGGTGTCTCAGCAGAAGTGCTTGATGAAATAGTTTCAATGGATCTTGCTCACACTGATAAGCTTGGATGGCATGCGCTTGTGCACGGTGGTGGAGCAAAAGCACCAAATACAGTTGTGATATGCTGGTCTGCTGCAGCAAAGAGCGGAACACAATCTATCGAGGGAACTGATTTCTACTTTGATTATGCTCTTGGAAGAGCTGCAAGGATTGATGGTGGCAATATCTCCGATGGACAGGATATGTATTTCAGCTATAAATACACCACTCAGGATTATAAGGTCATTAAGCATTCTCAGAATAAAATCAACACCAAAGGAAAGTTCAAATACGTGCACACGATGGCCGACGGAACCAATGAGTTTATTGTTGAAATACCTTTAGGTTATGTTTCTGAAGTTGCAGAGGTTTCGGATTCAGAAGATCCTCGCACCCTGGAATTAACAATCCTGTCGCTCAGAAAAGAATCAGAGACTGGTCAGGAGCACGGCACAACGAAATTTGGTCAATCATAAAAGGAGGGGTAAATGACGCACAGAGATAGCACGCTTGTTGCTCAAAAATTCCTTTATCCCTCCATTAGTAAGGTCGCAAGCGCATACGGCAAGTTCATAGCTCATCTACATCTTGCTGGAGAGTTTACTGAGATTGATGCTGCAAAGATTACAGAAAAAGCTATTGAGCAAGCATATGAAAACATTCTCGATAAGGCTGAGGATATCTTTGGAGCGCTTGGAGACAGCATTATGGCAATCGTTCCTGCAGGTCTTAGGCTTGACCCTGAAAAACCAGAGGATAAGGTAAAACTTGATACCCTGGATGCTGATATGTGCCTTGACCTTCATGCAGCGATTTTGGAGGTGAATAAAGGTTTTTTCGTGAAACTTTTGCGATCGGTTCTCGACAGCATTACAAGTCTATCTACAAAACGACGGAAACAGACATAGAACTAATATTCATCAAGGAGGGAATATCAAGAGCAGACCTGATGAAAATGGCGTGGGACGAATACTATGACCTTGGTGAAAGCATAATGAAACGTTCCCGAATCGTAAAAGGAAAACCACAACGTAGAGATGTGACTCCGTATGGTGAGAAGGTTCTTCTTGCGTCGAGACAGAAGAACATACATAAAACACATAAAAGGAAATAATGAATCTTGGTGAAATATATGCTGAGCTGAAACTAAAAGCGGGGCAGTTTCATAAAGAGCTTGGTAAGACTCGTGGCTCCGTTGAAAAACAAGCGAAACTCATTGGAAAAGCATTCCTGGGAGTGACTGCTGCAATAGCTGGTATTACTTATGCTATGATAAGGGTAACCAAGAGTCTTGTTACTGCTTACAGTCAACAGGAGTCAGCTGAGAAGAAGCTTGAGGCTGCATTGAAGGCAACAGGGAATCAGGTCGGCATAACAAAAGACCAGATGCTTGAAATGGCAGCACAACTGCAAGACCTGACTATGTATGGTGACGAGACCGTCATTAGTGCTCAATCGTTGATGGTAACATTCAAAAACATTGGTAGGGAAGTTTTCCCGGATGCGATAAAAGCTGCAATGGATATGAGTACAATGTTTGGTCAAACTCTACAGCAATCAGTGATTCAACTCGGTAAAGCTCTTAACGCTCCCACAAAAGGATTGGGGAGATTGGCATTAGTCGGTATTGATTTCAGTGAAAAACAAAAGAAAATGGTCAAAGGCTTTGAGGATGCTAACAATATAATGGGTGCTCAGAAAATTATTCTTGATGAAATCAAAGGTGAGTTCGGTGGAGTTTCTGAGGCTGCAGCTAACACCACAGAGGGTGCACTCACACAGCTTAAGAATATGTTTGGCGACATTAAAGAGGATTTAGGAGAAAAGGTTGCTCCGACAATCTCGATGGCAGCAAGACTTCTTAAGACAGCTTTCCAGGAAGTGCTTAAGAGCCTTGATATTTTGTTGCCATCGCTTAATGCTATGGGTGAAAGCACTGACAAAGCTAATGAGGCAGGTTTACGTTTCGCTACCTTTACAACAAGAGCTATGTTCAAAATTAGGAAAGCAGTGGACAGGGTGAAAATTGTTTTCTGGACTTTAGCAGGAGTTTTCTCAAAAGTAATTTTTGGGATTATTAAAGGTTTAACATCACTTGAAGAAGTTTGGTATCAGACGGCTATTAAGATAGCAGAAGTAACAGACAAGGTATTTCGCACAAATTATGCCGAATCGCTTAAAGCGGGACACAAGCATCTTGTTAACATAACACAAGATTTTAAGGATTTTGCTGATTTAGCACTTGCGAGAGCTGATGAGTTAGCTGGTGGATTGACAGGTATTACAAACGCTGAGCAACAAGCTGTGGATAGGATAATAGCTGAATACCAAAAGCTTATCGAGACTAAAGTAGAAGCACTTGGTGCTCCTCCCGCTCCTGTTGCTCCATCCGGTGGTGGTGGAGGTGGTGCAGGTGCAGGTGCTGCACTTCCATATGGAGCAGAGGAGGTTGATGTTTTTACACAATCATTAGAAGAAACAACGGACAAGATGAAAAGCTTAGACCAGGCTATGCAAAGTTTTGGTTCTTCAACTGCATCGTGGTTCAAACAAGGGAAAGTATCAGGTGAAGATTTCCGTAATGAATTGATTAAGATTGCTGCTCAGTTGGTGCTTATGAATATTTTGAAAGGTGCCACAGGTGCTGGGTTTTTCAGTGGTTTTGCAAATAGTTTACTTAGCTTTGGTTCTGGAGGTGTGGTTGCTCCTCCTCCTTTTGCAGCAAACGGCCTTGTAGTTGATAGTCCAATGATCACAAAGTCAGGTGCAGTCGTAGGTGATAGAAGAGCAACTAACCCAGAGGTGATCCTTAATAAGCAGGAAATGGCTGACATGGTGTATGGGCTTTCTCATCCAGAGGTACATATATTTGCTACGAACATTAATGCTGAAACTCAAATCAAAACGTGGGTCAAAATGTCTGCAAGTGCAAAGCAGTTACTCGGGCGTTTCCTTGACGAAGAAGTTTTGCCTGAAAGGAACAGGCTAAAAGGTATATAATGAAAACTATATCAACGACAGCAAAGCGATTACTTTCAAAAGGAACTGTCAAGAAGATGTGGAACAAGGCGTATCTTGAGGAAATATCAACGGATGCCTTGACAGAAATAACAGCGTTAATAAAGGATGTTGGTAGAGGTGAATCGCATATAGAGAGTTCATTCAATGTATTTTCTCCAAGCACGGTGAGTATTACCGTTTGGAATCGAGAAAAGCAAGCTATTAAGTTTCTTGCGAATGATGAGGCAAGTGGACTATTCGACAAACTTTATAACGCTACGGCACAGGGTTACAGAATTGTACTAAAGAAAGGTGTGGAGGGTGCAGTTGATGAATTAGTAATGTTTGACGGACAAGTTGACATAGGAAGTATCAAACATCCTGACCGCGAAACCGTGGTATTTACAGCAACAGGATGGTTAGCAGATGCAGGAGAATATGATGCGGGTGTAGTTTCTGATCCTGAGAACCCTCCTCTCCATAACATAACAGGGTTAGACTTATCAAATCCTGTTGGTGATTTAGGAGGGAAAGACCTTCAAGTTGGAGCAGTTGAAGCCGCAACAGCTGAACATAACGAAAGAAAATTTTTAAGTTACTGTGGAGGAGAAAAGCAATATATCCCAATAACTTCACCGACATATTTATATCTAACTCTATACGAACCGAATAATAGAGGGCATATAGACGTTAGAGTTACCGCTTCTCTTGTGAATGAAGATAAAAAAGATTATTTTTCTGTGCGAGAATACGAAGGTGCGCTAATTGCTTGCGGTTGGTATGAACATCGAAGTATCAAAGAAATGGTAAACCACCTGCTCGATGCTTGGTGGGGTGAAGGAGTTGGCACAAGAGATATTCAGGTTGACGAAACTCCCGGAGGAACTCCTCAAAAACAATTTGTTTATTTTGCTCCGTTCATTGATTCAGGAAATAAGGAACCTATAAACATTACAGCAAGCAGGGTTATTGACTATAATGACACGACAAAAAAGATTAAAATGCTTGTGGCTGTTGAGTGGAAAAAAGAGAGTAATAATAAAATATATCTTGTAGAATTTGACTTGGTAGAGCAAACAAGAACGGTACAACATATTGTTAGTGGAGCAAGTAATTCAATATGGAGAGTTGCAAAGTTTATAAATTGGAGAGGTGACTATTACGCTGTTGCAGGAAGCAGACACACAGGGGCAATGGAAGAGGACGAATGGTGGGCTGAGGCTTTTTGGAAACTGGATTTAGTAAATTATAACACAAGTCATATTGTTTACATTCCAAGTCAGGCTACGCTACCAAGTCACTGGTTTAATCTTTATAGCATCTCGGCTCCAGATGAAGGGGCTTCGGCGCATACCTGTTATGCACTTCAGCAGTTAGCATTTGCAGGAATAGCATACACTATAGAACTCGACATTTTTGACATCGATACAAAAGAGTGGCATTATGTTTCTATTGCGAAGGACAATGCCTATGCCTATCAAAGAGCTACATACGGAATAAGAGGAACTTCTACTCCAGGATATTATTTTGCTTATAAATTACAAGATGGAAGTCACAATATTATCCAAACGATGAGTTATGTTAATGGCATAACTTTAAGTTCAGGCGTTAGCAGTCAGGAATTTCTTTGGACATCTAAAATTGGAACAGTCGTAACCGATTTTTATTGGCATAAAAGGTCGGACCCAGTCCACTCCAAAACATTTTTTAGAGCTTATGATGATACAAATGGAACAAAGGCAAAGTGGATAAGAAGTTTCCCTCCCGAGAATGTTCCGAATGGTGATGAAATACGATATATGGGTGGCAATGAATTACAAGACGCTCATTATACTGCTTGGAAAGTAGAAGCTGGTCACACTTGGAAAATACAATCTTGGGAGGCATATTTCGGTGGTGGTGGTAATGTTCAGAATGAAGATGGTTTAATGTTGGCTTATTTTGGTGACATTGACTCGCCTCATATATTCAAGACAATACAGTTAAATGATTATTATTTCTGTGGTTTTGTTACCGACAAGAATTTGAGAATATATCCTTATGTGTATGTGCCTGCTGATGTGATTTACTCGACGATTAAAGAAGCTGATTTTACTAACTGGACAATCTGGAATGCATTAAAGTATATAGCAGAAGCATTCCTTTGTTATTTCTTCATTCCTGAATATCAAAACATTAGATTTTATAACCGCAACAGGTTCAACGGCACACTCACTATTAAGAATTATAGAAAACCTTTAGAGGACGAGATTTATAAATACTTTTATGATGGCATTCATATAGAAAACTCAAAATACGGATTGAGTAAAAAACTCGGCAACTGTGGGAAGAAAGCGAGAGTTTTTCATATAGACAATAGGCTTATCTCCGAAGACAGTATAAGTTTGGTTGCTCAATGGTATTATAACTTTTTCTGCATCATTGGTCGAAAAAAACTATACCTGGTAATTGTTCCTTTTCTCTTCGAGGCTGAATGTATGGATAAGGCAATTTTGCAAGAATACGACCTTCACCAGAACTTACTGCATACTAAAAACACAATCGTATATGAGGCTTCATTTTCAATATGGAGAGGGAAGGAAGATACCAATGACATTATTTTACGGTGCTTAGAATATGAAGGTGGTGGAAATATCCACGAACTAAAACTGAGCAAAACAAGTAAGAGGCTGATAATATGATAGGTGGAACTGGTTGGTCTAAAATTGTATTAAGATATGAGTTTCGGAGAACGCTGACATTTACTTTAGACCCGGGATTTGTTGCTGGGGATATAGGAAAACCTGTTGAGGGTGAAACATCAGGAGACACGGGCACACTACTGAGTTATGACAATGTTGCGAAGACCTGTATTTTTGAGATGGACGATAGCGAAGACCTTTTTGATATATCCGAAGTTGTAAGTGTCACGGGAGGCACGGGCACAGGCACAACTACGGGGGCAAGTGTTCTTGTTGATTATGATAGTTTTACCTTTGCAGTCTATGAACAAAAGAACATAGATGGTAAGTTTACAAAGGTGCTTGATTCGCCTGATAAGGAAATGGAGCTCGGGAACTTTGTTAGAGCTTTACAAGGACATAGGTTTTGGGCTTCACTCGATTTTAGAGCTGCAGATGATTCAACAAATATATCAGATTTGGGTTACTCGCTTCAAACGTTTCTTCGCAATATGCACAATTGGACGGACCTGGTCGAAGTGACTCCGCACTTAGACAAAGCAAGTCAAAAATATTTAGTGAAGATACAAAACGAGTTTGATTTCGATTCACCGTTTGATAGAATGTATGGTTTAGAAGGGGTTGAAGTTTTTAGGGGTGATGAAATTCTTGACATAGATGTGGAGGAATAATGGCAAATGAAAAAACTATAATTGATGATTACGATGTTTTAGACCAGCACGGTGAGGCTCAGCCATCTCATACTGTTACTTGGTATCCGTGGAAGACGGTTGTGAATGGAACAAATGGGTCTGATATAGGTAATGGAAAATATCACGCTGTGATAAGTTCAGCAGATACAGGCAAGATTGCTCATTACTACGACATATACATTGACGGAGTTATCAAGGAAGCTAAGAAATATATTGCACCTTGGAGATGGGTTATTGATTTAATAGTAACTACAAATCCACAGGCAGTAACATTTTCAGGTCAGACGGATGCTATACAAGGGGGAGACTTGCCTGTGAGTATTGCAAATGCAAGTCTTCAAATATTATATCCGAATTTGGGAAGAGCTTTTTTTATCACTTCGCCAACTGCCTCTGGCTTTACAATTACACCGTCCGAGTTTAGAGATGATAATGCAGACTTGCCTATAACGGTAAGAATACTTATAACAGTCGAGGAGGGTTCATAATGAGAAAGTGGATTGGTTTTTTATTTATAGTTTTATCTTGTGTTCTTACAATGGGAACGACTGTAAACAACTTGCGAGTCAATGGAGATAAGTCTAATAAGGCTTATATCATTATACGAAAAGGTGCAAGTGAGGATACTTTTATAATTATGGATACACTGGGACTAAGGGAATGGAAAGGATTATTTCAAGGTGATAGTTTAACTGTGCTCAAACGAATATATGCAGTGGATGACAAAGGTGATACGACCTTTGTTTGGGCTGATACTGCAAGCGCAATATGGGTGAAGGATGCAACTTGGATTTCAGAATTTCAGGCGAACCTGTGGAAAACTTATGCACCGTCTTGTCCTGATAGTGAATTTACAGAGACTGGTTCAATTTCCTTTATAGGAAAAGCAGATACTGCAACAGGAAATCCAATAGTTATAATTGAAACTCCTATCAACTTGCAGGTGCAAGGTTCTTGGGTTGGAGATGGAATATTACCAAATTATTGGCTCGGAGTTAAGCGAGGTGCAGCAGACGCATTTCTGAAATTTTATGGGAATGATAGCACAGGCTTATCTTTTTGGCTTGGGGGGAGTGCAGAAATATTAGACACAAGTACTATAAATTTGCCAAATGCAGGATTGAGAGTTCGCATAAATGCATTGAACAATAAAACTGTAGCCATACAAGGATTTGTCAATAAGGTTGTGGGGTCAATAAATGACCGTGTAGGCATACAAGGTTATAGTTATGATTCTTCAGGAACTTATGATGTCATTGGTGTTGAAGGAACAGCTGAAACTAAAACAGGGAAAGCTCAAAAACTTTATGGTGGGAAATTTTCAACCGAGGAAGCAGGAGGAAATCGAAATCACTATGGAGTTTTTGGCTGGGGGACGGCTAACAACGAAAGCCTTTGTTATGGTGTTTATGGGAAAGCGGAACAAAACGGTTCTGGAGGCGAGATTGGTGTTTGTGGTGAAGGTGATATAGGTGTATACTCAAAAGGAGATATAATTGGCACGACTTCAATAGGCACGAATACTTGCGACACGATAGCAAGTGCAGCGACTATAGTTTTGGGGGACTGTAATAACTTTGTTATTACAGGAACAGCGGATATAGACAGTATAAGCATAGCAAGCACTTTTCCAAACTGGCTAATAGCACATATTCAGTTCACAGGGGCAGCAGCATTTTTCGGAGTTAAGGATGGCAAAAACCTAAAGATTGCGGGTAATTTTACCTATACCGCCGATGACATTCTTGTCATACAAAGACGGGGAGATATATTCTATGAAGTATCAAGGAGTCTAAACTAATGTCATTGAAACTTTTGCAGAAATTAGCAAGTGATTTCACCCCGAATGCAGGTTCGAATATCAGTTTTGATAGCGACCATCTGAAGTGTGATGATTATTTGGAGAGCGTTAGTGTTGGAGTGGGCACTCAACATATTTGTAGAAATTTGAATAATAATGAAATATATATGAGACCTGGTGGTGGAGCACCGTCTGCAATTTGGAAAATAGCAGAAGACCTGAGTGGTGCTTGGACACAAATTAATTTGAGTGATGGGGATGCTACTTGGTGTTGTGGGTTGGGTGCGGATGATGATGGAAATTTTTATAAAGTTTCTCATAATAGCGTTAATGTTAAAAAATATAACAATTTAGGGACTTGGCAATGGACAAGTGCCTTTTCTGCTTATGGCGGGTGTATGTATTATGCAGGAACAAATCATGTGTATATTTGTGACAGACCCAATCACAGAGTAAGAGAGATAGATAAGAACGGGGCTGTTATTCATGACCATTTATTAACAGGAGATAATGCGAGTGCACAGTTACCGGAAGGTATTTGGGTTGATAGTTCTGGTATCTATATACTTACTTTTTATGGTCTTATTACTTACGATTTAAGTTGGAATTATCAGAGTTGGGTAGCTTTAAGTAATACTGCATATTTTACGGAAAGGTGGAATTGGTATGGCTCTACACTATTAAAAAGAGATAGTGGAAGTTTTATTGCAAGTGCCGGGGCATATGCTTATGGAGGACTTGATGGAGGAGCATTTGAATTTGATGATACTGGAAAATTGCTCAAACCACTGATAGCATATGGGGTAAATGGAAATAAAGGAGAATCAAAGTTAGGGTCTTCAGCGGGTAGCAATATATGTTTTAATGCTAACAGCGATGGGATGTATGCTGTAACACAAGGCAGTCTTACAGTTATATTGATGGATATTCGGGACTCTTCGGAACGCTACGCAACTATGGAATATGACTTCGGTTCTTCAGTGAATATCAAGAGACTGAATATCAACGCTTTATATGATAATAGAGATGAGTCTTGGAAGTCAATGCGACTGTGGTATCAATTAAACGCTGGCGGCTATAATGAGGTTGATTTGAAAAATCCTGTACTTGATATCAACGGACAGATTCTCGGTTTGAAAGTGGGAATGACAAGTTATGGATTTACTCGGAACTGGCCGGAGTTATATAGTATTGATATTGTCTATGATGACGGACAAACTCCGGCTTACAAGAGCAATCTTGTGGCAAATCTTCAAACAAAAAGCACTCTCAATATAGGGGTGCAAAACAAGAACACGATAACTGTGAGGTTACGAAATGAGCCTTAATTTGAAACAAGGAAACAAGTGGGTAATAGAAGGACTTTGCAAGGACGCAGATGGCGTAACCATTACCAACCTTACGACTGCAACCGCGGTGCTTTTTCAACTCAAGGAGCATCGGTCTGATGTGGCCCCACTAATAGAGGAAACGCTAAGTGGTGGTGGGATACAAGTTGACACTCCATCTCAGGGCTACATTACAATCACAGTATTACCCGCCAAAACCGTGCTTGCAGGTGGAAAATACTTCGCTGGGGTAGAGATTAGATGGGCGAGCAATAATGACCAGGAGGCATATCTTGAGGATGAAGGTGGAAATGCATTTGACAGTCTTTTTATTGCTGAACAAATAATAATCAAGAGTTAAAGGAGGGTATTATGGAGGAAGTGAAAAAAGAATGGTATGACAAACTGTTTGGTGGTCGAAAAAGTATGCACGGATTCTGGGTTTCCGCTTTGGGCTTTCTTGCTTATCTGGGTTTACCGGCATCGGCGAAGGCACAGAATATCTATTACTTGTTTGGCTTTCTGCTTATGAGTTTTGGCATTCTTGGATGGTTTAATTACTCTGTGCATAAACTGAATGGAGGAAACGGGAATGGTTAAAAACGGTAGACTTCGATTGACTATTATTAGTCTTTGTATTTCGGTTTTTATTGTCTTCGTTGGATGGGGCAGTTCTTTTGTTACCTTAAAGGTTAACAGGGGTAAAGCAGAACAGAAGGTTGCTGACACTATCGAAAATCATACAGCAAAAATCTGGCAAAATCAATACGAGATTAAGGAAACGAAGAAAACTGTGGATAGCAATACAGAAGAAAATAAGAGACTCGACAAAGAGCAGAGTCTCATAAAAAAAGATGTGGAGTACATTAAAAGCGATGTAATCGAAATAAAGGGTGATGTAAAACTTATACTGGAGAAGGTAAAATAAATGGGATACTGGTCTATCGTTCTTCTGTGCATCCTTTTCGCAATATTAGTTATAAACCTTTGCTTGCTTGCAATAGGTTTAACTGTATTCTAAAATGAAAGAGTGGATTGTTTTTCTTTGTTTTGTTTTCGCAATAATGCTTTTCTTTGTATCTTTGATTGTAATAGACCTGATTCATTAGGAGGGAAACTGTGAGAAAATTCATTAAAAAAACGGTGATAAGATTCAAGAACTTTTTCATATTTCTATATCTGGGACTTGTCGGTTTCGTTATTGTAATATATGCAATGCAACATAGACAAGTAGACCGTTTTATTCATATTTTCGAAAAGTGGCTTTTTCGATTTGAAAAGGAGAACTAATGGGAAGCGGTGTAATTCTCTTCTGTGCATGGGGTTTATTTTATATACTTGCTGGGATTGTGCTTGTTATTAAGTTTATCATAAAGGAGGAATGAATGCGAATAGCAATAGGAGCGGGACATAACCCGCCAGACTATGGTCGAGTTAATGAGCAAAAACATCTTGCTGAATACATCGAGGCTTGCAAGATTGTTGCATTACTCAAGGACGCTCTGTGGCTTGACAGATTTGAGATAGTGGATTTCTGTGGAAGGTTGAAGGAGAAGGTCAACAAAATCAATAAGAGCAGGGCAGACCTTGCCCTTGAAATTCACTTGAATGGAAGCGATAACGTTAACGCTAAAGGTGCTGAATTTCTCTATTATCCTTCTGATGGCTCGGAAGCACTTGCAAGAGCAATCGAGCACTCATTCCGAGATGTGCTTAGCATACCCGTTAGAGGCTCATTTGTAGGGAATTTACGGAGAGACACAAAGAACCCTATTTGTTATATCTTGCGCAAAACAAGATGCCCTTGTGTTATTGTGGAATCGCTGTTCATAACGAATCCAAAAGAAGCGGAAATGCTTGCTGATGGTATTATCCAGAGAAAGATAGCTTTGGCTATCGCTGTGGGGGTGAAAAATTATGTTAGAAATCATTAAAAAATCGGTGGGTAAGCTCAAGAATTTCCTGATATTACTACTTTTGGGAGCCATTGGTTTTCTGGTAATTCTGTACGCGATCCAGCGCCGTCATGCGGAGAACCTCTCGACGGATCTCCTGATCGAGCAGAGCAAAAACGATTCACTGGTGCAGCTGAATGATACCCTGTACCGGAAAACGGTGCACATTGCCAAGGACCTCGAGACCTTCAGGGATTCCCTTTCGGTTATGAAAGGAGAGATCACACAGTGGCAGTCTCTCAGCTTAAAATACAAGAAGCTCTATTACAGTATACCGGCAACAGATTCCTTCCGGGGTGATACTACGTTTGTCTATTTCCGGGAGAAAAATTCCGGCGTGACAGTTTCCGGCTATACCAAGACACCACCTCCGGAGGCGCACATTGAGATTGAGCATGATCCTATCACAGTGAAGATGGGAGTCACCCAAGTAAAAAACAAACTCAAAACAGCCTGGGTGAAAAGCAGCAATCCAGCTGTAGAGATCACGGATGTGGATATCATTATGCTGAATGCAAAGAAGCGAAGCATCCACGGATGGGGGATAGGCATAATGAAACCCTGGGGAGTGATAGCTGATATCAACCTCTGGAATCTGGAATTTGGTGGCGGTTTCAATGTAGAAAACAAGTCCTTATTTTATATCAAGAAGAACTTTCTTTTTTAATTTTCACATCGTTCCAAAAAAACGCTTCTACCACCCATTACTGCCCTTTTTATTTATCCAGTTTTTATGGACTTTTTGATGTCAAATTTGCCCCGTGTGAGGTTTTCTCATATAGACAGGTATCTATACTTGCCTCAAGAGGAGTTCGCCCTGTGAGCGTTATTTTGACATTTTGAAGAAATTGACTTTTTCGGAAATTCTCTAACAGCCCCAGAAAAAATAATTAAAAATATTTTTATTCCTAACTCTATATATATCAACACTTACAAACTATTTAGAAAAAAAATGAAAAAAAATGAAAAAAAGACTTGACAAACTACGAAAAATAGTATATATTATAGTAAGATGAAAAAGAAAAAAGGAGGAGAGATGAGTCAACAAGAACTTAAAAAACAAGCGATGCTGTATTTTGAAAAGCATCATATAGAATTAGAAAAATCTGTCGACCTGCAAAAGGTTGCAGATTATGTTACAGAGCATGTCGAAAATCTCATTGATATAATTTCAGCAGAGGATGAATCAGACTTTCTTTATGAAATTTGGCAATTAGTGAAAAAAGTAACGGGCAGGGAAAACGAACAAGTGCTACATACCCGAAAATATTAACAAGAAACCCGAATCGCTATCGGAATGAAAAAGGGGAAATCATGGAACAAAAAGAATTATTAACTCAAAGAGAATTCTGCGCACTGCTGAAAATTAGCAGACAGACCTTTCAAAACTGGCTGGCACCGGGAAGTGATAACAAGCTCAAAGAGTGTGCATTCAAGATTGGACGAGAATGGAGAGTTGATATAGCAAAGTATTTTCGACTAATTCAAAAAAAGACTTGACAAAACAGCTTTCCTGCGTTATATTAATATTAATATGAAAAAGCCACAGAGTAGCAACGGGTTTTTTAGCCCCGAAGAAAAATTGCGAAGCGGGATGGATTCAGGTTCAGATTTCAAACCTAACCGTTTGTACTCTGTGGCTACCCTGTTTGTATCCCGCTCGCGTTATTATAACCAGGGAAAATGAAGCTATCAAAAAAAGAACCTTGTCTGTGTCAATATGGTTGATATGGACATTATAAGAAAGTTTGGAAGTGAAAAGTTATAGAGAAGACAATAGACCGTCTTTGCAATTCTATCCCGATGACTGGTTGAGTGAGCCAGGATTAAATATCTGTTCACTCGCTGCACAAGGATTGTGGATTAAAATGATTAGCATTATGTGGAAGGCAGATATAAGGGGTTGTTTGAAAGCAAATGGGAAGCAAATCAATAGCAAAGGGTTAGCAAAACTTAGTGGCGTATCAGAAGAAGAAATTAGCAAACTCCTAAAGGAGCTGGGGGATAATAATGTTTATTCAACCCTCGAAGATGGAACGATTTACTCTCGAAGATTATATCGAGAAGCATACAAGGAAAGAGAGCTACGGGAAGCAAGAACGGAAGCTGGGCGACTTGGTGGTTTGGCAAAAGGCAAGCAAACGCCTAGCAAACTACATAGCAAAAAGGTAGCAAAACAGCCTTCTCCTTCTTCTACTCCTTCTCCTTCTCCTTCTCCTCCTTCTCCTTCAAAGACTAAAACCTTTAGTCTGAACTCTACCGAGTTCAAACTATCAAAACTTCTTTTTGATTTAATCAGAAAACGAAAACCTAACTTCAGAGAACCGGACTTTCAAAAATGGGCAGTGCATATTGATAAATTAATTAGAATAGACAAAAGGACCCCAGAACAGGTTGAAGTAGTAATTCACTGGTGCCAATCAGACACTTTTTGGAGAAATAACATCCTGTCAACACAAAAGCTCAGAGAACAGATAGACCAGCTTGAGCTTAAGATGCGTTCTCAAAAGGAGAGCGTCGAGGATAAGCTCAGGGAGAAGGCTAAAAATTGCTCACAATATGCGGGTCGGGGAGTTTGCATATATGAAGCGCAAGGAGTTATAGAGGAGTTTTGTAAGTATTGTTCACGATATATGGAAAAACAAAAAAAGGAAGGAGGTGAAAAAGGTGAAGGTCGGAGATGAATTCACGATTCCTAATGGGAATAGGCCGCACAAGTATAAAATAGCAAAACTTGACGAGCAGTTTGCGTGGTGCGAAATCAAGTTCGCTTGTGTTGCGAGACAAAGCTTTGGAATATTGGTCCCGATTGATCGATATAAATTGGGATTCTTTATTAGAAACCAAAGAGAAGGAGGTGAGAATAGTGAAAATCCTTAAATTAACAGCCGAGAATATTCAGAAGATTAAAGCCGTTGAGATTACTCCAGATGGTAACACGGTGATCATCAGCGGAAAGAATGGCCAGGGTAAAACGAGCGTGCTTGATTCAATATCATACGCCCTGGGCGGAAAGGCTTTGATTTCACAAAAACCGATCAGGAAAGGGCAAGAATCGGCAAGGGTGGAGGTAGATCTCGGGAAATATATAGTCGAGCGTAACTGGACATCAAACAACCGGTCTTATCTAAAAGTGAGCAGCAAGGAAGGGGGTACATTTGCGGGACCCCAGAAACTGCTGGATAGTCTCATTGGAGACTTAAGTTTCGACCCGCTTGCTTTTGCCAGAGCTGAGAAAAAGCCACAGGTCGAGATATTGCTGCAAGCAGCAGATATCCAGATGGATAAAAAGACGCTCGAATCCGTCTCCGGAATGAAGATTGCTGAAGATGGAAATCCCATTGAGCTGATCGCCCAGGTCCATAAGGCCGTATTTGACGAGCGAACAGCACTCAACCGGGAAGAGAAGAAACTGAGAGCACAGCGTGAAGCTATCAAGGTCCCCGAGGGAATGGAGAAAACCGCGCCTGTTTCTACTTCTGAGCTCTTTGAGGAGCGCAAGAAGATGGAAGAGCAGATTAGAGAAAATAACGCCACAAGAGAGCGGTTCCAATTCATTACAAAGCGGATTGGTGAGATTGAAATGCAGATGTCCGATCTCCAAAAGGAGCTGGACCAGCTTCTAAGAGAGGACACTGGAATGGATCAAAACCTAAAGGATCCGGATATCGCTGCAATCGACGAGAAGATTGCTCAAGTCGATGACACCAACCGTGTGGCGCAACTCGTGAAAGACAGGGAAGAAATCAAGGTCAGACTCAACAAGGCATCCAGGGAAGCGAGCCGATTATCAGAGAACCTCGATGCTATCCTGGAGTACAAGAACGTGATGATAGGCAAGGCGAAGATGCCAATCGAGGGACTTGATTTCGAAGAGGGTGGTGTGATATACAACGGGATTCCATTCGAGCAGGTCTCAGATTCGGAGAAGTTGAAGGTCTCAATGGCTATCGCCATGGCTTTGAATCCAAAGATTCGGGTCATCCGTATTACGGATGGATCGCTTCTGGATTCCGAGAATATGGAAATCATTCAGTCTATGGCCAAGAAAAAAGACTTTCAGGTCTGGATTGAAAAGGTGGACGAAACCGGACAGGTGGGAATCTTCATCGAGGACGGGCAAGTGGTAACCAAGAAAAAGGAGAAGAAAGATGGCAAATAAATTCAAGGCGCATATAGTGTACAAGACTTCTGACGGGCAACGTGCCCCCGGGGCTTCGACTATCACGGGGGTATTAAATAAAGGGGCTTTAATTCATTGGGCGTGGGACCTTGGAATACAAGGTATAGATTACAAGAAATACAGAGACAATCTCGCAGATATTGGGACCTTGGCCCACTATATGATTCTTTGTCTTTGCAAAGGTGAAACTCCTGACACTTCCGATTACAGTAATGCTCAAATCACCGCGGCTGAAAATTGTGTTAAGAAATTCAAATCTTGGCTTGCGGAAAACTCTGTTGAATTTCTCCTTGTAGAGCATCCACTGGTAAGCGATAAGTATAGATTCGGGGGGATGTTCGATTCGCTGTGTAAGAGAAAGGACAATGGAAAGATTTTGCTTGTTGACTACAAAACAAGCAAAGCGATCTATGGAGAGCATTTTCTGCAGCTTGCCGGCTATCATCACCTTGTAGAGGAAAACACAGAGTATAAAATTGACCAGAACATCATCTTGCGAATTGGTAGGGATGACAACGAGGGGTTTGAAGTTAAAGTCAGGGACAACCTTGAAAAAGAATGGGAACTCTTCAAACACTGTGCTGAGATCTATCATTTGCAGAAGGAGCTCAAAAAAGCAGGGAGGTGGTAAAAATGACAAACGAAAAACAAGATAATCTTCCCGTTGCTTCCAACAATGTTCCTGCTGTTGCTATTTTTGGTTCGCTCGACCCGGACGCTCTAATCAGAAAAGCAAGTGATTATGCAACAGCATTGGCGAAAGTTATAGAGGATAAGAAGCTCTATGCCGTTATAAAAGAGAAAAAACACACACAGGTGGAAGGCTGGACAACACTTGGGGCAATGTTGGGGGTTTTCCCTCATGTGATTTGGTCTAAAAGACTACCAGAGAAGGATGCTGATATAGGCTTTGAGGCAAGAGTGTCAATTCAAACCCTTGATGGTAAAGAGATTGCTTCTGCAGAGATGCAATGTAGTACGAAAGAAAAAAACTGGCATGGTCGAGATGAATATGCGGTCAGGAGTATGGCACAAACAAGAGCAACATCTAAGGCATTTAGGCTTGGTCTTTCCTGGATTATGGTCTTAGCCGGTTATGAGGCAACGCCACTTGAGGAAATAATTGGCAGTTCAGAATTTGCGAATAAAGATAAAAAATCTGGAAAATCAGGGAAGGGTCAACAGAACAAAACTTTCAAGTCCGGCCCAGAGGTGGAGAAGATTAAAAAGCTCCTTGAGGAACGAGAAGTCCCGGATACCATTCGCAAGCAGATTATGGATCAGCTGTCAAAACTTACCAAGAATCAAGCCCAGGGATGGATTAAGAACCTTGAGAAGCGACCGAAGAAGAAAAGAACTCCACTACCAACTGTTGACAGTACAGCAGGTGAGAAGCAGCCAGAGAACAATGAGGAGTCACCTCAGGACGAGGATTCACAGCTAAGGGACGTGTTTATAGCGAAGTACATCGAGACCTGGTTGAAGAGCAAGGGCGTTGACCCCAAAACAAATGATAAGAATTTGACCGCAGTGGCTCGCAATATGGGGGAGAAGAAGGTTAGAAAGATGACAACAGAACAGGTGAAGGTGGCGCTTGCTGAGATGGAAGAGGAACAATAAGTGAATAGGCTCGACTGTGGCGTTCTGGCGTCAGGTAAGGCGATTTTGCTATCCAGACTTGTTATCACTGATTGCGGTAGCGATAATAGCGAAGTGGAGCAGAGTGCGGAATCCTGCCAGCCGAGCCTTCAAAGTAAGGGGGAATTGTGGATACTCTTAGAATAACAGTTTCAAAAGATGGAAATGCATGGTGTGCTCTTGTAGGAAAAGATTTGCAAGAAGGGATTGCTGGATTCGGCGATACCCCCAAAGAAGCAATAGAAGCATTGTGTAATGAAAAGGATTTTACAATACTCTGTGATGAGCAGCATTGAAACCGAGGTAGCGAAGAAATGCCCGAAGTGCGGCATCCTCGGAATGCGGAAAATCGAGGACACAGATTATTATGTGTGTGATTTTTGTGGATGTCACGACAAGAGGTCACTGAGCGACGAAGAAATCGAGAGACTGAAAATCGAATTCGTAAACACACCTCAGAGACGGGCTATTTATAACATTTTAGAAGAATGGGGAGAACTCAGTAACCCGCAGTTAAAGCGGATTGCAGACAGCGAAGGTGTCACCTGCGGTGATGAAGTTGCGAGACAAATGAGACCGCTCACTGTGACGTGGAAACCGCAAGGACAACGGTGCAAGTGGTGGAAATTAGCGTGGAGGTGAAATGAGAAACCTTATTTACTGGATAATTTTATGTTCAGGTTTTTTGTGTAGTTTATTCGTAATTCTGGGAATTACAACCTTTTCGTTTAGTCTGCAATTTGCGATACATTATTGGATAGGTTCAGGTATATGGCTTGTGATTAGCCTATTGCTATGTCTTGGATTGTGGATTCAGAAGAAATTTCACAAGGAGGACTGATGTGTCAATTTTTCAGTCTTAACTCGGATGGGGAGGCAAACTTATTTTATTTTGACAGTGAAATTCGTAAAAAGATTATGAGGGAGAAATTGGATTATGATACTGATTCTCATACCAGTATAGCAGACTATTTTGGGTTCAAGGGAGCAAAAGAAGATAAACTTAACAAATATGAATACAACCCTTTGACAAAGAAATTCAAAATAGACCAACTCAACAACAAAGATGACAGCAAAGAAGTCGAACAAAAATGTCGCAAACTTGATTTCTCTAAAATTGTGCCAGAATTGATAATTAAACCTATCATAAACCCGTTTACAGATAAACATAGAAAAAGAGTAACAAAAAAAGATATAGAGAAATTGAAAAAATGGAATTCGGTC
>Ga0307379_10001699_pt1 | contig 34055 bp, 45 predicted proteins | sample UN2MG_FD_202237 | JGI IMG/M metagenome (GOLD analysis project Ga0307379, IMG submission 202237) | Soil microbial communities from Risofladan, Vaasa, Finland - UN-2 | ecosystem: Environmental > Terrestrial > Soil > Coastal area > Acid sulfate soil | place: Finland: Risofladan, Vaasa | collected...
AAAGCTAGTGCCTATCCTTTGGCAACCACTACAAAAGGGCGAGTGGGAGCTTAACAGCAATATCCTCTCCCAGATGAAAGCCAGTGCTTCAATGAAAAACTATATACTACCTTTGCCGCCTGATGTAACACTGGGCAACAAGTCCCTGTTAAATCTTACCGGCCTTATTAACCAAAATTTCAATCCAATCCTATATAGCATCCCCCGAATCACGGAAGAGGGCTGTGAGGCCTTAAAGTCATTATTGAAGGCGCAGGAGGTGGTCAGCAATAGAGAGATGGTCTCCCTCGCCATGAAATATTTTTGGAAGAGACCTTACCCCATAGTCGACAAGGGAGACTACTGGCTGGTATCATTTCCTCTCCCAGCGCCCTGCCTTTTACCAGATAGGCAAGTGATAGAGTTAATTGCTGAAGATACTTCAACAACAGGCTATTGCTACGATCATACCATCCCCTTCAGCATGATTGAGAGAGGTTACCCTTGGAAAGTCATAGAACATAGCGACATATTCTTCGGAGTAGAGAGGAAAAATCAAATACTCCTTAAAAAATCCGCAGAACTTGGCATTTGGCGTCGGGAGCGGGACAGCGACCAAGACAAAACAAGACAGGCAGAAGTATTTTTCGTGAGACAAAGCGTACAAACTTGGCAGGGAGTCAGCGGGAGTAGAAAGGCACAAGATTTTGTAAGTATAGTAATCTGCTGCGTAGACATGATGGAGGCCACCAAAAAGTGCCTGGAATCAATCTGGGCAAATACTCCCCCTCCGTATGAGATTATTGTCATCGCCCAAGCCTGTAAGCCTGAGACATTGAACTGGCTTTATGGCCTTAGGCAGAGTGACAAGATAGAGCTTTTCCAATCCCTGGAGCCGCTAGGAGCTGCTACCGCCTTGAATGTAGGCTTCAGAGGAGCCAACGGGGATTATATATTTACCATGTCCAATTCCAGTGTTGTTAAAAAGGGCTGGCTATACCCTTTACTGGATACCCTTAAAAATCATCCAGAATACGGTTGGGTTGCCGCTAAACACATACGCCCGGGGATAGTAATGAAGTTCAGCGCCGGGGCACTGTTCTCTAAAAAGGCGCTATTCGAGGTAGGACTCTATGCCGAGGACTTCTCTCAAGGGATTGGCTTTGAGGATGATGACCTACTCAGAAAATTCTGGAAGGCAGGCTACCAGCCGCACGCCGTGGATGAAAGTGCTACCTACCGCGAGCCACCGGGAGGGTCAACATATAAGATGATTCATGGCGATAAGATGCCAGAGATGTTCAGGAGAAACCAGGAGCTTTTCTCCAAAAAGTGGGGCGAGGAGGGAACAGATTGGAACGCCCAGCCAGTGATGCCAACCGTAGACCCCAGGGAGGTTGTCCAGGGTATGCACCGCATCGACTGGATTAGAGGCAAAGTAAACGTAGAAGATACAATCCTCGAAGTTGCTTGCGCCGAGAACCCAGTGTGGGCGGGTACCCAATTTAAGGTGACCACCCTTGACAAAAGTACTAGGCCGGAAGAGCAGTGTTTCCCTGGTGTAGTTGGGGAGGCGGAGAGCCTCCCCTTCGCCCCTAACTACTTTGACGTCGTTTCAGTAGGGGAGCTACTTGAGCACGTGCCTGACCCCCAAGTAGTCCTCAGAGAAGCAGCTAGGGTAGCTAGGAAAAAGGTTATTGTAACCGTACCGGACGAATATAGCTGGCCAGATGAATTTAAGCCATTCTGGAACCCCGGCCACATTAGATTCTATACCTATAGCACCTTCCAAGATGAACTCAAAAAGCTAGGGCTGCCTTTCAAGATATGGAATGTTAAATTTAGAGGCTGGAGCCACTGGTGTGCTGAGATTTACTGTGATAACAAACCTGAAAAGCCAGAGAGATTAGATGCCTCTTATTACAACGAAGACTACTTCAAGCCGGGGCCAAAAAGCGCCTATGGTAAGCCTTTCACTTGGGAAGTGGAGGGGGAGGAATACAGGGAGACAGCTCGGTCCCTTAAAGATACTTTCAGACCGAAGAATGCCCTTGATGTGGGCTGTGCCAAAGGTTTCTTATGCAAAGCTCTGCTGGAGATAGGGATAGATGCCTATGGGTGCGACATAAGCGAGTTTGCCGTCAATAACTGTGAGCCTGAGGTGAAGGGCAGGTTGAAGGTCGCTGACATCAGGGATGGCCTGCCTTACCCCGACAGCAGCTTCGACTTGGTCTGCTCATTTAGCACGCTGGAGCATATTGAGATGGAGTTTCTCCCCTATGTGGCATCAGAGATGGCCAGGGTGGCCAAGAAGCGGGTTATTATCAACATCCCAGTGACTATGGGGGATGAAAACGAACCCTGGGGAGACCCCAGCCACAGAACCTTCATGCCAGCCTCATATTGGACTTCGCTTTTCTATAACCAAGGACTTCACTGTGATTTGAGAACTTCTCGCCAAGAAGGTGACGACCCCCTCCAGTATGCTCAGCTCACTTTCTTGAAAGGGGAATTACCACGTGATGGAGATAAAACTGTGAAAACTGAGCAAGCGAAAGAGGAGGAGACGATGGAATATCCCGCCAAACTGAAGGAGTTTTTTGAATCTGAGAGATACTGGCATGGGGATTGGGGGTACCGTCAAGGCTACCAGGATTTCCCCATCCATGAGCAGGTTGTGGAACTTATCCGATCACGCAATCCAAAGAGGGTTCTTGATGTCGGCTGTGCCATGAGCTTCATAGTGAAAAGGCTGAGGGAAAAAGGAATCGATGCCTGTGGCGTGGACATAAGCAATTATGCCATTTCAAGAGCGCCGGAGGAAGTCAAACCATATTTGCAGGTGGCATCGGCCCATGACCTTCCCTTCCCTCCCCAAAGTTTCGACCTGATCTACTGCGCCAGTGTGTTGGAACACATCCCGGAGGATTTCACTGACAAGGTGATAGCTGAGTTCAAGAGGGTGGCAAAGAGAGCCATTCTGGGAATCGCCTATAAAGACCCCTACAGCGCGCTGGATGCACATGGTGACATTAGCCACGTGAATATAAAAGATGAGATTTGGTGGCGTGAAAAGCTGCCACCCGAGTTTGAGATGATTGATGTCTGCGTTGAGGATGGGAAGCCCTACACAAGGGGGTTAACAAAACTCAACCTGGGCTGTTTTGGAGACTATTACCCCTCCTGGATTAACATCGATATACTGCCGTTAAGGGAGCAGCTGCCGCCGCACATACGTTTCAAGCAAGCAGATTTAAGGAGAGGCCTGCCTTTTTATGCCGACAGCTCGGTTGACCTTGTCAGGATGAGCCACCTCATTGAGCACCTTACCCTTGAGGAGGCTCACAATCTGTGCCAAGAGATTCACCGGGTTCTTAAGCCGGGTGCCCTAGCCAGAATCAGCACCCCAGACGCTAGTGTTATTATCGAGCACTACACGAACCGGGATATGGGCTACTTCAATCAGATTCAGCCCCCGGAGTATATCCAAGCCCCGACTGAGGGGGAGAGGCTCTCGCGCCTGCTTTTCAGCGGCGACTACCAACACAGGGCGGTTTACAATTTCGAGATGCTGAAGAATTTCTTGGAGCAGGCGGGGTTCGTAGAAATTGAGGCTGTATCGCCAGGCTCCGGCCGCTCGGAAGTGATGAGAAACGAGACAAAGGACCAGCATGTGGAGATAAGCCTTACCGTGGAAGCCAAGAAAGAATCTGGCCCACCATCGGAGATAGAGCAATTTATGCAGGAAAAGGCGGAGGGGATCCCCGCCTCAAGGCCAGCAGAAGACGTTCCAGAGTACTGGGGGCGGTTCGCCGCCGGAAACAGAATGAGGAGATAAGAGATGGCGATTGGTGATATTGGCTCTGTAATTGATACCTTCCAGTGGCTATCTGGAGATCCCACCTGGCCTTGGCTGTCGCACACTGTTGGCGATATCTACTTGAGTACTGTTGGAGAATATTTCACTCCTCGTTCATTCACTATAGACGGCTCAGGAAACATTGGAGATTCAATAATTGACGCTGTCAACTTGGAGCCAGGAGGCGCTGGTGGCTCGAAAGATATCCTACATGTTTCTGGAGATGTTTACGCTGTTGCCTTCAGGGGCAACACACAGAATAAAATCGTCACCTTCACCTGTGACTCATCGGGGAATCTAGGAGCCGCTGAGATAGACCATATTGACCTTGGCGCTTCCAATGCCAATAAGGGCTTCTTCCCCCATCTCATCCTCAGCCCACATGACAACATTTACATTGTGGCCTACACCGATAACCTCGATGACGGCTGGCTGGCGACGGTCAGAATAAACAACGATGGCTCTATAGACGAGCCGGTGCTTTCCTCCGTAGAAATAGAGGCCGACAGTGGCAAATATCCATGGATTATTCACATTTCTGGCAATATGCACGCCGTGGTAATCAGCTCGACAGGCAGCAACCGTTCCCGAATTCGCACCTTTACCGTCAGCGCCGCGGGCATTATTGGCATGGTTGCCTCTGCGCTATTTGACGGCAACACCAATAGCGGCAACGGCGGCTGCATACGCCATGTCTCCGGGGACGTCTATGCCATATTCTGGACGGGGGCCGACCTCGACGGCTGGATCTACACCTTGAGCATTACCGCTGCCGGTGCTATATCCGCAAACATCGACACCTGGGAATTCGTGACTACCTACTGTACCGTCCCTAATGCCCGGCTGGTTTCCGAGAACCAGGCAGCCAACGGCCAGGTTTTCGTGGTGGGCTACAGCCAGAATGGTGCTACCGCACCACAGGTATTTACCGTTCAGATTCTTAATAACGGGACAATCTCCAAGTCCTTTATAAGCGAGCTTACTCTCATTCCCGGTGATTACGCTCACGACCTCAGCATCGTCAGGACCGGCAGCGGTATTTACGCCGCTTGCTTTGAAGACTTTACTGGGTCTAACACGGGGAAGGCAAAGACCTTTGCTATAGAGCAGAAAGCATCGCTCCCCACCGTTACCACTGACGAAGCCACAGCTATTAGACCAACCTCAGCCACTCTCAACGGCACCCTAGATGCTGACGGTGGAGAGGCTTGCGACTGCGGCTTTGAGTGGGGTGAGACCATTGCCTATGGTAATACTACACCAACGCAAAGCAGAACAACAGGACAAACTTTCGCTCAGATAATAACCGGGCTGGACCCCAACAAAACCTACCACTACAGGGCCTTTGCTACTAACGCAGCAGGGACAAGCTATGGTAGCGATCAGACTTTCACGACGCAAACGGGGCTGCCTACCGTATCCACGAACCCGGCAACCTCAATCGAGCAAACGACCGTAACCCTCAATGGTACCTTGGATGATGAGGGTTTAGAAGCTTGCGACTGCGGCTTTGAATACGGGGAAACTACAGACTACGGGAATACAACTGCGACTGAAAATAAAAGTACGGGCGAGACCTTCTCACAGGAGGTCCGCGGTCTGAAAAGTGGAACGGTCTACCATTTCCGCGCTGTAGCCACCAATTCGGCGGGCACGAGCTACGGCGCCGACCAGTCCTTCCACACCGAGGCTCTCAGTGCCGAAGCGCATCAAGCACTGGGTAAGGGCCACGCCCTAGGGCGAGAGGATATATAAAGACAAAAAGGAGGGAGAATGAAAATCTTAGTAATAGGGACAAGCGTGTTTACTCTGCCACCAAAAGGTTACTCCGGACTGGAGGCACTTGTCTTCGAATGGTCATGCCTCTTCCAACAGGCCGGGCATAATGTAACCGTTGTCTGCCCGGAGGGCAGCTGGTTCCCGGAGGGCATAGAAATAATACCGTCAAAGCCACGCAGCGACGAGGAGCAGTCATACGCCTTATATAAAGACCGGCTGCTGTCTGGCGAGTGGGATGCTGTCCTCGATAGTTCATGGTTATGGTACACCGTTCTGGCCCAACAGGAGAACCAAAAGCAGTTGCCGGTGATTCACAATTACCACTCCGACCCTCAATTTCTGGGTTCGCCACCGCCTATCGAGTATCCCTGTATCGTCTCACTATCCGAAGACCAGGGCAGACTGATCAGCATGAAGTGGTCCCCAAGGTGGATATATCCAAAGTGTCGCGTCGTGTATAACGGTATCGACTTAGAGTTTTATAAACCGAACCCCAACATCACCCAGAGGAGTGACCGATGGTTATGGTTAGCCAGATATACCCCCGAGAAGGCGCCGCTTGAGGCTATTCGCCTGGCTAAGAAATGCAATGTTCCTCTCGACCTGTACGGTGACACCACGATAATTGCTGACGCAAATTACCTTAACCAGGTAAAAGCCGAATGTGAAGGAAGTCAGATAGTTTTTCATGAAGGCGTGTCAAGGGAGGAAACGGTAAAGCTATTTCAAAGCCATAAAGCAATCATTCACATTGTGGCCTACAATGAGGCTTTTGGCCTTGTCCCGGTGGAGGCAATGGCCTGCGGTATGCCCGTTATCGTCAACCGGCGCGGGGCGCTTCCAGAACTGGTGGTCAACGGCAAAACGGGCTTCGTGGTGGATTATCCGGAAGAAGTTGAGTCAATAATACGAGAAGATAAGGTATCTGCCATAAAACCGGAAGATTGCATTGAGCAGGCCGCCAAGTTCTCAATAGAAGCCAGTGCCAAAGGCTATCTGAAGCTTTTCGACGAGATGATAAACCAGAACATCTACTGGTAGCAGACTTGACAGGGCCCCAGTATAGCGTTAGACTTTTTTACACAGTATACTGCGAATCGTCTCTAAAAACGGGGCAAGCGACCTTCGTCGGGAAGGTGACTTGCCCCTTACTTTTTGGTGAAGGTTGAAGGAAGATAGGAAAATGGACATCGGGATTTTGCTTTTCAAGGATGACTATCCTTCTCGTCAGTTCCCCAGCCTGGCAGTGGGCAGCGGCGGCATCTTGCTACAAACGCCGGTGAGCAACAAGGAAGTTGTGTACGTGTCTACCACTGAAGCCGGGCTTGAGCAGCCAGAGAATAGATACATGCTGTTCCCGGGATCTCCAGCGATTAGGGTTTATCCCACGGCCAACCTGAACGAGCTGTTCGGCTCCGGCAAAAAAGGGGACCTTGTCCAGTACTGGGTCTAGGCGGCGAGGTTCGGAGGTTGACCATGGCTCAGGAGAGAAGAATACACCCGCCACCTCCACCGTCGACCCCGGAGAGGGCACCGTGGGAAGACATGGCGCTGCTAATCGACCGGATTAGTCGGCTGATAGAGCTGTTTGAGGCTTGGGCAGTAATAGCACCTGGGGCACCGGGAGTCCCCGGGGTTCCAGGAGTACCCGGTCCACCGGGTGCGCCAGCGGTGCCCGCGCCAGTTGAGGTAACCGCTCCCTGGGGGGCCAAAGACATTGAGGAAATTTTCAAAGAATCCATAAGGGCTGCCGGCACATTTTACTGCGCCAAGATGGTTGACTGGTCGAAGGGCAAGAGACTGGTCCTGAAGATACACTCCACACTGAACCAGTCAGCCCAGATAACGGCCGTGGGCAATATCCGCGACAGCCGAACGGGTGTCGTCGAGATAGGGCCAGCGGTTCCCTGTGCTGCCAACAGCGACATCACCATAGGTCTTGCCTGGGACGACTGGATGCCGTATATCGGTTGCAAGATAGTCGTCAGCACCGCGCCTACTTCCGGCGAATTAGAGGTGGAGGCGGTGGTGCAGGAATAAACGAGGATATGACGAAGCAAATGGAGGGGTGAGGCAATGGAAAACCGGGCACACGCGCTAGCGAGAGAAGAGTTAGTTAGAACCTTGGCCGCCTACAGTGGCACCACAACCGCCGACGGGTCATCGGGCAAAAATACCCTGATAGACAGCGCCCTTATCGGCAAAAACGATTTTCTCACTGGCAAAAGCGTCCTGATCATGTCGGGCGACGCACAGTACGAGACCGCAGGCATAAGCGACTTCAACTCCACCACTGGTGAAATCACCTTCACCGCCCTGAACGCCCAGATAGTGGCTGGCGTCTCGTTCCGAGTCCTGAATGTCCTGCCTGAATCCGTTCACATTTCCTCTGGGCAGGTTCAGATACAAGGCTATGACTACGCTTCTGGCGAGTATAGACTTGTGGCAGTAAACGAGTCAGGCCAAATAGAGATTAAGGCCACTGTTGCCGACATAGTGACGGCTAGGGTTTCAGGAGTTGTGGCGGTTGTTTCCGGTGAAATCCACGTCATGTCTGGACAGATCGATGTCTTCATGATGTCCGGAGAGGTAGTAGCCAAGGTCTCAGGGGAAACCGTTATCGCTAAGATTTCTGGCGAGACAGTAATAGCCAAAGTGAGCGGCGAGGCAGTCAAGATTTCTGGCGAAACCGTCATTGCCAAAATCTCAGGCGAGGCGGTGCATGTAAGCTCAGGACACATCACCATTGACTCTGGCCAAGTTATCGCCAAGGTCTCCGGTGAAGTTATGCAAATTATAGTCCCGACCATAATCAAGACCGGCCCCGTCAAGACGCTTAGTGATGCTTCTGGAGGAGTTGTTCTGCACAGTGGAGCCGTGAAAGCAGCAGTGGTGAAGGCACTGACGGCCAACAGTGGTGTTGTCCTGATCGGCGGCTCGGGTGATAGGCCCTGGTACGAGGCGGCTGGCTCAGCCCAGGGTATGATTCTGGCCGCTGGCGAGGCGCAGTCGAAGGACATCAGCGACTTCGACCAGATTTATGTCGTCGCCCAGATTTCCGGCGACCGTGTTGCCTTCGACGGAGTCTATTAATCCCCTCGAGGTAGATTAAATGTGTTGGGATAGAATTAGACCTTTGACCAGAATCCAGACTGCCAGCCAAAAGGTCATGGTGCTGATTCCCCACAAGGGGGAATCGGGCTACCGGCAGTGGGAAAGGTGGTGGAAAGACGAGCTGGTTAAACCGCCCGGGACGTCTTATCTTGAGCAGCGGGGGCTATCTCTGACCACCAACCGGACGGGGCTGGTGATAGAGGCGCTAAAAAGCGACGCCGAGTACTTCTTCTTCCTGGACGACGATGTAATCGGCCCCAACGAGATGCTGACTACACTCATGAGCCACCGCCTGCCCATAGCCTGCGGAATATACATGGCCAAGAAGAGGAATGAGGAGAGGGGGCTTTCCGCCTGGATGAAGATGGGCAACGGCTACGCTCCCATAGCCCCGGAGCAGGGGGCAAGGCTGGTTCAAGTTGATGTCACTGGATTGGGATGTGTCTTGATTCACCGCAGCGTGTTCGAGAGAGTCCCCCAGCCTTGGTTTGTCTGGGAGTTTGGCGGAATATCAGAGGACTTCTTTTTCTTCGACAAGGTTTATAGAGAGATAGAAATTAAGCCGATTATCGACTTTGAGATGAAGTGCCGGCACATCGGCACATTCATCATCGATACTGATGCTAATGTCACCACGCTGGAAATTTAGGGGGCTTAAAGGTAGGCAGGGTACTCGGGAAATCAAGGCCAGGCTTGTTCTGGGCCTGCTTTTCACCCGTCCAGTGTGGTGCTCCGACTGTAATCTGGGTCAGCAACCTGCCTTTGCTAACTAGGAGGGCAATATAGAAATATGCTGGGAATTAAACAGTATCCAGCTACTGTTGAATTTATTGAAGGTTATATAAAAATGAAAGATCAAAGAAGGGGTGAAAAAAGTGACTAGAATAGCCTTTCATCCAGCCACTGTGCCTCTCAGAATTTTAAGCCCTGCTAACGATACAGTAGAAGCCGGGCGGTATAAAGCCACCACCCTCAGTGCTGTAGATGCCGACCTGGCTGCTGCCAATATCGCGGAAGCGATTACCATTTTTGGTTTCTTGGGGACATTTGTAGGTGGCGCTCTAGCTGAAGATGTATTAGGAGAAGCCGGTACTACCCTAACCGGAACGGATAGTGGTGGTTTTCGTCTTCTTCAAGACCTAGCCGAGGCCACAGCATTGACTATTGCCACTACAGACCTTAACTTTGATGCGTCTTCAATGGCAGTGGGTGTCGGGTACATTGGCGGCGAAGGAGTCGGAGAAATGAAACTGCAACTGGTCATGGGCGGCGTTCAGGTGGCGGAGAGTGCTGAAATAGACGGCCGTGATAACTGGATAGTAGTTGCAACCAGGGCGCTTTCAGGCGTACAGACGTGTCTGGTAAGGATTCATAACTATGGCACAATTAACCAAATTCGCCTCATGGGATTTTTGAGCGGTGATCTGGTAGCGGGAGGAGTAGCCGCAGGGAGTATAAAAATATGAGGTTGACAATACCACTGACCGGGACAGTTTTAGTTGAAGGCTCGGTTTTCGGTGAAGGCAAATTAACTGGCGATAGCAAAGACTTTATCCGTCCTATTCCCATTAATTTGGGTAATGTCTCTTGGACAATGGTAGACGTTGACCTTGAGAACGAAGTAATGATTATTGAGGTTCAGCCCGCTGAGGGGGTTAGTGAAGATACAGGACGAGTGGACGGTGAGGGCGAGCCTATCTACACCAGAAGGAAAGCTACTGAACAGGAAAAGGCAGGATTTCTTCAACATGCCAGGAACTTAATTGAAGGCCATACTAAGGATGAGCTATACAAGATGAGCAAGTCAGCAAAGTTAAAAAGGCCGTTTAAGTAAAAAGATGAGCCAATTCGCAGTTAGGGTTGAGCACATTCCCACCCTGGGTACTCAGGCCGTGATAACGCGGGCCGGCATGGAGAGCAAGCTCCGGGCGCTGCCTATCAGCTGGGAGAGGATCAAGCTAGATGACCACAACTTCTATGCTCAGATGTAGACTGATTGTATTAAGATCATCGATCACTTGAAACCGAAGGTGCCGGCTTATCTGGTGGATAAATTCGACTGTGATAATAACGCCGACTGGTGGAAGGTAGAAGTGGCCAGGGTATTCAGGATCAATACTTTTGCCCGGGTGGACGGATGGGCCAATATTACCGGCCAGCAAAAGAGGCATGGCTGGGTATGGTTTTATGACGCGGCCAGCGGGCTTTTTTATCAGCTCGAGGGCCAGACCGGGATAATAATGGATTTTGATGACGGGGACTATGTGCCCGATGAGATCGTCATGGGATGAAAAAGGAGGTAATATGGCTATTGAGGTAAAAGAAGAATGGTACCCAATGCCACTGCAGTTGGGTCCACCTTTGCCGCGCTCGATGCAGGTTTACTGGCCGTGGGTCAAGCGCCCACCTGAGGAGGAGGTACCGGCACCACCGGCACCACCGGCACCACCAGTACCACCTACACCACCTGGTGTTCCCCCGGCAGTGAAATACCGCCTTTATATCTATACAGTCGGCACCGGGACAGTCACACCAACCGACGGGGAATACCCTTCCGGCTCAGTGGTCACCCTCACCGCCAAACCAGGATACGGGGCTGCCTTCGACCGCTGGTCAGGCGATGCGGCAGGCATCAGCCCCATGTTTAACATCACCATGGACAGGAACAAAACGGCCACCGCCTACTTCAAGGCTATTACACCTCCGCCATATGATGAGGAACCACCACCCGAGGAGATACCGCCTGAGGTGCCGCCAGCCCCATCGCCTCCGCCGCCAGCGCCACCTGAAGAGATGCCGGTTTACCCGTTTACCTTCAGCAATCTCAGGGTTCAGAGATTAACATGCCAGTCGGCAACCGCTTGGAATACCATGAGCTTCTGGTGTACTATAACCAACCTGACAGACAGAATCATAACTCACATATTAACGCCAATGTATCGAGTACAGACGAAGAGAGGGTATGGCGACCCACTTGCTGAGCCAAAATATGCACGGGAGGTAACACTTAGTCCTGGACAAAGCTACGAATATTACCTGCCAGGAAACCAGCCTGATAGATGTACCGTACTTCTTGGCTTTAGCGCAGGTGTGCCGTACGGAGGATGCGTATTCTTGCGAGATGAGAATGGAAATGACTCACCGCAAGTCTGTATTTAAGGGTGGTAGGAGAACAACTACTCGGAGAGAAAGCTGGTCAAAGGCGTGCCGGTATAAGGAATAAGGAGGTCAAAATGGATCTAAGCTTAATGATTATGGAAGTCATCACCGGACCCGAGATAATCGCGCTGGTGGCACTCATGGGGTGTAATGTCATCCTCTCCATCATCGCCGCCATCGCCAAGGGGGAGTTCTCCTTCCGCAATCTGGGCGATTTCGTCGGGACCCGGGTGGTACCCCTGATTGCCTATTTGGTTGTGGCACTACTGGCTGAAGCGCTTGGCGACTGGACGCCGGCTACCCTGGCTGTTTATGCCGGCTTGGTAGCCCTTTACGGCGCGGGGATAGCTGCCGCTATTAAGTCTCTCACCGGCGTCAGCATCCCCAACATCTTCACCGAAAAGAGAAAACAGGGGGTAGATGAAGACGTTAAACCCGGCACCTAAGTTTTTGATTTACGCCTTGTTCCGGGCAATCCGGCACCCCAGGACGCCGATAACCTACCACTACTGTCCTGCATGCAGGGTTCGCTTCTCGGCTTCAACGGACAGGTGTCCCAAGTGTGGTGATAAGGTGGGGAGTAGCCCGGACCCCAAGCAGGAGTCGCCGGCGCCCTGGTACGTGTGTGTTATAGTCATTCTGGTTGGCATAGGCTCTTGGATTGCCTCAGCCTGGTTGGAAATCCCCGGGCTGGATGAGGCAGCTCGGGCACTGGTCTATATACCCCTGGGTTCCCTCTTTGGCATGTCCATAAATCGATGATTTTATTTGAGTCTACCCTCAACGGTATGTTGCTACTGTTTGAGTTTTCTCTGCGTATAACCTCTGTTATACGCCTTCCCAATCCATATTTACCCAAATGAAGTATTTACGGGGAAAGAAGCGCCTCGTTAGCCTAGTCCTCGCACCATTTTCCTGACAGGCTTGTTCGACTCGGGAGGCAACATCGGGGGTCGGCGCCGTCCCGTACAGGCGGTAAGGTACCCCGTCAAATTCCCTGAGTTTCATCTTCACCATTTCTCTCCTTTCCGATAGGTAGCGTATAATACCCATTACACGCTAATGCTTTAGATAGAAGCGACCAAATAGAGCCTCAAAGCCCTTTTGAATGAGGTAGCCCAACAAAGTGAGGGGATAGGTAAAGATGATGAACGTGCGCCATTCCTGGTTTCGCCACAGCGCCCTCGTATTCTGATTAAACTCTTTTAGCATTGCTCTTCCTCCTTCGCGTATAAAGCCAATTAAACGCTTTCAGTTTCAACGGTATCGGAATACTGCTTATTTTTCTCTGTAGAATACTTGTTTAAGATTTCACTTTTAGCCAATCCCGGATCTCTGGTTCTGTAATCATAAGGTGCTTTCCTGCTGTCGCTATGAAATGTCGCTTGAACTCCTGATGTAGTCTAACCGAGAGGTCCTGGTCCTCTGTCAGATCTAGCAGGATTGCTAGCGCGAGTTGAGCACAGCCACTTCCCTGGTACCCCCACTGAAAGCCGTCTGGTGAATGGTTATACAAAGCTAAACTCGGCTTGACTGGGAGTTCGTACCAGCCAGGTTTGGCTCCATCCGAACCCTTCAGGCGCCGGATTACAGTAACCCTGACCGGTTGCGGACCGCAACCGATATTATCACCGGTGTATGTCTTCATTTGGACAACATCGTCAGGAATCATTATTTTACCCGGGTGCATTTGATTACCAGAGTCTCCCCGACCTTCAGCTGGAAGTCCAGCTTGCAATCGGCCCCCTGGAATCTTGATTGATTCGCATACTGCTCCTCGAGGGCTCGGCCGACGGCCACTCTGGGGGAGCTCCCCCGGGCGAATGTCTCGCCGGCGTTGACCTGAACTCTATAATCTTTAAGCATCTCCTACCTTCTCCCCAGGGCAACCGCAGCAATCGCCGCTAGGCGGTCCCGGCGGTAGTGGACGTGGCCATCGGGACCGACCAGCTCGAACTTCAGCTTTCCGGAGTCGTTGCCCCTGACATAGTAGCCTGGTGTTTTTTTGCTGATTTGCTCATTCAGCCGGTCTACTTGTTTCTGCGCCGTTTCCATGCTTACCTCCTTGGTAATATACTACCGAGTAATAGATTTTCTACTTATATTTTATCGCGGTATTGGTCATTAGACTTTCTCCTCGACCCGCTCGACGGGGTACCTCAGCGTTGTCCGCCTGCCGGTCGGGGGTGTAATCTCCAGAATATTACCTGGGAAGATGTGGGTGTTGTGGACCTTCGTGCCAATCCAAATGTCGCCCTGGAATGGCCGGCAGTCGACAACCACCCCGTCCTCAATATCCCATTCGAGAAAGTCTTGGCCACGCTCTTCTAAGTAAACTGTTATCATCTTAGCTCACCCCCCTTTCCTCTGGGCGCTGCCAGGGCAAGCCGCGAGCTACGTTATCAATCTCTCTCCCACGGCTCACGGTAGGGAAGGCCAACTGCCTCAAAGACCTCGCGCTCGGACCTGCAGACAATTTCACCATGGGGAGTAGAGAACCCTGAGCCATAGGCGTGAAATTGATATCCCCTCGCTTGAGCTGCCATGCAGATGCGTATATTAGTTTGCTTGCCACCGGTTCTGACCACCATGGCCACCGGCCAGCACTCCTCGGTTGTGGAAAAGATATCCACCCCGAGTCCGGTAGGAACATGGACCATCAGCTTGTTTTTCGGCCCATAGGTTGTAGATCCGCGCTTGTTCCGGCGCCGGGCGAGGATACTCTGACTTGCCAGGGCACCCAGCTCCCGGTCGAGCATGTCAACGCCGCCAACAAATTTTGGGATACAAAGGAGCTCGATATCCCCAACGTCCCATTTATGCCGGTGAATGCTCCCCGCTATCTCAATGCGGTCGCAGCTCCCCTCGAGCAGCGATTTAAGTGTTTCAGCAATCTCCCTGGCCTCGGTTAACTCCATCATGCCTTCTCCCGATCCATTTCAGTAAATACCACTTAAAAACATGCCACCAGGAGCAGAAAAACCAAATGTATTGAGTCTTGTCATCATAAACCGCAATCAGTTTATTTCCCTGTCGAATTCCCTTATGACAACAGATGCATTTGCGCACTTGTTTCCTCTTCTGCTCCCTCCAGTCTCTTAATTTCACCCAGCGTTTTACCCTGCTCCCACTCCAGAGTGAGCATGCCGGGCATGAAAAAGTCCATTATCATTTCCCCATTGGTCTTGCCATTACCCAAAACGCGGACTAGCTGCACCTCCAATCTTTCGCCTTCTCCGATCTCTATTTGTCGTTTCGGAACTGGTTCACCTTGGCGCAGCCATCCAAACTCGCCCTGTTGACCTTTAATTTTCATTTTCCTCCCACCTCCAGTCTCTTAATCTCATCCAGCCCTATTTCTCAACGTTAAGAACAGCCCATGCTTGGGGCAGACGTATTCAAACTCCTTCAGTCTATCCCGCTGTTTCGGCGCAACTTTCATGCCACACTGATTGCACAGCCTAGCTTTCGGCTTACCCCTTAGCCTCTCCAGAGGGCTCATTTTCTCAAGGGGGGCTATTATAAGGCCGCCTGTTGGTTTTGGTCGCCTCTCAAATTTATCGCAATGGTCTAATCCTGTGGTCGGCTCGATGGTGCTTGGGTCATAGCCATAGAAGCCCGGTGCGGCATAGGACATAAATTCAGGCGTGCAGGCATAAATTCCAGAGCCTATATAGGCATGGGCTTTGACTTCCTCTGGTATTGGTTTCGTTGGCAGAGGCTTACCGTTAACAACACAGTAGCCTTGGCTTTGGCCCAGATGCCCACCACAAGAGATATAAAAGTTGCATCTTTGGCACACTTCATCGCTGGTTAGCTCTTTTCTGAAAGCTGAGCATTTATTGGCAGAGCTGAATAGCTTGGGCGGGCGGTGATCCCCAAAGTTATACCAGTTGCATAGCCCGCCCTTATATGTCTCACAGTTTCTGCACTGCTTTGTTTGCTCTCCCATTATTTATCTCCTCATTTCCTCCAGTCTCTTAATCTCATCCAGCCACCGGCGGACTTTTTCACCTCAGGTCTGGCCCACTCATATCCACAAAATTGCCCTGGCACAACTGGATTAGCCTCGACAGAGCACCGTAGCCGATACGGTCCCCCAGGCTGACCTCGCCAGCCTCAGCCTCCAGTGGGTAATTGGCGGTCACCACCGTGGGCAGCTGCCACTCCAGTCGCCTGTCAAAAACAGTCCAATAGGTTGACTCAATCCAGAGAGAGGGGTTATCAAGCCCAACGTCATCCAGCACCAGCAGCTCCACCGAAAGCACCTGGTCAAGGATGCCCGCCTCGGTTTGCGTGCCCGTCTCGGAAAAAGTCCTGCGGATCTCCAGCAGCAGGTCCCGGGCTTTCTTAAAAATCACCGGGCGGCGTAGGCGGTGCAAAACATGGTTGGCAACGCAGGCAGCCAGATGGGTCTTCCCGCAGCCATAGCCCCCGGAATAGAAAACCAACGTCCCGGAGTCCGCCCTGAAATTCTCGGCGTACCTTCTGGCTACCTTAAACGCACCTTTATTCAGATTGGGGTCCGAATTTTCAAAGGTCACCTCTCGCCACAGTTTCGGTATCCTTGCCTGAGCCACAATCTCCCGGTATCTGGCCTCAGCCATGGCTGCCTCAGCCTGGCGCTGCTTTTCTTCCTCTTCGGCTATCTTGCTCCCGGAGCACTTGTCGCAATACCTGCGGCTAACCGGGCCAATGTCGTAGGCTTCAAATTCATCGCCACATTCCTGGCAATTCTTTTTAACTTTCTGAATCTTCATCCCCACGAATGCGGGTGATAGGTCTCCTCCTCGCCTGCTCTGGTTTTGGTCTAACGCCTTTTCCTGGTCGTTGTTCAACTGCGCCTCCTTTCTTTGGTGCTTTGAAGCCCTCCACTTTCCATCGCTCAAGAATAGCCTCAATATACTTGAGGTTACGAGCTCCTCTTGCCACTGCTTCATTTAATGCTTCGCCAAACCATCCTGGGGGATACCTCTCGGCAATATCCTTTAGCCTTTCGGCAACAATTGGTGTTATCTGACCAATATTCTCTTCATAGAGTTGTGAAATGTCCGCAAGCTCTGATTTCCCCTTCCCCTTAACAACCCTATCCTCTTTATCAGATACAGATACAGATATAGCACCAGCACTAGAAGGTATCGATACTGTACTGGTAGTATATGGATATGGTATCGATATACTATACCTTTCGAGATTGTAATCGAGTAGCTCTGCGATTGCGCCATTGTTGTGGATGGTGGCTAAGGACTTTGCCACGGCGATGAGGAATTTTGGAGATTTGGACTGGCGCTTGATGAAGTTCTTCACCCAGACAAGATTGTGGTCGGGGTACCATTTTATCTTTGGTTCGAGTAAAGAGAATAATTCAGGAAGACTGCTTTCTGGGAGTTTAGTTTCCGAAGCGATGGTCTCCAGACCTATCTCGTAGAGGCCTGCTTGGTTACAGTGGTCGTTGGTAAAAAGATAGGCATAAAGACTCTTTGCCTCGAAGGGCAGTTTGACAATAAAGGCGTCTGTCCAGAAGCCGGTGATAAAACCTCGTTCTGGCATTTACCCTCCTTTATCCTCAGCAGGGGTACGGTCTAAGTTTTGAGCTATATATTTCTCGTAATCCATAATTAAGTTATCTCTGGGATAGCATTCTGCCCCGGTCAACAGCTCGTCTCATCTTGGCTCCTATTATTCCTTATTCTTTCATTGGTTGCTTAAGGTCCTTGATGGTTAAAAAAGCTTCCCAGGGCGATATCCTGGCAGCCAGCATGTCCATCGTGCTCTTGTAGCCAAGCTGTCCACATACCTCTATAGGCTGCATCTGCCAGAAAAGGAAGCAGATTCGGAAAACGGCGTTCATGTCAGGCACATCATCTTCGGTAATATCATCCGGCGTCTTTTCGTCTATCGGCTCAGGTGGCAAAGACTCGGATACTTTTTTATCCTCCCGTTTTTCGTGGGGCCCCGGGGTTTTGGCGGGCGTTTTTGGTGATTCGGGCGGGCTTATCAAGGGGCCGGTGATGAAGGTGTATTCGGCATCGAGGATCTCCTGCGCCTCCTTGGCGCCCTCCGAGCGGCGGTGGAGCACAGAGGTGTACTCAATCATTTTCTGGCGGGCCTCGGGAAAGTTCTCGCGCACCCATCTCTTAATGGCGCGGACGCGGGCCTGGTTACCCGGTTGCGTCCCCGCCGGCAGCTTATTGTCCTGCGCCTTCTTATGCTCAGCCGTCGTGTAGTAGCCGTAGACCGGCTGGATACCGGTGGCGGACCGGCGCTTCCCCAGGGCCACCCACACGTAGGCATCGGGGTCGTCGCACAGCTCCTGGGCGGTGCGCCTGGCCATCTCCTTCAGTTCCTCAATCGGGCGCTGCGAGTGCTCGTGCATCAGGTAGTCGAGAAGCGGAATCGTCGCCGGTGACCCGTCGTATTCCTCCCGGCAGCCGCGGGCCGCCATGGAGAGCGCCCCGTCCTCGGTCACCACCATGGCCACCGTTGTTTTCTCCCGGCCCGCCTTGTCCTTCGTCTTGAAGGGAATTGGGACGGCCTCGGCCGGCTGGATCAGAGGGTCCAGCCCCAGCCTCATGCAGTCGTTGATGAAGAGGGCGGCGCCGGCCACGTCCCTGATGGCACTGGGGAACCGTAAGGCCAGAAGATTTATGGACCGCTGCAGATCCGCCTTGGCCGTCATCTTCGCTTCAATGTTGTCCCGGATGGCCGGGTAGACCTCGGCGCCGCGGCGGTACTCCTCGGTGTAGGTTGTCCGCTGGCGGAATCCGGAGTGCTCGGGATCAGTGCAGCCCAGCGCCATGGCCGCCCGCTCGGGTACCGTGCGAATGGTGAGCTGGCCGCTGCAGACGGCGCACTCCTGGCCGCGGATGAGCGCCGCCCAATCGTCCCAGATCTCCTGCGTCATTTCGCTCTGTAAAACTTCCATCGTCTTTCCTCCTCTGCAGTATTGCGATACTGTCTATTTAGATTCCTTCCCCCAGGTGTCGATTTATTTCCTTCTCCTGCTCGATCCGGAGCCGTTCCGCCTCCCATATCGCCGCCTGCTGCTCAGCCTCTTCGTCCACCTCCTCCAGTATCATGGCGTGGCGGTCTCCCCAATTGACGTAGAAGGCTAGCGGCTTTTCGAGTTCTCGTTTACAGCCATGCGAGATAATGTTGCACCCCAAGCCCCAGCGGTATCCATCCACTATGGGGATTAAATACCTCGTAATCTCTTCATCACCATAGTATTTTATATCGCCCTGCTCGAAGATAACCCGGTGCAGCTCGGCATCATCCAGCACGACTTTAACCCGTCCCCACCCAATATCTTCGTTCTTAGAGGCGTACCAAGCGATGCCTTTGATATGGCAATTCTTTTTAGCAATCTCCCCACGCCCATCGCCAGCATCATAGGTGACAACAACATGTTTACCGTGCCAGTTACGCGCCCAGTCATGGGATTTTTCCTTCAGCACTCGCTTACGCTCCACCTTATCAAGGGCTTTAAGCATTTCGTCTTTGGTCTGCTCTTGTTGGCCCGCATCTATCCGGCGGGCGCACCTCGGACAAACCTTGACCTTGACAAGAGTTTCTCTCTCCACCAGCTGGAAGGCTCCCTCATGGCATGAGCCACACTCAACACCGATTAAATCAACAACCATTCAGTCCTCACAGTATACGGATAGAGCCTTATTCATAATTCAGACCTGCATGTCTAGCAGCCTCGGCGAGTTCTTCCTGTTTTCCGCCTGCAAATGTGAGCCACGAGGCATCCTTGTGCCACTCTTTGTAGCCGATTACTCCACTAGCTTCTGGACATAAAACTTTAACGACCCCACCGGGCAATTTCTCATTTACTAACCTGGCGATTTTCATCAGCATGGGTATATATTCAAGCGTGCTAGTATATGTATCAGCAAAAACTACCTCCCCCTCAGCATTTTCAACCGTAACTAGCCAGCTAAGCATAATTATGAATAACCCTCGATACTGTCACTTCAACTGAAATGGGAATGCCTGGGCCAACTCTGGTACAGCCAATGAACTTGCTGCTCGTCCATCACCTAACAGCATATAAGAGAAGAAAGCAGCCTTGGCGCCGAGAACGCTAGCCGTCATGACCTTGGCCTTGATATCATGGTGCAGAAGGGTGGCGGCCTGTCGACGAGCTGCTGCCGCCTGACCCGTCCTGGAGGGCAACACTGGCCACACAACTTTGAATTTGTCCTCGCCTATATCGAAAGCCAGCATGTAGGCAGCCTGTTCTTCGGTTCGACCGAATCCTTCGGCCGCCACGGTACCGCCCAGATCCTCAATAAGCTTACAAGTCAGTTCCATCCATTTTTCCGGAGAACGCTCGCCCGTTTTCCAGTAATGTCCTATATCTTCAGCAAATGGTAAGTCCATCTCTTACTCCCCCACGGTATGGTCATACTTGTTTATTCACAGCATGGAATTCGACCTGATGATGGAAAAGCATAGCCTCTGGGTACCGTCCACAAGGTAGGAAGTATCCCGTAATTCTATTGCCTTCCGTTTTGAGACCACATATCCCGCACTGTTCTGGATATACTATGCTTTGTCCTGTGAACTTGCCTCTCAGCCATTCTAAAAGGTCCATAGGTTTCATATTTTCATATCCACAGTATACGGATACTGTCTTAAACGAGGGTTAGCTTGTAAAGCTGGTATTTAAAATCCTTTTTCATATGCTCTTCAAGCCGTATCTTTATTTTCTTCAATTCATCGAGGCTGCCGATGAAGTCACCGGCACTTATTGATACGTCCTTAAAGACTATCTCTTCACACTCGTAATGCCCTCCGGATACTGTCAATATGAACTTCCCATCTTCTGCTTTTTTAACCATCTTTTCCTCCTTGGACAGTAGTCTGATACTGTTTATTTAACCTTCGCCGCGCATGCCGAGCAAAGGTCATCTTCGACCCAGTGGCAGGGCCCTTCGTCAGTTTCACAAGCATGCTCATTGGTACAACCGCAGACCCGGCACATCGGTTGTTCTTGGCATACACTATCCGAGCAGACGAAGCAGGAACCTTCTTCGTATTTCCTTTCGACCCAACCATCCGGGAGAGAGCCATCTGGTTTGGCTTCCTCGATAATTCCGCATATCGCACAAGCATAACCGGTTGGCTCAGCACCCGGGAGTGGGGTTACATCTTGGGCTGTTAATCTCCATCTACCTGGAAACTGCATATATATTTCGGTTACCTTTAGATGGATCACTTCTCCCACTTTAAATGTGTGGGCTTTATTGAGATTTAAAGTTATCATTCTGACCTCCACAGTACTCTGCTACTGTCTATGGAATAATGATTATCCGGCGTGGCTTGATAATAGAAACCCGGACGGGGAATGTAGCTAATCCCCGTAGACGCTTGCGGAAAGAGCCGGCTAGTTCATCTAACATGTTGTTTATTTCAATAACACTTACTGTGACGGAATCACCAGGATTATCTTTTAGTTTTCTAGCTATCAACTCTTTAAGAGCGATTGCCCTCCACCATTCCTTTTGCCAGAACCACACCCCCTTGGTTAGCTTAGTCTGTTCCATATCGTACCTCCTCACAGTAAGCGGCTTGTCTGTACCGAGCCTTTACGCCTGTTATGATTGTCAGAGCTATATTTCAGCATCAACTGAATAACCCGCAGCGCCTCGTCCTGCGTGGGAGCGGTCATCAGCTGCCAGGCGCCCCGGGCCTTGCGGACGTCCCCAATGCCGTAGTCATACACCAGCTGGCCAATGAGGGAAGCAAGGTCCGGAGGGCAGCTCTCCGCCCGGGTCAAGAATCCAGCGCAGACTTCAATGAATTCCTCCCGTGTGTACTTTGGGAAATTAGCATGGAGGGCAAACCGTGACAGAAACTCCGCCGGCATCTTGGCGGAGCTATTGCAGGCGCCGATGACCATGGTGTCGAGCTTTATCCCGCGCGACTTCCGGCTCTTGGTTTCCAGTACCTCCCCACTCTCCATAAGGCCGAGAAGGACTGAGTAACAATCGTTGTCCATCTTGTCTGCTTCGTCGAGTAGAAGTACCGAGGGCTGGAACTCGAAAAGGGCATCGGAAAGCCCTGCCGCGGAAGTACGGGAGCCGAAGGCTATATATGCATCCGGGACGGCCGAGCGCACCCCTTCTAACATGATGCTCTTGGCACATGCCGGCGGCCCCTCGAGCAGAAAGTTTATCCGGCGCCGAGCTTCCACCGCCCGGGCGATAGCGTCTTTGAGATCATCAAACCCTACCACCAGGTCCATAGCCTCCAGGACTGACGTAGCCGGTATCTTCGCAAACTCGCGCTCCATCGACGTCGCAAAAACAAAGTTACGTCCCTTCTCGCTTAGTTTGTACTTTGTTAGTGAACTCGACTTGAGGGCGACAATGACCAGCCCCTCATCTACAAGGCGGTTAATATCCTTTCGTGAAGCCCCTATGGTGTAGAACTCCCAGTTGCGGTGTTGCGGCGGCCGACGGTCCCGGGTGTCATTCTCCCGCTCATATGCTCGCCGCAAAATGGTCATATCATCCATGAATTCTTTTACCCCTTTAATACGCTTACCTATTTAACCTGGCTAATTCCCTTTCTTCTTCCTCAGTTGTCTCACCCAGGGAGCGGCCGACTTCTTCCCAGTATTCATCGCTGACTAACCCGGCGCAGTCTCTCGCACCCGGAGCTCTCTTGTGGAACCACCTCCTGATGCCACTCTTCTTGTTCCTCATCAAGACACACTCTTCGACCTTAGCGAACTTGCTGCATCCAAAACATTGTGGCGCTTTACTCATTCCCCCCTCCTTAAAAGTTGCTCCAGCTCTTTTTTATCCGCCGCTAAAGACTCAAGGATTGAGGTTATGGATCGTTCTCTCCTTTCATGCTCCTCTTTCAGGGCTTTGAGCTTCCCGATTCTGATCCTAATCAGCTCCTCCACCACTTTAATTTTTCCTTCAGTGCTCACTTTGACTCCTAGTTGTTTTCCCCGTGTCTCGGATACAGCGGATGCTCAGGCGCCGGCCCGTCATAGCCACAGTAACGACATGTGATGAAGCGCCAGCTGTTCTCTGGCATATCACGTAACACGTAGCTGCACACCATGGCGTTTCCTTCTCCGCCGTTGCCACAGTGCGGACAAATGGCGAAGCGAGGAAACCGGGGCAACCTGGCTGGCTTTACTTCCCGCCTATTTTCCATCATGGTGGCTTCTATCCCTTTCTAATTCATTCATCCCTGCCCACCAGCGCTATACTGATGGGCAGGCACCAACGAATTACTCCTCCACCTCCTCCAACTCGATGCTGCTCTGGTCGAAATCAGCAGCGCTGACCTGAGTCTGGAACGCTTGCCTGGCGCCATCCTCATCTTCAGCCTCGACAGACAGGGTTAGAGATGCTTTGAACTTCATTTTTACCTCCTTTCAGTAAGCAAAGATATGGACTCTTGCCTTACCGTTATTTTTGGTAGCGGGGGCAGGATTCGAACCTGCGTCTGCGGCTTATGAAGCCACTGGGTAACCTCTACCCTACCCCGCGCCCCTGCTTTCTTAGTCATCCCCTCAAGTCCGCCGGTATCCGGATAGCAGGCTTCTTATCGGAGTTGACAGGGCGGTATTCCAGAAATCGGCAACGGAGCTCAGTATCACCGAGATGAGCGGTATTTTCGCTGCAGCGGACGCAGTAGCGCCGAAACAACCGGCCACGGTCGAACTTCTTAACCTGGGTGCAGTAGGTGCCTAGCATCTCTATGTCCTTTACTTGGTCTTCGTCTCCATCGGGTATTGGAATTGGCGTTATGTTCCTTTTTGCTAGCTCCTCCCACTTTACGGAATTCGCAGCCTCTTATAGCTTCAACTGCCATTAGTTTGCCTCCTTTTTATAGACAGCCATCCCGCCCATGTTTTATGGCCAAGTGTTTTGAACACTCAGCCTGTAGGCACTGTTCAGTGGCTCCCGTCTGGCTGAAAACCGCTATCTATTCGCCTTCGTGCATTAACAGTAAAACGTGGTCATCGGGACGCTTCAGGGTAAACCCCCGGTCGGCAAACTTACCTAGACTCTGGACTTCAGCTTGTGTAGTCATGTAGACCTCCCTTCCTTAAGTATCTCTTCGGCCTCTTTTATGGCCTGGCTGGTATCTAAGTTATCGCTGAATAGGCTGCCCTGGGCGGCGGCATGCGCCGACCGCAAAGGCGTAAACCGGTGGTGTTTGTCCTGTACCTCTTTCTGGGAGAGCTCGACGTATTCCTCCGTTACCGAGATATTTGCGTGTCCCATTATTTCCTGGAGCGACCGGGTATCGCCGCCGTTCAGGATGTAATTTTTCCCAAATCCGTGACGGAGTCGGTGCGGTCCCATCTTCGGAGGGGAAATATCGGCCGCTCTCAGATACTTGCTGACGATGCGGTAGATGCCGGAGGTAGTCAGGGCCCCTCTCTGTCCCAGAAACACGTAATCGGAGCTGCCGTTGTTGATGGCCACCAGGTTCCGCAAAAGCCGGCGTGTTTCCTCAGAAACGAAGGCAAACCTCTGCCCTGTCTTTCCCTCTACCACGACATAGCCTTCGTATATATTCTGCTTGCGCAGGGACGCCGCCTCGCCGGCACGGCAGCCGGAATCAACGAGAAGAGTGAGAAGCGCCATATCCCTCACTCCGGGAGGTTTTGTTAATAACACCATCAACTCCCGGGCCGTGAGGCTGGCCTTGACCTTCTTGTGCGTGGCGGGTGGGTCGATTAAATCCATCGGGTTAAGGAGACGGCGCCGCCGGCAGGTGAAACGATATAATGCCTTGAGAGTACGATAGTAGCCGTGCCTGGTTTGTTCCCGCTCGTCCGGGACAACCTCGGCCAGGAACTGCTCGATGGGCTCCGGCTCGGTGGGCAGCTCCTGGGAAAAGGCGATTAAGCGCTTGAGTTTTCGCTCGTACCATTTTATGGTTGACGGCCGCCGGTTGAGCGACCGCCGGCTGTAGATGAAGGATTGCACCGCGGCTGCCGTATTCATCGTTCTACCTCTAAAAACTGGCACGGAGATTAAGAGTCTCCGTGCCAGTTTCATTTTCCCCTCTTCGGTCGCAGGTTTTATCACTGCCAGGATTGGACAACAAACTCTGGATCAGCTGCCCAATCTCCGCTGTTTTTTGGGGTAAAATTGAAGGTAGAATATCCATCAAAAAGTCGATTTGTTCCACTATGATGGTTTGCTCCTTTAGTATTTCCTCGCCCGATGGTTCCAAGCCGGTTACGGCATGCCGATTGAGGCAGTAATACACAAAGGTGGTTACCCTTTCCACTGTAAACACGGTTGCTCCCTAAAAGCCTCAGACTGGCAGAAAGTGGACTATGGCTAGCGTTATGACTGGGAGTGTGCTGCATTCAGCAAGAACAGCTCTTCTTCAGGCTGTCCAAGCTTGAAGCAGACCCGCTCAATGAAGGGCCGGCTCAAGGGGATTTTCCCAGTAGCCACGCGACAGAGATATCCCTTGGAATAGCCGGTCACCTGATTTAGCCAAGCCCGGTTATATTTAACGAATAGTGGATGTTGTGGCATATTTACCTCCAACTAATAAACATACAGTAACAGATTGTAAATCAGGGGCACCAAATTGTCAAGATATCACAACAGATGCGGTGTCAACGGATGTGTTGACAATGTAAATCTGCGTTGCTATAATAGCAAGCAAATCGTGTAAAAATTTTTTGGATTGGGGGGCTACGTCATTGGCTGAACAAAGCAAAGGACCAGGGCAAACATTTGGTGGCTGGCTGGAGGAGAAGTGCCAAAAGGGAGGCTTATCACTCCGCCAGGCAGCACAAAAGACCGGTTTATCCCACACCACTATTGCCGATATCATAAAGGGCAAAAAGCCCGCTCCAGAAACGATCAAAAATCTGGCCGCGGCTTTCGGTGGGAACGGTGATCACCAGAGGCAGGCGTTAGAGGACAAGCTACTCACCCTTGCCGGTTACCGCAGTGAGCGACCGCCGGAGGATGAACCCAGTGAGCCGATGGCTCGTCTCTTGGACACGCTAAGTCAGTTTGACGAGCCGCAGCTCAAGATAATGAGCCGTTTCGCTGATTTCATCGCTGGAATGAGGGTAAAACAATGAGGGAAGTGCCGAAATCGCTGACTGCCCTCGTCCATGTCAAATTTAACTACCAGGAGCCGGAAGATAAAGGGGTAAGCGAGTCAGAGGTAGAGATTCTGAGCCACATATTAGATCAAGCTTCCAATTTACCAACGGAAATGCAGGAGATATTAGTCGCGTTTGCTAATTATCTCGAGAAAACAAGCGGGGCAGAGCATGTCAAGAAATAGGCGGACGGGCAATCCTCCTTTTCTTAATAATTGGGGCTCTGCCCCGGGCTAGATTGTATGCTTTAGTTGCCAATTTGTCAATGCTTATGTACAGGAATGGGGGGGGATGATGAGAAAGACATCTTTACGCCAGAGACGGACTATTCTGGAAATATTTAAATTCGTGGAAGGCCGGCGTGATTTACCAGAATTCCTTTAGCGGGGCCGGAAGTCTAGAGCACCTGATTGTCTCGTATTTAGAATTACGTAGCTAGTGTTCACAACACCACATCTTAGGCTGGGGATATGAGGCCACAAGTTAGAGATAGCGCCAGCGGCTACTGAAGTGAACGACGAAGAGAGGCCAACCTGAGAGGTTTGGCAAAGCGAGAAAAAGGCTTCTCCTGAGCACCTGATTCGTAAAAATCAACGGCTGTTGACAAAATGTTCTTACACGTTGTAAAATTGTTCTTACAGGTTTCAAAGCTAAAAAAGGAGGAATTAGCCCCTCCGCTTGTAAAACACGGGGTGTAGCGCAGTCCGGTAGCGCACCTGAATGGGGTTATCGGGCGGCCATCCCGGGCTGAAAACAGGCGCAAAACCCGAGCAAAGCATGCAGGGTGAGCCCCTGATTCAAAATGTTTTAAGGCGGACGGGCGAAAATGAAAAATGGTAACCAAGATCACCCTGAGCGACCTGATCCAGAACTTCCTGCTCTCCCGCCGGCACCTGCGGCCCAAAAGCCTGGTCTACTACCAGACCTGCCTGGGCAACCTCGAGTGGTACGCCCAGAAGTTCGGCTGGCCGGAGGCGGCCGAGGAGGTGACCCGCGACCACGTCCGGGCATTCCTGACCTACATCGAAACCGAGCGCAACCGGTGGGGCTACACCGACAGCAGCCGCTCATCCTCCCGCCCGGCGTCACCGGGCACCGTGCGCCACTACGGCCAGGTGGTGAAAATCCTGTTTAACTGGGCCGAGGAAGAGGAGCTCTTCGACAAAAACCCGATACGGCGCTTAAAACTGCGGTCTCCGGGCGATGGTAACGTCGAGCCCTACACCGATGAAGAGGTGCAGGCCATGCTCAACCTGTGCGAGCATGAGGCCAGATTTCGCCATCGCTACCTCGGCCTCAGAAACATGGCCATCATCTCACTGTTCGTCGCCACCGGACTCCGGCTGACCGAGCTCAGCGAAATAAACCTTTCCGGCCTCGACCCCAGACTGCAGCAGGTCCGCGTCCTGGGCAAGGGGGCGAAGATGAGGGTGGTGCCGATCGACGGCGAAGCCAGGAAAAGCTTGAAGCACTACCTTGACATCAGGCCCCGGGGCGGCGACGAGCTGTGGAAAACCGCGGACGGCCTGGAGCTGAAGGCGCGCGGCATCCAGATGGTGGTCAAACACCTCCATAAGCGGACCGGCATCAAGAGCGGGGGCGGTCCGCACCGCTTCCGCCACTACTTCGCCACCAAGTACCTGGAGGCCGGCGGCGATATAAACTCCCTCCGCCTGCTCCTGGGGCACGCCACCCTGGATATGGTGCTGAGGTACTCAAAGTACGTCAACGTGGGGAAGGCACTGGCCAATCACCAGCAGTTCAATCCCCTGGATCGACTCTACCGGGGCGATAACCACCGCCGCGGCGATGACGCCTGGGGCTACCGCCAGTGAAATAAATAAAGGAGGCACAAGGTGTTCAAGATAAACCTGCGGCGAAGATGCTTGTTACCCCGACTCTGGAAGCTGCCCCGAGTCGACCTGCCCCGGGTGCGGGTCGACTTCCCCCAGGAGGTGCCCCCGCCCTGGCGGGAAATCGCGGTGGAGCGGGTGCTCCTGGCCCCGCTCGCCCGGGGGTGGTTTATCTTGAAGGTCATCTTTTGAAAGTCGGGGCCGGGGCGGGCAAGGCACCGCGGTCGGCCAAAGGTCGCCCTATATAAAATATAAGGTAGGCGGGGTGCCAGGGGAAATCAAGGCCCGGTTGATCGACTTTCCGGTTTTTTACTCCCTGTCCCGTGCGGCGCCTTGACCGTGACCGGGGCTGGCACCCCGCCTTTTTGCGTTCACCCTTACTCGTGGTAGGCGACTACCGCCTCGATAAGGTTGATGGCCAGCTTTCTGGCTTTCTCGGGCAGATTGTCAACCTGGGCAAAATAAAACCTGAGCCTGGGGTCGTTGAAGTTGTTTTCGTGATCGTAATCCATGTCATCGAGCAACCCGGCCAGCTGCCAGAGGTACTCGCGTTTGACACCGAGGTAATCGGCCAGCCGATTGAGCGAAAATATGGTCGGCTGATACTGTCTTTTGATGATATTGTGCACGGTCGCCGGGCTGAGACCGGAACTCACCGACAAGCGGCGAAGTGATAGCCCCCTTTTCCGGCACTCCTGAACCAGGAAATCTCCTATCTCTTGCTTCGCCAAAAACGCTCCCTCTCTTCCAATGAAAGACATCCATATCTAACCAGCAATTTTTATTAATCACCGTATATATTTTAGCACAAAGCATTGACAAAGACACCTTTTTGTGTCATATTCTTGTATAAAGTGGTAGACAGATTGATGAAACTACGTATATGCTACCCGGGTAAAGTTTCGGGGGGGTGATTAGCGGGTGCGGTTTCGTCCGCTTTTGAAATGCCAACACTACACCACGGCGACTAAATACCCTCGCAAGTGTTACTACGAGCCCCAGTGCTGGAGGGGATATCTGGACGTCATCATAGGTGTGATAATACTGAGATTCAGATTATCAAGGGAAAAATAACCAGGAAGTAAAGGAGGTGATGCCATGGCCAGACCCGCAAGGGGGGGAGAGTTATCAAACTCAAAGCGGCTTCTTAGATTATCTCCGTAAATAAGGTTTTGCGGGGGTATATATATTTATCATAAAAGGAGAATCCAGTGAAAAAGAAAATAACTAGAATATGGGGGATAGGACTCGTCATCGTTCTGGCGGCCAGCCTCTTGCTCTTGGCAGCCCCGGTTTCCGCCGGCACCCTGTCCTGGGGCAGTGAGGACCTACCCGATGAGCTTGCGCCCGGGACTGACATTGTCGACATGGCCGTATCCGGCGATGGCGCAGTCATCTACGTTGCAGCAGTTGATAGTACCCTTCCTCCCCCTACTAGTAGCACTATCTACCGCTCAACCAACGGCGGTGAGAGCTGGACCAGCATAGTCGTTGAAGATGTTCTCGTCTCCGGTGAGACTGCCGTCAAGCTTGACGTTGGGTATATAGCCGTCACTCCTGACGACCCCAACTACATCGCCGTCTGCGGCGTCGCCGTCGCTGTTCCCCTCGAGACCGTCCCACCGACAGACCCCATGGTATACATTTCTGACGACGCCGGGGCCAACTGGGATTCCCTGGGTGTTGCGGGCATCATACTTCCTGCTGGCGCCGTCAACGATCTCGCCATCTCCGTGGAGAAAGGCGGGAACCACTTCGTGGCCGTGGCCGGGGGCACTGGGGGCCTAACTCCTATAGCGCAGGTTTGGACCTACGAAATCGGTGCGATTGGTTCCGACTGGGAGAATGTCTGGATGACGTCTGGTACTCCAGCCAACGATGTCGCAGCCTACGCAGTCGCGTTCTCGCCAAACTTCTACTCAGATCAGGCGATGGTAGCTGTATCATTCGACCCCGGCGTCGACAACGAGATCAACTTCTCGATGTATAGCTTCAACACCGACAGTTGGAACGAAGGCCCTTTCATCGACTTTCCGAAGAATCTGCGACAGGGGTCGGACAGCCTAGTCACTATGGAATCGGCTTCCATCGCCATGGCGCCGGACTATCTGGGCAGCGATGACTCCATGCGCATCGTCTTCGTCGGCTTGGCCGTCAATGGCGCCTTAAACGATTTTGAATCGGAGGGCATCTTCCGCCTGGACGACACCGACGTGGAAGTGCTCAAGGACGAGGAAGCGATCCACAGCATCGTCTTTGACGGGTCGTTGCTCGTTGCCGGTCACTCCGATGAGATTACCATCTATCGCAGCACTGACCCGCTGGCCGATGACCCGTCCATCAGCGGTTCCACCAGTACAAAGGAACCGGGTGGTGACAATCTGGTTCTGGTCGGCATTGCCGGCTCTGACGTGGTAGTCGGCACCTCGGGTGATGAGAGCGCCTTCGCCTACTCGGAGGACAACGGCAAGTCCTTCAACGACCTCAGCATGATCGACACCGCTCTCACCGTTTTGAGCGATGTTGCCGTCACAGCCGATGGCAGCATGGTCTACCTAGTAACCTGTGACGCCACTACCGAGATGAGCGTCTGGATGCTTGACGACAGGTGGGAGAGAATTTACTCCAACCAGACCGCGGGTCCCGACTACATCATCCGCCTGGCTCCCGATGATTCCGACGTCATCTATCTGGCCGAGGCTGGTGGCACGAGCGTCTACTTCAGCTCCAGCGGCGGTCAGGACAAGTGGCACACCCGTATCTACAAAGAAACCACAATCGTCGACTTGGCGGTGGAAACCGAAGGTGATACCATCTACGTCCTCACCGACGGCGGCTACGTCTCCAAGTCAACCAACCGCGGCTTCGTCTGGGACGCCAAGAAATCTTCCAAGCTCAGTACTAGCAGCATGATCGCCAGCATTGGCGAGGACATGGTGGTGGCCGGCAGTTTCACTGATGGTCGCGTGGCCTACTCCACCGACGGCAACGCCACCTGGACAAAACTCAGTGACGAAGACTTCGATGACGGTGGTCCTGTCCAGGTAACCGCCACCGGCCTGGCCGACGGTGACTTTGTCATTGCTGCTTCCGGCGACGGAGTCTATTCGTGGGAGCTCGGCGAGGCCGACTCGTGGGATGACATCAGTCCTAGCGCCTTCTCAGGCAATGTCACCACTGGCATCGGTATCTGGAACGGCGTGCTTTACGCTCTGGCCTCTGACGGCGCGGCAAGTGACAGCATTTTGGCACGCACGCTGACCCCGACCTCGGACGACCCCACCTGGAGCACCAAGGTCATTGCTGATGCAACCTTCGACGCGATGCCAACAGCGCTGAGGATGAGCGCGGGCAGTGACATCACCAAGCTGTGGGCCATTGATACTGAAATTGTTATCACCCCTCAGCAGGCGCTCTTCAGCTACAAAGATAGCCTGGCCCTGGCCTCTGTCGCCTCGCGCGCGCCCGCTGACGGAGCCGACATTCCGTTCAACACGGTCAGCGGTGATGCCTCGCAGATAATCTTCAGCTGGACATGCCCGTCTGACAAAGTAACGCTGTTTGACTTCGAGATTGCTACGGACACCGACTTCGATGAAACCGTGGTTTCCTTGGCCATTGAGAAGTCCAGCGGAACCTGGGATGAAGGAGATGTCATAAGTCAGATCGTTGGCCCTGGTGCTTCTGATCCCGGCAACATCGCTTTCATGGCTGACACCACCTACTACTGGAAAGTCAGGGTTAACGCTGCCGGCCCGGTCCGCAGCGCCTGGTCTCCGACTCGCAGCTTCTCCACCGGGTCTTTGCCCGAGATACTACCACCGGTAGTCATCCAGCAGCCACCGGCGCCTGTGATTTCGGTGCCACCGGCACCCGCGATTACGATCACGCCTCCGGAAATAATACTTCCGGCTCCGCCACCCGCCCTACCGGAAATCGTAATCCCGGCAGCGCCGGAACCGACACCACCGGTACCATCCTGGGCGATTTACGCCATTATCATCATTGGTGCCGTACTGGTAATCGCGCTCATCGTCCTCATCATGCGAACCAGACGGCCGGTGTAGCTCAAGCCTGAACTACTCGCGAGGGCCCCCGAAAATCGGGGGCCCTCGGACTTAAATTGTGGGTGGGGTGCTCGGGAAATCAAGGCCCGGTTGATCGACTTCCGGTTTTTACTCCCCGTCCCGTGCGGCGCCTTGACTGTAATCGGGGTCAGCACCCCGCCCTCCCGAAAGTAATCGGCCAGCCGATTCAGGCAACATAGAGTCGGCTGGCCTTTTCTTTGCCTAATACTGTAGACGCCTCTGCCACTGTATTCATGTCCGTCAATATTTTAGCCAAAAGGATTGGCAAAGCATCGCCTTTGTGCTATTAAATGCATACAATGCACGAGAAAAAGGCAGCCCGGGCTCCTAAAAAGAAGGCTGGTTCCAGCGGTGGGACGCAGTAGAAGGCTTAGGCCTATAAAGAGGATGGTATCAGTGCTTACCTGCGTTGAGCTCAGCGAGGAAGCGAGCAATGTCTTCTCGCCTAAATCTTCGGTCACCACGGCGGGTAATTCGGTAGGCCTTTATTATCCCAGCATCACTCCATCTTCTCAGCGTATTGCTGTGGATATGGAGAAGCTGGGTGACTTCTCTTATTGTGAGCATTGACTCGATTTCAGTTACCATATCTTCATCTGTCTACCACTTAATCAACCTATCTTGATGATAATCTAGCCAAGCAAGCCGGGCAATCACCCAATGGTATAAATTTTGGTAGGAAAGAAGTACTAAAATCGGGAGGAAAGGTTAAGCAAAGTTAGGTGACATTTTGGGGATTGGGGTTGACAAAGTATCTCTTTTGTGTTATAAAAATATGCATAGTGGTATATACAATTGTATAATATAGTAAATGCTTCCCAGATGGCAAGTGTTTTACTATCGAGAGGTTAAAAAGTTAGCGTGGCCATTGATATAGGTAAGCGGCGGACGACAATTAGCATCTCACAGGGAACCAAGGAAACCTTGAGTGCAATGAAGCACCCGGGGCAGAGTTATGAGGGTGTGATTCAAGAGTTAATTAGGTTTCGGGAAGAGCGGAAATCGGCAAAAAGAAGGAGGTGATGGGTATGTGAAAAAATTAAAGGTTAATCAGCAAAATCAAATCGATTTTAGGAGGATTTATAACGTGAAAAGGAAAATTTTTAGTATCCTGTTTGCCCTGGTGCTGCTATGCAGCTTCAGCCTGGTGACAGCGGTGCCGGCGGCGGGGGCAACCACAGCCGACTACAACGCGGCGGTGATAAAGGCGGCCGACCGGCTGGCAGCCACCCAGAACGATGATGGCGGCTTTGACTGGATTCTTGACCTTATTACTAATGAGACAAGTTACACCAATATCCTCGGCATAAGCGCCATGGGCATCCTGAAGGCGTACGAACTGGATGATAAATCTGCCTACGAGACAGCGTTGGCCAAGGCCTACAAGTATGTGGTGGACAATCCGCCGACTTACACCTGGGATGGTAGCAAGTATATTGAGAGCGCTCCCAAAGGTGTTGACAGCTCTCCCGATATCACCTTCCTAGTCTGGCTTGCCGAGGCTGCCGATGAGGATGCCACCCTGCTCGCTGCGATAAACGACTTACAGGACCCCGATATTACGGCTGTCGACATCGCTACCCTAGCAAAGACGAGGTGGGATGACAGGGTAAATCATCTAGGCTCCGACCAAGAGACACCTCTAGACGGCACGGCTACTGCCATGGCAGAGTATATAAGGGATGCTAGGTATGCTGCTAGATATTTTGACTGCATCCCCTGGGATCTTGAGGCCGCGGTTAAGGCGGCCTTGGCCCTAGAGACCTACTACTCAGACGGCTATGACCAGCAGGCAGTGGATATTGCCGAGGTAATCTATGATTCCTTGTATGGTGAACCAGTTTACTTCGACATCAGTGTCACTGATCAGTATGCTTACATACACGGGATCACCGGAGCCCTCGAGGCGTTTGAGGAGGTCAGCCTGCACCCCACCGAGGCGGCTGACCTGAAGGACATCCTTCTCAATTACCAGCAGGCTGATGGCTCTTGGGACTTGCATGATACAACTCCCGTATCCTGGAGCGTTCAGGACACCGCCTATGCGGTGATGGCCCTCCTCAGGCAGGGTGAGTCTGACGCTGTCGCTGCCGCACAAAAGG
>Ga0307379_10001700_pt1 | contig 34035 bp, 25 predicted proteins | sample UN2MG_FD_202237 | JGI IMG/M metagenome (GOLD analysis project Ga0307379, IMG submission 202237) | Soil microbial communities from Risofladan, Vaasa, Finland - UN-2 | ecosystem: Environmental > Terrestrial > Soil > Coastal area > Acid sulfate soil | place: Finland: Risofladan, Vaasa | collected...
ATTGAAAACGTCCTCACCGGTGTCGTTAGATCTGGGCCTACCACCTATATCTTTCGACACCCCGAGGGCGTTTTCTTCACGGGTCGTGAATAATCCGGGCTAGATCTCGCCGACTTCGTGGATCGACTGCGCGCGGCAGCGGACAATCAGCGGGGGGAGTGGTTGCAACTCCTATCCGAACCGCAACGGCAGGAGGTGGCACGGCTTGGCCCTCCTGTGCCACTTACGGCGAGAACACCTTGTAGACTTCGTCTCTGATGAAACGCAGGATCTGTTCTGGCTCGACTTGCCCGGTGGGGAACGCCACGTGTCGGTTGTTGAACGGCGGCGGCTGGCGCACGTGAAGGTGTGGGCGGTTATGCGTCGGATTATCAGGGTGCAGTTCGTACCGGAACACCCCGCCCTGATCCGAGGCGAAATGCTCACCATCCTGCCGGCGCAGCAGACACTTGTAGTGGACGAACTCGGGCTGATCCTGCACGATCCTCACGCCCACTTCGAAGAGCAACCGGCAATCATGCTGAAGCCGGATGCCGTCGGTGTGATCCCCAGGATAGGCGAAGTAGATGAGATAGAGCTCTTCGACACGGCGACATATCAGTGCCGGTCCCGCGCCAATCTCAAGGTCGTGTCTCAGGATGCTGTTCAGGGCATCAACTCTGCCCTGTACGATTGCGGTCCCGGACGCGGGGCGGCGGTTTCTCCTCATCGGTGACTCCGCCAGGTCCCGCGGGGTCGAGCTGATAACACGTCATTCCCTACAAGGGCCCGACTGGCCGGCTCCAAGCCATAAGCATCTTCTATCTGCGTGTCGATCTGCGTAACTATGTGATCATTCTGCTCTAGGAGGTACGATGGTATCCGCTCTCCTGCGCTTGCCAGCACGCCGATCGCCTCGTTCACCGTTGTTGCTTCTTCAGCAGGCCTCTGGAGCTTCTGCAGGAGACTGCTGTCGAGAAGGAGCGGGAGGTCGCGAAGGAAACGGGCCTCGTGAGAGGAGTACTTCGCGTCGAGCATGGTGCTGATCCGGCGGAAGTACCAGTCCATCAGGCGGCTGTTGAGCAGCGCCAGCACCGCAAGGGCAGGATACTGATCTGGCACAAGGATCCCACAACCCCCGCTGGCCCCACTCGTGAAGGCTCGGTCGCCTCGTGCGTCCCAGCCAAAACGTGCTTTGTCTGAGTACAGGGGGGTGACGATTTTCGGATGACCGACCATGCTAACAGCCTGAGTCCTGCCGAATGCGTACCAGACCTCCGCTCCCTTCCTTTCGGCCAGCGATTGCCTGTAGGTCGACAGGTAGTTCCATACCCCACTGAACCGCTGCAAGTTCTCTTCGGTGAGAAGATTGCCGTCCTGGTCGTAGGGGAAGATCAACCATGCCGTCGCGGGTCGTAGGCAGAAAGCAAACATCTCAGAGCTCCTCAACAGGGGACGCAGGCACTCACGCTCCAGAATCGTCGGCTCATTGCGAGCGTTACGCGTCCTGAGTCCCTCCGAGCTCGGTTCACCTTCGCGTATGAAGACGCTGTTGGATCCGGTCTGGAGGCCCTGAAAGACCTTCATGCCCGCATCGGCCAGTCTCGTGCCCGCTTCACTAACCGCTGCCATGATACGGGACTCGTCGCGGGGTACAAAGTTCCACGGCTGGGAGGGGCGAGGCATCGGGGTCCAGTCAACGACCAGATCCTCCTGGTACAGAGATCTCTCCTCACGAATCGCCTGCATCTGGGCGCCAGGGTACTCAGCCTTCGACTGCAGCCTGGCGAAAAGAAACGTCCTTGCCGTTGGGCGCCTGTGGAGCACCACGACGCATGCATAACTCTTGATCCCGGGGAACACGGGCTGATCCGTGAAGTCGACTAGTTCGCAGAGCAGATGATCCTTGGCGATGACATCGCGCAGGTGCTGAGTCGCCTGGTTGCGAAGCAGTCGGTTGGGCATGATGAGGCCGATGAAGCCGTCTGGCCTAACGAGCTGAAGCGCTCTCTCCAGGAAGAGGGAAGATAGGTCATACCCACCCCTCGCGGCATCGAAGCTTTCGCTGCGCGCCTCCCGCCCTGTCTGCCGCCGAGCGCGAACGAACGGAGGGTTCCCGACGATGACGTCAGGCCCACCAGCACGGAACAGCTCGGGGAACCTTTCAGCCCATTCGTCGCGTGACGCCAGCGCATCGAAGCACTGGACATTGTCGGAGAGAGCGGGGAGGAGGTCTTGCGTACGCAGTGCAGACAGCCATAGGTTCAGGCGGCTAGCCTCTACCGCGAGCGGGTCATTGTCAACGCCGAAGATGCTAGACAGAAGCACGGTAGGCCAGACACCGGGTGACTGCCCCGGGTGCTCGCTGGCTATCCGCCGGGCCGCTTGCACCAGGAACGAACCGGACCCGCAAGACATGTCCAGCACTGTCGGCAGGTGCTGGTCGTCTGGATGCGTGCGTACGAACTGATCCACCGTACGTGAGATCACGTGGTCAACGAGGAAGCGCGGCGTGTAGTAGATGCCTCTGGCCTTCCGAACATCCGTCACTTGGCTTACGGTCGGGATAAGAGTCGGCGGGGACTCCCGCTTACGCTCCTCAACCAGGTAGGCCAGGTACTGCTCGTACATGGCCCCGAGCACATCAACGTTGATCGTGCCGAAGTCGTAGCGGACAGGCCATGCCTCAGGACCGACGAGTCGGCGTACGATGCTTGCGACAGCAGCAGGAGACAGTTGGCAGACCACGTCGTCGGCGAAGAGGGACGTATCGTAGAAGCGTGCGTAATGCCCAAACAGGTCGGCGAGCCCGCTCACAAAGGGATCAGGAGTATGTGACTGCGCCAGCACGGCGAGCCGAGGAGTCTCGATACCGCGATCCTCGCAGCATCGGACGAAGATGAGCTGGTTGAGTAGTCGGTGCGCCGCGGCGTCGACTTCGGACGCGCCTCCCCGATCTTCCTGGATAGTCACCTCCACCAGCTCGCGGCGCCACCCAGCGATGTCTCTGAGCAACTGCTGATCGACTGGCAGTAGGATTGGGACTCTGGGACGCTCCGCCGCTGCTTGGTCTGACAAGGCTCCGGTTGCTATCGCGTCCGGTGACAGCAGCCACAAGTCGCGCATGCGGTCTACGTACTCGGACGACTCGAGGCTCCGCAGAGGCAGCCAATCCCCATGATGCTGCCAGCGCGGATTCACGATGTGGAGCCGGCTGAAGTTGGTGATGGCGACCCATTCGACGCCCGAGTTGTAGGAGAACGCGAGGGCGTCGCGGGCTTCTGTGACACTGGCCAGCGAACTGCTAGCTGGGTAGATCGCGAGGTGGAAAGTGGTCTCCCCGCCGAGTTCGAACGCGTAATCGACCGGAACGCCAGATGGAGCGGAGACGTGCTTCAGGAAGCGATCCCCGCTGGTCTGCCACCCAAGCGCGCCAAACAAGGGGATCACGTAGCCTCGTGCGATCTGGTCACGTGAGGCCACACCGTCGCGACCCCGCCTATCTCGCTCGAACCTCCCAACGAGTTGACTGATCTGGGCCTTAGCCGCTTCTGGCACGAAAGCTATGGAGGTCACTCAGTCGCTCCTTGACTTCTCCTTCGACAACCTAGAGGCATCTCCTGATCAACAGCGGCTCTAATGTTCGCTGGCTCCGGTTCCTTGGCCCTCGTGCCTAATCGTACGTGCAGGTTGCGCCGCGGCATCTACGCTGCGCCTGCTGATCCCCGTCACGTTGCGTGTCCGGACAGCTCTGGCTGTTCTCCGAGGCTGCCATTTCGGGCCTGCCAGTCCGGCCTGCACTGCCTCCCGCACCGAACCCACCGGTACGGCGAGAACGAGCTGCCCGCCCTTAAGGGCGTCCACCACCAGTTCCCGAGCCGAGCCAGCGTCTCCATCGACGATGAGAAGCGCGTGCGCTCCCTCGACGACGAGACGTGGGGTCTGCCCCGCTCCGCTTGCCGCGCTTACGGTTTTGCGGATGACCGGCATAGCCCTCTTAACGCGGTGAAGGCTGATGCCCGCATCCCGCATTCGTTTGGCGATAGAGACGAGGATGACCTCATTGAGGGAGTACCCTCGGTAAATCCCCGCTCCGCCGCCGCGCTTGGAGGGACAGACCACACCAGCCCTATCCCAGTAATGCAGACATCGCTCCGTGATACCGGTGGCCATCACGACTTGCTGGACAGTGAAGTAGTATTCTTTAGCTCGGGCATTATTAGAAAACGACATAAGCGTTCTTTTCTCAACCCCAGTATATCAAACACCTGCCGTCGGTCAAGCACTAGATAGCATCGACACCGCCGATGAAGCGCGGGGCAACGACATCGCGAGTCCGCGCGTGCCTCACGCACACGGTACCGGGCGGTGCTCCACACGGGCTCCACTGTAACCTCCCAGCGGGCCCCGGCAGCGCCGCTTCCACCGCTGGTCCCACCCGCGGATACCCGAGAATCCCGGCCACGATCAGCCGCAGTCTCCTCTCTGCCGCGCGGACGAACGCTCGCAATGATCCCAGGACTGCACTCGGAGTGGCCGATCCCCCTCCGATGACTGGGCGTATCGCCTCCCCTCGGAAGCGCACCTCTTGGCGGATCCGGTCCCTCGTGTAACCGACGGCAGCCGTGGACACCCCTGCTGGCCCCGAGTGCGAGACGAGGGCGTCGGGGCAACTGTAGTGGGCGACTGCGATGGGCTGCTTGCCGTTCCGGTGGTGCGCCCCGAACCGGATCGCATCTCTGCTGCGCCGTCCTGACACATGACAGACATCCTGGCACGAGTTGGCCGTCCGCCGTAACGGACAATCCTCTGGGGGTGCGCGAGGTCGATCTGGGCGATGAGGTGGCAGCGTGGCCCGACGACGCGCTCACCAGGTGGTCGGACACCAGATCAATGCGCGAGACGGTGAGGCCCGGAAGACGTAGCCACGGTGATCCCTCGAGGCAGTCGGTGAGAAGGGCGGTGATCTCCTGGAGGGAGAGGAGCCGGGTGATCTCGCGGTCGAACGGTCCGCGATGATGTGGTAGCCCCGGGTGAATGCCCGCCCGGCCTTCGGGCCCCGGAATGTGTTCCAGCGTACGTCGGGGCGCAGAGGTGAGATCCTGATCTCGTCGAGGAGGAGGTGGCCCGCAAACTCCAGGGGAGCCTGATGCTGCGCGCACACCACGCGGGCACGCAGCCCGAGCCACAGTCACCCCATGCCGAGCGCGCGCCTCTGCTCCTCCCACTCCAGAGGCAGCCGGTGCAGTTTCTCCAGCGTGAGCCCGTCCGGCTCCCGCCCCATGAGGATCGCCTCCACGATGTCGGGAGCCAGCAGCGTCAGGCTCAGGTGGCGGCCTACGTAGGAGCTGTCCACTCCCATCCGCGCTGCCAGCGCGTCGATGGAGGGGTAGCGGCCGCTCTCCAGGAGTTCCTTCCAGCGGTGGCCGCGGATCACGGCCAGGACGAGCGCACTGTAGGCCCGAGGCGCTGACCGTCGCCGGCGCGGCAGGCCCTGGGAGACCACGACCTCCTTCCGGCCCCCGCGGCGCTTCAGAGACATGGGCACCCGGATGCGCAGGCCGCCGTCGCCACCGACCATGCCTGGAGCTTCACTGCTCATGCCAGCACCTCCTCACGCTCCTGGCCGCGCAGCTCGAGTGCCAGGCTCTCCAAGCCCTCCGCCCGCAGTTCCAGGTCCAGCCCGTCCGCGCCCACCTCCACGCGGCGCACGAGAAGCTGCACGATGCGCTCCTGCTCGGCCGGGAATAGCTCCTCCCACACCGGGTCGAGCGAGGCAAGCGCCCCAATCACCTCCTGCTCGTCGACACGGGACGACAGGGTTTGCATCTCCTGGTCGGCCTGGGCCACGACGCGCTCTTGTTCCTCCACCTGTGGGGTGAGCTCCGCCAGCCGCCCGGCGACCAGTGCGGATTCGCCCAATGCCCCGGACATAAGCCGCTGTGCTTCTTCCCCGAGGCCAGCCAGTGCCACCATCGCCTCGGAATGTTGCCGCGTCGCCTCCTCCAGCAGGGCTTCCCGCTGCTCACGCGCCGCCCGTACCGTCGCCGCCACCACCTCCGGCGACTCGAAGATGGCTCTGAGCTGCTCGACCACCGCGCCCTCGATCTCCCCGGCCGGCACCGACCCCACCGGACAGGAACCGGCTCCGTGCTTGGAGCCATGGAGGCAGATGTAGTACCGGTACACCTTGCCGCGGCGCTTCGTGAAGCTGGGCCCCATGCTGCAGCCGCAGTGGGCGCACCGGATGAGGCCGCGCAAGAGGGCCGGTGTCTTCGTCCGCGTGCGCACCGCGCGCTGGCGGCCATTGCTCTCAAGGATGCTGTGGACCTGGTCCCAGAGCCGGCGCGGCACGATCGGCTCGTGTTCTCCGGGATAGCGCTTCCCCTTGTAGGTCACCTCGCCGATGTAAAGGGGGTTGTTGAGGACGCGGTAGACCAGCACCTTGTTCCAGGGCTTGCCCGGGCGGTGCTTGCCGTCCTTCGTGGTCCACGACTTGGTGGTGTGGCCCTCCGCGGTCAGTGTCTGCGCCAGCGTCGTCGTAGAGCCGGTCTCGGCGAAGTCGGAGAAGATGCGCCGGACCAGTTCCGCCTCCTCGGGGTTCACCACCAGGCGCTTGCGCTCCCGGTCGACGTCATAGCCCAACACCGGCGGCCCGCCCGTGTACTTGCCCTTCTTCCTGGTCGCCGCCATCTTGTCGCGGATACGATCTCCGATGATCTCCCGCTCGAACTGGGCGAAGGAGAGCAGGATGTTCACCATCAGCCGGCCCATGGAGGTGCTGGTGTCGAAGTGCTGGGTGACGGAGACGAAGGACACGTTGTGGCGGTCGAAGACCTCCATGAGCTTGGCAAAGTCAAGGAGCGAGCGGGAGAGGCGGTCCAGCTTGTAGACCACCACGCAGTCGATCTTCCCCGCCTCGATGTCGGCCAGCAACCGCTGCAGCGCAGGCCGCTCCAGGGTGGCGCCGGAGTAGCCCCCATCATCGTAGCGGGTGGATAAGATAACCCACCCCTCGTTCTTCTGGCTCTCGACGTAGGCCTCGCCTGACTCCCGCTGCGCGTCCAGGGAGTTGAACTCGGAATCGAGGCCCTCCTCGGTGCTTGTCCGCGTGAGGATAGCGCACCGGACGCGACGCAGGGCCTGTCGCTCTCGTTCGGGGCGAGTCATCAGTCGGCACTCCTTGTGGCGGGCCGCAGTCCAAAGAAGACTCTGCCGTTCCAGTGGCCGCCGGTGATGGCGTTGGCGATGGCGGAGAGGGAGCGGTAGGGCCTGCCCTCGAACTCAAAGCCGGTGGCGGTGACGGTGACCTCGTAGCGGCGGTCATCCCACACCCGCACCAGTCGCGTCCCGGCCACCGGCAGCTCGCGGCTACGCGTGTGGGTGCGGCGGCCTCGGCCGGGCAGCGAGGCCTCCTCATCCAACCCCGCCTCCTGCGCGATCTCCTCCATGCGAGAGCGAGCGGCCTCGGAGAGCCCTCCGTAGGCGAGCTCTTGGAGGCGGTAGGCCAGCCGCTTCACCAGGAACCGGCGCTGGCAGGCTGGCGGATCGCTTCCGAAGAGCGCCCGCCAGCGGTCCTCCAGTTTCGCCGCCGGGAGCGTTTCCAGGTCCGCGATCTGACGTACGACACTGCTCATGTCTCTCTTCCTCCTGACGAGGGTTTGGGACATGAATCACTCGAATGCCGAAGATTATCAAGGTTTTTCTCTCGCCGGCCCGCCGCCCGCAGGCGGCGGCGGAGGAGGCCCAGGGCGAGGATGGCGCCCACCTCCGCCAGACGCTCGTCGGGGGACATCAGTTCGGGGTCTAGGGGGTTCCGCATGGCTACCGCTGCTCCACTTCGGCCTGCTCGGCAGCCCCGCCGCTATTGCGGCTCACCCATGCGGTCACCGCGTCCGGGGAGGGCGGATGGCAGACTGAGCACTTCAGGACGCCCTCCCTATCCCTCCAGAGCCGCTCGTGTTCGTACACGCAGCACGGCTTCCACCCGTCGTCGTCAGTCTCAGCAGAAGAGGGAAGGAAGTGCGCAGCATCACTAGCAGTCTCTTGTGTGCGGGGAACCGGCCCAACCGGCCCATTCGTCCCACTGCCGCCTTGCGGGTCATTCTGGGCCGTCTGTGGGCAATCGCCCGTGGGCCGGTTCTCGGGAAGGACCTCAGAACCGGCCCCAAAGATCGGCCCATCCCCAGTATCCGCGGCCGGCTCGGGGTCATCGTCCGCGCCGTCGTCACCGGTCAGGGATTCGGCGCGCAGGTGCAGCACTGCTCGGCGTGTTCCACCCAGAATGTGACGCACCGTGAGTCTGTCCCGTGTCGCATCCACCGAAGCCAGGAGGCCGCGCTCGTGCAGCCGCTTCCGCAGGGTGTAGGATGATACGGCGATCTCGTCTCGGGTCCCGATGCCCATCGCCTGCGCCGCCGCAAAGCTGGCATCGGGTTGCAGGTAGAGGTCCTCCCCGTCCAGCCAGCCCACGAGGTTGCCCTGCGGACGCCACTCGCCCCGGTCCTCGCGCCAGCCCCAGGCCTGTGGATTTGCGGGTCCACCACCATCGGGCGCCTCGACGTAGGCGCGACCGGATGTGATGGCTGCTGACAACAGGCGGACGAAGAGCCCGGCCGGCTCCGCTGCCCCTATGTGGGTCGCCTGCTGCGCCGCGACCTCCGTGAGCGCCGCCCATCCCCGCTCCCACAGCGCCTCCGCCTCCTTTTCAGTGAGTGCGCCGGCATCCTGGGCGAACGCGATGAAGTGACGCAAACCAAGCGCCACGTTTGCCGTGATGTCCGGTGTCCGCGGATGCACGCCGGGCCGCGTTGCCGCCGCGCGCAGCTCTCGCACCTCGTCCGAGAGGTGGGCCGACACCTCCTCGTATCTTGACGCTAACCACCGCACATACCCCGCCATGGCCGACGCGTACAGCCCGCTGGCTGCATCGGCCTGGCAGGCCGTCAGCGCGATCACGTCCACATCGCCTTTGCGAAACTCCACGACGAACAGGCGCGCCCCCAATGACTCGCCCCGCGGCAGGTCCTCCCCGGTGGCAACGATCAGCCCGCGAGGCGGCTTCAGGGGCCGGGGGCTCGAGTCTGACCGCAGTCGGCCCCGGCCGGAGCGGTTTGCCTGCCCCCGGAACAGCCGGTCGGCGTCTCGCTGCTGGCGGTCCGCATCGGTTCGGCTCCCTCTCGGGACGAGATCGTCCACGGTCAGCAGGACGTCTTTCGCGGCGAAGGCGAGGGCTTCCAGGTAGTTGGCGGTGCTCTTCCAGTCCGCCGGCAGGTTACCGAAATCCATGCCCGCGCCGAAGTGCGACTGCGCCAAAGCAGCTAGAGAGGTCTTGTAGAGCCCCGTTCTCCCGACCACATACCCCGAGAAGTTGTTGGCCCCGAGCGGCGCCCGCCAGATCATGCAGAACACGGGGACGCTCACTCTGTCACTTGCAACCTCCAGGAGACGCAGAGAAGCCCGCACCGCCGCTCGCAGTTCCTCGCCCGCTGGCGGGGCTGGCAGCCGGTAGCCGATCAGCTCGCGCGGCAGATCGACTTCGACACTGTCCACCGCGCCGTTCGGCCCGATCGCCCCGCCTGCATGGAGGTAGTGCCAAGCGCCCCCGATCTCGCGCCAGCCCAGGTGCGCGAACGCTACCCGCTCGGGTATGTCGGGCCCGCTCAGTTCCTGAATGGCAGCGCGAGCATGATCTCGCAGACCGAACCCAGGCGATACCACCGCTGCCGCGCCCAAGTGCTCGGCCGGCCAATCCATTCGCATGAACTTGCTCGCCGACAGGGAGAAGCGACTCGTACGTCCGTTCAGGCCGGCCTCGATCTCGAACAGCCGTTGGGTTTCCACCCCATCATCTCGCACCAGCTCGCCCACGATCCTGGCGGAGAAGTTGGTCAGACGCGTCGGGACTTCACCGTCTCGGGTATGGCGGCGCCACCAGAGGCAACCGTCCTCCTCAAGGTAAGGCAGTCCGTTGCCCTCCGCGCCCTCTCCCTCGATCGGCTTCAGTTCGTCGGACGCCAGGGCGGGAAGATCCGCCACGCCGTGCCCCATCGCCAAGTAGTCGTCGAGCCCGACCTTCTCTCCGGCCGGCCCCGATGGCAGGTAGATCAGGCACACGCGCGCACCGCGCCGTTCCAGGAACGCCTTCAGCCGCGCCATCGCCTGATGCACCTGCGCCTTCAGCATCACGTCTGAATCGAAGACGATGTGAACCTGGCGGCCATTGAGCGCGACGGATTCCCAGTCCGCGAGCACGGTGAGGCCACCGTACTCGTTGGAGCCGCGCCAGTTCCATACTCCCAGCAGCGCGACGCAGCAGAGGCCGGCGCTGACTGCCGAGTCCGCCTTGCGTACTCCTTCGGTGACAAACAGGGGGATGCTGGGATCGGGCAGTTTCGCGCGGGCGGCGGGTGGCGCATCGAGCACCATACGGCTCTTACCTGGCGTTTCGTACTTGATCGGCTTGCCGTTGTGGTTGATGCGGGGCTGGTCGGGTCGGACCTGGTACGTGGCGATCTCACCCAGCACGCTCCAGACCGGCACCACCAGAGCCGGCGGGATGCACTGGCGGTCGCCGAACCCAAGCTGCTTCAGTTCGATCTTCCGCTGCGCTGACCAGTAGCGGCGCGCTGCCGCAACCTCCGGCGAGATGGCTGACGCTTGAATGAGGGCCTCATGTTGAGGCAGCAACACCCTTGTCCGGCTGACTGCTTCCTCTGCTGGCATCGTTTCGCTCTCCGCTCTCTTGCTCCGGGCCGCCCGCGTTTGCGGGGAGAGCACCCGCCACCGCCGCGGCGGCCGCAGGCGGCCCGGAACTGCGTCTGTCCTCATTTGGCGCGCCAGGTCGACGGAACAGCTCGGGATGATCGGCGGCGTAAGCGCGGGCGATCAGAGGACCTGCGGCGCAGTTGCCTATCTCTGGCCTTCGCTGCGCCGTTGACGCCCAGCCACCGCGCCAACGCCTGCTGACTGAACCGTCGGCCAAGACTGACCGAAGAGATCGTGCAGTGGTATTCAAACCAGAACTCTCCGCTGTCGTCGGGACGGTCGGAGAGCTTAGCCGCCCCGCCACAACCTGGCCGAGGGCAGACGAAGGCGCGGACCTGTTGGCCTCTGTCCGGGTCGGAGTGGTGCTCAATTCCCCGTGAGGTCAGCCATGTCGCCGCGGTCACTTCGCCCCCTCCCCTGCCAGGGCGGCGATCGCCGCGAGGCACCGCTCCCGGGCCTGCTCGGGGGGCATTCCCTCCGGCGCCGCTTCTTCGATCACGAGGCGAGGCTTCTTCGACAGGCGCTTTGATTTCGCTGTCGTACTGATCCTGTGAGTGGCCACTATGTCACTCGCTCTGCCCGCCGGCCTGCGCGAACGGGTCGGCGGGCGCTTGTTTATGCTCGGAGGCTTTCGAGCTCGGCTTCGAGCCGCCGCACACGCCGATGCCGCTCCGCGTCTGTCTCTATCTCCTCGCCCCACCCCTCCACGAAGCGGGTAAGGTAGATCAGGTCGCCCAGGTTCTTCAGCGTGAGCGCATCGAAGGGTGGGGTGCGTCCGAGGCGGACAGCGATTTCCTCGAGACTCGGCATTCGGCGAAGTCGCCATGTCGGCCCCTCCTGCCTCTCCGTCATGTCCCGGCCCTCTGAGGTAAGATCCGTCATCGCCGTCACTACCGCGGCCACGATCGGGGCCAGGGAATCGCGGTCCTCGTCGTGCTCCATGACTGCGAGACACGCGTCGCCGGCAATCCGCCAGACGGCAGGGCCGAGGGCCCCCACGAGACCGCGGACATAGCGCGGCAGAAGGTGGAGGTCTCGGCCCGCATCCCATCCACTCACCACCGGCTGGTGAGTCCCGGCCCATGCGGCCACCCGCGCCTGTGAAACGTCGAGCTCTTCCCGAAGTCTTGCCAAGTCCTGTCCAACGTCGCTTGTCGTCTTCATCATCTACCTCCCCACAAAAAAAGCGCCCCCAGGATACGGTCCCTGAGAGCGCTTCCGGTTGTTCCGGTCAGCCCGCTCGCTTATGTCGGCCGGCTTCTCGGCTCAGCGATTGCCCTGGGTTTTTCCCTTCAGCGTTCGCCTCATCGCCGATCCGTCGTGCCAATTGTCTGCCGACTGAACCCTCCGCGCCCGGCTCTGCACCGTGGTCACTTCGGGTCTTTCTTACCTTCCGCTTCCGGTCGTCCGGTCAGCGTCGGGTGTCATCGTCGGCCATACTTCAGTTCTTATCTTGGGTATTATACCTCGCCCGCCGAGAGAATGTCAATGGGGTTTTCTGCACATGCCTATGCTGTAGGTGTCGAGCGCCCGTGAGACCGCTCCGAGGGCACTTTGGGGCACGGATGAGTTTCTGGACATCACGGCTGCGGCGCGCAGCCAGGGCTGTTCCCTATTCTGCAATTCCTGTCACAGACTGCCCTTCGCTTGCTTATCCTGCTTCATTCTGGCCTTCTTCTGCTGTTTATCTATCTTCTGTTTCTGCATCTTTCTTTTGTCTTTCTTCCCGCCCTTGTCTCCCATGGTGGCTCCTTTCCGTGTACGCTCTCGCGCTGTCCAGAGACCCATCTGGCTCCCAGGATGCTCTTGTAGCCTCTCTCCTGGTATTCCTTCCCCTCGTGCAGACCCCTGCGTTGAGAGGCACTGGGGATGGTGAATGCCGTCGACCGAGGACCGGATTGGGCGGGCCTGCCGGTGATAGCCACTGTCACGTCGCCGCTGTGCCGTACTGGACGCACGCGCGACGGAACCCCACTCACCGACCGCAAGCCCACGGGGTAGCCGGAGTCGAGGGTATGCCGTGTTGATCGACCGGGAGTGGCCTTAGGCCCGTACCCGGGTCTAGGTTGACGCCGTTGCGGCACAGGGAAGCACCTGGCCAGAGCCGAAGGATACTTCAGCACACTGCCGAGGCGTGTGTTCCGAGAACAGAAGGAGGTTGCTGCGGTGGCGAAGATAGCTGTGATCTATTACTCCAAGTCAGGCAACACGGAGAAGATGGCTCAACTGGTGGCCGAGGGATGCCGCCAAGTGGCCGGGGCTGAGGTGACGATGGTGAAGTTGCCAGAGGTGGATATGGAGGCAGTGCTTGGCGCTGACGGCTACTGCCTGGGCTCCCCCGACTACTTCAGCTACATGGCGGGACACATGAAGACCTTCTTCGACGATGCCCTGGCATCCAAGGGGAAGCTGAGCGGCAGGCCCTACGTTGCGTTTGGCACGCACGGCGGCGGGGCGAAAGTGCTGGACAGCCTGGAGCGCCTGTCGCAGGCTGTTGGGTTGAAGCAGGTCCGACCGGGCATGATGTGCGCGAGTGCCCCTGGCCCCGGCGACGCAGACGCTGTACGCGGGCTGGGACGGGCTTTGGCCGAGGCCGTCTGCCGCTGACCACTATCCAGACGGAGACGGTGGGGCGAGGCCAGTCCGTCATCCATGGCCGGCGACTGTCGCGTCGCGTGCGCAAGGCCCGCAGTGGCGATGCTGGTCCGCGAGCGGACGGCCGCCGCCGGTCCGGCATGCCCGGAACGCGGCCAGCGTGGTACGGTACCCGCGCGAAGCGCACCCCGATACGCGACGAGCCCCGAGCGTTGACTCCCAGCCGAGGGGGCAGCCGGAGTCGGGGGTGACCCCGGATACTGGACTTACCGGCGAAGCCGGTATCCATTGCGCCCATCTCTGCCCAGAAACCGGTGTCCCAAGCCGACTTGACACCGACAACCGATCCCACCTCGCCTGCTGGCGCGTTTCTTCGCGCCTCCGCGACCCCATTCTCCGTTCAGCAGATCCGTTTCCTCAGTTTCTGTCCCATTACCGCATCCACGCCAGCGATATGGCCACCGTCCCTGGGCCGCAGAGCACTATCCAGGCTGCCAAACTGATGTCCCAAAGCTACCTGACATACACACCCAGGCGCGCGAATCGGCGGCTGTCCAGCGATCCTCATTGCCTCACGCCAGCGAGAAGGAACGAGAGCCAGTCGCAGAGGTCATCGCGGCGTGTGCGGAGATCCTCTTCCCTCTCTTGTTCACTCTGATCGGGGTCTGCCGGCGCGTCGAAGACGTGACCGGGCCACCATCCCAGGACGCTGAGCCGATGCGCCAAGTGCAGTATCCGGATCTCGTGGCGGAAGGTGTCGAGTTTCGGTGCGGCGCCTCCGGCGCGGGCGTACTCCTCAAGGTAGACGCGCGCCATCTCCGGGCGCGACAGGCAGAAGGCTCGGTCTTCCTCAGGTTCGCCGAGGACGGTGGCCGCGTCATGAAAGCGGGGGCCGATCCCAACGAACTCAAGGTCGTAGATGATGATCTCTCTTGGGCTTCTCCGCCAGCCAGTCTGAGCTGGGCGGAAGTCATCGTGGACCAGCCCTCGCGCCATCCGGGAGATAGGCCTGGCCAGCTTCGCGGCGCTGACGGCGATTTCTTGAAGGTGGGCGCGCGGAGCCCGACAGAAGAGCCCTAGCCGGTCATCGCACTGGACCGCATCCTCATGCTCGCGGATCTCCTCGAGAACGCGTCCCGCGGGCCAGTAGCCGCGATGGTCGTCCCAGGTGCCGGTGGACCCGAGGCGGAGGGCCCAGTCCGGCCGAGGCAGAATGCCGAGTGCCGCTTTCGGTACCCGAGTTGCGTTGAACCGGGCGAGGGACTTGAGGAACTCAAGGCATGCTTTCTCATCCCCGTAGATGCGGGCATCCTTGTTTGGCGCATCGATGCACTCGAGGAAGATCACCTCCCGATCTCCGGGACCGAGAATGCTGCCATAGAATCGCGGGACCGGCGCGCCCGTCCGGGAGAGCCAAGCGTAGTGAAGCGCCTCGCGCGGGCCAGGGTTGTGATAGCGCTTGGCGAACACGCTACCGACTCCAGGGCTCCCGACGCGAGAGCCAAACTTGAACTCGAGCATCACCGGCTCGCAGGCACCTCCCCATTGCTCGGCGGGAAGTGGGCGAGAGGCGGTGATATCGAAGTAGGCGACGGGTTCTCCGGCCGCGGCCTCGACAATGGGCTGCAATTGAGCCTTCGTCAGGCCGAAGACGGCGGTTAGCGGTGTGGCATCACCGGACATACCATTACCTCTCTCCGATGTTCTGTTGCAGCAGACGGCCGAGCGTCCAGCACAGCTCGCGCCTCACCGCTGTAGGGTGTGGACGGCCATTCTCTTCTGTGTGCCTGCAGTGGGTCTGGTTTGCTTCACATCTCGGCTTCTTCTCGTTTCTGTCAAGGAGGTGGAAACGAGAACGCGCCCGCTTCCCACCACCCGGAAATCTGGATGGCGAAAAGCAGGCGCGCTAGGGCTGATGGCGCTATCCTGCTATCGGGTTATAGTTCTTTCAGGGGTCAGCCAGCTTGAAGCTATCATGACGAGCGGCTGGCCGTCAAGGTTCGCCCGCACGATGTCTGCCATTGGTATTGGGCCCGGCTGCCCCCGTCAAATGGCGATGGGACACGTCTGAATGTGGCTGTAGAGCGGCTATGGGACACCTCTGACAGCCCTGCAGGGTTGCCTCCAGACCCGAGCATTCTGCCACACGGCCCCATCCGGCGGCGGTGGGTGACGTTGTCGCAGGGATCGAGAGCCGGCATTAGGGGGGGTGACACGGATCGGTGGCTCCAGAACACCGGTTCCGTGCCCATCGGACCACCGCACCTGGATCGACAAGATACGCCCCGTCTCCGCCACAAACAAGAACCGCCCCGCTGGCTACGGGACGGTCTCGCGGCTTCACGCTGATTGAGTTGCTGGTCGTAATCGCAATAGGAGCATAGCCGGCTTCTGTGATCGCCTTGTGCAGCTGATAGGAAGTCTTTGTGAACTACGCCTCGTACCGTGACCAGAAGCTTGTCTTCCTGGCGTGGAGTCGGCGCACCCGCTTCATGTACCAGGGGTGAGGCATGACGCTCTGCCATCGGCCGATCTTCCCAGCCAGCGCCTCCAGCTTCTTGAGGTAGCGTACCCCGTGGTGGTAGTACTTGGACACAGCTCGGCTGAGGATGGAGTCCAGCAGCGCCCGGTAGATGACGGAGGCTACCAGGTACCTCCCGTGCTCCTCCAGACTCTCGGCCAAGGGCAGCAGAGCTTCATAGAAGAGGCCGTCGAGTTGATCGGCTCGCGCCAGCAGGTACGCCTCAGCCTCCTCCATCCGCCCGCTCGACACCAGGAAGGCGGCGTCGGAGTAGGAGAGGTCCTGGGACCGCAGGATCACACCGGCCTCCTCCTGCAGCACCCGTGCTCGCTGCTCCTCGCCAATCGTGGACAGAAGTGTCTCGAAGGTTGCCTCGCACCGGTATCTCCGAAAGATACGCCAGGCCACCGCTTCCTGTTGTTCCCGATGGCCCAGTTCCCCGTGGACGGCCAGCAGCAGCCCGTCCCGTTCGTCTTCCTGGAAGGTCTCGCTTTCGGGAATGCGCTCCAGCCAAGACAGGGCGCTGGTGGGATCGCCCGCGTCGTGGTAGGCCGCCGCGATGTCAACACAGGCGGCGGTACCCAGGTTAGGGTCGAAGGCCCGCCGCGCCCGCTCGAACAGCGGTGCCTCCTTCAACTGGCGGGCGAGAGACTCGATTCCGTGAAGCCAGTGCCACCGCTGGTACTCGTTGGCCTCCCCCTCTGCGAGTTCCCAGAGTGAATCGATCACGCCGCGCATGACCTGCACCGGCAGGTAGTCGGCCGCACGGTCGAAGAGGTGGTCGCGGACCCCGTAGCCATCGCTTCGGTTCAGCCGGAGGATCAGGTCAGCCAACCACTGCTTGTCCTCACACTGGGAGGCATAGTGGACGAACAGGTCGAGGGCATCGCGGCGGAACACGTCACCGATGCGGCCGTTGGAGTCATCGCAGTGGCTGAAGATGACTTCGTCGATCTCATAGAAGGCCGCCACCAGCTCGACTCCGGTGCCCGGGTCGCTGACGCGGACGGCCATCTCCTCCAGCAGGGCGGCCAGCACGGCCGCAAAGGCCGTGGAATCCCGTCGGGGGACGAAGCCCCGCATGCGCCTGAGCGCGGTCAGTTGCTTCTTGACGAGCGCCACATTGGGGTCTGGGAGTCTGGTCATCACCCGGACCAAGGAGTCTATCTGGGCCGTCAACCTGGCCGGAGCCGGGGGTGTTCACGTCCTATGCCGACATGATAGGATGAGAGCGCGCCGAAGGCAAGCAGAGACATCCCCTGTCTCGGCGGGCGTGTCAGGGGTAGCGAACGCGACATGCCGGCATGGAATGCCGCAGTGCCGCGGCCCTGCAGGCCCGGCGCGACGAACCGGAGGTCGGCGGAGATGCCGAAGTGCTGTGTGTCCAACAGTAATCGTATCACCCTCGCGCTCGCGCGCAGGTTAGGCTGGCCGACCAAGGAGATCGCCCTCAGTGTCGAGATCGAGTTGCCCGAGGACTGGGCGGCCCGCGTAGTTGACGAAACGCCGAGGCGGGCCGAGATCTGCTTGGCAGTGCTGCGCCGCGGCCTGGCCGCGGGATCGTAGGCGCGCTGAACGTGATGCTGGGGACCAAGGCCGGTGGCGTGTTCGCCAGCTTGGGGTTCGGCAGTGAGTGGCGACCGGGCCTGCAACTGATCGACGGGCACCATCAGGTCATCTGGTCGGCGGTCGAGCAGCGGTTCTGAACCTCCCAGGCTACGGAAGGAGTGAACGACAGCAGCGACCTACCCGCTCCGCCTCAGCACTCCGGCATCCCTTGACAAGCGGAGTCCATCTGGCATGGAGATACGACTCGGAACCTGCGGCTGGTCCTTTCGCGACTGGAAGGGGACCTTCTACCCTTCGGGCACGAAGGACGAGCTCGCCTACTACGCCAGCAAGTTCGAGGCCGTCGAGATCGACAGCACGTGGTACCGGACTCCCTCGGCGACGACCGTGGATGCCTGGCACAGACGCACTCCCGAAGGCTTCCTGTTCTGCCCGAAACTGCCCGGCGAGATCACCCACGAGAAGATGCTGGAAGGGACGGAGGATCTGGTCGCTAGGTTCATCGATGTCATCTCGCGGCTAGGTGACAACCTCGGGCCGATCCTGGTGCAGCTTCATCCAAGTTTCGGCCACGACCAACTGCCGAAGCTGGGAGCATTCCTATCGCGCCTGCCTGTGGGATTCCGCTACGCGGTGGAGTTCCGCCACCGCTCGTGGGCAGATCAGAGCGATGCCTTGGAGCTCCTGCGGTCTCTGAACATAGGGCTGGCGATGGCTCATCACCCCTGGTACGCACGTATCCGGGAAGCCACGACCGACTTCGCCTACCTGCGGCTGTTAGGACGGCGTGATGTGTTCCCCGACTTCGGGCGCATACACAGGTCGCAGGAGGAAGCACTGAGCGAGTGGGCGAGATTCCTGAACTCCTTCCCATCCCAGGTCACCCGCTCCTTCGTCTTCGTCAACAACCAGTTCGAGGGGCACAGTCCGGCTACGGTGCAGCGATTGCGGACCACGCTGGGAAGCTGAGCACTGCACTGAGATCATAGCGTCGGCGACAGAACCGCCCCAGAACTCCATCAGAACGGCCTTACCGGCCTCCGACGGCGCAGATGATGGCACGGACGCGCTCCCGCCCTAGTCCGCTGCCTTGCCAGTGTCCTTGCGACAGAGATCACGGTCTGAATCGTACGACGTGGCTATCCTCGACCACTTTGCGTCGGCGTTCAACTTCGGGGCTGCGCGGCTAGCACATGCTGTCGAATTCGCGGTAGCAGACGTGTCGTGCAGGCGCCCCAAGACTGTGTCACCTTGTCCGCCTGAGAAGGTAGGTACTGCTTTGCACCTGCCGAAGACTGACCCCGGATGAGCGCTAGGACACCACGGCGCACGGGCAATCAGCAAAGGAGGGAGGGCGATGAACATCTGTGTTTGCCGCTTCCTGCTGGCGGCGGCAATCCTCGTGATCGCACTGGTGGCATGGGGCACGAGCTGGGCGAAGATTGTCATCATCGTTGGTGCTGCTCTGCTGGTGATAACTAGCCTAGCCTACAGTACCTGCTGCTGTCGCCTGGGAAGGGAAAGAGCGGCTGAGGCACCACCTTCAGGTGCGCCACCCGCGACCGACTAAGCGACAGCGGCACCGCGTCGCCCCAGGCAGCAGGCCCCGACGGTCAAAAGGGTGATGCTGAGGGCCGTTCCTCTGGGCGGGCACTGTGTCCCTGTCAACCAGTGACGGGACAGCGCTGACGGACCTCTCGGCTTGTCTGTGAGTCCCGGTGATTCCGCCACGTGGGACCTACAGGCGTGGCCTCGGGGCGCCGCTTCTCCCCGCCGAGGTAGTGCTCCGGTCACGGGCACGCAGCACAGGTCCGTGCTGGGCCCATAATACCGGTTCTGGGCCCAGCCGTCCTGCCGCTTCCCGGTTCACCCCCACGTGCGCGGGGAACTCGCGGTGTCTCATCGCCACGTGACACGCGCAGTAACCTCCGACGACTCGTTACGCCCTGGAGTTGAGCGCGGGCCGAATCTGCTCTGCGCACCCGGCCGCATCTCTGTATACCTCCGGCCCCAGGAATCGCAGCACGCTGTAGCCCATCGTCTGAAGTTCGTTGGTCTGGCGCGAGTCGTGGAGGCGTTGGGACAGCGCGGAGTGGAATGCGAGGCCGTCAACATAGACTAGGACACGCTGGTCTGGGTAGGCGAAGTCAGCACGCGTGATGACTGCGCCTTGCGCATTCTCCACACGGTACTGCTTCTCAGGTTCAGGCAGGCCTGCCTCACGCATCGCCCGGAGCAGCTGCAACTCAAGTGGGGACTCGCAGCGCTCGGCCCGAGCCTCGTCCCATTCCGGTCCTTCCGTGGGCTGCGGCGCGTCGATGTCGGCCTCGAGCGGCGTGACGGCCTCCTGTGCGATGGCCTCGAGGTCGCGAACGACGAGACGCCAGTTGAGACGATGGTGCTGCCGCTGGTTGCGGTATGTCCGAAGGCACCGGTAGCAGGATCGCGGACAGTCATGGCCGGCAAGATGCTGGCACGCGGCTGCTGCGACCGCAGGGAAATGTGCAGCCAGCTCCTCAAGGATGCCTGATCCTCCCGTCACTGTGTCCGCCCAGAGGATCTCCATCGCCTGCTCGGCATGATCGCGCCGCGCCACAAGCACGAGCGGGAGCAGGTCGTCCTCGTCGATGTCGAATACGCGGATCGCGCCCTGGAGTATCGCGTGGGCCAGTGACATCCCGAAGTCGACACCCTCCGAACCAAGGGCGGCCAGACCCGGGACGTATAGCCGGAGCGTATCAGCCCTGAATTCGTGGCCCAAGCAGAGCGTCTCCGGGGTCCCCCCGCAGCGCTCCAAGTGGTGGTCACGTCGCGCCTCAGGGTCCTGGTGACGCCTACGGCCTCTCCGGGATGCCCTCTGATCCCGGCTGGCGCGTGCGGGCCGGACCATCTCACCACACTTGCGGCATAGCGAGAAGCCATCTCCGGTTGCGCCGTCGTCATCGTCTGTCGGGCGCCCGTGGTTGATCCACCACATCGTCTCCTGACGTCGCAGCGAGAGATTCCACGGACCCACCGAGTAGCCCGAACCAGTGACATCTCTCTGAGGATGCGCGCGGACATCGAAGTCGCGAATCAGCCGCTCTTCTTCTGCTTGGGGCTCAATCTCCTGAGGGACAGCCTGGAAGGCACCGGCATCCCACGCCACTACAGTAGGGCCGATCAGTTCAGCACGGCACCGCAGGCATGTGTTCCTGCCGCGGTCGGGGTTCGCCAGACTGCAGGAAGGGCACTCCGTGAATCCGAACTCGTTTCGACCACGGGTCCGCATCGCGCCGGGTCGGTGCAAAGCGACCCCCTGAACGCGCCACCGCTGGCCTCTCAGGTAGACGACCTGTCCTGGTGCGTATTCCCGCTGCGCCTGCATGCGGCCTGTGAACACCGGCTCAGGGTCGAACCCAAGGGATAGCGAACCGGGGTCGCCAGGGAATGCGTAGCCTGGCAGCAGCCCCTCTTCGGCTAGCACCCGAGGCAGGTAGGCGTATCGGTAGTCTGTGCGAAGCCGCCTAGCGAGATTGCGGTAGCCTTCCACTGCACGCTGTTCTGCAGGGGTTGGGCTGACCTTCACCGCCAGATCGCGCATGCGCTGCACGGCCTGGTGGATAAGGTCTCCGCGCCGCCGGACTGCTGCCGCGAGATCGTCAGGGAATCCCTCCAGGACAGCCTCAAGCCACTCTTCATCAGGCACTACGTCATGGAAGATCTCTCGCGCCCTGGAGCGCGCGGCAGGACGTCCCTCGGTAATCGCACGCGTGAGCTCGGGCAGCCTCTGGTCGTTCACCTCCCCCTCATCCGTCATGAATGGCTGGAGGTCCGAGGGGAACTCGATCTGAGCCTCCTGGACAGCCAGACTCCTCACATGTCGGGCGACTGCCTGGAGGTTGTCCATGTTGAACCGGGGCGGCGGGATAGCACCGGCGATCACCTCGTCGGGATGATCGAAGAAGTAGCCATCGTGAGGCGTATTTCGAGCGAAGCCAGCCACGACTCCCATCCGGCTCTCCCGGCCAGTTCTTCCGGCTCGCTGCGCGTAGTGGGCCGGGTTGGGCGGGATGTTGCGCATGGCGACGGCTTCGAGTTCCCCGATGTTGACGCCCAATTCGAGTGTGGGAGTGCATGCGAGCACGTTGTAGCGCGGAGGGGCCGCTGTGAACCCGTCCTCGATGTCGCGCCGCTGCGCGTCGGTGACGGCAGCCGAGTGTTCGGCCGGAACAAGCGTGGGCGCGTAGTTCGCAGCTACCAACAGGGCTTCGAGATTGCCCGCCGACAGCGGCCCGGACCACTCTCCGAGGGAACCCTCGCACCCCACTCTGAAGCAGCGCCCTCCTGCCAGCTCATTGGCCGCCACACGCCCGCAGACTGAGCAGCGTGCGTAGCTACGCGCGACCTCGAACAGCACGTTCTCCAGGTTGACCTGTAGCCCAGATACCTCGTCGCCATCCCGCCCGATGCGGACCTCCTCGATGTAGCCCTGGTCGGTCAGCCAGTCCACGATCGCTTCCAGGCCGTGCTCATCCGCCTCCGCGTCAACGAGCTGGCACCAGAGTCGCTGCACGGATGCTCTCCCGCTCTCGGCCCACGTCGGCACGAGCGCGTAGGTGCCGGTCTTCTCGCCCTTCTGCCCGGGCGATCTGAAGGCGATGGGGAAGCCGACGATCGGTCCCGGCTTGAGTCCGTACCAGTCGGAGAGCCGATCGCCAGGGCGCAGACGGGCCTGCAGCGCCTCGTGGCCCACGGCACGGCGCGTCCGCATGTAGTCGAGCAGCGCGGGCACGGCCCGTCGCGCGAGCTCCGGCACGAGATCGTGGCGGGAGCAGAGATCCTCAAACTCGTTGCTCTTGAGCAGATCCCCAAGTGCTGCATACCTCACTCGGACGAGTCCCAGACGCTCCAGTCCGGCACGGACCTTCGTGAAGATCGCGAACTCAGTGAGCAGTTCTCCCTCGATGCTGGCCTTCGCGCGGGCTTGTGCATCCCGCGACCGCGACCGCGGCAGGGCTCCCTTCTCCACGCGGTCGTGGTACAGACCATCCACGAGCCATCGGAAGTCATGCGGCTCGCCATTCTGGCTCAATAGGGTATAGATGCCGCGACGCAGTAGCAGGTAGCCTTCAACGCTCTTGATGAAGCGCGCTTGATGAGAAGCGTCCTGCCGGCTGTCACAGAACACAAGGAGCTTGCGGCGCTCATCAGGCAGCTCACGGATCAGCGTGCGCGAGACGTGGCTAAGGGCCGACGAGTTTCCGAGGCTCACCGGCGTGAGGATGTCGTGTGCACCGTAGGTATCCCGACAGATCGGGCACCTAGTACCACGATGGCGATAGGCGAGCACGGGCCTCAGCGGCCTATCGTCGGAGCACCCGCACGGCCTGTCACCTGCGGTCGGGAACAGCGTCAGACAGCTGGGGCAGAGATAGAGCCCGGCGTCCGCCAGGTCCCCGGCATCCTCCCCCGTCCCGGCACTCCCGTCCCCTGGCCCTGTGTCGCTGTCCGGCGACTCGAACTCGCCTACGTCCTCTTCATCGCCCAGCTTCGGCCTTTCGGTTGGGGCGTCGTATAGGAATACTGTCTCACTGGTCGACGGGCGGCGGGGTGGCCACGGCGCGATCGACTCACCTGCCAGGGCATCACCCATCGAGCGTCCCATCATGAAATCCCAGCCGCAGGTCCTGCAGAGCGCAAGCGGCAGTGCCCGGGCGCCACACTCATCGCATTCCCCCACCGCCTCGCCTAGAAGTCTGCCACAGTCAGGATTGGTGCAGCGCCAAAACGGAACGAGGCCACGCAGGAACCGGTGCACCCGTGGCCTCAAGCGGAGCGGGTGCCTGTCAGGAAGGCACGGGCCCACCAGCAGCCCGGCCTCGATTTCGCGCGCCAACTGGTCGGTGCCGACTCCCTCTCGTCCGTGCTCTTCTGACAGCCGCTCGACGATCTCCCCAAGCGACAGCGGCTCCTTGAGCCAGGATGTCAGCACATACGGCAGTGGCGTTCGCACCCACAGCTCCTCGAGACCAGCAGAAGTGTCCTCCAGCGCTCCAGCGAGGAGTCGAGTCAATCCAAGGACAGCGTGGCCATTGTCGGGATTGAACGCATCCAGCAGTCCGCGAGGCACGTCTGGGGGTGGCGGCCACTCTAGGTCATCGGGCCGTACAGGGATGTCCGGTTCCTCCATGATGACCGCGTCAGCCGACGTTTCCTGACCGGTAAGGCGAGTGAAGAACCGGGCGATTCCGTCGCGGGGATCTCCCCCCTCGACGCCCGCGTGCAGAGTAGCCGATGTCCCGATGAAGAGCGGCGGTGGGTCGTCCGGGCGGGTGCTGGCGAGGGTCGAGCGGAGCCGGCGCATCAGGCAGGCCACGTCTGTCCCGAGCGCCCCATGGTAGGTGTGCACCTCATCGAGGACCACGAACCGTATGCGATGGTCGCGGAAGATATCTCGCCCGTCCCCGCGGATCAGCATATACTCAAGCATCTGGTAGTTGGTCAGGAGAATATCAGGCGGATTGGAGCGGAACTCGGCACGGCTGCACCGCTCCTCTGCTGGCGCCTCCGCGGGACGTTCGCCGCGCAACTGCGTTTCGCCCGTGTACCGGCCGAAGGAGACGCCTGAGCCCGCAAGCCGTTCGCGGATCCGGCGCAACTGGTCGGTTGCCAGCGCATTCATGGGGTACATGAGCAGAGCCTTCGGTCCCGGCTGTCTCGTGTGCAGCAGACAGTGATCCAGGATCGGAAGCAGGAACGCCTCAGTCTTCCCCGATCCCGTGCCGGTTGCGACGACGGTGGGCTTCCCCTGGACTATCTGCTGACAGGCAGCAGCCTGGTGGGCATACGGACTCTCCGCGATCTCGCCAAACCGACGGCGCGTTTCATCCGTCAACATCGTGAGCGGGCCGGCGCGCCTGTAGGGCTGTGCCAATGACACGAATGGCTCACGCGTCAGGAAGCCATCCCGCTCGATCTCACCCAGAAAGGCCTTCTGCAGTTCCGCCTGCCTTGGGTTGAAGGTCGTCTTCAGCAGGAGCAGGTAGTCGTCACGCAGGTTACGGGCGATGTGGAGTGGGTTCATCGCTGGTCCCCTGAGAGGCCAGAGAAGGCCTCTTCGACGGCCCTCTCCTGCACCGGCATCTCAACAGCACCGGGTACGAACTGCCGCACCCAAGCGATAGCGTCCTCAGCGGAGCAGTTGCGCAAGTACTTCGCGAGGGCGGCCATGAGTGTGCCAGTTCGTCCTCGACCATACGAGCAGTGCACGGCCACGTGCTTGCCTTGCTGTGCCGTCTCCGCGACCGTCCGAACCATCTCTTCCAGGGCCGCAACATCCGGCGCGCAGAGGTCCTCAATGGGGAAAGGGATGACGTCATAACCGTCGCCTCGGTAGAGGTCCAGCAGGTCACGGCCTGACTTCTCCCTGCACTCGTGATCTTGTGCCAGTACGACTATGGTGGTTACCCCTTCACGCTTGAGAGCGTCGTAGGCCGTGCCGTGGGGGTCATATGAGCTGTGGAACGGCATCGGGCTCCTGAATATGCGTCCGGGCAGACCAAATGGCAATTCCGTGATCGGCATTGGGCATCCCCCTCCTTCTTGTCACCGCACAAGCCGCCGACATGTCGGTGCTGGCGAATATGCGCTGGCGCCGAGGCCTACGGCTTCCGCGAAGCGTTCTTCGAGATTGCACACGGGATCGGTCTGGTGGGAGCCCGTGGCTCTACTGTACCACATGCCGATCACGCCCCCCTCCGCCTGCCCACTTGGTTCCACGGTGGGTCCAGCCGAGCGATGAGAGCGTCCTCCAGGCCGGCGGCAAGGCTGAGCCTGAGCCCCCTGTACATGATCGGCTCCGCGTCCACCAGGACGAGCACCTCGACATCTTGCCCTTCTGCCAGGAGTTCGCATATCTGAGGGTTGATCCTCTGGTTCGTGCGCTGGCTCGGGCCGGGTCGTCTGTATTGGTTCATGCGCCACCGTAGTGTCTTCGCCGTCTTGCCAACGTACATGACGTTGTCACCGACGACGAAGGCGTAGAGGATGCCGGACCGGTCGGGGTGGCGGGCGAGGCGGCAGACCAGATCATTGCCTGCTAGGACCCACGCGCCAGCCGCCTCGAATCCCAGGTCGATCAGAAGCTGACGTTGGCTCCCCATAGTCTCCCCTCTAGGGTCTCCGTCTTCTCGTCGGTGTCGGGACGTAGGCGATGGCGCCCAGGCGGGTGGCTTCGGCGACGCGTTCTTCGAGATTCCGGATCGGGCCGGTTCGGCGGGAGATGTCCACGCCAATGTCGGCGTAGAAGGCGACGATGTCGTCGGGCGGGGCGACACCTTTGTGGCGGCAGTATTCGAGCAGCGCGGTGTCGCGGGTGATGCAGGAGCGAGGCTCGATCCGTTCGCCCCTGTTGGTCTGACGGATGAAGAGATCGCCAGGAAGGGCTGGCTGGCTGCGGTCGAGCAGCGGAAAGGTGGTGAGGATGTAGGCGAACTCCTCAACCGAAAGGCCGTAGAGATCGGCCACGATGGCGTCGATCTCGGAGCGAAGGCGGGCACGCTCGCTCAGTCTGCTGGCGGCCAACTCCGGCCGCCAGGGAACTACGAGATCGTCTGGGTAATGCTGTGCCACCTCGTTCCACAGATCGGCCATGTGTGAACTGAAACACGCCAGGCCCAGAACTCGGACGATGACCGCACGGGATTGCTCTGCATCGACCGAAGGTCGGGGGAATGCAGTCTGCTCCAGGAGGTAGTATCCTACTCCAGTCGACACCTGCAACCTAAGCAACCAGTCGGCCACGAATGAGTTCGCGATGCCTACCCACAGCAGATGCACTTCGCTCGAGTCCGGAGACGTCGTCAGCGTCGGAACGGGATGGGGGCAGGGGCAGTCGCGCGGGATCATCGCAGTGAGAAGTGTGCGCTCGTTTGTCTGGCCGGTCACTGCGCACAGACCGGCCCGGTACCGACACTTGCTCGGGAATCTCTGGCGGAAGTCAGCAAGCGGGAAGAAGTAGTGCGGTACGAGATCCTTCTCATTGAAGCTCAGCTCGCGCCACCGGGCACCCCGGCCTTCGCCGCTCACGTAGGCCTTCGCTATGTGGTCGAACTGCTGAACCAGCCGTCCTTCGTAGAGGGGCACGTAGACGTCCCCGTGCGGCCCCCTCAGGTAGCCGTCGCCAGTTCGTCTGTAGCCGTCTTCTTCGATCAGCGAGGACGCAAGTCGGAAGAGCTCGCTGTCCTCGGTCATGTTCAGCTCGCGGGATATCTCCACACTCCATCCGTCGGCACTCGTCTGGCTCAAGGGCGGGTGTCTGTCGTAGATGCTCTCAGCAAGCTCGGCTTCCCTTGCACTGCGGAACTCCGGAATCGACAGGTACAGCGGGCTGAAGCGCGCGATCATCTTGCGCGAGAGGTGCAAGACCCTTCCGTCTCGTTGTCCAGGTTTCAGCACCAGCCAATCTGCATCGTGGAGCATGAACGCGGCGACGACCAGATCAGTCTGCCCTCCCTTGGTCCAGGTAAGGGCGGCAAATTTCGCCCTGCTGTCTATTGGGAACAGTTTCCTCCGATTCTCAAACGAGTAGAGCTCTCCCACACTGCAGTCTTGGAGGAGATGCCTTCTGATCCCCGTAGCGCCCTCTTGGCAGTATACGCCCGATGGAAGTAGTAGCCCGGAGTGGCCGCCCTCACGCAGCACCTGTAGACTGCGCTCAAGGAAGAGACGGTAGAAGTCGGGGTGGCCCCTCGTCTTCTCGCCGGCGACGACCGCTACCTGAAGACGGTAGAGATTGCCCTCAAGGATAGCTCGTTTGTAGCGCTCTGCATGACGCTCGTATCCCTCCCATGCACGGGCAACGAAGCTCTCACGGTTCAACACGCGCACTCGCGCTGCCAGATGACTCCCTTGGAGGTCACGAATCGCGGGATCGTACTGCTCGTAGAACTCCTTCCTGTATATCTTAACCTGCTCCCACGGCGGGTTGCCGATCACCACATCAAAGCCGCCGTTGCCCTTGGGCTTGCCTTCTTCATCGAACCACACATCAGGAAAGGCGAGGTCCCAGCAGAAGGCCTGCAGGTCGCGGCCTCTCTGCCAAGCGTTCACCGTCTGCTCGCGTGTCTCCGACTGCACGAATCCGAGTGTTCCGATGTCCTTGAGCCAGCTGTTGATGACCTCGGGATCGGCGCCGTCGACGAAGGCCAAACCAATGCGCAGTTGGTGCAGATCCCAGAACGGCGCGAGTTCACCGAGCATCGCCTGGTAGGCGAGGCGATGGGCCTCGAGGTCTTCGGGCCGCTCGTCCGCCAGTTGGCGGATTGTCTTCAGGTGTTCGAAGGCGCGACGCAGTCGCTCCCGCAGTTGTCGGCCAGCCCCTTCGTAGAGTTCCTCTAGAACAAGCGGCCTGCCGACAAGCGGAAGCACCGACCGCGCTTTCTTCGAAGGCTTCCTCCCTTTCTTCGTCGGCAGCGGCGCCCAGGGCCGCAGAGCGTCGTCTGCCTTCATCCCAAGCAGGCTGTCGCCGACGCGAAGGCGGTGATCGAGGAAGGTCAGCGGGTGATCGGTGGCCGCGGTGGCGAGCCAGAGCGACACTCGCGCCAGATCAACGGCAAGCGGGTTCTTGTCAACTCCGTACATGCAGTGCGCCGCGGCCAGCAGCCGGCACGCGGCGAGCGCGCGCTCCTCGTCCTGCCAGACGCGAGTGACCTCCTGTGGCACTTCGTCGGGGTCCATCCCGCGGTAGGCGGCCAGCAGATGATCGGCGAGACGCCGGCACGCTCCCACCAGAAAGTGGCCCGACCCCGTGGCCGGGTCGACGATCTTAAGCGCAAGAATCTCGTGAGCCTTCTTGCCCTCGGCGAGGGGATCAACCGTCCGACGAACGAGGAAGTCCACGAACGCGCGGTTCGTGTAGTAGGAGCCGGTCTGCTTGCGGCCCATGCCTGTGCGCAGGAAGACCTTGCCTGGCTCGACCCGAGCAAGGACGCGGACGGGCTTCCGACTTCGCGTGGGCCGCTCTTCCTCGCCCTCTTCCTCCGGCTCATCGTTGGCAGATTCGTCCTCTTCCTCTTCTTCGTCGTCCGAGGCTAGCAGTGCCTCGACCTCAGAGGAGAGCACCTCACCCCGCCTCGCGGCCAGGTCCTGCCGCTGCTCCTCGGTGACGACGTATGGGCGGTCGTCCAGGCGAATGCGCCACATCGGCTCGACTGCGTAGTCCACCGACTGCTCGAGCAAGGTCTCATAGACCGATCCCAGTTGCTCGACGTCGAGTTCAGTGTATGAGAGATGGACCGGCCGACGACGCGGACCGGCGGGCACCCAGGTCATGCGCTCGATGACCTCGGCACAGGTCGCCTCCCCCCAGCGGAGCGAGTCCACCAGCGGCGCCTCGCGAGGGTCGAAGAGCCCGCCGCCATAGGTCGGGATCTTCCCCTCGGGTCCGAGATCGGCACCCATGCGCAGCAAGCCGAAGAGGGCTCGCAGGCTGGCCTCGACGAACCGGCCCCCGAGAGTGGGATTGCGTCTGGGATCGGTGTCGGCATCCCTGATCCACCGTGACAGTCGACGCAGCGAGTAGCCATCTCGGTAGGTCGGCACGTCAATCGGGAGCAGCCCGCGATCCTCGGCGTAGAGCGCGAACAGAATTCGGTACAGGACTCGGAGCGATTCCCGGTAGAGCTGGTCCAGTTCCGAGTGTGAAGGAGGCCTTCCGACCTTGCCTTCGTTCTCGGGGTGGTCGAGCACGCCTTGTATGAACGCAACCACGGCCGCTTGAACTTGCTGCCCGAGCCCGACGTTGACGCGGGTGGCGTGATCTCGCCCCAGAGAGACCACGTGTTCCAGCGTGGAGGGATCCTGTTCCCACGCGTCCTGGCGCAGCAGCGCCCAGATGGTGCGCCATGCCTCGAAGCCAGCATCTGCGCCTTCGGCGATGGCAGACAGGTCGAAGTCCGCCCACGAGGCGACAAACCCCTCTGCCCGCCGCACCAAGCGGAGGCGGTAGGCGTTCAATAGCAGACCGTGATCGGTGCCCTGTTCCTCGAGCACGCGGACCAGAGAGAGGAGAGGAGCGAAACGCCGATGATGGCCCTCTGGCGCCGAGTCCATGGCGACATCCGGCGCCAGCGCCAGGATGTTGGCGACAGGAGCTTCCCCGCCCAACAGCGGGACACCGGCGCGCTCGTCACCTTCCTCGGTAGCTACCCGGGTCTCCTCGCCGAGTCGCCAACCCAGCAGGTCCGCAAGGGGGTGCAGGAGCATAGAGCGAGTAGATCGCGCCGTGTGCCGTTCCTGGAGTTGCCGTCGAGCGCGTCTCATCAGGCTGACGACGTCCCGGTATCGCTCGCGGGCGCCCGGCTCGTCTAGCGACGCGCGGAGCTTCCGGTCCTCCCACATAAGCTCACGGAGGAAGTACTCGCTGAAGGCATCGCCGGAGATCGCAACGGGATCCATCAGCCGGCCTCCGGCGCGGACATCGGCACGCGCAGCAGCACACCGATGTCCTCCACGAGCGGCTCGTCCATGTGGAGCCTACGGTCGAGGAACAGACGGCGCTGTGCTTCTCGCTCTTCATGATGGCGGAGCTGCCGCAGGACGCGAGCTGGGATCTTCACCCTATCGGGGAACAGGCGAAGCTGGTCGTACTGGCTGCGATGCTCTCCCAGGATGGCGTCCCGGCATGCTTCGTTCCATTCCTGGTGCTCTCGACGAAGGCGCTCGTCCTCGGCGCGCCTCTCTGTCACGATTCGTTGGCGCCATGAGCGTGCGCGCCGCTCGACCTCGACGCTTGCCGCTGTCCGCGCTTCCTGCCACCAGCCTCCGAAGAGCTCAACCAGGACCTTCGCGTCGAGCTCTCCCTCGCTCTCGATGCCGAGTGCGGCCACATCAGTGTCTCGGCTCTGAGATGCAGTCAAAGACTCGTCTACTCGCACTGCCTCCAATCGCTGCATCTCCATGCCTTCCCCATCGCGCAGCGTCACGACAGACGTGGCTACGAGGTCGGGTGCGTTGAGCGCAGATGAGGCGGCGAACGCGAGGCGATGGTCGTCGCGTTGGTCGAAGCGACTCGCGCGGACCCACCGAACGGCAGCCTGAACGAGGGGGTGCTCCTCGTGCAAGAGGTCCTCGGGCGTGACGCCTTTGGTGTCTCCGGCGCCGGGCGGACACAAGTGCTCGTAAGCCGCCTGTCCGGGCCCATCCAGCCACGCAGTGGGCGTCTGCACGGAAAGCCGAGGGCCTTGGCGAGTGACGCGCCCTCCGGCGAGACGAATTGCGTTCTCCAGGAACGCGTCAAGACGTCTGAACTCCGCGTCGGCGCGTGCGGCTGCCTGTCCGGCCCTCGCGAGCTCACTCTCGTCGCCTTCGCCGCTTCCCAGCGTGGCCGACGGATCACGGCCCACGTTCAGGGCGTGATCCAGTTCGGCCTCTGCAGCTCGGACGGCCGCCAGCTCCTCCTCTGGCGCTTCACGCATCAAGCGCTCCAGTGCCTCAATCTGGATGTGCCCCAGGACGTCACCAACAGATCCAATGCGCCTTATCTCGTTCTCAAGCTTGCCGATGAGCCGCGCCAGCAGCTCCCCGTCGTACGTCTCCTGCGCGTAGAGGAACCCTATCACTGGCTCCTCGTCCTGACCGTAGCGATCAATGCGGCCGTTCCTCTGCTCGAGGCGATTCGGGTTCCACGGCAGATCGAAGTGGAGGAGGTGGTGGCAGTGCTCCTGTAGGTTCAGCCCCTCTGCCGCGATGTCCGTTGCCACCAAGACTCGAGCGTCCGGGCCCGCGAATCGCCGCAGCGCCTCGGCCCGCTCGGCGCGGCTCATCGTGGCCTCACCCGTCAGCCGGACCGTTTGGCCTGCGTATCCAGCGGTCTCGAGGTGTGCTGCGACAGCGTCTGCACTGGCAACGTATTCGGTGAAGACGATGACCTTGGCATCTGGTGTCGCCTGGTGCCCGGACGTCAACCACGCGGTCAGCGCGTCCATCTTCGATTCCGGGGTCGCATCGCAGGCGGCCAGCAGGTCCTCCAGATTCTCCAATACCTCTGACTCGTCCCGGAGTGGGCGCAGCCGTCTGGCCAGCTCCTGCATGATGCTAAGGTAGCTGCGGTGCGCATCACGCTCCAGCAGGTCCTGGACATCTTCCGGCAGGGGCTCGCCCCGCCTGAAGGCCCGCATGTACTCGCGCTGAAGTTCGATCTCTTCCCTGCGCTCGGCCAGATTCGCGCGCCGAGCCTGTAGCGTGGCTCGCAGTGCAGCTCGCGAGGATGCTGCTCGCTTCCTGAGCACCGTCGCGACCAGGCGGATCGCCTCCCTCTGGTCTGCGCGTCTGGCCGACTCAGCTACTTCCTCGAGCTCGCCGGCTCGTGCCAGCACCGCCTTGTGCAGGTCTAGCTCCTCGGCGTTGAGAGGGTAGGGGTGCGGCGTGACGCTGCGATCAACGAACTTCGTGGAGCCGTCCGGTTTGCGAATGTGCTTCTTCAGCCTGCGCACCAGGTGGCGTTCGTACCGGCCGAAGTCGAGCGCCTGTCCGGCCGGGGCCAAGACTGGGTCCACGAGTCGAAGGAGCGAGGCGAAGTTCTCGTCGTACCCGTCGTGTGGTGTGGCGGTCAGCAGCAGCAACGCGTCTGTTGCATCCGAGAGCCAGGCGGCCAGCTCGTGCTGCAGAGTCTGCTCGTCCTCTGTACGCGCCGCGACGTGATGGGCTTCGTCGATGATGACAACGTCCCAATGGGCTGCTGACAGCTCCAGGAACGCCCCCTCCTTACGCTTGACGAAGTCGCGAGAGGTAATGACGCGCGGATTGCCCTTCCATGGGTTCCCTTCGCCCTCGCGCCGCGCCTGAAGGACCCCGTCACGGTCGAACACTCGGAAGTCGAAGCCAAACCTCTGCATCATCTCTGCCTGCCACTGATCGATGATGCTGGGCGGACAGACAATCAGGATGCGATGAGCGCGACGGCGGGCGTTGAGATCCCGCAGAATCAGTCCCGCTTCTATGGTCTTCCCCAGCCCGACGTCGTCAGCGATCAGGAGGCGAGGGCGAGGCAGAGACAGGGCGCGCAGTGCTGGGACTTGCTGGTACGGCTCGAACTCGATCCGGGAACGGGAGGCGCCCACGAGTGTGTCCGGCGGAGGCGCGATGCCGAGCAGGAACGCGTCGTGGAGGAGGCGGAAGCGCGCAAGACGTCCAGGCTTGTCGAGCTCAAGGGGCCGAGTGACCTCGGAAGCGACGTCGTCAATGGGATAGATGGCAGGGACCTCTTTGCCCCGAAGGGGGCCTTCCAGTCCCTGGAGGAGCAGCCGTGCTTGAGGTCCGGTGGCTGTGCGGGGCAGCGCCTCCACTTCGAGGACGAGGAACCGCTCTCCTCGAGCACGTACCGTCATGCCAGCTGAGAACTCAACAGGCAACTCCGGATGCCTCCTCGCTGCCGGGGACCGCCCTGGATGGCTCCATCTACAGAACTCGCGGCGCACGCCGACGATCTGTCCAGTGGGGGACGCCGACGACCTGATATCTCTGCAGGAGTGAGGTGAACTCAGCCGAGTCGCTGTGGCGATCTTCCCGCGTCGTAGTGTTCCGTATGTGCGCACCAGGTCCCTGCCAGCCGAGAACGTGCAACGAAAAGGCAGGACGCTAGAGCCATACGGTGCACTGTGGCGATCACGTCACCGTGAGGCCTCCTTCAGTGCCTCTCGGCGAGACCGGTCCGCATGCGCGCGTTCCGACTTGCACACTCGCGCGAGCCGTCTGGCCAAGCCTCAGCCTGCAAGGGAGACCCGCGCAGGCTGCCGCAGATGCTTGTCTGTCCCGAGGCATTCGTTCAGACCGCCCATGCCCAACTCCGTCTGCACCGTCTGAGCGCCACCACCAACTTCCTCGTGTCAGCTGCTCACGCGGCTGGGGCTCCCCGCCCAAGCTAACTGGTGCTCTCTGCATCGCGCCAGGGAGGTGCCCGGCTCGTAGCCGCCTTGGACTTCGCTCTCGTGGACGAGCACCATGTCGCCGAGGAGCTTGGCGAGGCTCATACCGGTCGACTGGGCCAGTCCTCGCATCTTGGCGGCGAGCGGGCCGCGAATCGCCACCGTCAGCATCTCGGGATGCGCACGTTGCCGCGAACGGCGTCGGACGTGCCGCTGTGTGCGGCTTTCGGCCCCCGCCTGGGGCTATGCCTCCGTTGCCTGGGATTCGCGGCGTTGTCGGAGCGTTCCGGCCGCCTGCCGGGGACCGATGGCTGCGATGGCAGGACTGCGCACAACGTGCAGTGAACTCACGCTGTGTAGACTCGGCGTTCCCTGAGTCATCGCAGCGGGCAGTCCGCCCAAGAGTGCCAGATTGGGGGATTCCATGAGCACTCCGTCTTCGGATCAGATTCTCAACGCGATCATGGACAGCTGGCGGGGCAACCACCCCTCACGCGGGGGCGATCCGACCTTCGCCTCCGATCCGGAGGCCGACAAGTTGGTCAAAGAGAACCTATTCGCCTTCCTGCTCGCGGCCTCGATAGACCGGGGAGGTAACGCGTTCGCGCTCTGGAACATCCCCTGCCGCCTCAAACAGGAATGGGGTCATCTCGGTCCCGAGCGCATCCAGACCATGGCCCCAGAGGTTCTCGCCAGCGA
>Ga0307379_10001703_pt1 | contig 34007 bp, 21 predicted proteins | sample UN2MG_FD_202237 | JGI IMG/M metagenome (GOLD analysis project Ga0307379, IMG submission 202237) | Soil microbial communities from Risofladan, Vaasa, Finland - UN-2 | ecosystem: Environmental > Terrestrial > Soil > Coastal area > Acid sulfate soil | place: Finland: Risofladan, Vaasa | collected...
AATTTCAAGTTGCCCAAGAAAGAGTTTCAGCAGGTAAGTAAATTATGTAAGGTTCCTGGCATGATTGACAATGAAATTCTTTGTATATTGCTAATGAAACTCCCCGCCTCAAGCAGCAGGGAAACGGGTTTACGAGCTCGGCGACTTCGTCGGACGTAGCCCCGATGAACCGGGGCGAAGTTCGAAACCAATGCACTCGCCGGGATTCAACTACTTATTTATCATAAAGCTAAGCAAATGGCAACTTTCAGACTTTCACGGATGGTAATACCATTAATTCTTATCCTTTTCATCTCCTCCTGCGGAAATAATATTGGCACTATAGAATTCACCCTGTCGATGGACCAGCCAGGCACACACTATTTCAATGTAAAAATGGAATGTAAGGATGTCAATGATGAGTACCTTGAAGTGAAATTACCCGTCTGGACCCCGGGATATTACTGGATCATGAATTACCCAAAAAATGTGGTAAATTTTGCCTCAGCGGATTCAGAAGGGAATCAGCTTGAGTGGGAAAAAACCACGAAGAACAGCTGGAAGATCAGGACTGATGACAACTCTAACGTGGTTATAACCTACGACATTTATGCTCATAATGTTTCTGTCGCCGATCCATTCCTTGACTATGGGCGGGCATTTATATGTCCAACCGCTGTATTCATGCATATTAAGGGAATGCTGGATCATCCTGTATCTGTAAATATTGATCCTTACAAGGGGTGGAGCCAGATATCAACAGGGCTTGATCCTGTGACCGGAGAAACAAATAGATTTTCAGCACCCGATTTTGATGTCCTTTATGACTGCCCGATCCTGGTTGGTAATCAGGAGGTACTTTATTTTGAGGTGAAAGGTATCCCTCATTATGTCGCAATGGAAAATCCGGGTAATACCAACAGGGAAAAGTTCGTGACCGATCTAAAGAAGATAGTCGAAAAGTCTGCAGAACTAATCGGTGACATTCCCTATAAACATTACACATTTATCATTATGGACCAGGGTATGGGTGGCCTCGAGCATGCAAACTCGATGGCGGTCTACTCCCGGGGGGATATTTACAACACCAATAGTCCGCGCAGCAACACAGGATGGTTGAATTTTATTACCCATGAGTTTTTTCACCTTTATAATGTCAAATCGATACGACCTGTTGCACTTGGTCCCTTTGATTATGACAGGGAGAACTATACCAATATGCTCTGGGTATCTGAAGGGCTTACAGTCTATTATGAGTACCTTATTATGAATCGTGCAGGACTGCTATCCAGGCAGGAGGTACTCGATTACCTTAGCCGTACAATAAGGAGCTACGAGAATATCCCCGGATCGAAATTTCAATCGGCAACCAGCTCAAGCTTTGATACCTGGATAAATTTCTTCAACAGGAGTAGTAACTCTTCAAATACAACAATATCCTATTATGACAAGGGATGCGCACTGGGTTTGCTCCTCGACCTTGCCATCAGGCATGAATCCGGTAATAAAAAGTCTCTTGATGATGTAATGAGGGCATTATATTTCGATTACTACAAATACAAGGAACGGGGGTTCACAGATGAAGAATTCCGCATTGAATGTGAACGGGCAGCAGGTAGTTCATTGGATGAGATATTTGAGGTATACTCCAGTACAACAGGGAAGATCGATTATGCCAGGTATCTTGAGTATTCCGGCCTGACTATTGACCCGGAACCTGAAGAGCTTCCCGGGGCATTTCTTGGGGCAAGCGCCAGGAATGTAAATGGTGACCTGGCGATTAATGGTATTGAATGGGGTTCACCTGCCTGGCGAGCAGGATTGAGCGACCGAGATCAGATATTATTTATTGATGGAGAACCACCAGGATCTGGAACACTGGAAGAAATCCTGAATTCAAAAAAGCCAGGAGACAGTTTAGTATTCAGGATAAAACAACGCTATTTTGAAAGAGAGGTTGAAGTTGTACTTGGTACCAGGAATGCCGTGAGCTACTCCATTACTTCACTGGCTGAGCCTGACAAATTACAGGAAACCATACTTAACAGCTGGATAAAAGAATGAACCATACGGATATTCCGTTACCGGAATAGCTTTCCACGGCCACCACAGCTTAAGCGAATGTAAAAGTGCAGGTGAAGTGGCTCGGCAGCCAAACATAAAAATCATTCCTCTATAAGATAGTAATCCTCTCTTGAGAGCAGATGATCAAGGTTGGCCACGCCCAGCACCACTATGGCTGTTAACACCGCTGTGTGCTCCTGGTACTCGGGTATACTCATGTTATAAAGGTCCCTCTCAGTATGCCAGATCTCACCATAATTGAAATCATAGCCTTTGGTATCAGCCGTTCCAAAGGTCATGGTTGGTACACCAACTACTGCAAATGATCCGCTATCGGTTCCTCCGGAGCGTGGTGGGCGTGGTGGTCCCTCTCTTTTATTCAATTTAAATGGAAAATCAGGATTGATATCATTAAGCGGCTCACATATCTTTGCCATGTCATCATACATGGCTTCGGTAGCAGTCAGACTGTTTGCCACTGTAGGGCCTCCGTCGCGGTTAAACATGTTTGAGATCTTATCCAGCTTGTCATGGTTTCTCTCTACCCAGCTCTTTGAACCCAGCAGACCGAACTCTTCAGCCGCCCACAGGCAAACCAGTATTGTACGTTTTGGCTTGGCTTCTGCTTTCATTATCAGGCGGGCTGCCTCCATTGCAGGAGTTAGCCCCGATCCATCATCCACACCACCGGTTGCCACATCAAAGGCATCAAGATGACCACCCATAATAACATATTCGTCAGGATATTTTGTCCCGGGGATAATACCGATCACATTATGATATTTCACCGGTCCCATCCTGAAGTGATTCCGGATATCAAATTCAAGTTCAAAATACTGACGTTCCTTTGCCATCTGCTCAATTATCCTGTATTGATGCTCATCCAGCTTGATGTCCGGTATGGTTGGTAGGTTGTCAAATGTCAGGGTTTTATTATTAATATTCTTCCTGTCGTAAAGTGCCCTGATAGGCACCGGTGCCGACTGGATGATCCCCAGGATACCGGCATCTGCCATCTGCCTGTAAAACAGGGCCGGCTCCTCCTTGTAGGGAAGAAGTTCCTGCTGCTCACCCGCCTCACGATTCATCCGGTTTTGCATCTGTATCTCCCTGTTCTTTTCTTCAATTTCATTATTTTCAGTAATGATCCTGGTCCTTGTTGAATCGCCCGCTTCAGAGTAGTCAATAGGCCAGCCTGTGTTGGTCCCGCATATCAAAACCCATGCACCCTTCAACTTGCCCTTCATCCGGTCGAATTCAGTCTGGTTTTTTGGTTCGAGGACAACATGGCCTCTCTGTATCCCTTTTGTGCCTGATGTATATGATGGTGTGGCAAAATGCAAAACCATACCCCCGTTACCAAGCATCCTTCCGAACCAGGGTCCACGGTTAAATCCGACCGGTACCTCGCCCGTTTCATCCAGCTCAACCTGCATCCCCCACTCCCTGAATTTTGAAGCACACCATTCGGCTGCATTTTCATATGCATCAGATCCTGCTAACCGTCCTCCGAACCGGTTTGAAAGTATATCAAGATGGTTCATTGTCTGGTTGTCAGCAGTCCCGTTCCCGATGATCTTCTTTATCACTTTACTGTCCTGCGAGTGAACGGCAGGAATTGACAGGATCAGGCCTATTACGGCAAATAACAGAAGAAATCTTTTCATGATTACATGGTATTATTAGGTTTGTTTCTTTTACAGCAGCCAAGGTAACCAAAAGTTGGTTAACTGTAACTTCTGACAATATGTTTAAGAGAAGTTTACAGACAGGAACTGGCCCCCTTTGCCCACCGTCCGACTGCCGCAGTGTTCCCGTGCCGAAGCATTCGCGAAGATGCAAACTTTGGCTGAAACACCATCCGGGGCGCAGGCAGGATTAATAATATGTTTTATTTGACCACAGAGTTACAGGGAATCACGCCCGTTTACTCTGTGAAACTCAGGGGGTGTGTCAAAAGTCATATGATAATTGTTTTTGCATTACACTTCAATCTATAAATAGCTATTTATTAAGTCGAGATTTTGTGATTGATTTTTAAAACATAAAAATCAGTCAATTTTTATGTTCTGATACACCCCCTTTACTTTTGCTGCATGAGCAGGGCCTCGATCTGGCTAAGCCTCTCCTGCAGGGATTGAATTTCTGATTGCAGCCGGCCGATCTCCCGGTTATCCGATTCGATGATCTTCTGCTGCTCCTTGACTGCCTGAAGCAGAACAACAGTCATCTTGCTATAATCCAGAGATTTATAACCATTTTTATCGGTCTTTACAATCTCCGGGAAGAATGGTTCAACCTCCTGGGCGAGGAAGCCAATTTGTCTGCCTGTACTAAATCTTTTGTCGGGGAATTCATCAGCATCCCAGTCAAAATAGACACTGTTTATATTACTCAAAGCCTGAATTGAACCCTTTAATTCACTGATATTTGTCTTGTACCTTTCGTCAGATTTAGAATAAGCTCCGGCTACATCAAGATCCCCCGTAATATCCATATCCCCGGTAAGTAACAGGTATTCATTATCAAACTCCCCGTACAAAAGAGTAGTTGTGGAATTGTTTGCAATATAAAGCTTATTCGAACCGTTCTTGTCATACCCTGCACGGTATCCAATACATACATTACCGTCAGTAAGTTTATTGGCGCCACCCGCACCGGCACTTGATCCGACGAATACGTTGTATTCACCAGTTCCTGCACTTCCCCACTTCGATCCTGCTGAGTATCCGAGTAATGTATTATAGCTTCCGGCGACATTCCTGCCTGCATCAATCCCTAAAATTACCATTCCAAAACATTCATTTTCTGCCATGTACATATTGTACCCCGCAGCGTCACCAATCGCAATATTGTCATCACCTATCAGGTTGAATCCGGCCATATTTCCGATAAACGTTGTATTGGTGGTAGAAGAAGAATTCTCACCTGCCTGACTACCGATAAATATATTGTTATACCCTGTGTTATAATAGCCACTCCTGCTACCAATGAGTACATTATTGTATCCGTTTGCATTGTTGTATCCACTCTCGGTGCCAATAAATGCATTATTTATCCCGGCCGAATTATTATATCCTGCGTGATAACCTATGAAATAATTATCCCGTGTAAGATTCAGAAAACTCTCCGTAATTCCTTTTGTTCCATCGAAACCTCCGATTGCAAATCCGCCCTTGGGTCCCTTCGCAGGATTGGTTACATATACCCTGGTGCTGTCGCGGGTAACCCTGAGGTATTCTTCTCCAGGTGCTTTGGCAGCACCAAAGCCACCGATGGCAAAACCCCCTTTCGGGCCTTTCCCTGCAGGGTTGGTGTCAATATATACCCTGATGCTGTCATTGTTAACCACAAAATAATCCTGTACAACTCCTTTGACTGCATCAAAGCCACCGATAGCAAATCCCCCCTTGGGTCCTTTGGCAAGAGGATCGGTCGGGACATTTACCCTCACCCCCTGGTTATATACTGCAAAAACCACTTCGCCATCGATTCTCCTTACTTCAAAAAGTGCATCCTCCGAGAGAGGGTCATCTCCAACAACAGCCAGTTTGGCCTTCCCCGGGCTGTCTGTGCCTACTGCCACGTTATTAAGGAAATAGACTGTGTCGCCGTTCATCATCAATGGATTGCCGGCAACACTTAAAGCCTGCTCAGCTACCATTGAATAAGGTACTGATACCAGCTGGCTTGGGTCCATGTCAAACCATGTACTCTGGTAATAGATCCGTGTCTTGATATAGATTGGATTTATTAACCAGTTTATTTCACCAAAATTTTTAACTGACCCGGCTACTGGTTTTGCAGCAGGGTCTCCGACCGTCAATGACATCAACCCGAAATCATTAGTAGTTACCGAATGTTCCTCTTCCCATATTATTATCTCAGGAGTGATGCCTGACAGGATAGCAATCCTGACAAACAAATCTGTCCTGGTAATTTCATCTCCTGAAGCATCTCTTGCAACAGCCTGATAATTAAATCCCTGAGGGATCTGGGACAATAAGCCAAGCGATAACAATAACATCATCATACTTAAAATACATCTACGTCTCATAGCAATAAGTATTATTATGTTTAACAACATATATTTCTGTGAAGTTATGATAAATCAGGCATGTTTGCCAGTTTAAAACAGCTATTTTGATGAAACGCTCACATTTGAGGGTATGAAAAGCAAATCTGAAGTGTATAAGATATTACAGGTAAATACCCATGAATATCCCAATAATTCTTCAAACCTATCACCTGGAAATAAGATTTGATATCCTGTTGTCATGTTAACATTCTGAAGAGCCCAACCGCTCAGCACTTCCCATATATCTTGAGAAAGCATTACCAGGAATGAGGCCGGTGTATGAAGGTACGGATTCGAAACCTGTCACTGCCGGTAAGATCATTAGAGGGATATTAAATTCCGGTTTATGAAAAAGAACCGGAAAGGGAGGAATTGAATGATCGACAAATATTCAGTAACTTATACTTCTCATCACAGGTAATAGGATCTATGAAAAAGTACTTTAGTACATTCCGGGTATTATTCACAGCTGTTCTCTGCCTGATCTTCGCAGTGCTGCTCTTCCCTCTTGTTCTTGAAAAATACGGATTGATTACAGCTTTGCTTCCTGCAATTTTTTGCATCCTTTTTATCCGGGGAATATATTTTATCCCCGCATAATATTCACCGGAATGGATAAGGAGAATAGGAAACAGAGTAGCCAAATGAAAAAGTTTATACCCTTTTGTTTAATATTGATGGGGCTGTTGCCGGGTTGAACCTTAACTGCACAAAAGATATACTCCGTTGCTGCTTATTACAAAGCAGATGTTACGGTTTTTGTGGTTGATCAGGAGTATAGGCCGATCTGAAGATCTTCTTTGCAGATGCCGGGTATAAGGCAAAATGGGGAAAACCGGAGAAGAAGCACCTTCTATATTGATCCGAACTTATGAAACGCTGCCAAGAACCTCTCTTATTACTTTATATCCAGGGCTGCTTCTATTTTATTAAGTCTGTCTATTAGAGAATCAATTATCCTTTCCTGAGATTCTATTATCAGATTTTGTTCCTTTATTGCCTCTACGAGTAAAGCAGTTATAGGCGCATATTCCATCGTAATATATTTTCCTCTGTTATTTACAACTTCAGGGATGACCTCAAAGGCTTCCTGACCGATAAATCCCATCTGTGTACCTTCTGGGAATCTTTCATCATTCCACTCGAAATTCACACCTCTCAGTTTATTTACCTTTTCCAGAGCGTTCCCTATTGTTATAATATTTCCCTTTAAACGCCTGTCGCTGGCTGCATCCCAAGCAATAGTACCTCCCGCACTGCCAACAACAAAGAAGTTATCATCCCCCAGATTGGAAACGGAGTCTCCATTGATTACCAGTTTGTGGCCTGAAACAGTGAAGTCACCATACATCATCGGGTTGCTTCCAACCCCGTTTGCTATATAGAATTTATTGGATCCATCCTCATCCATTCCGGAGCGGTAGCCTACAAACACATTACCGGAACCTTTGTAATTATTTGCTCCTGCGCTGTTACCGACCATAGTGTTGTTGTTTCCGTTGGTTTTAAATTCTGCAGCTTTTGCTCCCAGAAAGGTATTGAAATTGCCATCAAGGTTCTGAGCACCCGTATTCTGTCCCAGAAATGTATTATATCTTCCTGTTGTATTTCTGAATCCTGCCTGTTTGCCAACAAATACATTACTCTGTCCTTCAGTATTATAATACCCTGTCAGGTAGCCAATGAAGACATTGTAATCTCCTATAAAACTGCCCACTCCTGTGTTTGTATAACCGGTCTGATTTCCAATAAATACATTATTCTGGCCCTCGGTATTATTTATACCGCTTTGATAGCCGAGGAATATATTGCCCTTACCTGTTACATTTGATGTTCCACTTTGATATCCTATGAAAGAGTTATATTTACCATCATCACTGACCGCTGCCGGGATTGTGTTTATGCCTGCCTGATGACCAATAAAATAGTTTTCGGGGGTCAGGTTTATGAAGCTTTCAGAGGTGTTGACATTTTCAACCGAGAAGTCACCATCATCCTCTACAAGAACTTTGGTATTCTTCGTTGTTACCTCGAGATAATTATCTCCTGTACCTTTTGTTTTGTCGAATCCCCCGATTGCAAACCCACCTTTAGGTCCTTTAACCGGACTATCACTGATATACAACCTTACACTGTCGTCACTAACAACAAAATAGTCCTGTGGAACACCTTTATTTTTTTCAAAGCCTCCGATAGCAAATCCACCTTTCGGTCCCTTGACTGTTGGCAGGTCATTAATATATAACCTGGCGCTATCATAATCAATAAAAAGATAGTCCTGTGTTATACCCTTGGTCTGGTCGAAACCGCCGATAGCAAAACCTCCCTTTGGAGCTTTTGCTTCTGGATCATAAGGCATATTTATCCTCACACCCTGGTTATAAACCGCAAATACGGTATATCCATCCTGCCGCTTTACCTCAAACAGTGCATCCTCCGAGAGAGGGTCATCTCCAACAACAGCCAGTTTGGCCTTCCCCGGGCTGTCTGTGCCTACTGCCACGTTATTAAGGAAATAGACTGTGTCGCCGTTCATCATCAATGGATTGCCTGTAAGAGAATGAGCCCTGTCGGATACCATGGCATAAGGGACTGACCATAGCTTTGCCGAACCAAGGTCCTTCCACTCATTCTCGTAAAATATCCTTGTTTTGACAAAGAGAGGTTGGACAAGCCAGTCGATATCCGTAAAAAGAAGAGCAGATCCGTCAATCCTCGTTGCTAAGGGGTTCCCGACGATCAGGTTGATCAGTCCGAAATCATTAGTTGTTGCATTATGCTCCTCTTCCCATACCACAATATCCGGTCCCGTTGCAGAGAGGATAGCAATCCGGACGGGAAGTATTACATTCGCTAATTCAGTACCGTCACCATCTCTGGCAATTGCCTGGTAATTTAATCCCAGAGGTACCTGGCCCATAGAAAGACTAAAGGCAAAAGACAAGAGACAAAAGGTTAATACAAACTTCGTTTTCATGACATCATCATTTTACATGTTTTTCAATAATTTTTTCGACAAAAAGTTAAAACAAATATTTCCCCAAATCAATATTTTTTGACTAACAGTCTGTTTAATGATACGTACGAAACGGGAATGCTGGATCCGTCCCATGAAAATTTGCCGGCTGAGTTCAATTTTGAAAAGACAAATATCAGGGCTGCAATACTAAGGCAAATGGTGGACAAAGTCGTAGTAAATGACAGACTTCACCCTGACACGATGAGTATGAGATGATAATATATGCAACAAATTTATAAATTGACTTAAATAAAAGTCTCGGTTTGTCGCATCTGTGAAAAGATAGCCATTTTATGCCAACAATGTTGAACCATTTAAAAATAAATTGTTGAAAATCAGCGTTATATGATTTTGAATCCCGGCGAGCGCATTCCCCGCTGCTTGCGGCGGGGTTAGCGAGCAAATAAAACAAGTTTTATCGGGATCGAAGATTCCTCGCCGCAAGCAGCGGTGAACCATATTTACGAGCTCGGCGACTTCGTCGGACGTAGCCCCGATGAACCGGGGCGAAGTTCGAAGCCAATGCGCTCGCCTGGATTCAATTACCAAATGTTAACTGTTTTGCTATGAATAAACTTCTCATTAATTTTACTACTGACACTGTATAAAGAGGTTTTTCCGAATCCATGAAGAAAACTGGGGACCGGCCGGGCTCAGGACAGGATACCTCCTCCAGACCTCAGTGTAAGTGATAATTTGACTAAAGTTATTTTATGGAACTCAAACCAAGTAACCATCAGTTGTTTACCAGTTATATTGCTTGGAACACGTATTGCCCGAAAGCTGCATATGCCAATAGTATCCCCTGGTTGAATAAGAAGATAATCCCAACCGGAAATTAACTAACCTTTATTATATGTTAGAACTGATAAATAATACCTACAACGCAATAAAACAAGAAATTATCTGCACACCACTGCTGTTATGCAACACTATCCCCGGCCTGGAACAGCTTGATTTATATTTGAAGCTGGAAAACAGCCAGGAGACTGGCTCCTTTAAATACAGGGGAGCGCTAAGTAAACTGTATCAAATGAGCAAAGAAGGGATTGACACTAAAGGTCTTGTTCTTTCCTCAACCGGCAACCATGCGGCTGCTGTGATCCATGCTTTAAGCCGGAACAGGTGCAATATTGTCCTGTTTGTTCCAGAAACAATATCAGAGTCAAAACTGGAGCACTTAAGAACATTTGATGCTATTCTGAAAATAGAGGGTGAGAATAGTGCAGAAACAGAGGCCCTGGCACAGCAATATGCTTATGAAAATTCCTTGCCGTTTATTCATCCGTATAACGATAAATACATTATTGCAGGACAGGGAACTATTGGAATTGAGCTTATAAAACAGCTTCCCGGTCTTGATGCTGTGTTCATTCCGGTTGGTGGTGGTGGATTAATTTCAGGAATTGCCTCTTATCTGAAGCAAATTAATTCTTCAATCAACATAATTGGTTGTCAGCCGGAACTGGCACCTGAAATGGCATTATCCGTTAAACGGGGAGAAATTATTCCCCCGTTCAACAGGGCCACCCTGGCAGATGGTGTAGCCGGTGGGCTTGATCCAAATACCATTACATTACCTATATGTAAATCTCTGGTTGATGAATTTGTTCTACTATCAGAAGAAGAGATAAAGCATGCTGTTTATTTAGTCTATCACCATATGCAAATGATTGTAGAACCTGCTGCTGTTCTATCCGTCGCGGCGGTTATCAAAAAGAAAGATTTTTTCAACGGGAAAAAACTGGTTGCAATTATCAGTGGGAAAAGAATATCCGAATCTTTATTTAAACAAATAGTTAAGGATCATGAGTCTGATAATCAATAAAGATGAGATCGTCCGTTTGCTTCAGGGGATTGATATTGTATCTGAGATAGCTGAAGGATTTATTAATTATTCCAAAGGAAACGTAACCGTGCCTCCGGTTGGGGAATTGGTTTTTGATAATCCTCCCGGTGAAATGCATATTAAATATGGCTACATCAAAGATGATGAGTACTTTGTAATAAAAATCGCTTCAGGATTCTATGAAAATCCTAAGATCGGTTTGTCATCTTCACAGGGCCTGATGTTGGTAATGAGCGCCCGGACAGGAGTTACTGAAGCAGTTCTTCTTGACGAAGGGCTCCTGACTAACATAAGAACTGCTGCAGCCGGAGCATGTGTTGCAAAAGTAATGGCCCCTTCAGTTATTAAGGCTATCGGTATATTTGGAACTGGAATTCAGGCCAGATTACAGTTGGAACAGGCACTGCCATTTCTCAGGTCGAATCGTATCCTGGTGTACGATACAGATCAAGGGAATTTTAATGATTATATAGATTATTTTAAAGACAGCTCGTTAGAGATCTCTTTTGCAAATCCGTCCGACATTGCAAAAACGTGCAATTATATTATAACGGCCACACCAGCGAAATCGCCATTACTCAAAGTAGATAGTATTTTGCCGGGGACTCACATTACCGCGGTGGGTTCAGACACACCGGAGAAACAGGAACTTGATTCTGCTATCCTTGAAAGGGCAGATATTGTAGTTGCAGATAGTATTGCACAATGTGAAACACGAGGTGAAATATTTCATGCACTCAATCAAAGATTTATTATGAAAGATAAAATAAGTGAACTTGGAAAAATACTTGCCGGTGAACAGCCCGGAAGAAGTTCTGACAGGCAAATAACCATTGCTGATCTGACAGGTGTGGCTGTTCAGGACATACAAATTGCCAAAGCAGTCTTTAACCAGTATAAAAAGGAAGCCGTATTATGAACATCAGGGTATTTGAATTGGAAAGAATTCAGTCGTTACATGAAAACACTGTGGATTATAACCTTACAGAAAGCGGATTTCATCCCTATAAGCTAAATGAATTATTGACGGCTGATCAACTGGCAGAAATTGAGAATACCGTTTTGGGTTACGGACAGACGAACGGCTCCTTCCATCTCCGGAGAAGAATTGCCAGCTATTATCCTGGTTGTGACGAGAATAATATTCTGGTAACCAACGGTTCGTCTGAGGCTAATTTTGTTGCCTGCCACACAATCCTTGAAAAAGGTGACGAGGTAATAATGATGGTTCCCAATTACATGCAAATACAGGGAATTGCAGAAGAAATTGGTTGTGATGTAAAATTCTTTCACTTACATGAGGAGAACAGGTGGTCGCCTGATTTAAATGAGCTTGAGCAAATTGTATCACCAAATACAAAAATGATAGCCATATGTAATCCCAATAATCCTACGGGATATGCTTTAACGGAAGACGAAATGCAGGAAATAGTCCAAATTGCCAAAAAAGTTGATTCCTGGATTTATGCGGATGAAATATACAGGGGCGCTGAACTAAACAATATCGACACACCAAGTTTTATTGGTTACTACGATAAGGTGATGGTTAGTGGTGGGCTTTCCAAGGCTTATGCATTGCCTGGTTTGAGATTGGGCTGGCTGGCTGGACCCCGGGAAGTTATCAGTAATTCATGGGCATATCATGATTATACCTCGATCACGGCAGGGATACTCAGTCATAAAGTCGGAGAATTTGCCCTGCTCCCGGAAATAAGAAGCAAAATTTTGAACAGAAACAGAAATATGTTAAGGGAGAACCTTGCTGTTTGCCAGGAATGGCTTCAAAAATACAACGACGTGTTTCATTTTGTTCCGCCAAAAGCTGGTGGCATGGCCTTTATTCGATATAGTTTTAATATTAATTCTACTATCCTGGCTGAAATGCTACGGAAAGAAAAGAGTCTGTTTATCTTAGCGGGTGATGTATTTGGGATGGATAAATATTTCAGGATTGGGATTGGAGCAGAAAAGAACTATCTGACAAAAGGTCTTGAGCTCCTGAGTGATTTTTTATTCGAACGATAATATTTTTAATGAATATCTGGCAGTATATTCGGATAATTTCATTTATTTGCTCGCACCCCTGACGCAGACAGTGGAAAACCGAGTTCAGGAGCTCGGCAATTTCGTCGGATGCAGTCCCGGGGAATCGGGGCGAAGTTCGAAGCCAATGCGCTCCCGGAATTTAATAAGTAAATAAAAAAATAACCCTGGGAACCGTATTAACGGACCTGTTCCATTTCAATTTCTTAAATTAGTGGATCATTAAGAGAAATTAGTTTTTTGAAACATTTAATACTTATTGGTCATGTATAAAAAAGCACTTATTGTATTAGGTTTTGTCGCCTTGACAACAGGTGGCATATTTTGCCAGCCAAAGGAAATGTCAAAACTGGAACTTGAGGATTATTTCGATCTGGAATATGTTTCCTCTCCTCAGATATCACCCTCCGGTGATCAGATCATTTACAGTCGCCGCTGGATAAATAAATATGAAGACCGCACCCAGACCGATCTGTGGATAATGGGTGCAGATGGTAAGAATAACAGGTTCTTCATGAAGGGAAGCAATCCGGAGTGGTCTCCTGATGGTAAAAGTATTGCTTTCACAAGAGAGGGTGAACCTCGCGGATCGCAGATATTCGTAAAGTTTATGGGTGTTGATGGCCCCGAAACCCAGATAACCCGCCTGGATGAGAGTCCGTCAGGGATCCAGTGGTCTCCGGATGGAAAATTTATTTCATTTACCATGCTGGTCCCGGATAAGACCAGGTGGCCGATCAAGATGCCCGCGAAACCCGAAGGTGCTAACTGGACTGCTGAGCCCAGGATTGTCGATGACCTGGTTTACAGAAGAGACCGTGTCGGGTTTGTTGAGGAGGGATTCACACAGATCTTTATTGTTCCTTCTGATGGTGGCACAGCCCGTCAGATAACCAGGGGCGACTGGGATCATGGCAGCGGAGGCTATTCATGGACAGGTGACAGCAGGGAGATACTCTTTTCCAGTCTCCGCGTGGCTGATGCCGATTATGAATACCGGGAATCGGAAATATATGCTGTAAATGTAACAACAGGCGATATAAGGCAACTCACCAGCAGAAAGGGTCCTGACACCAGACCGGTTGTGTCGCCGGATAATAAGCTTGTAGCATACACCGGGTATGACTGGACTGACGACACATATATTAACTCAAAATATTATGTGATGAACCTTGACGGAACAGGTTCACGGTTGATCTCAGGGGATTTTGACCGTAGTGCCAGCACAGTAAAATGGGCAGATGATAATTCGGGTGTCTATATAAACGTCAGGCGTGAGGGCACCGGCAATCTCTATTTCGTTCCCCTGAAGGGAAAGGTAAGGCAGATTACGAGTGGCACACATTTGTTGTCAGTATCCTCAATAGCAAAAAACGGTGTTGCTGCTGCTGTTCTGTCCGATCCCTATTTACCTGGCGATATTGTCACTTTCAGTACCGGTGATCCCCAAATCAAAAAGATAACCAGGGTTAATGATGATATCCTTTCGCAGATTACTCTTGGGAAGATGGAGGAGATATTGTACAAATCAACCGATAATATTGATATCCAGGGATGGATAATCAAACCTCCAGATTTTGACCCGGCAAAAAAATACCCTCTGATCCTTGTGATTCATGGCGGACCCCACGGAATGTATGGAGTAGGGTTCAATTTCAGCTGGCAGATACATGCTGCCAACGGCTATGTGGTAATATTCACTAATCCCAGGGGTTCATCAGGGTATGGAAGTGCTTTCGGAAATCTGATTAAGAACGATTACCCCAACAAGGATTATGATGATCTGATGAATGGAGTTGATGAGGTCATCAGGAAAGGCTTTATCGATGAAGATAATCTCTTCGTCTACGGCGGAAGTGGTGGCGGTGTCCTGACAGCCTGGATTGTTGGTCATACCGACAGGTTTGCCGCGGCATCGGTTAACTATCCTGTAATCGACTGGCTCTCATTTGTCGGAACAACCGACGGGGTATCATGGTACAGGAATTTTGAAAAATTTCCATGGGAAGACCCTACTGAACATCTCAGGAGGTCGCCCCTGATGTATGTCGGAAATGCAAAAACCCCGACAATGCTGATGACAGGTGTCAAGGATCTGAGAACACCAATATCTCAGACAGAGGAGTTTTATCAGGCTCTCATGATACAAAAGGTTCCTACAGCTATGATAAGGTTCAATGAGGAGTTTCACGGGACCTCCTCCAAACCATCAAATTTTTTGCGGACTACTCTCTATCTGCATTACTGGTTCGACAGGTATTCGAAGGGGAAATAGCTATTCCGGTATATGAGGACTGAAGAGGAGTTCATTATTGTCATACAAAGATAACCTTGAGAGATCTATGCAAAGATTTATTCTAATTGCATTTGTTTTAATCGCAGCACTAAAAACAGAATCCTATCCCTGCACAATCATTATGGTTTCCGGTTCCAATACAGCACTGGCAGGCAGTAATGAAGATTCCGTGTTCCCCTTAACCATGGTCTGGTATGTTCCGGCTTCGGGGAACTACTATGCCCGTGTATGCTTTGGTTATAAGATGATTTTCAATTCCATACAGGGAGGCATGAATGAAAAGGGTCTCTTTGTGGATGGCAATTCCCTGGGGAAACAGGGGTGGAAACAGAATGAAACCAAAAAGACCCTGATTGGTCCATTGCTTGATATGATCCTTGCCACCTGTGCTAATATTGAAGAGGTTAAGGAGTTTTTCAACACCTATAATACTCCGGTCCTGGACCAGGCGAGAATCCCGGTGATGGATAAAAGTGGTGCATCAATGATCGTTGAATGGTACAATGGAGATGTAGTCTTTCTCGAAACGGACGAGACATACCAGGTAGCGACCAATTTTGTCGGATCAAAATATATTGGTACAGAAAAACCCTGCTGGCGATATAACAGGGCAGTAGAGCATCTTGGAACAAAGGATAGCTATTCCGTGGAGGTTGTCCGTGATGCCCTTGATGCGACACATGTAGAAGTCGATAATTCAATAACTGTTTACAGCTTCATCTGCGACCTGAAAAATGGAGATATTTATGTCTGTAATTACCATGACTATAACAATCCATTAAAATTCAATCTGAAAGAGGAGATAATGAAAGGGCAGCAAGAATATTATCTTGGTAAATTGTTTGGTGACAGAAGTGTGGAGTATGAGAAATTCATTGAGGAAGGTCCTGTAAAAATGGTTGAAAAAGGCTATAACAACAATATTAATGTTGCATTCATGTTCTATGGTATCCTATCAACCAATTACCCGAAGGCTTTCAACAAAGACATTGGTATTAATGTGTTGAGCCAGGCCGGGATGAACCTGTTTGGCATGGGGAAAATTGACGATTGCATCATATTCCTTGAGCGAAATGTGGAGGTTTTCCCGGATTCAGCCAGATCACATTTTGAGCTGGCGAATGTTTACCTCAAAACCAATAACAATGAAAAAGCAATGGCTGAATACAATAAAACACTGGAAATCAATCCGGACCACCGGGAGGCTCGGCTTGCATTAGACAATCTGCAGAATCGATAAAAAAGTGAGAAGTATCAATTTATTATTGCTATTGTCCATCCTATTGTTGCCTTATTTCTCAGTTGCCAGGGCACAAAAGTCTGTCCAGGCATTCTTTCATGAATCACCCCCAATCATTGATGGAGTATTTGAAACAGCCAAATGGGCTAATGCCGACAGTGCAACCGGTTTTATCCAGATGGAGCCCCGGCCGGGTGAGCCTTCAACAGAGAGAACGGTAGCATGGTTTGGATTCGACAATGATAATATTTATGCTGTCATAAAGTGTTACCAGAAAACCCCTGCCACTGCCAGGAACCAGAGTCGTGACGCCCTAAGCAAGAGCGATGATCTTGTGGCAATTATTATCGACACCTATAACGATAATCGAAGCGGGTATGGCTTCTTTGCTAACCCCCTTGGTACCCAGATTGATATAAAGATAAATGACGACGGACGGAACCTCGACACCAACTGGGACACAAAATGGAAGTGCGAGTCTGCCGGATTTGAGGGGGGTTGGTGTGCTGAGTTCATGATTCCATTTACCAGCCTGAAGTTTAAAAAAGGTCCGGATACATGGGGTATCAATTTTGGCAGGGTCATCCGGTCAAATTTTGAAACAGTGTATTGGACGGGACCCCTGTCTGACGACTTCAGGATATCACAGGGAGGCAAACTGACCGGGCTCAGTACCCCAGGGTCGGGAATGCAGTTTACACTCTTCCCATATTTTTCGTTGTTTAAGACCACCGGCGAAAAGATAAATACCGATGCAGGTAGCGATCTGCAGTGGCAGATCACTCCAAATATCTCCCTGAATGGTACAATAAACCCGGATTTTGCAACTGTTGAAGCAGATGAGGTAAAGATTAACCTTACCCGCTATGAATTAAGTTACCCCGAGAAACGCCTCTTCTTTCAGGAAGGCAACGAGATGTACAGCACCAGGATAAAAACATTCTACTCCAGGAGAATACAGGATATCGATTTCGGTGAAAGACTGAATGGCAAAATAGGTGATTACCAGTTTAATGTTGTTAATGTCCGGACCCCTGAACTGGCCCCGGATGATCAGCCCTGTTTCTTTACCGCGGCACGCCTTAAAAAAGATGTCCTGAACTCCTCGAGCGTTGGTCTTACATTGGTCGATAAAAGTGGCAGGGATGCATTCACCCGGTCAATAAGCCTGGACTATGTGCTGAACCTGGGTAAAACATGGCAGCTCACAGGTCAGTTTGTGGGAAGTGCACCGGGTGATTTCTGGTCGCACAGTGCATGGTATGTGCGTTTTGCCCGTGAGAATAATATATTTCATTACCATTTCAGATACAATAATATTGGCGAAAACTTTCGCGAAACTGTAAACCAGACAGGGTTTGTTACCGATGATGACCGGAAAGAGATTGACTTTGAGGCAACCTATAAATTCTGGATTAAAAACAAGATACTTGAGTATATCGATGTGGGGTCAAACAATAATTTTTTCTGGAGCCAGACCGGGATACTCAGAAGCTGGAACCTCGACAATTCAGTTGATGTCTATTTCAGGAACCGCTTCAATATCGAGTACAATTACAATAATGAATACAAATTGTATGAGAAGGATTTCTATAATTGGAGTCATGAATTTACAGTAGGCTACAATACAGAGGAATGGAGCCATGCTCAGGTCGGTTACTCAACCGGAAAAAATTACGACAGGGACTTTTACCTGGTAAGTGGTGGCGGAAGGATCAAACTTTTTCAAAACCTCTCATTGACCTACACGGCATCATTTATAGATTTTATTCCCGATCCCGATATGAACTCAACATTTATTAATGTGATTGAGGCTAACTATAATTTTACAAAGGATAGCTGGATTAAGGTCTTTGCCCAGAACAGCATGGTAAATGAAAAGGTCTATTTATACGGGCTGTTTGGGTGGCGGTTTAAGGCACCATTCGGTGCATTGTACCTGATCTATTCGCGCGATCAGTACCGCTTGGGAGAATCACTTATTAAATCGGACAATTTCTTCCTGAAGTTTACACTGCCTGTTTCTGTGCTCAAATAACATCAACTCAGCGGAATTATTGAGTGACAGTTGATGCAGGAGAGGCATTGCGTTGTTTATCCGGGCCTGTACTAACCAGGTAGACCCCTGGAAATACAAGTAAGGCAGTAAAAGCCTTAAACCATGTGAGCCTGTCCTGTCCGGGTACCAATGACACTACTGCTGCGATTACCGGTTGCAGATATACATATGTACTGACCACTGTCAGACTCACATATTTCAGGCTGCTTTCATCTGATAAGTATTTGATAGTTAGTATACACTGAATATATAAACAGGAGAAGGCGCAGCCGGCGGACTCGCTTGCTGAAGACTGTCCATGGCTCCCGGCACCTTCCAGTATTCTCCGGAAGTTATGCCATATCAATCGGTAGTGGCCGGGCAGTGGCTGATTTCCTGTACTTCCTGAAACTGATCAGTTGTCCCATCTTTTCATCCCATAACCGGAGACTCATGGTCTGCAGGCTGGGTATGAAGGTTACGGGTTTGATTACTCCAAACATCTTGTTCTCCTTGTGGCACTTTTCAAGGTTGTAATTGGGAATCATGGGACTGAGGTGATGGATATGATGAAATCCAATATTACCGGAAAACCATTGCAATATCTTTGGGAATTTCAGATAGGAACTACCCTCCAGAGCCATTCTTTTATAATCCCATGCTTCCTGGCGTGTCCATATGACCTCTTCAAACTGGTGCTGTAAATAGAATAGCCAGACCCCTGCTGCTGTTGCTATATAAATGACGGGAAGCTGAATGAGCAGGAAAGCCTTCCAACCAATCAGAAGGATCAAGCCTGAAACGTAGGCAAGCAATATCAGGTTGGTTATATATACACTTTTTCGTTCGGAGGCTTTCAAGGATTTTTTAGTGAACCTGAGCCAGACGACAAAAAGGAAAAAAGGTCCAATTCCGAATAAGATAACTGGATTCCTGTATAAACGGTAAAAGAATTTCTCCCGCTTTGAGAGGTGCCGGTACTCCTCCACTGTCAGGGTCCACACATCTCCGGTCCCCCTGTTGTCCAGATTCCCGACGGTGGTGTGGTGTATGGCGTGATCTCTGTGCCACCGTTCGTAAGGAGTGAAAACGAGGCTGCCTAAAATTGTTCCAATAACCTTATTGGCTCTTTCTGTTCTGAAAAATGAGCCATGTCCGCAATCATGGAAAATGATGAACATACGGACTAAAAAACCAGCAGCCAGAACTGATAATCCAAGAGTGATCAAATAGGAGATATCCAGGGCCAGGTACATGAGATACCATAGAACAATGTATGGCCCAAGAGAATTCACGATCTGCCAGATGCTTTTTCTAATATCAGGGCTGTTGTATTTACCGATGACCCGCACCCATGATTGGGTTTTCTTTTGCTTAGCCTGCATATCCTCCTAACTTCATTGAGTCCCGATTAATGATAAAATCTTCATCATGCCTGGAAGTTGACACAAAACAATCCATCAAAACAAGGCAGAAAGTTCCCGGAAAATTTTGGGTGGGAGATAACCTGCTGTCAGCAAACAAAGTTACGGCTAACCTTTGAGAATCACTATATATAATTTTGATTCTTTTATAATCAAAGTAATGGAATTGCCTGTCCGGGAACGATCTACTTTTAATCGTTTAATGGTCAGATCTCCTCCCGTGTAATGCCATTGGAGAAACTGACACCAAGGCCAGGTTCTTTTGTTCCTCCGGGAAGCCTTGCTTTTGTCATTCAATACCCTAACTGTACTTAACGAAAATTGACCTCTGCTGCAGACGGGCTCCACCCTGATCACTCCCGGGCGGGACTTTACGGCCGGTACTGCAGTCGGCTCGCACTTGTCTATGACGTTGCATGACAGGTTTTAAAACAGTTGTGTAATTGGGGTTGATTATTTAAATTTGGTAAAGCAATTACATGGACTGTTAATCATAATCATATGCTACAATCCGGAGTGTTTATGATTTAGTTCATTGATTAAAAACAAGTTTGTCATCATAAAGAACCGTTTATTCAATCAGTAGACCAAAATATATTATAATTACGCTTGAGTGGTGTCAATATTCATGTTGCCCCACGTAAGTTACCTTTTGGAAAACCTGAATAGATTTTATTATATTTTGTTTGTAGAAACCTAAAAATCAAATCATGACCAGAATTTCTAATTACTTATTATGCAGTTTCTTTCTGCTCCTGTCATTGCCGAATATAGCTCAGCAAAATCCTCTTTGGCTGCGGTATCCGGCTATTTCTCCGGATGGGCAAACCATACTTTTCAATTACATGGGTGATATATTTAAAGTGCCTTCAACGGGGGGGACAGCCCTGCCGATAACACTTGGCGATAGTTATGAGTACTCTGCTGTATGGAGCAATGATGGCCGGAAAGTTGCTTTTGCCTCCGATCGCTACGGCAATTTTGACATATTTGTAATGCCGGTTGCTGGTGGTGAAGCACAGCGGCTTACTTTTCATTCGAATGGTGAACAACCAAGTAGTTTCACTGTTGACGATCAAAACATCATTTTCTCCGCTGTACGGCAGGATCTGCACACAAATGTGCAATTCCCGATCAGTGTAATGGCCGAATTATACAGTGTCCCTGTGACCGGAGGCAGGGTTTCGCAGCTGCTTACCTCACCGGCACATGATGCCACCTTCAGTCCTGATGGAAAAAAATTGATCTTTCATGACCTGAAGGGTTATGAAAATATATGGAGAAAGCACCACACATCGGCAATCGCCAGGGATGTATGGGCATATGACATTGATACAAAAGAATATCAGCAGCTTACACTATTCAATGGAGAAGACCGTAATCCTGTCTTCGACAGTAACAGCAACAACTTTTATTATCTGTCGGAGGAGACCGGTTCGTTCAATGTGCATGAGAGTTCTCTGAGTAATCCGTCGGAAAACAGGGCCCTCACCAGTTTCGGGAAACACCCGGTCAGGTTTCTGACAGCCTCAAATGACAACATACTTTGCTTTAGTTATGATGGCGAAATATATACTATGCTCCCTGGCAACCAGCCGGAAAAAGTGAATATCCAGATTAATTATGATGGCCGCGAGACACTGGACATGGTAGTTCCGGTTAACAGTGATTTCACCGAAGCATGCCTTTCTCCTAACGGAAAAGAGTTTGCATATGTTTTCCGGGGAGAGATTTTTGTCAGCAGTATAGAAAATGGTGCAACAAAAAGAGTTACCAGTACACCCTGGCAGGAACGCAGTGTGAATTTCAGTCCTGACGGCAGATCACTGATTTATGCAGCCGAGGTCGACAACAGCTGGAACCTTTACAGTAAATCCATCGCCAGGGTCGAAGAACCCTATTTTTATGTTTCAACCCTGCTGAAGGAGGAGACGATTATCGCCACTTCAGCTGAAGAGTTTCAGCCATCCTGGTCTCCCGATGGTAAAGAGGTGGCCTATCTTGAAAACCGTACAACATTAAAGGTTATCAATCTTGCCACAAAGCAGACCCGGACGATAATGCCCGCTCAATACAATTATTCATACAGGGATGGTGATCAATGGTACCAATGGTCTCCCGACAGCAAATGGTTCCTGGTGAATTTCGGGCCCCCTGAACGACTCAGGTCAGGAGAAGTGGGGCTGGTTGAAGCCGATGGCAGCGGGCAGATCAGGAACCTCACCCAGAGCGGATATTCAGATTCTGACCCAAAATGGTCAGCTGATGGCAGTATGATGAGCTGGGCTTCGGCACGTGAAGGTACCCGGGGAGAAAACGACAGGATAGTCAGTGGAGACGTTTTCGGCATGTTTTTTACTCAGGAAGCTTTCGACAGATTCAATTTGTCGAAGGAGGAGTTCGACCTTCTTAAAGAAAAGGAGGAAAAGGATAAAAAAAAGGAGACCAAATCTGAAACGGAAAATGAGGAGAAGTCCGAAAAGGTTGAAGACTTGAAATTTGACTGGCAAAACATGGTTGACCGAAAGCGCAGGTTGACCGTTCATACATCCAGCGTCAGCGATTGGGTGCTGTCTAAAGAGGGTGATAAACTTTACTATCTCACCCGGTTTGAAGGTACAAATGATATGTGGATGACCGACCTGAGAACACGGGAGACCAAACTCTTCGCCAAAATAGGTGCAAATAATGCCAGTATGGAAATATCTTCAGATGGTGATTTCATTCTTGTACTGGCCTCTGGCAAGGCCATTAAGGTGGACACAAAGGATGGGAAAACCAAACCTATCAGAACAGACGGGGAAATGGTATTGAAGCAGGCCGGCGAACGTGCATATATTTTTGATCATAGCTGGCGACAGGTAAGGGAAAAGTTCTACGTTGTTGATCTTCAGGGAGTAGATTGGGATTTTTATTATTCCGAATATAAAAAGTTCCTGCCCTTCATCAACAATAGTTACGATTTCACAGAAATGCTAAGTGAAATGCTTGGAGAATTGAATGCCTCACATACCGGAAGCAGCTTCAGGTACAGGGCAGAAAATGGGGATCAGACAGCATCACTCGGTGTTTTGTACGACTATGGTCACACGGGTAATGGCATAAGAGTGGCGGAGGTGTTACCTGGCGGACCCCTGAACAATGCAGCATCAAAAGTAAAGACCGGCGATATTATTGAAAAAATTGATGGAGAACCTATCATTCCTGAGATCGATTTTTATAAGCTCCTGAACAGGAAAGCGGGGAAAAATGTCCTCCTATCTATGAATAACCCAACCACCAGGGACCGCTGGGAAGAGGTAGTTAAACCTATTTCATTGGGAGAGGAAGGCCAGCTCCTATATAAAAGATGGGTAGAGACGCGTCGGGCTGAAGTGGCGCGCCTTTCGGAAGGTAAACTGGGCTACGTGCATGTACGTGGTATGGACGATCCCAGTATGAGAACAGTTTTTGAGGAGGCCCTGGGCAGGCACCTGGCAGCCGATGCCCTGATTGTAGATACACGATTCAATGGTGGCGGCAGTCTGCACGACATCCTTTCAGATTTTCTGACCGGAAAGAAATACATGGACATTATCCCTCACGGCCAGAATATAGGTTATCAGCCAGGGGACCGGTGGATCAAACCTTCCATCGTGGTGATGGGTGAAAGTAATTATTCGGATGCCCACCTGTTTCCTGAGGCTTATAAGATCAAGGGAGGAGGTAAAACACTGGGCATGCCGGTACCGGGAACGGGTACGTTTGTATGGTGGGAAAATCAAATTGATCCGACGATACGCTTTGGAATTCCCATGGGTGGATGGAGACCTTTAGGAAAGCCCTTCCTGGAAAACAACCAGATGGAACCCGACATAAAGGTACGCAATGAACCTGGTATGATGGCAGCCGGACGGGATCAGCAGATTGAAGAGGCAGTGAAGGAATTGCTGAAGAAGTAGCAGGCCGGCTGATCAACCCTGCTTTGTCCTTCGAATCCCGAGTACCCGGGAAAAGGAGGATCAATCTTCCATTAGCCATTGTTTGATTTACAAATCATGCACCATGATTATGTAAATTATGAGTGGTATTAGAATAGACAATAAATTTATTTGTGTTTGTTGACCTGAAAAACAACATTCCCCCTGTCATATTGATAAATAGAGCTTATTAATACAGTATTAAAATCATTGGTGGATCTGACATTTGGTGCTCCCGGGTATTTCTGCTTCTAGTGCATCTTCAGCGCCTGTGACTTTCGACCCTGCTTTTCTTCAGCTGTGAATACTCGTTTTTTTTCATAATCCTTAAACTGGTTAAAATTAAACAATCTCCTGATCTCTTTGAAGATTATTTGTCCAACCATTTAAGGGGCTAATACATTTAGACTGGGAGCTTGTTGCTAATTATTATAATGCTAAGGATGATGATAAAATTAGATTCCTGTATTCTATCACCAGATTTGACAGAAATGAATTTCAATCGCCCTGGAAATCAAAACCAGATTACAATATACATTTCAATTAATGGATTGAGGATGCATTAACATATGGTTGTGCATTCCTTAATAGGTAATATTATGCAATTCGAAAACGCAACAATGCCTTAAAATGCTTGTAAACAGTGTTGTACGACATTTGTTATAATTCCGCAATACCCTAACAGCTTATCTATCAGCATATTAATTATACAATTATATTGCCTGGGGTTTTGGGAAGAGACTTTTAAAATACTAGTATTCAATCCGAAAATCTGTATAATTGACTGGAGTTAAAGCTTCTGTGTTTACTGATTCTACAAAACTAATACCCGGACCCTTTTTACACCATTCAACATAAGCGTTTAGCTGTTTTCCAGATCCTTCAGCTTCTATATAAACACTCCCATTGGATAAATTTTTAACGAAACCTTTTATGCCCCGATTCCTGGCCTCCCTTGCAGCACTCCATCTGAATCCTACACCCTGAACCCGTCCCGTGACAAGGATTTTATAAAGCAGTGTTTCCTCCATCGCTGTAAACAATTTCACTAAGAATTTAAGAGTTTTTTCATTATAGTTACGTATAACCGAACCATAAATTTAGCTTAAATGATATTGCTTTTGAATGAAAAAGATAAACATTATTTCAATATTGATCCTGTGATGGCTAAAATAAAATTGTTTATAATAACATTAAGGTTCAATTTTGAATGCAGTTTAAAAGGTATTCGGATTATTCGTTTCGCAGATGCCCACCTAATGAGCTCGGTTGCTCTCTTTATGTTGCATAATGGGACCCACACCTACAGGTATGCAACCTAAATCGCAACCTTAAATGAGGATTATTGCCTGCCTGTCGGCAGACGGGCTCGCCTGCCCTCCTAACGGCGGATAAACTACAGTCAATTTCCCCAGTCAATCGTGAGTTTGCCTGGTGCACGGGGCAAGGAGAATAGCGGCATGCAGTAAGTTAAACAAACGAATTCTGAAGTCAGAAATGATAACAGATAACCTCACCTATTCTGTATTGTGCCTGTAGTAAACAGTATGCAAATCCCAATCCTTTGCTATCAGCACCCCGTTATGATCAATGAAAAGCTCCCTGAGATCATAGTTGAGCCAGTACTTCTCATAATGAACCAGATCATAACTCTTCAGGATGCCAAAACCCGGAATAATGACATAATAAAAATCCTTCCATCTGTTGAAGGTGTTCTCCATCGAAGTGCCAAACTGCGGGGAGACGTGATGTACATTCGTGAAAGTAGCACCGTAATCCGTTGAACGGTAAAATGCAATTCCCGAAAGCTGAGTGCATATGGTTATCTCATCATTGTCATTCACATACAACTTGATTGAATAACCGGGGGTGGGTATAGGAGTCCAGGTAATACCGTCATCATACGAGATGTAAAGGCTGCAGCAGTTCGATCCGTGAAATAATTGGATACCGTTCTTTAGTCTGAAGATATCTCCAAATCCCTCTGTTTCCAATCCTCCTCCGATTTCTGTCCATGTAAGGCCTTCGTCCTTCGAACGTTTTATCGGGTAACCGTGAGCAAACGCCCATACGGTGTTATCATTTGAGATATAGTTATAAATATATTCATTCCGGTCAGGGTATGGCTTCGTGCATGCCGACCATGATTCGCCGTGGTCAAGGCTCTTAAATAATACTCCGTTCCATGTGCTGACATAGATCACACCATTGCTGTCGATCTCTACAGTATGAGGATTACCTTCCGATTTCAGTACCGGATCATCCATCTCTTCCCATATATAATATCTTTCACCCTGTCTGTATAAGGTACCATTTGCGACCATCAGGGTGACATTGTTCACAGTGTCAGCCACCATATCCCTCATCCTGCCATCAGGAGTCTCGGCAATTTCATCCCACTCATTCTCCCTGAACCCGTAGGCCACCTGGTCAGCAGAAGTCAGGTAATTGCCTGACAGATCATAAACTGATGCCCGCAACACCTGCTTAAATGAATCTGATCCGAGCTGCCACACCGCTGTGACATTTTTTCCGGAGGCAACATAAGCTGATGCCTGCGTAACAGAACCACCTCCGCTTACCGGTTCAAATACCACTCTTACCGAGTCAACCGAAGCCTGCGTGTTAGTGTTTATGTAATAATTCAGTAAGACATTCGTTGACTCCCCGGCCAGAAGACGCCTTCCCTGACTGTCGTCATAATAGAAGCTGTAGCTCTCAAGCATCTTATAGGACGGGTCTGGTGTGCATGAAGCAACTGAGCATAAAATAATTACCGGAAGAATATATTGCAGTTTCATGATCTGTAAGTTCAGGTTATTTGTAAATCGGGACTCTGAGGCCGATCTGAAGGGCCAGCGAGCTGTTGCGAATGATTACATCGCCATGCTCAGGTCTGGTCTCCTCAGGCATTTTAGATGTGTCATAAACTTCAATGAAGCTCTGTCTGAATTGCAGACCGATGTCAAGCATACGGTTCCCGGAGAGCGGCAGCGTCAAACCTCCTCCTGCCACCCAGCCGAAATCATTGTCCTTTATGATCTGCTCAAGATCATCATAAACTGTGGTTTTGTCAAGCTTGTAGATGCCATCACTGCTCAGCCCCGACATCGCCGTTCCGGCGCAGCGGGCATTCAGTTTAATGCCAAGGTATGGCCCTGTGTTAAAGTAGAATAGCCTTGCATTGCCAAAATAAAATTCAAGCAGGGCAGGAATTACTAAATAATCTGTGCTCACCCTTGTCCTGACATCATAGGAAGCATCACCGTCAATGAAATACCTGTGAAATGAGTCACTTGAATCCCGCAATGCATAGCCCTGCCGTTCAAAGGATAGTCCTGTGCGGAAGTATGTGCCGGGTGAAAGCTCAAAACCCATATTGAAACCCAGGGAAGGACCTGTATAAAGCGAATAGTTATCATGGTAGGTATTGCATGAATTCCAGGAAAAATTAACACCTCCCCTGTAGGTCAGATAGATCTTTTTATTTAGAGAGTCCAGCCTCCCTGATCGATTATTATTATCTGATTTCCCTGGAATAATCTTGTACGCCAGACCGAATGCAAAATCGGCCGAACCGTGCCTGTACCCGTCATTTTCAAAGAATTCTCTGCGGCCGGTCATATATCTAACATTGAACAGGGCATCAAGTCTGCCTGACATAGGATAAGCAATCCCGGCAGAATAAATAAACCCCAGGTCATTCTTTTTGGTGCCAGGGTTACTGTAACCATAATCAAAATTGCTATCCAGCACGAAGGAATAGTAAACCCCGGCAGCAAGGTTTAACTGTGGCCTCGATGGAACAGTGATCCTTACCTGTGCAGGGAGAGTCAGGAAACTGAAGTTCATCATTTCTCTGACCGGGTAGTACCAAAAAATGTCAGCCAGGTAGTAGCTTGATGCGGGATAAGCCACTGGAAAGTAATTCGTATAAGGGTGATGCTCATAGTAGACCGTTAAGAAATCAACGCCGGTCTTTACCCCCAGGTCACGAGTGATAGAATAATCAATAAAGATGCCCTCCAAAGGTCCAGGCTTGAACTTCCATTTACCGGAATAATCATTTCCATGAATATCAGAAAGATTCATTCCACTATGGAAACCGACTGAAAGCTTCTGCGGATAACTTACTGAAAAAGCGGCACTTAACAGGAACGCCAATATCAGTGCACAAAACTGCTTCATAGGTCAGTGTTTCAGGTTCTTCACCTGATTCTGCACAAATACCATGCCTGATTATTTATAAATCGAAAACCCAACAGACCAGGTATCCCAGTATAAGGTATTCGGATTATTCGTTTCGCAGATGCCGACCTCATGAGCTCGGTTGCTTCCTTTATGTTGCATAATAGGATCCATACTTATAGGTATGCAACATAAACCGCGACCCTCACTGTGCTTGACAAAAATTGATCTCTGCTGCAGGCAGGCTCCTCCCTGATCCCTCCCGGGCGGGACTTTACGGCCGGTACTGCAGTCGGCTCGCGTTTGACTATGACGTTGAGTGACAAGCTATAAAATAGTTTGGTAATTGGGGACTATTACTTAAATTGCATATTGTAATATAGTAACCTACCAACCTGACCAACAACTCCTATGATATTTGTTAAAAATTAGGTTGTTGATTATATAAACTAGTTGAACTAAACCGCCTAAGGCGGTAGTTTTGCTTCCTGCAAAAATCAGCGTAACTTTCCTTAAGTAATCAATAAATCCTGTATTATGAAAAAAAAAGTATCCATGAATTAGTGGAGCGTGAAATGCGCATCCGTAATTACAGTGAAAGAACTATCAGAAGTTACATCTGTTCGATTGGGCAGGTAGCCTCTTATTTCAAACTGCCCCCCGGTCAGGTTACTATCAGTGAGTTTAAAGCGTTTCTTTATCACCTTGTCAACAATGAAAACTGCTCGGTCAGCAGAATCAACCAAAACATCAGCGCCTGGAAGATCCTGCAACAGGATATCCTGGGCCGTAAATGGGAAAGCATAAAGATAAAGCGTCCCCGTCGGGGAAAAAACTGCCGGCAATATTATCGGTGTCCGAAGCCCAGGCCCTTATCAATGCTCCTTTAAACGAAAAACACCGGACCTTACTAATATTTGCCTATGCCACCGGAGTAAGACGCAACGAACTATTAAACATTACCTTAAAAGATATTGACAGGAAACGGGAAGTAATAAAAATAATGGGTAAAGGGAACAAACAGAGAGAGGTTCCTTTGTCGCCCAACCTGTTAAATTTACTTGAGAAGTATTACAGAAGGTACCGGCCATCTGTATTTCTTTTTGAAGGATATGTTCCGGGAAAATCCTATTCAGCAGGAAGTATGACAAAGATTGTGAAAGATGCTACCGGCAAAGCAGGTATTAAAAAGAATATATCCCCACATGTATTAAGGCACTCCTTTGCCACTCATATGCTCGAAAAGGGGGTAAACCTTAAACGGTTGCAATTGCTCCTGGGGCACAACTCCATGAAAACAACATCAATCTATTTACATCTTGCCGATATAGACAAAGTACAATTACCCGATTTAATAACAAATATTGATTAAAGCCATGACAAAGACAGAAAACAAACCTCATGGCTTTGAGCTTGGAGATATATTAAAGGAACATGCACTGGATTTTTTGTCAACACATACACTTTGCCCGGTACAGTTAAAAGCAATGAGGGATATTATGGCTTGCCGTACCAACCAGATGAAAGGGCGCCTCTACCAATGCAACAGTTGTGGATACAGTGAGCAATCCTATAACTCGTGCCGAAACAGGCATTGCAATAAATGCCAGTTAATAAGACAATCATTATGGGCTGACAAATTGAAAGGAAAGTTGATACCCGGTCAATACTTTCACCTGGTATTTACCGTTCCTGAGAGTTTGAACAAGCTGATTTACATTAACCAACAAAACTGTTACAGTTTACTTTTTAAGGTCGCATGGTCTGCACTGAATGACCTTTGTAACAATCCCAGGTTCCTTGGAGCACAAACAGGCGCTGTTGCAGTATTGCATACCTGGTCGTCAACCATGACTTACCATCCTCATGTCCATATGCTCGTCCCTGCAGGTGGCCTGAGCGAAGATGAAATGGAATGGATAAGAGCCAAAGACGGTTTTCTTATTCCGGTTAAGGTATTATCAAAAATATACAGGGCCCGGTTTTGTGATAAACTGAAAAGCATGATCACTAATAATGTACTGACATTACCCAAAGGGACAAATGTAAACGACCTGTTTAAGAGCCTTTACAGGAGACAGTGGATTGTATATGCAAAGAAAACAGACAAAACAGTAAACCATGTATTGGAATACCTTGCCCGATATACCAACAGGGTAGCTATTGGAAACAACCGGATTACAAATATTACAGAGGGTAAGGTAACCCTCAGGTACAAAGACCCTAAAACTGGCATGTATAACCGTACAATGACATTACCTGTAAATGAGTTTATTCGCAGGTTCATGCAGCACATTGTTCCTATAGGGTTCTACAAGATCCGCTACTTTGGGATATTTGCAACGGTAAATAGCAAAGATAAAAAAGAACAATGCCTTGCATTAATAGGAAAACAGCAGCCTCTGTCCGAACTCGATGGGCTAAATGATTATGAAGCTTTCAGACATATTACAGGCAACGATCCATTGAAGTGTAAAAAATGTAAAACCGGAAAGATGATACCCGTCTTATTATTAAATACAGGTTAACTGGAAAGTCGAAAAGTGTTCTTTGATAGAGAAAAAGAGAAAAATCAGTCCCAATAAACTGAAATGGGAAAAGTATGCCCGGATCCGTGCAAGAAGTAAGATAAATGGAAGAACTTGCACCAATCATGAGAGTGAAAACCGCACAGCAGGCCTCCCAAAAGATAGGCGCCTAATGGCATGCCCATAGCTTAGTCGGATTATTACAACTATATTTTATCCATCATTTTAAATTAGAGTTATTCTGCCAGGTGATAAAGTAAAAATCCCCTCTTTATCGTAACTTGCAGAAACGATGGATAAAATACTATTACGTTAGCATTCATTGAGGGCAACTGCTACTCCTTAAAAACGATTAAAAAGTTGGGAGTTTTTACTCGAAAATGAGATATGATAAGAATGTGATACTCTAAATATACGAAGATTGAATGGTTTTTAATCGGACAAATATTAAACAATTTTTCTTCTCACTAAAAATCCAACTACCTGCTAAGCTAAAAAGGTATTGTGAGAAACAAATGTTAGTAATATTAATTTTTATATTGTTCGGTGATTCATTTAAATGGGGAGATTTATTTGGAATTACAAAATATAACTGGATACAAGGACACTTTTCAGATATAGGTTTAACTGCACAATTTACTACTGTGATATATTATCTATCGGGACACAAACCTTGGGGTAAATATATTTCAACACTCCTTCCTATACTCGCTTTTACCTTTTTTGAATTAATTCAATATCCAAAAACTGATCCAATTGATATATTTTGTTATTTCCTGGGTTCTTTTTCAGCACTATTAAGTATACTTCTTTATAAATATAGATTGAATAAAGTATCTGGATAATTTTGGACCCCTTTCTTATTATTTGTGATTGACTATATAAGCATATCTGAATGATTTTAAAGTAATTAATAACGTCGAGTAGGTAAGGGGGAATCTCACCCCTGGCCGGGCGCCCCCAAACCTCTCACAGAACCGTACGTGATGCTCTCACATCATACGGCTCCTCCTGACAAGTCACTACGGCAGAAAACCCACTTTCCAATGCTCAAACATAGTAGGAAACTTATTAGAGGTCTCCTTAAGCCATATATAAGCAAAGTACCAGTGTTTCCGCCTGAACCGACGGTATTTGTTGCGAACCCATTTGGCAAGGCGCATGTTTAAAGTACGCATAACGTAACGCAGTTCTGACATCCTGACCCGGCCAAAATAATAAAGCCATCCCCGCAGTTTATCCGCAAGGATCCGGGCGATATCAGGCAGTTGAAGGTGAACCATCCGGTGAAACCTCAACTTGAACAAAGCTTGGCCGATTACCCGCTGACTTTTACGGCTTATCCCGGGTGTAAAGCCCAACATGTAATTGCCATGTCCGGTTTTTACCATCCTGGGTTTAAATGTAAAGCCGAGAAAATCAAAGCTCACATATTTTGGCTTAAACGGTGGATGCTTCTTCTGATTACGCTTGCAATAAACAATGTTGTTCTTGCCTTTCTTAAGTTCCAGCTTGCATTGGTTCATCCTTTTGTTGACGGCTTCCAGTACCTTCAGCGCATATTTGAAATTCCTGCAGTGGATAATGATATCATCTGCATAGCGTTCAAATGCACAATCCGGATACTCATTCTCAAACCAACGGTCAAAAGCGAAGTGCAGGAATATATTGGCCAGCACCGGACTGATCACTCCTCCCTGCGGAGTGCCTTTCCTGCGTTGTTCAATACTACCGTCTTTCTTTTGTACAGGGCATTTTAGCCACCGCTCTACATAGAGCAGAATGTGACGCTCTTTGGTAAAGTGTTTTACCGCCCGCATCATCAACCGATGGTCGATGTTATCGAAGAACCCCTTGATATCAAGGTCTATTACCCAATTGTACTGCATACAATTGATCCGGCATTGTTCAACAGCTCCATGTGCACTTTTATTTGGCCGATAACCAAACGAGTTGGCACTGAAATGCTTGTCAACAATCGCCTCCAGTTCTTCTTTTATCACCATCTGGGCTACCCTGTCCCCTACCGTGGGAATCCCCAATGCCCGCTTACTCCCATCATACTTGGGAATCAATACCTCACGTACAGGCATCGGCCAATAGCTTCCACTCGCCATCCGGTTCCATACAGGATACAGATACTTCACCGGATTGCTCTCAATGTCGGCGATGCTCACACCATCGACACCAGCGCTTCCGCCATTCTTCTTTACCGCCTTGAAGGCTTCCCATACCTGTCGCTTCTCTATCGGTTGCGACTTCTGTTTTTCTTTGAAAATCATCCTAAATCATCCTTTCGACAATTAGTTGTAATACAAACAAAAACTCGTCAGGTGCAGCCCTTCGCTCCTCCTCCATTACAGAGGTCTCATTACTACTACGACTGCATCCGCCACAGGTGCTATCATCGGTACTCTCGGTCTTGCCCTTCGGGTTTTCGACCTTCTCCCTTATCCAATAGCATCTGCTTCTCCTGTTCCGTAAATGAGCCTGAGTAAAGGTCATGCCGCCTCTATGCCGGATGCCACACAAGCAGTAATCAGGTTACTTCCCTTGCTCTTTGTCTCGCAGGACCGCATATCCCTTGATTTTGACATCTCTGAGTGTTATTCACGACAACTCTACAGCGGTTCATTCGAATCTCATTCATCTCCTTTACCCTCACCTGAAAGGATTTGTCGTACAACTGACAATCCAGACGTTTCCTTATCGCTCAATACCATTCCGTGAAAGAACAGCACCATAAGGTGGTTTGGTGACTATGCCTGACCATCGTCACCGAAAGGCCATTATGACATTTGTCGTCATAACTCTTTCATCTCATTTACAGTTATGTCGGACTTATTTATTAACTTGTATCCTTGTCCGACGCAGGACACACCACGAACGCACAACAAAGTGTATATGCCATAAGGGTTTTAGTGGGTATTCAAGCGTTATAGCCCGCTCAAACTTTCGTATCGGTGGACAGAAAACTGCTCCGCAATCCCTTACGGCACATACGCTCGACCGTCAGCCTGTGCAAAAACCTCACTGAATTGTTTATAAACTGCTATCCCGGAAATTCCCGGATGAAGTGATATTTATTAACTTGTATATCACACCAATCAACCAAATCATGGATCACAAGCAGGGATCAGACCGGAACCAGATGTTCATGTTCAGCCTTGAAAGCGCTATTGCCAGTGATTCCTTTGTGCGGGTTGTTGATGCCTTTGTAGATACTATTGATCTTAAGAGCTTTGGATTTGCACATGTGGAATGCCAGGAAGAAGGTCGCCCTCCTTATCATCCTTCCGTTT
>Ga0307379_10001705_pt1 | contig 33977 bp, 29 predicted proteins | sample UN2MG_FD_202237 | JGI IMG/M metagenome (GOLD analysis project Ga0307379, IMG submission 202237) | Soil microbial communities from Risofladan, Vaasa, Finland - UN-2 | ecosystem: Environmental > Terrestrial > Soil > Coastal area > Acid sulfate soil | place: Finland: Risofladan, Vaasa | collected...
CGCAGCAGCACACCACGCACTTCGTCGTCGCCGATGCGCAGGGGAACATCGTCTGCGCCACGCAGACGCTCGGTAATGCTTTCGGCAGCCGCATCATGCCGGAGGGCACCGGCATCTGGCTCAACAATTCGCTCGCCTACTGCACCTTCGAGCCTAAGGGCAATCCGATGGACGCCCACGCGGGGCAGAGAAAACTATCGGGCGACTGCCCGACGATCATCTTGCGCGACGGTAGGCCCTGGGCGGCGTTGGGGACGCCGGGCGGGCACACGATCGGCCAGACAGTGCCGCAGATGGTGATGAACATGATCGATTTCCGCATGGACATCGCCGGGGCGATCGCGGCGCCGCGGGTCAGTTTCATCGAGCCGGACCTGATCGCGATCGAGGAAGGCGTAGAGCAGGGCGTGAGGGATGCTCTGGCGGCGATGGGACATAAAATCCGTGTATTGCGGAGACCTGGTGGCCTGGGCAATGCCTACGGCCTGACAATTGAATACGGCGCGAACGGCAGGCCGGTGCGTTTCAGTGGTGCCGCCGATCCGCGCGGCACCGGCAAGGCCGAGGGATACTGAGAAACGGGCAGAGTTAGCTTGTTGCCGCAAATCCGTTTGATGCAGATAAAGTTGCAGAGGACAGAGATTTTGTATCAAGTCTGCGGTTCCACACGAAGGTCGGTGGCAATAAACTGAAGTATGATGAATAATATCGCCGGGGTGTAGGGACCCCTTTCCATGCATCATCGAGCCGGGAGGAGGACTATGCGCGAAGCAGGTTTGAGGAATATTTTAGTTTTTCTACTGGTGGTTGTTTGTATGGCTCCGGCGAATGCGTCGGACAATCCCGTTCATTACACTGTCTCGATCCCCCAGCCGCAAACGCATCTGTTCCATGTCGAGATGGGTATTACAGGTGTAGAGGGGCCGCAAGTCGACTTGTCGATGCCGGTGTGGTGGGGCGCTTACCGCGTGCAGGATTTCTCGGCGAACGTGGTTGAGTTTGCTGCGTTCGACGCCGAAGGCAACAACCTGGAATGGCGCAAGCTCGACAAGAACACCTGGCGGATCGAAACGGGTGGCTCGGCGGCGGTCACCGCGAAGTATGTCGTCTATTCGCGCGAGATGAGGACGACCACCTCCTGGGTCAACTCAAACCTGGGCCACATCCTCGGCGGCAACCTGTTCTTCTGGGTTGACGACGACACCGGCCGGGCGGCGACGCTCAAGCTGGATCTGCCGGCCGGATGGAAAGTGAGCGCGGGAGCGGTCTCGGAGCCGGGCGATCAAACGCTGTTCAGCTTCCCGAGCTACCACGAGTTGATCGACACGCCGATGCTGATCGGCACTCACAGGGAATTCGGCTACGAGGTGGAGGGGATACCTCACCTGGTGGCGGTGGCGGGCAGGACCGATATCGACATCGATCTGTTCGTCGAGGACACTAAGAAGATCGTCGAGGCCTCGGCCGACTGGTTCGGCGGCCTGCCTTACGAAAAATACTGCTTCATCCTGGTCTGCTCACCCAACGCCGGCGGCGGCCTGGAGCACGCCAACGGCACGACGATGATCGTGCCAGATTGGCGCTACCCGCACAAGCGCCTGCGCTGGCTGACGGCGCACGAGTACTTCCACACCTGGAACGTCAAGCGCATCCAGCCGCCCTGCTTCAAGCCCTACGACTACGACCGCGAAATCTTCACCGGTTTCCTCTGGTTCAGCGAGGGCTGCACCGAATATTTCACCGCGCAGTTGCTGTTGCGCGCCGGATTGTGGACGCGCGAGATGGTGCTGGACAACTACGCCGAGCTGATCAACGAGTACCGTGGCCGCCCGGGCAGGCTCTACGAGAGCGCCTACGACGGCTCGTTCGACACCTGGCTCGGGCGCAGGCGCGGCGAGAATTCGGTCAACGTCAGCTTCAGTTATTACCCGAAGGGTGAGATTGCGGGGCTGATTATCAACTTCGAGATGATGCAGCGGACGGGTGGTGAGAAGTGCTTCGACGACGTCTTGATGGCGATGTGGCGCAGGTACCTGGAAGAGGATGCCGGATTCACGACCGAGGATGTGAGGGCCTTGTGCGAGGAGATCGCGGGCGGCTCGTTCGAGCAGGTCTTCGCCGATTACGTCTATGGCGTGCGTGATGTGCCATTCGAGGAGTACTTCCCGATCTGCGGCTACCGGGTGATCCCGGATCCTGAGCGGACCGCAGCGGAGCAGGTCGGGGCTTGGCTGGGCGCGAGGTACAGCGACGAGGGCGGAAAGGTCGAAATTACGGCGGTACTACGCGACACCGAAGCCTGGCAGGACGGCTTGAATTACGGCGACGAAATCATTTCCTTCGGCGGTGTGCGAATCCAAGGCACCGCCGACCTCGATCTGCAATTAAGACTGCGCAAGCCGGGCGAAGAGGTCGAGGTGGTAGTCGGCAGGGACGGACTGGTCGAGGCGCTTGCGGTGACGATGGAAGAATTCCCCCAGCCGATCTACACGATCGACGGCGTGAGGGAGCCGAGAGAGATACAGCTCAAGTGCCGGGAGAAATGGCTCGGTGTAGACAAGATACGGCCTTGATCAGCTTGGCCGGGTTGGGCACCGTCAGTTACAGCTGATTTCAATTCCGAGCGTCTGAATGCGCTTGGTCTGTACTATTCCTCGTCAACGCGCTCGAAGACGTAGAGGACTTCCTCGTAGCTGATCGAGATGGTGTCGTTTTCGGGATCGTACGTGCCATCGCCTGTGCCGGTTTCCATGGTGAAGGTGACCACGTTTTCCGCGAATTCATAGGTGCCGGTCCAGACCATCGTCTCGTCCGGAGTCGTGATTTCGGCGGTAAATTCTCCCTCCATCAGAGTCAGTTCGACCAGCGGGCCGCCGTCCTCGCTGTGGTCGCAGATCCAAAGGCCTTCGATCACATCCTCGGCTTGTGCAAATGCCAGCGTCGCGGCGAAGAGGAATGCAATTGTGGCAACCAGATGTTTCCAGCGCATATAATCACCCCCAGATATGGTTTGTAATTGTATCAATAATGTAGCTGTAAATTGTGTCGTATGCAACAAAATTCGTTCAAATTCGGGAAGGAGGCGTGAATGCTTATCAGACGCTGGTCCTTAACGTTTTTAGTGCTGGCTGCGGCGCTCTGTTGTCTGCCTGCTTCGGCGCAGGAAACAGAGGTCTTGACGCCGGAGATCCTGGAATCGCTGAAGAGTGTCGGCTCGGCGGCGATCTCGCCCGACGGGGCGAGAATTGCTTACGTATTGAGTGTTCCGCGCCCGGCCGACGAAGAGCCCGGCAGCGGCTATTCCGAGATCTGGGTCATGCCGTTTGAAGGCGGTGGCGCGCGGCCTTTCGTAACCGGCAAGGGCAGTGCCTCAAGACCGGAGTGGTCGCCGGACGGCCGGCAACTGGCTTTCCTGACGAGAAGGGGCGAAGAGACTCAGGTTCACGTGATGTCCGCCACCGGCGGTGAAGCCAGGGCTGTGACGTCCTCGCCGACCGGGGTAATGGACTTTCGTTGGTCGCCCGACGGGAGATCGATCGCATATGTCGCCGTCGATCCGCTGAGCGAAGAGCAGGAAAAAGCGAACGTAGAAGGACGCGATTGGCTCGTTGTCGACAGAGACCTCCGCCACCACCGGGTCCATATCGTGGATCTCGAATCCGGCGCGGATCGGGCTTTGACCCCGGCGGAATACACGATCTGGGATTTCAACTGGTCGCCGGACGGCAAGAATCTCGTGATTACTGCCAGCGATCTGCCGACCGTCGACGCCTCCTACATGTTCAAGCATCTCTATCTGGTGAATCTCGCCGATGGCAGCCGCAGAAAACTCTGCGACACCGAGGGCAAGCTGAGCACGCCGGTCTGGTCGCCCGACGGCGCGCGGATAGCCTGGAACGGTGGTGTCGATATCAACGACGAGACGGAAGGGACACTGTTCGTCGTGCCGGCCGAGGGCGGCGAGCCTCAGGTCTTGACGCCGGATTACGAGGGCACGGTGATGTGGTGCGGTTGGCTGGACAGCGAGACCATCATCTTCACGGCGCTTCACCGCCAGCACGTCCACATGTTCAGGATTTCGGCTGACGGCGGCGCGCCGGAAATCGTCGATAAGGGTGAGCCCGGGAAGCCCCTGTTCACTTCAGCAGTCTTCAGCTCCGACGGATCGAAGTTCGCTGTCGCCGCCAGCACAGCCGTGCATCCCGCTGAGCTGTTCTCGGGTAATACGGGCGGAGATTTGCGGAGGCTGACCGACAGTAACCCGATGCTCGATAGTATGGCCTTCGGCGATCAGGAGGTGGTCGTCTGGCTTGCCGGAGACGGCCTGGAGTTGGAAGGGATACTGATCAAGCCGGTCGGTTACGAGGAAGGGCAACGCTATCCCCTCGTTGTTCAGGTTCACGGCGGGCCTGAAGGCGCTTTCATGGACGGCTGGAACACCTCCTACGGGCGTTGGAGCCAGATGCTGGCGGGTCGCGGTTACGTGGTCTTCGCACCCAATTACCGCGCAAGCATCGGGCGCGGAGTGCGCTTCGGCAAAGCCGACCACTTTGACCTCGGTGGCCGCGAGTTTCAGGACGTGGTCGATGGCATTGACCATCTCGTCGAGATCGGTCTCGTGGACAAAGAGTGCGTCGGCATCGGCGGCGGCTCTTACGGTGGCTACTTCTCGGCGATTGCCGCGACGAAATTCAGCGACCGGTTCGCGGCCTCAGCGGTCTTCGCCGGGATAACCAACTGGTTCTCAAACATGGGCGTCTGCGACATCCCCTGGGAGAACACGCTGGTGCACTTCGAGTACAAGTGGTATGAGCACCCCGAGCGCACTTGGGCGGCCTCGCCGATGGCTTACATCCGCAATGCCCGGACGCCGACGCTGATCGGCCACGGCGAACGCGACGCACGCGTGCCCACGGGGCAGGGGTGGGAACTCTACACCGGCATGAAGTTCGTCGGCTGCCCGGTGGAGTTTGTCGTCTACCCTCGGGAGCCGCACGGCCTGCGCGAGCGCGCCCACCGGATCGACTACGCCGAGCGGGCGATGGCCTGGTTCGATAAGTATCTGAAGAAAAAAGGCGAGTAATTACTTCCGGTCTAGTCACGGATTTGCATCAGGTAGCCAGCTAGCTGACGCCTGCCCGGCTCGGCAGACGTCTGCGCGGACAGTCGGTGGATAATCCAACGACAGCAGGGATTACCAAACTTCAGGCGTGCTGCTGCGCAAGGAAGTTGAGCTTGGTGCCGGCCTTGATGATCGCGATCTGGTCGGGATGCAGGTCGAGCCTGACGGTGATCTTGCCCGCGGCGGTCTGCAGCTTCAGCTCTCCGCTGCCGTTACCCAGCTGCGTGAGGATGTCGACGCAGCTGATTTCGGCGCCCTGTTCCAGCTTGTCGTAGTCAGCCGGGTTGGTGAAGACGGCGGGGATGATGCCGTAGTTGATCAGGTTCTCGCGGTGGATGCGCTGGAAGCCCTTGGCGATGACCATCTTCACGCCGAGGTACATCGGGCAGAGGGCGGCGTGCTCGCGGCTCGAGCCCTCGCCGTAGCTGTCGCCGGCGACGATGACGCCGTGGCGTCCGCCGTTCTTGATCTCAGTCGCCCTGGCGGCGAACTCGGGATCGAGGTCGAAGAATGTTCCCTGGCTGTAGCGCTCGATGTTGGAGCGGTCGGCGAGGAAACGTCCGGCCGGCGTGATCGTGTCGGTGCTGATCTTGTCGCCGGCCTTGATGGCGACGACGCCGTCGAGAGCGGCGGGATAAGCGGTGTTGCCGATCGCGGGGCCGATCGTCGGCGGGCGGATGATCTCGACCTCTTGAGGTCGTTCAGACGGCCGCACGAGGAAGTTGTTGTCGGTGATGTAGGAGCGGGGTATGAAAATGCCCGGGTCGTCGATGCCGAGTTCGGACGCCAGCTTGCGCGGATCGACGATTTCGCCGGAAACGGCGGCCGCCGCCGCTGCCGACGGACTGCCGAGGTAGACCCCGGCGGAGTGTGTGCCGCAGCGGCCGATGTAGTTGCGGTTGATCGTGCGGAACGAGTTGGTGTTGTCGGGGGGTGCGCTGTGCTGGCCGATGCAGGCGCCGCAGCCGGGCTGGGTTACCTGGGCGCCGGCGGCGTAGAGTGTGGAGATGACACCCATCTCGGTGGCCATGCGCATCACTTGCTGGCTGGCGGGGGTGACGACCACGTGGACGCCGGGCTTGACGGGGCGCTTCTCGAGGAAGCGCGCGAAGGCGACGAGGTCGCTGATGCGGGCGTTGGTGCAGGAACCGACGACCACCTGGTGAATCGGCGTGCCCGCGACTTCGCTGATCTTCTTGATGTTGCCCGGATTGTGCGGGATCGCGACGAGCGGCTCGAGCGCGTCGAGGTCGATTTCCGTGATTTCGTCGTACTCGGCGCCGGGGTCCGGCAGCAACTCACTCCAGGCCTCCGGACGGCCCTGAGCTTCGAAGTAGCGGCGCGTGTTGGCGTCGGAGCCGAAGACGGAGGTGGTGGCGCCGAGCTCGGCACCCATGTTGACCACGGTGGCGCGTTGCTCGACAATCATTCTCTCCGCGCCGGGCCCGAAGTACTCGATCACGGCGTTGACCGAGGTGTCGGTGGAGCGGCGGCGCAGGACCTCGAGAATCAAATCCTTGGCCTCGACGAAGGGCTTGAATGAGCCGGTCAGGCGGATGCCGACGACTCGCGGCGCGACGAACTGGAATTTGCCGGTGACCATGGCCACGACGACGTTCATGCCCCCGGTGCCGATCGCCAGCATGCCGACCGCGCCCATCGTCGGCGTGTGGCTGTCGCTGCCGATTATCGTCTCGCCGGTGCGGGCGAAGTGGGCGATGTGGACGTCGTGGCAGATGCCGCCGCCCGCCTTTGAGAACCACGCGCAGTAGTGCGCCGCGACGGTCTGCAGGTAGAGGCCGTCGTTGGCGTTGCGCGGATCGCCGAAGCCGACGATGTTGTGATCGTGGTAAAACACCGCCAGCTTGGGCTTGAACTGTTTGAGGTTGGGGATGCCGGTGAGGTAGTTGGCCACGGTGGTGCCTGTGGCATCCTGGCAGAGCGTCTGATCGATGGCGATGGTGATCAGGTCGCCCGGCTTCGGGTCGCTGCCGGGGGGCATGTGGCTGGCAATCAGTTTTCCGGTTACGGTTCCCTTCATGGATTCGTCCTGTCTCTTCCTGCAGTTATGGGTTCTCTTATGATAGCACTTGTTTAAAACTACGCTCGTGCACAGTGGCGGATTCCCGCGGTGCGCCGCCGTTGCCCTTTATTTCGGCGGAGTTTAGAATCTGAAATCGCGAGAATAATCGAAACGGGGAAGCCATGAGTCAGGATCTGATACGCAAACTTGCCGTCTCCAACGAGAGTAAAATCGTGTTTCTGATAATCGACGGGCTGGGAGGGCTGCCCGATCCTGTCACCGGCCTGACGGAGCTTGAGACAGCGAGCACTCCGAACCTCGACCGCCTGGCTGCAGAAGGAACACTGGGAATGAGCACCCCGATCGGACCGGGCATCACGCCCGGAAGCGGCCCGGCCCATCTGTCGCTGTTCGGCTACGATCCCATCGAAGTCGAGGTCGGCCGCGGCATACTCGACATCCTGGGTGTCGACTTCGAGCTGCAGAAGGGCGACGTGGCGGCACGGATCAACTTCTGCACCATCGACAAGGAGGGCGTGATTACCGACCGCCGCGCCGGCCGCATCCCCGACGAGGAAGGGAAGAGGCTTTGCAAGCAGCTCGACGAGAAGATCTCTCTGCCCGGCGTAGAGTCGTTCATCATCCACACGAAGGAATACCGCGGAGGCATCATCCTGCGCGGCGAAGGCCTCAAGGGGGATATTCCCGACACAGATCCCCAAGCTGTGGGCGGGAAGCCGTTGCCCGCGAAAGCGCGCTCGCCTGAGGCGGAGAGAACGGCAGAGCTGTTCAACGACCTGATAGGGCAGGCAAAGGAACTCCTGGCCGGAGAGGAGAAGGCCAACATGATCCTCGTGCGCGGCATCGACACTTATCATCCGCTGCCGCAGATGCAGGATCTCTACAAACTCAATCCCGTCTGCGTCGCCGCATACCCGATGTACCGCGGCCTGGCGAAGCTGGTCGGGATGAAGCTGGTCGACATCCCCTCGACCGCCTCGATCAAGGACGAGTTCGACGCCCTGGAGAAAATCTGGGGCGATCACGATTTTGTTTTCCTGCACATCAAGAAAACCGACAGCGCGGGCGAGGACGGCGATTTCGACAAGAAGGTGCACGTCATCGAAGAGCTCGACTCGGAGGTGCCGCGACTGTTCGCCCTGGCCCCGGCAGTGATCGTGGTGACCGGCGATCACAGCACGCCGTCACTGATGAAGAGCCACTCCTGGCACCCGCTGCCGACGATACTCTGGAGCGGGCGTTGCCGCCGCGACAGCCAGAAAACGTTCGGCGAGAGCTCCTGCATCAAAGGCGGCATGGGGCGCTTCAATGCTCAAGCCCTGGTGCCGTTGGCGCTTGCCAATGCCGGCAAGCTGCTGAAATTCGGGGCGTGATATGAGTTTCATCATCGTGCTCGCGGCGTCGCTGTCGCTCGTTTCAAGCGGCATGCAAACTGTCAGCCGGGAAGAAGCGATCAAGATGATTGCCGGCCGTCTGAGCGGGCTGGATGCCTGTTTCGTGATGCTCGATCTGGAATCGGGCGAGTATTTGCGAGTAAATCCGGAGCGCTGCGCCGAGCGCCTCAGCCCCTGCTCGACCTTCAAGATCCCGAATTCGCTGATCGCCCTGGAGACCGGTGTGTTGGAGGACGAAAACTCGGAGATCAAGTGGGACGGCAGGAAGCGGGCTCGCGAGACATGGAACCAAGACCAGACACTGGCCAGCGCGGTCAAGTACTCGGCCGTCTGGTACTTCCAGGAGGTCGCCGGCCGGATCGGCGAGGAGCGGATGGCTGCGTATCTGGGCAAAATAGGCTATGGCAACGGAGACATCTCCGGGGGGCTGAAGCGCTTCTGGCTTGCCGACTCGCTAAAGATCTCGGCCGATGAGCAGGTGGAATTCCTGGCGCGGATGCTGAAGCGGGAATTGCCGTTTTCGGAGAGGAACGTCGAGATTGTAGTAAAGATATTGCGGCAGGATGACGTAGCGGGGAAACTATACGGCAAGACCGGCTCGGGCAGGCTGGAGGGCGAGACGCGCATCGGTTGGTTTGTCGGATTCGTCGAACTGGAAGGCAATTTCAAGGTTTTCGCCCTGGATTTGAAAGGGGGCAAAGGTACTAACGGTTTTCTCGCCAAGGACAAAGTGATAGTCATTCTCAGGGCTTTGGGGCTGTTGCCAGGCGAAGAGAAATAAACCCTTCCGTCGTACTAATTCAGGAGAGTCTTGAGGTCGAACTGTGCCGCCGGGCCGAGGAACCACTCGAGCGCCGGGATGTCGACATAGAGCAGCACGAGCGTTAGCGCAGTGAAGAAGAGAAGGTAGCTCGTGAAGCCGATCTCGGTTCTGGGAATCCTCTCGGGATTGCGCGCGGGCGATTTCTCCTTCATGCCGATGGCCAGGTACCAGGTATAGAGCGCGGCGACAAACGGCAGGCTGAGCATCAACTCGATGCGGTGCTTGATCATGAACACGGCGAAGAAGAAGCCGGAGCAGAGCGCGTAGAATATCGCCATCTCGAGCAGGCGTTTCTCGGTGTAATGCTTGAATGAAACCCGGTAGAGCGCAGCGGTTTCGCGGCTGTCGATGAAGCGCAACTCGGCGTAGCGCTTGATGTCCATCAGGAAGGCGCCGAACATCCAGTAGCCGATGATCACGCTGGAGGGGGGCAGGTAGGTGGTGGTCACGGCGAACCAGCCGAGCATCAGGCGAATGGGATTGTTGATCGATTCGGAGATGACGTCGAGATAAATCCTGTCCTTTGTCCTGAAGGGTCGAACGTTATAGAGGAAACCCTGGATGAGTAGAGCGAGGGCGGCGCCGAAGACCCATGGATTGACGAGCCAGGCGACGGCCAGTCCGGCGATTCCCAGAACGAAATATTCCAGATAAACAAGCCGTGCATTCATGTTTCCGACGACCGACGGGCGGTTTTTCTTGACCGGGTGGAATTTGTCGAACTCCGCGTCGAGCCACTCGTTGATCGCGTAGTTGGCTGAGGAGACTAGGCAGGCTGAGACGAGTGAGAGGATAACCGGCAGGATCAGCTGCCCGGCCGGCGTTGGCACAAACAGCAGTGCCAGCACGATGCCCGGTAGCACAAAAGCGTTCTTGATCCAGTGCTCGGGCCGGGCGATGGCGATGTAGTTCTTGATTTTAGTATTCATATTGGCTTCCGTTGGTCAAAGTGGTTAAAGAAATCGCCAATCGGCAAACAGTGAGATCTCTGCTGCCGACAATTTAGCACAGGCGCCTGCACTTCAACTTCCCGAAATCTCGGGGACGGAGAAGGCCCCGTGCCGGAGGATCCTCGACTCCTCGCCTTCGCAGAGCACGACCGTGGAGGGAAGCGAGGGCGGCAGTGGACCGGAGTCGATGACGGCGTCCAGCTCGGTGCCGAATTCCGCCGCGATTTCTTCCGGCTGCGCCATCGCCTGTCCGCCGCTGCGATTGGCGCTTGTGGAGGTGAGGGTTCCTCCCGCCGCGGCACAGATCGCGCGGCAGAGCGTGTAGGCGGGCACGCGAAAACCCAGTGTCGTGCCGCCGCGCAGCAGGTCGGGCGGCAGGCCGGAGCGGGCTTTCATCACCAGGGTCAGCGGGGCCGGCCAGTGTCTCATCAGCCGGCGGGCTGAAGGTGGAATATCCTCGCACCAGGAGTTGAGGCGCCACGGTTCGTCGAGCAGCAGCAGCAGCGGTTTGGTATGCTCGCGCCCCTTGATCTGATAGATACGTTTGAGCGCCTTGCCGCTTCCCGGCGCGCAGCCGAGGCCGTAGAGGGTGTCGGTCGGGTAGGCGACCACACCGTCCGCGGCCAGCACACCGGTGACGCGGCGCAAGGCTTCCGCATCGCTTGGCGTGCTGATTGCTATTCTCAACATACGGCTGTCACTTGGTGGTCTCTGTGGCTTATTATGTTAATGGCTCTTCCGGGGGACGCAAGTGCAAATTCGGCACGTGACCAGCAAGTCCAATCAAGCGTTAAAGGAGTTTCGCCGTCCCGCGCCCGCCGGCGAGTTCGCACTGGTGGAGGGTCCGAAGCTGTTGTTGGACGCCCTGGAAGCCGGTGTCGGCTTTGAGCATGTCGCTGTGGAAAAGGGGCACATCGAACGCCATCGCGAGCTTCTCGAGCAGTGCGCACGGGCGGGAGCGGACCTGATCTCAATTCCATCGAATTTGCTCTCCGGAATAAGCGATGTCGTGACCAGCCAAGGCATTTGCGCGCTCCTGAGGCCGCAGCACATAACGCTTGCAATGCTGCCGTTGGGGGGAAATCCGTTGCTGCTGGTCGCCGACGGCGTTCAGGATCCGGGAAATCTCGGCGCGATGATCCGCAGCGCTGTGGCTTTCGGAGCCGACGCGCTGATCGCTTTGCCGGGTTGCGCTGACATCTGGAGTGCCAAGACGATCCGCGGTTCGGCCGGCGCCTGCTTCCGCCTGCCGTCAGCCAGGGCTCCAACGGGGGACACATTCGAGTTTCTGCGGGAAAGCAAAATACAAACGTTTGCGCTGGATACGTCGGGACAAACCAAGCTGGGAGACAGCGACCTCGGCGGTCGCTGTGCTATCATCGTCGGCAGCGAGGGATCGGGGCTTTCTGAGGAGGTCGTGCGCGCCGTCGAGCAGACGGTTCGGATTCCCATCAGCGAGACATCGGAGAGCCTCAACGCCGCGGTTGCCGCGGCAATCGCCCTCTACGCAGCATCCATTCAACGGACCCGTAAGTGACCAAGGAACTCTTTGACGACGAAAATCTACTCACCCAGACAGCCCCCGATTCGCCGTTGGCTGATCGCCTGCGCCCTCGAACCCTCGATGAACTGGTTGGCCAGGAGAAAATCCTGGGCGAAGGCAGCGTTCTGCGGAGCCTGATCGAGGAGGACAGCCTCACATCGGCCATCTTCTGGGGGCCGCCGGGCTCGGGGAAGACAACGCTCGCCAGGATAATCGCCAGGCATACGGCAGCCGATTTCATCGCCTTTAGCGCCGTCACCTCGGGAGTGAAGGAAGTCAGGCGGATAATCGATGCCGCCGGGTTGATGCGCCGCAGCGAGGGCCGGCGCTTGATCCTGTTCGTCGATGAATTGCACCGCTTCAACAAGGCCCAGCAGGATGCTTTCCTGCCGGCTGTCGAGGACGGCACGATCGTGCTGATCGGCGCGACGACGGAAAATCCCAGCTTTGAGATCAACACGCCGCTTCTCAGCCGCAGCCGGGTGTTCGTCTTCGAGCCGCTTTCGGTCGAGGACATCACCACGATCCTGCACAGAGCGCTGGAAGACGAAGAGCGCGGCCTGGCGAAATGGAAACCGCGGATTTCCGAAAAGCTGCTGGAAAAGATCGCCGTCTGGTGCGACGGTGACGCGAGGGTGGCGCTGACTACTCTCGAGCTGGCGGTGCTCTCCTGCAAGCCGGATAAAAAGGGCGAGCGGCGGCTGACGGAGGAGCTGATCGCCGGCGCGCTGGGGCGGCGGACGCCCGCCTACGACAAGCAGGGCGAGGAGCACTTCAACCTGATCAGCGCGCTGCATAAGAGCATGCGCAACTCCGATCCCGATGCCTCGCTCTACTGGCTCGGGAGAATGGTGGAGTCGGGCGAAGACCCGCTCTACATCGCGCGCCGGGTGGTGCGTTTCGCCAGCGAGGACGTCGGTATGGCCGACCCGCGGGCCTTGCAGGTGGCGATGGCAGCGCAGCAGGCGGTGCATTTCATCGGCCTGCCGGAGGGTAACCTGGCGTTGGCGGAAGCGGTCGTTTACATGGCGACGGCGCCGAAGAGCAACGCGCTCTACACGGGCTACAAGCGTGTGCAGCAGGACGTGATGCAGACGCGCGACGAGCCGGTGCCGCATGCGCTGCGCAACGCCCCGACGCGGCTGATGAAGGACGTCGGTTACGGGGCGGGCTACAAGTACGCGCACGAATATCCCGAGGCCGCTACCGACTTGCAGTGCCTGCCCGATTCGCTGATCGGGCGCCGATATTACAATCCCACCAGCCGCGGCTTCGAAAAGACAATTACCGAAAGGATGGAGTTCCTGGCCCGCATGCGGGAGGAATTCAGTAAGAAGAATAAAGGAAAGAAGAAACCGGAAGGAAGAATGAAAAATGAGGAGGCGAGTGATGAATAAGAGACTGGCAACGGTGGTTCTGATACTAGCGCTTGTAGCACTGCCCGCCCTGGCTCAGGAAGAGCAGGCAAAAAGCGATCAGGAGTTGTTGCAGGCAGCGAACAAGTTGATCCATGACGCGCTGGTGATCGACGGCCACTGCGACACGGTGATGGACGCCCTGCGCGGCCGCATCGACCTGAGCGTTCGCAATGACGAAGGCCACATGGACATCCCGCGGATGCTGGAAGCCGGGCTCGACGCGCAGTTCTTCGCCTGCTTCACCTCGCCTCGTGACGTCACGGTTTCGCCCGAGACCACGCTGGCCATGCTCGACGTGCTCTACCAGACGGCGGAGAAGGACGATCGTTTCGTGATCGTCGACACCGCCGACGACATCCTGCAAGCCAAGAAGGAGGGAAAGATCGCCTGCATCCCGGCGATCGAAGGCGGCCATGCTCTTGCTGGCGACATCCGCCTGCTGCGAGACTACCGCCGCCTCGGCGTCCGCTACGTTACGCTCACCTGGAACAACAGCAACGAATTCGCCGACTCCTCGACTCCCGACCAGAGCGACTATGGCAACCTCCCGAATCGCGGCGGCCTCACCGACCTCGGCCGAGAGCTCGTCAAGGAGATGAACCGCATCGGGGTGATCGTCGACGTCAGCCACGTTCACGACGACACCTTCTGGGACGTGATCGAGGTCAGCACGAAGCCGATTATCGCGTCGCATTCCTGTTGCTGGGCCCTCAACCCGGTTAACCGCAACCTTAAGGACGACATGCTGAAGGCGCTGGTGCGAAACGGCGGCGTGGTAGGGATCAACTACTACAACGGCTTCCTCAGCAAAGAGTACGCCGATGCGACCGAGGGCTTCTGGCCCACTGCGCGCGTCAAACGCCAGGAGATCATGGAGCAGTACAAGGACGACGAGGAGGCGATCAGCCGCGAGTGGCGCAAGTACGTGACGGAGGTACGCGCCGGTTGGCCGAAGGTCCCGATGTCTGTGCTGATCGACCACATCGACCACGTGGTTAAGGTGGCCGGGATCGATCATGTCGGCCTCGGCAGCGACTTCGACGGCATCTCCGACGCCCCGGTGGGCCTCGACGACGTCACCGGCCTGGTGAATATCGTGGTCGAGCTGCTGAAGCGCGGCTACAGCGAGGAGGACATCCGTAAGATCCTCGGCGAGAATTTCCTGCGCGTAATCAGGGCCAACGACGTGAACTGGAGCTGATGCCCTGATGCCCGGCGCGCAATTCCATTGCAGCGGTGAATTCCGACTGGAAGGGGGAATTTCGGCGCTGGATGTTGCGCCCCACGGTGAATTGTGTCTGGCCGGAGGAGCGGCGGGGGATCTCGCGCTGCTTCACTCTGACGGGTCGAAACAGTGGTGCCGGAAGCTCGATGCGCGGGTGGTCGAAGTTCGCTGTTCGGACGAGGGATCGTTCAACGTGGCGCTCAGCGAGGATCGTGCGCTCACCGTGGTCGATCATGACGGCCGGATAGTTTGGAAAAAAGAGCTGCAGCATGAGGCCGCGTGCCTCGATCTACGCCACGGCAGCAACCTCATCGCCATCGGCAACCGCTTCGGCTACCTGCGCCATTGGTCGATCCACGGCAAGCGGATGCAGCGCGCCGAGGCGCCGCACCCGATCGATTTCATCCGCTACTCTCCGTCGGGGAACATCTGCGCCCTCGGTTGCGAGGACGGCCGGGTGACGCTGCTGGGCTACGGCGGCGAGCGGATCTGGACGGCGGTGGTGCACAGGATGATTTTCGGTCTCGACGTGGCCCGCCGCGCCAATTTCATCATCGCTCCCACCAACGTCAATGGGATCATCGCCATGGATGCCGAGGGCAACGGAGTGGGGGTGTACGAACTTGTCGATCCGATCGTATCCGCCGAGATCGACGACGACGGCGCGATCATCGCCGCGCTCGACGCCGACGGCAGGCTGATCGTGCTCGACCGCGAGGCGCGCCTGCTCTGCCGGCATGAGACCGGCATCAGGGCGGACAAGCTGGCTGTGGACAGCGGGGGGGCGTTTGTCGCGGTGGCCTCGGATGCGGGCGGGATCAGGATCTACCGCCGCGCGGACGAGGAAGTCGAGCGCAGCGAATTCGTCGAGTTCACTGAGAGACGGGGCAGGATGAGGCCCACGGAAGAAGACGACGCCGTGAGATTTATTGAGATCTGAATCGCCGGCGAGAGGGGGAAGAGATGTCGGAGAAGGCCTTCGCAAAAGAGCTGGAACTGCTGATCCGTTCGCGCTACCCGATCATCTGGGTCGAGACGTGGGAAGAGGAGCGTGCGAGCGCCGCTATCGAGGCCATCGCCAAGAAACTGGACAAGCGGGTGTTCCACTACAACTGCATCGGCAACATGACCGAGGGCGACGCCGCCGTGGAGAACACCGAGACTCCCGAGCGCGCCCTGGAGCACATCCGGGCCAGCAGCGAGCGGGCAATCTACGTGCTCTACGACATCCATCCCTACCTGCGGCCCGAGGAGCCGTCGGTGACCAGGCGCCTGCGGCAGGCGGCGTTCGAGCTGAAACGCAGCTTCAAGACGGTGATCATCGTCAGCCCGGTGGCGAAAATCCCGCCCGAGCTGGAGAAGCAGGTCACGCTGCTCGACCTGCCTCTGCCCGACGGCGACGAGCTGATGGCCTTGCTCAAGCGCGTGCTGAAATCGGTGAAGGATCGCCCGGAACTGAAGGTGGAGGTCGACGCCCCCCTGGCTGAGCGGATCGTCAAGGCCTCGCGGGGGCTGACGTTGGCCGAGGCCGAGCGGCTCTTCCTCAAGGCCGCGGTCAGCGACCGCCACTTCGGCCCTGAGGACCTCTCGCTGATCCTCGAAGAGAAGAAGCAGGTGCTGCGCAAGACCGGCCTGCTGGAGTATTTCGACGCGGGTGAGACGCTCGCCGACGTCGGCGGGCTCGAGCTGCTGAAGGATTGGCTCGCCAACCGCAGCAACGCCTTCAGCGAGGAGGCGCGCCGCTTCGGCCTGCCCGAGCCCAAGGGCCTGCTGCTGCTCGGCGTGCAGGGCTGCGGCAAGAGCCTGACCGCCAAGGCGGTGGCAAAATTGTGGCAGCTGCCGTTGCTGCGGCTCGACGTCGGCTCGCTGTTCAGCATGTACGTCGGCAGCACCGAGGCTAACATGCGCAAGGCGATCAAGATCGCCGAAACCCTCTCGCCGGTGGTTCTCTGGCTCGACGAGATCGAGAAGGGGCTGTCGGGGCTGGAGAGTTCCGGCGCCGTGGACGCCGGCGTGACGGCGCGCATCTTCAGCTCGTTCCTGCTCTGGATGCAGGAGAAGAAGCACCCGGTGTTCGTCGTCGCCACCTCCAACGATGTCCGCCGCCTGCCGCCGGAGTTGCTGCGCAAGGGGCGTTTCGACGAGATCTTTTTCATCGACCTGCCGAACGAGCGAGAGCGCGCCGACATCTTCCGGATTCACCTGCGCCGGCGCAAGCGCGATCCGGAGGAGTTCGACAGCGCGGCGCTGGCCGCCGCCTCGGAGGGCTTCAGCGGTGCGGAGATCGAGAACGCCGTCGTCGCCGGGCTCTACAAGGCCTTTGCCGCCGGGCGGGAGCTGGCGATGTGCGACGTGGTGGAGGCGGTGGCCGAGACGATTCCGCTGTCGAAGACGATGGCCGAGCGGATCGAGGAGTTGCGGCAGTGGGCCGCGACGCGCGCTAGACCGGCGTCGTAGCGCGGCCGTTAATGGGATCATCGGGTAGGTGAATTCAAAGTCTGATCCCGTTGTTCGTGGCTTCTCCACATTGATAATCGCCCTGCACGCCGGGCTCTTCGATTCCGGCGACCGGAACTTTTAGAGAATTACAAATTAGTTCCCTCAGGTTTCATTTAATCCCGAAGATGATCGCGTTGAAAATCGCCGTAAGAGCAAGATTAACAAAGGTTTTTCGCATTCGCGCGGAAGCTGAATGAGGCGAAGTTTCTTTACAAACCGGCAGCCCGGGAGTAGAATACTGTGGATTTTAACCCTTAATTGTTGAGCCAACAAGCGTTTATGCTCGCTTTTGCCATAAAAATAATTGCTGTGCTGCAGTTGCTTGTGGCGGCGCTCAGCCCGCCTGCCGATGATCCTTACGCCGCCCTGAAGGCATCACATCCTTCTGATTTCGCCGTGGCAGTGCGCACGACGCGCCTTTTCGAGAGCATGGAACCGTACGCAAAAATCCTGGGCAGGGTGGAGCCTGGGGATTTCTATCATGTCGTGGCGGTGACCGAGGATCAGTACGGGATAGTCTGGGCTAAGGTGACGTTGGAGGACGGGACCGGCGCTTATTTGAGCGATGTGATCATTGTCCGCGAGCGGGAGCCGGTGCTCAAGGGCCTGTTGAAGAAGGTCGATCTTGCCGATATAGGTCTGTGGGACGACGAGATTCTGCTGAGCGTTCAGGAGCGCGGAGTGGAGGTCGGTTTCACCGCGACGCAGCTTCTTTTCGCGAAGGGTCTTCCCTTGCTGGAGCGCGTCCGAGGCCATGTCGGGCAGGATACTGCAGCAGGGGAAAAGTCGGTTCTGAAGGAATGGTTTTATCCCCGCCTCGTAGTTCTAATTGAGGACGAGACGGTCGTCGGCTTCACCGCCGTGGAGAGGCTGGCTCGGGATCGCTCGATCGTTTTCGAGCTGACTCCCGACGACCCGGATTTCACGGCGATCGGAAGCTGGCAAAGCAAGACCGAAACCGACAGCCTCAGCCACATGCTGGCGACGAGTGGAAATGAAGTCGGGCGTTTTCGGGTAAGGGTTCCTGTGGAGGGAACTTACAGGCTCCAGGCGCGCTGGATTTCATCGCAGGATCTCTCCTCCGAGGTGGTTTTTGAGGCCAGGAGGAGAGCCGAAGGGCAGGACCAAGGCGACCGGAAAAGCGAACCGGTTGCGCTGGCGCAGATGAAGGTGAATCAACGTCTGCACGACCGGCGTTGGATAGAGCTCGGCTTGTTCGATGTTGAGACCGGCTCGCCGCTGCTGATCGAAGTGAGATCGGCTGACGGCAAGCCCTTCAGCATCAACGCCTTGCGTCTGGAGTATCTCAACGATCCGGTGCTTCCATCCGATGCGGTCGAAGCAACCGGAGGGGATATCCGATGACGGTGAAATCCGTCTGAGGTATTGGAAGTCGATGCGTTACGACAACGATGAGCGGGAAGATCGCCTTTCTGAGGGCGACTCCTCGGACAGCGATCCGCGCGGGTTGGGTTCGCGATCCGCTTCGCGGCCGCGCGCGAGCTATCTGGATCGTTCCAAGTCGTCTGACGCAATCGGGCAGTATCTCCGCGAGATGAAGTCGGTCCCGCTGCTGGACCGCGAGGGCGAGGTTCGCCTCGCCAAGGAAATGGAGCGGGGAATTCGCCTCATTTCGAGAGCGTTCGCCTCGAGCCCCGCGCTGCTGCAGATCATCCTTCGCTGGTTCGCCAGGTACGATGACGAGAAGCGCCGTCTCGAAGAGGTGTTTCTCCCGTTCGAAGGCGAGCCCGAAGCTCATTTCAAGAAGCTGCGGCGCGCCTTGAGGCAGCTTCGCAAATTGGATGAAGCGGCGTTTGCCGAAGGTGAGAAGCCCAAGAATGTGGAGCAGTTGCTGAAGCGCTGCCGCAAGCTGCTGGAGTCGACGAAGTTTTTGGGTATGTTGCTGAGCGAGCTGATGGCCTCCGTCAACGCCGTGTACCGCCAGGTCAAGCTCCTTGGCGAGCAGATGGAGAGGGGGCTAAGCGGCGAAGGCCCCGAGGACAAGGCCTTGGAGATCGGGCTCGACCGGCTGCGGGAGCGGCTCGAGAAGCTCGAGAAGAAGACCGGTATAAGCGTCGGCGAGATCGTCTCGACGATGCGCGAGGTGCGCACCGGCCACGAGATCACCGAGCGCGCCAAGTCGGACCTGGTGGAGGCGAACCTGCGCCTGGTGGTGAGCCTGGCCAAGAAGTACATCAACCGCGGCCTGCCTTTCATCGACCTGATCCAGGAAGGCAACATGGGTTTGATCCGGGCCGCGGAGAAGTTCGACTACCGCAAGGGCTACAAATTCAGCACCTATGCCGTGTGGTGGATCCGTCAGAGCATCACCCGGGCGATCACCGACCAGGTCCGGATGATCCGCATCCCGGTGCACCAGATGGACCACGTCAATCAGATCAACCGCACGGTGAGCATTCTCAGCAAGGAGTTGCTGCGGGAGCCGACGGTGAGCGAGGTTGCGGCGCGCATGAATCTCCCGGTGGAGATCATCGAGGAGAGCATTCGGATGGTGCAAGTGCCGGTTTCGCTGGAAACTCCCATCGGCGACAGCGATCAGAATCACATCCGCGACTTCATCGAGGACAAGGACACGCCGTTGCAGAGCGAGCAGCTGGCGATGGAAGACCTCAAGGAAGAGACGCTCAAGGCGCTCAAGACGCTGAGCGAGCGCGAAGAGATGGTATTGAAGATGCGCTTCGGCCTCGGAAGCGACCAGAAGGAGCACACGCTGGAGGAGATCGGCAAGATGATGCACATCACCAAGGAGCGCATCCGGCAGATCGAAGCGCGTGCGATCCGCAAGCTCCGCCATCCCAGCCGGTGCAAGACCCTCAAGCATTTCAAGTACAGCAACGCCTGAGTTTTTCTCACGATTCTATAATCGTTCTACAGGAGAAACGGAGGGAAGACTGTGGGTTCGTGCGGCCCAGTTGCCGCCAGTCCGCGGTGTTGGAAAGAGGGCTGCCCGGGCTGGACGCCGGCTTATCTGCGGTAAGGACGTTTCTTGTCGTCCGACCGCGAGCGGTGCATGGCCTCACGCAGGTGCTGGCGGAACTTCTCCTCAGCCATTATCAGCTTGGCCCGCTCCAGGGGTGTGAGCAGGTTTTTCATAACCTGATGCTCCTCGATCTTGGAATGCAGATAATCCCCGTTCAGCTTATCGAGCTCCTCTATCAGGCGTGCGATCTCATTGTCGTCGACCGGTTGTTTCAGCAGAGCCTGGCGGATGGAGTAAGCGATCTTGCCCCTGGCGCCGAAATACTGATGCTCTTTTTCGGCAAAGCGGTTGATGGCGTCGAGGACGGCAATCCCCTTCTCGGAGGTCGCGTCGAGCTCGAGGGTGTCGATAATCGTCCAAACGCGGAACGATTGCAGCTTCTTCCAGTTGTCGTCCTGTTGAGCGTAAGCTTCCCAGCTGTCCATTGCGTAAGTAAATGCAGGGGCCAGCAACGCCAAGATCGTGAAAATTACCAGTGCGGCTTTCTTCATTTTTTAACTCCATTTCGGCGGCAGTTCATCACTACCTGCCTTCCCGACCGAGCAGTTCATTGAGTTGACTGAACAGCTGATCGTCGAGGTTTGCCGCGGTCTCCATAAGTTCACGGGTGTCGCGCTCGAGGTACTCCGATGCCGACTCCGAATCGGTGAGCTCCTGGAATTCGGGCAGGAGATCGATATCTTCCCATATGGCCGCCTCGTGCAGCAGGTCGCTGCCGCTGATTCCTAAAGCCAGAGCCAGGTTTTCGGGGTCATCGAAGTCGGGCGGAAGAGCCTCCCGGCTGCCGTGGGGCAGGGTCAGGAAGAAGATACCTGCAACCAGCAGCACCGAAGCCGCCACGGCGGCGAGATGGGCGAATGCCGGTTTCGCAGCGATCCAGGCCAGCGGTGAGCGGCGCTTGATCCTTGCCATGCCCTCTCTGACGGCGGGCAGGATGGCTGCCTGCGCGGCCGAATCGATCTTCTCTTCCGGCAGGCTGCGCAGATCGCTGAACAGGCCGGTGAGTCCCTCGAGTTCTTTGCGAAGAGCAGCATCGCCGGCGAGCAATTTCTGCTCCTCAGCGGTCGGCGAGATCTCTCCGGCTGTTTCCGCCAGCTCAATCAGTCTCTCGGAATTCATTTTATCCATAATGGCACCACACACTAGCGTTCCTTAAGCTTCTCGCGGAGCCTCCTGACGGCGTAGTGGAAATTAACTTTTGCCGAATTCTCGCTAATTCCAAGTGTCCTGCCAATCTCCTGGAAGCTCAATTCCTGGTAGATCCTGAGCACCAGGACGGCTTTTTGCATCGGCGGTAACAACTCGACGCCGTCGGCGAGTAGCTGCCTCCGCTCATTGCCGATCAGCCCGTCCTCGACCGCGGGGTCGACGCCGACGCTGGTTTCCTCGATCTGCTGAGGGTAGCCCCAGCGTTTTCGGCGCCGCAGTTCGTTGCGGCAGAGGTTCATTGCGATCGAGTACAACCACGTTTTAAACGACGAGCGCCTCCTGAAGGTTTGAAGCTTGGTGTACGCTTTGAGAAAGACCCTTTGCGCGATATCGGGCGCTTCGCCGGGATCGCCGCACATGCGTAGAATGAGCCCGAGAATCGGCTTCTGATAGCGAAGCACCAGCTGTTCGAATGCTTCGTCGTCGCCACGCAACACGGCATCGACCACACCGATGTCCGGATCAGCGCTCATAATGCGCTCTTGTTGTCTTAGACTCCCTGCGGGTGCGGATGTTAAATATCGCGTTCCCGGTGGCTTGTATCGGAGGAATAGGCAGCTGCATGGAAGCGGTTATCCGATGGGGAGGTTCTCAGCCGCGACCGCCCTTGGTCATCGCGGCGATTTTCTTATTCAGGCTGTCGATGGTGGTCTTGAGTCGGCGCTCCTCGTTATCGCGCTCGGTGACCTGCTGATGCAACTCTTCGTTTTCCGACTTCATCTGATCAACCTGATCACGGAGTTGCTGCAGTTCGGCATTTGCCGCTTCGAGATTGGCCGTGAGCTGCTTGGCCTCGTCTTGAAAGCGCTGCAACTCCTCCTCATGGAGCTTCTGCTGCTCCATGTATTTATGGATGATCGAATAATCGGCGTACGATTCCTGTACCATCGGCGCCTCCTTAGATGTCCTGCACGATACCCAGCTTTGTCAGGCTCAGTTTCAGGTCGTCCGGGTGCTGGCTGGCAGCCAGTCCCTCCTTGTCGCTGATTACGCGGTTGGCGATCAGGGCGATCAGCGACTGATCAATCGTCTGCATGCGGTAGTAGTCCACGCTGCGGGTGATGATATCGGGTATCGCCTTGATCTCGCCCATGCGGATCATTTCCTTGATCGCCGGCGAATTGATCATGATCTCGACCGCGGCGATGCGGCCGGGAACGTCGTCTCGATTTACCAGCCTCTGGCTGATGATGCCCAGCAGCGCCTGGCTGAGCTGCAGTCGAATCTGATCGTGCTGGTTTGGCGGGAAGGAGTCGATGATGCGGTTGATCGACTGTGCCGCTGAGTTGGTGTGGAGAGTGGAGAAGATCAGGTGGCCCGTCTCGGCGGCGGTGATGGCGGTGGAGATGGTTTCGGGATCGCGCATCTCGCCGACCATGATTACATCGGGGTCCTGGCGCAGAGCGCTGCGCAGCGAGTCGGCGAAGCTGATGGTGTCGACACCGATCTCCTGCTGGCTGATCGAGGCGCGGTTATCCTCGAAAATGAACTCTATCGGATCCTCAATGGTGATGATGTGAACCGCCCGGCGGAAGTTGATCTCGTTGATTATGGCGGCGAGAGTGGTGCTCTTGCCGGCGCCGGTGGGGCCGGTGACAAGCACCAGTCCCTGCGGGCGCTTGGTGAAGACCTTGATGCTTTGCGGCAGCCCCAGGCTGCTGACTGTGGGCAGCGAATGGGGAATGGAGCGGAAGGTGATGGCCGGCGTCCCGCGCTGCCGGTAGACAGCGACGCGGAAGCGCGAATCGAGACCATCGGGGGTGTAGCCGAGGTCGACCGCGAGGCGCTCCTCGTAGATCCGCCGTTGATAAGGGCTCATCATCTTGTTCGCGATCGATTCAATGGTTTCGCTGCTGAGCGCGTCGGCGTTCAACGGAGTGAGGCTGCCCCGCAAGCGCAGTAGTGGGGGGCGTTGCGAGCGCAAGTGGACGTCCGACGCCTTCTTCTCCAGCGCGAAGCGTAACAAGCGGTCTATATCGAATTCCTGCAAGGCATTGACCGGTAAGCAATAATTCCTTGTAACATATTAACACACCAACCAGTTGGAAGCAATTGGAACTCGCGAGGCGGCGGTATCAGCCGGCACCCGTTTTCCCTGTTTATCCAAGCAGTTACAGAGAACGATCAGCGAGATAAGAGTGGAGACGTATTGAGAAAGGTCTTGTCCAGTTCAATTGACTTGCTCAGACATTTAGGGATAGGATTAGGCTCGAGTTGCTCGTAAGGCACCTTCCTGGTGCCATGTTTTTTCAGCATTGCTTGGAGGCTCTTAATGAAAGCGCAAATAATCGGAATCATCGTACTGGTAGCAGTGCTGGTTCTGGCGGTAGCGTGTGGCGACGGAGAAGTCAGGCCGTTGCCGACATCTCTTGGCGGTTTTACGGTTGGCGAGACGTTCGAGCCCGACGGGCCGGAGTGGCGCTCGACCGATTTCGGCGATATGGTCCAGTGGGAGAAGCAGCAAGGCAAAGACGGGATGACGATCGCCACCGACAAGGACGGCAAGATCCAGATAATCACTCTGAACCTGTTTCTTTATTCTCAGACGCCCGAAGAGGGCGACAAGTCATTGATCCAGAAGTACCAGGACGAGATCTGGGAGTACAAGCAGGCTTACAAGTCAATCGCTGCGGGTAAGGACAAAGCCGGCAATGAGGTCTTCGTGGACGCGAATATCGCCATGACTGTGAATCTCTACATGGAGTCCGCACAAGGTCCGACGCGCTACGTCAAGACAATCAAGACGCGCGCAACCTACGACGAGTACACGAACCGTCCGTAAAGGTCTGGTCACGGCACGCGGCTGACCCGCGCACTGCCCGTTTTAAAGGTCATTCAGCCTGATCTGAATGTCTTACTTTACGGACAGCAAGCCGTCGACAAGATAGTCAGCAAAAAATAAAAAAGGCGCCGTTATTTATCGGCGCCTTTTGTTATTATGTTGAAACACAGCGCTTTAGCGACGCTGCGAAAAGAAAATGCTCGTGCCGAAATGTTGCCCGTTGCAGTCTGTCTCTCTGGTATGTTCTTTGCTCGCGTTAGAATATAGATGAGGTGCATACAGCAGGAGGCTGAGCTTGCCGGAAAAAAACAGCCTGCGCGACGAAGCGGTCGCGGCCTTTCTCGAGGGTCTTAAGCAGATCGATCCGCGCGTCCTGATCGAGCGGCGCGTGGAACTGGATGGCGACGCTCTGCGCGTTGCCGGCCGGCAGATCGATCTGCGGGGAATCGGCAGGCTCTTCGTGATCGCTTTCGGTAAGGCTGCCACAAGGATGACGGCCGCTCTCGATTCGATACTCGGGGACAGGATTGAGCGGGGAATAGTGCTCTCGAACGCGTTTCAGGAGACCCTGCCCGCCAAGTACGCCACACGGCTGTGCACGCACCCCCTGCCTGGAGAGGAGAATGTCGCTGCCGGCAGGGCGGTGATGGAACTGGCTGGGAGAGCCGGCGAGGGCGACCTCGTTGTCTGCCTTATCAGCGGCGGCGGTTCCTCGATTCTGACGCTGCCCGCCGAGGGCATCGGGCTGGATGAGTTGCGCGAGGCGATGCGCCTGATGTTGAAGGCCGGCGCCCCGATCGGAAGACTGAATACCGTTCGCAAGCATCTCAGCGCGGTCAAGGGAGGCCGCCTGCTGCGGGCAATCGCTCCGGCTCGAGTCGTGAGCCTCATCCTCTCCGATGTGCCGGGGGATGACCCGTCGATCATCGCCAGCGGGCCGACATCCCCCGATCCCAGCACGTTTGCCGACGCCTGGTCGGCTGTCGAGCAACTAGGTCTGGCAGACGCTTTGCCCGCGGCCGTGGCTTCTTACCTGCGGCGGGGCCTGGAGGGCGGAATTGGGGAGACTCCCAAGCCCGGCGACCGGCTGTTCGAGAGCGCATCGAATCTTGTGATTGGCTGCAACAGGGACATGCTTGCCGCGATGGAGGCCCACCTGCGCAGCCGCGGTTTCTGGACAATGCAGGACCGTGATTATTTCGAGGGCGAAGCGCGGGAGCTCGGCAGCACGCTTGCCGCCAGAGTCAGGGGGCTGGCAGCGTCCCTGCGCCGGAGCAGCCGCCCCTACGCATTGCTGGCCGGCGGCGAATCGACCGTGCACGTCAAAGGCGGCGGCCTGGGCGGCAGGAACTGTGAGCTGGCGCTCGCGGCCGCGATCGGGCTGGAGGGCTGCGGGGAATGCGTGGTACTCGCCGCAGGAACGGACGGAATTGACGGCCTCACTGACGCAGCCGGCGCCGTGGCTTGCGGGGATACTGTTTCCAGGGCGGGACAATTAGGTCTCGACGCCGAACGGGCTCTGGAAGAAAATGATTCCTACAGATTCTTCGAACCCCTCGGCGACCTGGTTAAAACCGGCCCGACCGGGACTAATCTGATGGATGTAACGCTGGCCATGGTCGGCAGGTAATACTGAAGGAGAGATGTCATGAAAAAAACAATGTTGATTGCTTTGGCAATCGCGCTGACCGTCGCGATGGCGTTGCCGGCCCGGGCGGATATTTATATCGAGCAATTGAACCAGCACACCGGCAGTTCCAGCCGCAGCGAGTCGGGATCAGGCATTACGAAGATGTGGATCTCTGAGCAAGCGATCAGGGTGGAGGAGCCCGGCGGCAAAACCATCCACATTACCGACCTGGAGGGTAGGCGGCTGATCACCTTGGATATGACCAAGCGCGAGTACTTCATCATCCCCCTCGAGCAGATTCGCAACGACCTCGAGCGTGCCTCGGCACGGCTGAAAGAGCGCATGCAGATCACTTGGGAAGTGGAGCATCCCGGGACGACGATGGAGGTGTCAGGCTATCTCTGCAAGCCGATAGTATTCAGGGGTAGCGGCGGGATGGATCGAGGCATGGGCGTCTCCCCGCTCGCGATCACGATTGAATTCTGGGTGAGCGACGACGCGCCGGTCAGCTTCGGCGCCTTCCTGAAGATGATGGATGTGATCGGAGCCGGCCAGAATCCCTTCATGGATGCTACCATTCTGCAGGAGATCAGAAACCTCGGCGGATTCCCGATTCGCACCGTCACATCGATAGATATGGAGAGCATCAACGACCGGATCGAGCAGACGATTCAGCAAATCCGCGAGCAGGACTTCGATCCTAATCTCTATGCGATCCCGGCCGGTTTCCGGGAGGCTGACAAGCCGCCGCAGTATTAAGATGAAATCCTCCCCGATTTGGGGAAGATGCCAGAGTCAGATAAGAAAAATGCCGGGGCCCAGGTTGGACCCTGGCATCTTATTTGAGGTTTCTATTTGAATCCGGAGGTTACTTTCCCTCGGCCAGTTTCTGCTTGCACTTCTCGACATCATCTTTGATGAACTGAACTTCAGGGCGGTTCGGTGCGATCTCGATGAACCTCTCGAATTGCTCGATCGCACTCTGCCATTGCTTTTCGCCGTAGTATGCATAACCCAGCTTCATTATCGCGTCAGCGAATTCCGGGTCCAATTCGACGGCTTTAGCGTAGTAATCGATTGCCTTGGTGGTCTGGCCGCTGTCGAGCAGGATCTCGCCCAAAGTGTAGAGGATTTTCGGATCGTCGCTGCGTACTTCGGCGAGTTTGACAAAAAACTCCTCGGCCTTTTCGTATTCCATCTTGCGGATGAAGGCGTTGCCGCTGCCAAGCAGGGCGTTGAAGTTATCCGGCTCCAGCTCCAGAACCTTGCCGTAGGAGGCGACGGCGTTGTCGTAATCGCCCTTCTGCTCGTACGCGTTCCCGATCAGGAGATGAATCTTGTAGAGGTCGGGGTGCGCCTCGAGGTACTCATTGTAGAGTGCGATGGCCTCATCGTGTTTGCCCTCAGCCAACAGCTCTTCGGCTTCGGCGATCATTCCTTCCGCTTCTTCCCTGGCTCCGGCTTCGGGCACGGCTTCAGTGAGCTTCTTGAGCACGACTACGGTATCTTCATTGCGCCTGAATTGGCTGATTTGGATGCTTTGACGGAAGGGGGCGTAGCCGGGCGCGTTCACCGTGAGGATCCAGGTGCCGCCGCGAAGCCCGGTGAATACGAACCGGCCTTCCTCGTCGCTCACTTCCACCTTGTTGTCGTACTTGGTTTCCGGCTTTGCATTGTCGAACTTGACTTCAATGCCGGCGAGCGGATTGCCCTGCTCGTCCTTTAAGGTGCCGGCAATGCGGCCTCTCTGCGCTGCAGCGGGGGCTGCGACCAGCAGAAAAGCGACGGATGCGGCTATGAAAACGAGGAATAGGGAATTCTTTTTCATTATTGCATTCCTCCTGGGGATAATTGACAACGTTCACATTGCTTTGTTCGCATTGAGGAACCTGCTAAGTTCCGATCTTTCCGCAATGAAGCAGGGGCATCAATAATGACGCTTCCGCAAGGGATTATAGCCGATCAGGAGCGAGTTCACACGCAGTTATTGTCAGGCGCTTTACCGGAATCCGGTGATTACTGCTATCCCTTGTCCAGGTCTTCCAGCTTTTTCCTGATGTCGGGCTGATCGGGATCGGCCTGAAGCGAACGCTGCCAGGCATCCCGCGCCTTGTCGAGTTGTCCGTCCTTCAGACACGCCTCGCCGAGCAGATTGAGCACTTCGGTGGTGACACCCTCCTCCGCCAGCACGATTCGCTGGAGGAACTTGGCCGCCAGGCTGTAGCGCTCGAGCCCCATGTAGGCCTCGGCCGTCAGATGCAGCATTTGGGGGTTGTCGGGTTGGGTCGCCGACAACGGCTGCAGGGCTTCCAGGGCTTCCTGGTGTTTCCCCGAATCCATATACAGCCTCGCCAGGGCAAGCCGGATCTCGCTGTTGTTGGGGTCGGAGAGCAGGCCGGCCTTGTAGGAATTCTCAGCCTCGCTTTTCCTGCCGCTGTTTTCATACATCCGGCCGAGAGAGAATCTGACGGCGGATGAGCCGGGCACCACGGGATCCGAAGAGAACACAGTGGGCTCCGGCAAGCGCGCCGGTGTGATCTCGAACGTCGTGCTGCGCCTGATTGTCTCGCTGGGCGTGCCGAAATCGATGCTTAAAAACAGGTCGTAACGGCCCGGTGAGAGATCCTTCAGCGAGATACGCGACATCAAGTTTTGCACACCCAACGTCGAGATCTGTCTTTTGGGCAGGGCGCTGCGGCTGATCGGCACCTCCTCGCCGCCTGCGGTGACAAAGCTGTAGGTGAGTGTGATTTCGCCCGGTGTTTCGTTGCGACGCTCCGGCGGCAGGAACAGCTGGCAGAAAAGCAGGAGAGAGTCGTCGGCAGAGAATTTCCGGGCAGGTCTGGGGCTGAGCTTGGCACCGGAGAATTGGAAGGGCCGCATCACCGTCGTTTCGTTTGGGTTCAATTGCGTCAGGCTTCCGGCCAAGACGAGATTCCCGGCGCCGGCCTCCTTGGGCGGCAGCGCGGGGACATCGACGGTTTGCGTAACCGTCTGGTAATTCTTTGTCAGCTTGTTTCTGAGCTGGAGACTGAAAGTGTACTTGCCCGGAGGGCAGAGCAGGTTACCTTCGTACATCATGGATTTGAATTTTCTGGATTCGAATTCGCCGCTGTTGAATTCGATGTCGAAGCTCGACTTATCCGTGTGGATGATCGTGCCGCCTTCTTCAGCGAGGCGCAGGTCGACCTCGTAGGCGCCGTAGATCTTGTCGTCGTACTGTCCGAGGTCTATCTGCGTCGGATCGAGCTCGAAAGCGTAGGCGATCATGCTGCCACCGCGCTCATCCAGTGCGGGCGAGATCACGTGGGCCAGGCGATCGGGATTGAAGGAGTACTCCGTGGTTATCGTCTCCTCGCCGATGAGAATGCGATCGGCGTAGGAAACGTCGACAATATTGTTCTTCTGGTCCTCGATTTTTGCGAACAGCACAAGCGAAGCCAGGCTGGGAGTGTTTCGCGAAGCGATCGATTCGGTGGCCAGGAGATTGAACGAGGCATTTGCCAGCTCGGGGTTGATGTTGCGGATGGTCTCGTAGGCCTGCTCCAGCGAGTAGGCGTTGGGGACCAGGGCCTGCGGCCCGTCGGCCACGGGATTGTAAAGGACGAGCTCGCCGAAACCGTGGCGCTTGTAGAAGATCAGGTAAAAGAAGGCGGGCAGTCCCTTGGAGGGATCGGCCTGGTAAAACCAGAGCTCGAGGGGGTAGACCGCTCCGCCGCTGGAATAAGGATTCACCTCGCGAGGTTTGCCCAGGATGATGTACATGCGGCCGCGGTCGGTGCGCCAGCCCTCGCGTGTGGAGTCGCGGCCGAAATGGCGGTTGACGTAGTCCAGCCTCTGGTAATGCTCGTCGCGCATCTCGTTGCGCTCCGTGCCAGGGGTGGGATCCCGGATTTCCCAGAAGCCCTCGACGAAGTGTTCCCGCTGCTCGTCGGTCTCGAGTTTGAGGAAAATATCCCTCTCGCGGTCCGAGATGATGTAACCGACCTCCTCCTCCAGCCATTTGCGCCATTTCTCGGGCAGTTTCTGCTCATCCGCGGCGGCGGCCGGAAAGGGTGAGGCAAGAGCAGGCACGGCGGCAAGGCAGAATGCCGCCAGGGTTAACAGGGCGATCAACAAGGGGAGCTGAAAACGGTGTTTTTCAGTCTGACTTTGAGATAAAAGTTCCATCGCGGGTATCGACCTTTATTTTTTGGCCCGCCTCGAGGTAGGGGGGCACCTGCACCACGACGCCGGTCTCGAGGGTGGCCGGCTTGTAAGAAGCGCTTGCCGTGGCGCCTTTCAATTGCGGTTCGGTCTCGGTTATTTCAAGGTTGACTTCGTTGGGGAGTTCGACGGCGACCGGCGTGCCATCGTAGTACTCAATTTCGATTTCGAGTTCGGGAATCAGATAGCTGATGCCGCTGCCGAGCGCCTCGTCGTCGAGGGAGATCTGCTCGTAGCTCTCCGTGTCCATGAAGTGGTGGCCCGCATCGTCGGAATAGAGATACTGCATTTTCCGCTTATCGAGGAAGGCCTTTTCGAACTTCTCGTCGCTGCGGAAGCGGTGTTCGACGTTGTAGCCGGTGTTGAGGTTCTTCATCTTAGCCTGGACCATGCCGGCCCCCTTACCGGGAGTGACATGTTTGACATCGGCGACGCGGCAGGGCTCATCGTTGAATTTGATGATCATCCCGACTTTCAATCGCGTTGCTGGCATTATCACGTTAGTACCTCATAGGATAGCCTAATTTCAGACTGGCTAATCCTATTTGAGCACCGGGAGGCAGTCAAGCGCGCGCAGGCTCAGGCACCATAAGAGACGCGTTAAACCGGGCCTCAGTGAACGCCGCGTTCAATTGTCATGCTTGATCGTCGCCGGGGGCTGTAATCTTCATTGCTGGAGCATGGTTTTCTAAGGTGCGCCTTGGGATTCCGGAGGTGTAACGCTGGCATTACAGTTAGTATAACAACGGTGGTGCGTTTTTCGGTGCGAAAAGACGGGGATGAAACATCTGTGTGGATAAGTGGTTGTTTATCAATATGATAGGAAGGGCATTCTAATTGCGGCTGTTTGGCATCGGGTTTGCTCTATGTTTGATTGTTCAAGATGGTTCGATTGCGATGAATACTATGCTCGTCACGGGAGGATAATACAGCCAGATCGGACCGGCAGGGATGGATGATGTTCAGAGTGTTGTTGTGGAAAGAGATTCGCGAGCATTTGATAACCTTTCGCTTCGCCGCGGCGTTGGTGACGACGTTCGTGCTGGTTGTGGTGAGCGTGTGGGTGCTTGGGGATGATTTTCAGCGTCGTCGGGACAACTACACCAAGATTTCTGAAGAAGCAGCCAGGGCCACCGGCGAGGTCAAAATCCCCTCGATGCTCGAACCGATAGTTCATTACCCGCCTTCGCCGCTGGGCATTTTCGCCTCCGGGGAAGAGAAAGCCTTGGGCAACGCCGTGCGTATCCAACGCTGGGAGGTGCCAAGCGAGGCCACCGACAGCCTGACCGACAACCCGCTGCTCACGGCGATCCCGTCTTTCGACCTGCTTGCCGTGTTCACGCTGATAACGAGCCTATTCGGGATAATCCTGACTTACGACTCGATTACGGGCGAGAAGGAGCGGGGCACGCTGCGGCAGATGTGCGCCACGGTGGCTGGCCGATGGCGGCTCTACGCGGCGAAGTTCGTTGCAGGAGTGGTTGTGCTGTCGATACCGACGATTCTGAGCTTCGTCAGCGGCTTGGTGGTCTTGAGGTTCATACACAATATTAATTTCGGATCCGCACAGTGGTTCGCCATAGTGTTCATGCTGGGGGCGGGGCTTCTGTTCGGGGCGGTTTTCATTGCGCTGGGATTGATGTGCTCAGCGCTGGTCAACAGGTCGCCCACCGCTCTGATACTCAGTCTACTCCTATGGGCCCTGGGGGTCCTGATAATCCCCCTTGGAGCCGTGTCCCTGGCGACGGCCTTCCACAAGCTCCCGCCGCACTCCGAAATCATCAAGCTGCAAAAGGTAACGGCCGACGAGGTTAATGCGGAAATCGATCCTCAATTTGGAAAAGAGATAGATAAAGCACGAGCCGCGGGCGGCTTGGATATCAATGGCGCATTAAGCACGGAAGCTCCCGGTATCTTCATGATGGACGGCAACCCCAATGCATTCAATCTATATCGAGTGCTGATCAGGTTGATGGAACGCCTCTGGCAGGGACGGGCGGAAAGGATCTGGAACCTGGAAAAAGAGCATGAAGCACGCCTGCGCGAGCAGCGGGATTTTGTCAACATGTTCAGCAGCCCGGCTCCCGCCTTTTACCTGAGGGATATTTTCACTTCGCTGGCAGGAACGGATTACAGCTCCCATGCGTCGTTTCTGGAAAGAGCGAGGCGGTTCAGGAGCGGGATGCTGCGGATTTTCAGGGAGAAGGGATACTTCGACCGCAACGCCATCGAATTTATCTCACGCGTGCCACAAGAAGAGGCTTTGTCCGAGCAGAAATTCGCAGCGCGACAAGCCTCTCCGGGCTACAGAGAAAGCCTCGACCTGGACAGCCTGGAGCCGCTTGGAAGTGACCTGATTCCCGCATTTGAATCCTCTGCATCTACGCCGCATTTCCAAGACACCATCCGACCGGCGGCGGTCTTGATGTTCATGGTTCTGCTGTTCTTCTCGGTCGGGCAAGTGGCGTTCATTCGCTACGACGTAAGGTAGGTGTTTGCCATGCTATCGATCGCCAGAATCACAATGCTGCAGGGTTTGAAGGATGCCAAGTTCCTTTTCCTGTCCTGCCTCGTAATCCTCGCCTTCGTGGTCAACGCGTTCGTCTATTCGGAAGGTTACAGTTCGAGTCACCGGGAGTGGCAGGAGGCTGTGCAGGCGAACTCCAGCGAGCTGGAGCAGAAGCTGGGTAATCTGCAGCGCTTCGCAACTCACTATCAGAAGCTTGTCAAGCCCCCCTCGGCAGGGGCGTTTATCGCCGACGGTGGAGAGAGGGAGTTGCCCGACTCGTGGACGGTGAGCGCCTTTCTGAACATGGAGCCTGAGAAGACCATCCGCGGCAACAGGATGCTACCCCTCCTGGGCCGGTTCGATTGGGGATTCATCGTCGGTACGTTGATGACGCTTCTGGCCTTTCTGGTCAGCTTCGACGCGGTATGCGGCGAGAAACAGGACGGCACGCTCAAGCACGTGCTCGCCTGTCCGGTTTCCCGGATAGATCTGTTCCTGGGCAAATATGCGGGCATGTTGGCAATTCTTCTGCTCGTCCTGCTGTCGGGAATGGCCGCCGGCCTGCTGCTGATAGTGCTGTTCGGTTCAATCCCGCTTTCAGAGGGGATTGTCTGGGCGATCGGCTGGGCTTTCGCGCTTTCAGCGCTGTGCCTGTCCCTGACACTGCTGTTCGGGATTTTCATCAGCAGCGCGGTTCATCACCCCCCCGTTGCGATGGTAATCCTCCTGGTAGTCTGGATTCTGATTACGGTGGCTGTGCCGGGCCTGGCCCGCCTTCTCGGAGAACAGGTTATATCAGTAAAGTCCGAATTCGAGATCAGGCGTGAATCCGAGGCGGCTCACGATGAGGTTCTGGACAGCGCACCGGAGAAAGCGAAGTATCAGCACAACGATCCTTTCCACAAGGACAATCCGCTGAGGGCTGAGATGTGGCGAAGCTCGATGGCCGCGGTCCAGAGGATTTTGGACAGGTCGAACGAGACGAGGCTGCGGCAATTTGAAATTGTGAACGCGTTTGCCTCAATTTCGCCTTCCTGCTTGCTGAATTCCTCGTTGCAGGATGTTGTCGCGACGGGGGCGCCCAGTTTCAGTGCGTTGAAGAACGCCGCCAGGCGGTATCAGCAGCAATTATTCGATTTCACAGCCCGCAGGGACGCGACCGATTCGGAAACCCCCCACCTCATCTACGCCCATTACACCTTCACCGATGTTGGGGTATTCTCGCGCAGACCGGTGGAGCCGGGCGCGTTTCCACGCGCAGAGGATTTATGGCGGTCGGGTGGACTTCCGCAGGAGCAAAGCCAGCCGATTTGGCAGCTGGTTATCTTCTTCGTGTTGAATTTGAACATGGCACTGGTCGCCTTCATTGCACTGGCTCGATACGATCCGCGTTGAGCCTTAGAAAACAAGAGGGATTTCAATGTTTAAAATCCTGATCTGGAAAGAAATCCGCGAACACCTGATGACGTTCCGTTTCGCCGCGGCGTTGGTGACAACTCTTTTGCTGGTGATCATCAGCGTCTGGGTGCTGGGGGATGACTTTCAGCGGCGCAGGGACGCGTACAACCTGGCGGCCGAAGAGAGCGCGAGGAATGACATGCAGGTCGTCGTGCCCTCGCAGA
>Ga0307379_10001706_pt1 | contig 33977 bp, 23 predicted proteins | sample UN2MG_FD_202237 | JGI IMG/M metagenome (GOLD analysis project Ga0307379, IMG submission 202237) | Soil microbial communities from Risofladan, Vaasa, Finland - UN-2 | ecosystem: Environmental > Terrestrial > Soil > Coastal area > Acid sulfate soil | place: Finland: Risofladan, Vaasa | collected...
TTGCGCCTACCATCCCACGGCTCCCAAAGCATCGCCGTGGGCTTTATTCCTCCGCCTCCTTCGGAGGCTCAGAACGCGGCCACCTGTCTCGAAGGAGATTACACGCACCCCCGCAGGAGAGTGCGGTTGACACGCGGCGGCAGAGAAGCTATCCTGCTGGGGCCGTCGCCCGTCGGGGCGGCGGCCCCGTGCGTTGCCGTGCCTGCATCCTGACGTGTGGCCACACGCCCATGAGCCAGATGACCTCCGCCGAACGCGTCCTGTGCGTCCTCCGCCGCCAGGAGCCCGACCGCATCCCCCACTTCGAGTGGATCGTTGACCGCCACGTGCGCGACGCCATCTGCCCGGGCTCGACGATGGAGGAGTTCACCGTCCGCATGGGCCTCGATGCCATCCTCACGGCGCCCGACTTCAAGAAGCAGAAGCTCGGCCCCGGCCTCCAGCGCAGCGAGTGGGGCATGGTGATGAAGGACTCGGGCGAGGAGCACGGCGTCGCCGTCGAGCACCCGGTCCAGACGCTCGACGCGCTGCGGAAGTATCGCCCGCCCGACCCTCACGCCCCCGGGCGCTACGCGAGCATCGAGCGGGTCGTCGGTCGCTACAAGGGCAAGCTGGCCGTGGGCGTGCACCTGAACGACGTGTTCTCGATCCCCCGCTACCTTGCCGGCTTCGACGCCCTGATGATGGCCTTCGCGGCCGAGCCCGAGCTGATCCACGGCCTGGTCGAGATCTCAGTCAACGCGAACATCGCGATGGCGAAGGAGGTGGCGAAGCGGGGCGTGGACTTCGTGTTCACGGGCGACGACTATGCGTCGGCAAGCGGCCCGTTCGTCTCGCCCGCGATGTTCCGCGAGTTCCTGTATCCCGGCCTCAAGCGCGTGATGGGCGCGTTCAGGGAGTGCGGCCTGCCCGTCATCAAGCACAGCGACGGCGACATCCGCCCCGTGCTCGACATGATCCTCGACACGGACATTGACTGCCTGGACCCGATTGACCCGATGGGCGGGCTGGACATGGCCGAGTTCAAGCGGAAGTACGGCGGCCGCATCGCGCTGAAGGGCAACGTCAATTGCGCCCAGACGCTCGCCTTCGGCACCGAGAAGCAGGTGGTCGAGGAGACCCTCGCCGTCATTCGCGCCGCGGGGCAGGGTGGCGGCCTCATCGTCTCGTCCTCGAACAGCATCCACTCGTCGGTGAAGCCCGGCAACTACCTGGCGATGTGGAACACGATTCGCGCGTACGGCAGGTATCCGCTTCAACTGGAGGGCTGGAGCGATTCGGGAGCGATTGAGGCGTTTTCATGACGCGTGACCCGTGACGCGTGACTCGGAGCCGTGTTGTTCTAGCTCTTCTCACGCGTCACGCGTCACGGGTCACGCATCTTGCATGATCGGCCAAGGAGCACGGCATGGACTACCTTGTGGGCATTGACCTCGGCTCAACAAGCCTGAAGGCAGTCGTCTACGATCTGAAGGGCAACGCGGTCGCCAAGGCCAGCCGCCCGACCGAGCGCTTCAACCCCGACCCCGCTCATCCCGACTGGGCGATCTGGAAGCCCGAGCAAATCTGGGGCGGCGCCTGCGAAGCCCTCAAGGAGGCCGTCGCGAAGCTCGACAAGTCCGCCGCCATTCGCGGCGTCGCCGTCACGGGCATGGGCATGGACGGCGTGCCGATGACTCGCGACGGCCAGTGGCTCTACCCCTTCATCAGTTGGCACTGCGCCCGCACCAAGCCGCAGCAAGACTGGTGGCTCGAGCACGTCGGCGCCGAGAAGCAGTTCTCGATCAGCGGCAACCCCGTCTGGGCCATCAACTCGGCGCTCCGCATCCTCTGGATGCGCGAGCACGAGCCCGAAATCCTCGAGAAGACCCACAAGTGGCTCCTGATCGAGGATTTCGTGAATTTCATGCTCTGCGGCGAGTTCGCCACCGACTACTCGATGGCCTCGAACACGCTCCTGCTCGACCAGCGCACGCGCACCTACTCGGAGGAGTTGCTCGAAATCTCGGGCATTGACGGCGGCCTGCTCGCCGGCCCGAGGCCCAGCGGCACGACTCTCGGCGAGGTGCACGCGAGGGCCGCCGAGGCGACCGGCCTGCCCAAGGGCACGCCCGTGGTGCTGGGCGGCCACGACTTCCTCTGCGGCGCGCTGCCCGCGGGGGCGTTCAAGCCGGGCGTCGTGCTCTCGGTGCTCGGCACGTGGGACATCATTGTCGCGGCCATCCCCGAGCCGGTGCTCACGACGGAAGCGTGCAAGATGGGCACGTGGGTGGACTCCCACGTGGCCCGCGACATGTGGGCGGTGATGGGCTCGGCCGTGGCCGCCGAAATGCTCGAATGGTTCCGCGACCAGTTCGGCGCCGAGGAGAAGCGCAAGGCCGAGGCCGAGGGGGGAGTTGACTGGGATTACCTGATGGCGGCGGCCGCCGCCTCGCCGCCCGGCGCCCACGGCGCGGTGTTCCTCCCCCACATGTCGGGCAGCAGCTTCCCCATCGTGGACGCCGCGTCGTCAGGCGCCTTCGTCGGCCTCCGCAACATCGTGACGAAGGGCGACATGGTCCGCGCCGTCGTCGAGGGCCTCAGCTACCAGTTCTTCCAGATCCTCAAGGGCCTGGAGAGCGGCTTCGGCCTCAAGGCCGAATCGCTCGTCGCCGTGGGCGGCGGGACGAAGAACCGCTTCGCGATGCAGAACAAGGCCGACATGGCGGGCAAGCCGATCGAGACGCCCGAGATTGACGAGGCGACGCCGCTCGGCGCGGCCATCCTCGCCGGCATCGGCGTCGGCCTCTACCGCGACGAGCAGGACGCCTACGACCACGTGGCCCGGCCGGGCCGCGTCTACGAGCCGGACCCGAAGCTCACGGCGCGATACGCCGAGTGGTATACGACCTTCGAGCAGTTGTACCCGGCGCTCAAGGGCATTCACGCGCGGCTGCGCGCGCAGGCGTGAGCGCCACGCACGGGGGCCTCTGATTAAGGAGCGGGCGGCATGGAAATCTGGCTCGGCTTTCTCTTCCTGTTCCTCGGCGCGGCGTGCGGCGGGTCGTTCGGCCTGCCCAGCAAGTTCGTCCGGAAGGACACGCCCTGGGAGGTGCTCTGGGGGCCGTTCTTCTTCTTTGTGACCATTCTGCTCCCCGTGGTGGTCGGGCCGGTGCTCGTGGAGGACTTCTTCGGCGTCTACGCGAGTGTGGAGCCGGCGAAGCTGGCCCCCATCCTCATCTTCGGCTTCCTGTGGGGCCTGGGCTCGATGACGCTGGGGCTGAGCTTCGCCTTCATCGGCCTGTCGCTGGCCTACGCGCTCAACTACGGCGCGCAGATCATCACCGGGTCGCTCCTTCCGATGGGCATCTTCAGCCCGGAGCAGATCCTGACAGCCCACGGCGCCCTGGTCCTGACCGGCGTGTGCGTGTGCGTGGTGGGGGTCGTCCAGGCGGGGCTCGCGGCCACGCTCAAGGAGGGCAGCCTGAAGAGGGAGGATGCCCCGCTGGACGCCGCGGCGGCGAAGAAGCCGAGGATGCTCATGGGAGTCCTTGTCGCCATTGCCTCCGGCATCCTGTGCGCGTGCTGGGCCGTGGCGTCGGGCTACGCGGAACCCGTGGCGGCAGCGGCCAAGGCCTACGGCAACCCGCCAGTGGCCGTCGCCTGGGCCGTCACGTGCCTTATCCTCTGGGGCGGCGTGCTCTCCGCCTGCGGCTATTGCGCCTACAAGCTCACGAAGAACAGGACCTGGGGGCATCTTGCCAAGCCGGGCATCGGGCTCACGCTGGCCCTCGCCCTCGCCATGGCACTGCTGCACGATGCCGCGGTCTTCTTCTTCGCCCTGGGCTGGGTGAGGCTGGGCGACCTCGGCGTCCCAGTCGGCTATCCCGCCTTCATGTCGTTCGCCATCATCGTCGGCAACTTCCACGGCTTCCGCACCGGCGAGTGGAAGGGTGCCGGCCGAGACAGCGTCCGTTGGATTGTCTCTGCCATCGTTATTCTGATCCTCGGCGTCGTGGTCCTCGGCCAGGCCAACGCCATGGCCGAGCGCGCCAAGAAGAACGCGGTCGCGGAAGCCGCCGCCCAACCCGTCCTCAAGGCAAAGGAGGTCAAGTGAGATGAAGTCAATCCTCATCGCCCCGCGAAAGTACGTGCAGGGCCGCAACGTGCTCGCCGAGGCGGGCAAGTACATCGGCATGGTCGGCAGGAAGCCGCTCGTGCTGTGGGACCCGCGCGTCAAGGCGGCCGTCGGCGCCACCGTGCTCCAGAGCCTCAAGGACGCCAAGCTCGAGGTCATAGACGTCGAGTTCAAGGGCGAGACGACGAAGGCCGAGGCGGCCCGCGTGCTCGCGATCGCCAGGGAGAAGGGCGCCGACGTGGCGGTCGGCATCGGCGGCGGCAAGACCCTCGACACGGCCAAGGCCGTGGCCGTTGAGGGCAAGATCGGGATGATCACCTGCCCCACCATCGCGTCGAACGACTCGCCGACCAGTGCGGCCACCGTGTGGTACGACGAGGGCGGCAACTTCCTGGGCTTCGACTGCTGGCCCTTCAACCCCGACATCGTGATGGTGGACACCCAGGTGATCGCCAACGCGCCCGTGCGCGCCCTCGTGGCCGGCATGGGCGACGCGCTCTCGACCTGGGTCGAGACCCAGGCGGCCATGCGCACGCGCAAGGCGCTCAACCTCGGCGGCGGCACGCCCACCCTCGCCGCCATCGCCATCGCGCGCCTGTGCTACGACACGCTGATGGAGTGCGGCCTCGAGGCCAAGCGCGCCGTCGAGTTCCACGTCGTCACGCCCGCGGTCGAGAAGATCGTCGAGTCCAACGTCCTTCTCTCGGGCCTCGGCTTCGAGAGCGGCGGCCTCGCCACCGCCCACATGATCGGCAACCTGCTCACCGGCTTCCCCGAGTGCAAGGGCTTCCTGCACGGCGAGAAGGTCGGCTTCGGCGTCGCCAGCCAGCTCTGCATGGACCCCGACGTGCCGACCGCCGAGACCTACCGCATCATTGACTGGTGCATCGCCGTCGGTCTGCCCGTGACGCTGGCCGACGTGAATCTCGCGGGCGTGAGCCGCGAGCGTCTCAAGAGCATCGGCGACGTGTGCGCCGGCCCCGGCTCCCTGTGCGCCAGCCACGCCTTCGAGGTCACATCGGAGGGTGTCGTGGACGCCATGTTCGCCGCCGACGCCCTCGGCCAGGAGCGGAAGAAGCGGCTGGGCGCGTAGCGGCGCTGTCGTATCCACAGGACGATATTCAGGACGTGACGACGATGAGATCGCAAGGTCTGGTTGTGCGGGCGGTGTGGTCGTGCGCGGCGCTTGCCGCTGCTGCCATCGCAATGGCGGGCGAGCCGCCGCCCGGGCCCAAGGGCGCGACGGAGTCGCCCATCCGCTTCGTGCTTCATCGCCTCGGCACGTGCCGCTCCGAGGCCTGCGGCGTGGCCGACTTCAATGGCGACGGCAAGCTCGACATCGTGGCAGGCCCCTTCCTCTACCCCGCCCCCGACTGGAAGCCCGTCAAGATCCGAACCCTCCGCGGCACCGTGGACGACAAGGGCAAGGGCTACGCCGACGACTTCATGAACCTGCCGCTCGACGTGGACGGCGACGGGAAGCCCGACGTCGTCTCCTGCGGCTGGTTCTCCAGGAGCGTGGCGTGGCACCGCAACATGCTGGGCGCGGCGGACGAGTGGCCGGAACAGGCCGCCGACAAGGCCGGCAACTTCGAGTGCGGGGACCTGGCGGACATAGACGGCGACGGCAAGGCCCACGAAATCCTCCCCCATACCCAGCAGACGGCGTGGTACGAGGTCGGCACGCTCCCCTCGGGCCAGCGCGGCCTGGTCAAACACGTCATCTCGACGAAGACGATGAATTTCGGGGCGGGCGTGGGCGACATCAACGGCGACAAGCGGCCCGACGTGCTCCGCCCCGACGCCTGGTTCGAAGCGCCCGCCGACCCCCGCAAGGGCCAGTGGACCGAGCATCGCTGGGCGCTCGGAGCCAGGGACGGAAAGGTGGACCACACGCCGCAAATCCTCGTCTACGACGTGAATGGCGACGGCCTGAAGGACGTAGTGACCAGCAACGCCCACAAGCACGGCATCTTCTGGTACCAACAGGTCCGGGAAGGCCAGGCGATCTCGTGGAAGCAGCACGTGATTGACGACACCTGGACTCAGCCCCACAGCCTCGCCCTGGCCGACCTCGATGGCGACGGCGACCCGGACCTCGTGGCCGGGAAGCGGTTCATGGCGCACAACGGCGGCGACCCCGATGCCTTCGGGCCGGTGGGCGTCTACTGGTACGAGCTGCGCCCAGGGCCGTCGCCCACGTGGGCCAAGCACGTCCTCTCCTACAACGAGGGCGTCGGCTCCGGCATGAGCGTCCAGGTGGTGGACCTCGACGGCGATGGCGACCTGGACGTCGTCGTCACCGGCAAGTGGGGCGGCCCCGCCTGGTTCGAGAACAAGCGGAAGCCTTGATGAGCGCCCGCCTTCTGCTGCTCACTCTCCTGGCATGCCGGGTCTGTTCCCACGGGGCCGCCGCCATGGAGCAGGAAGAGAAAAGCCCCCCGAGAATCACTGGGGTGCCCAGGGCGCTCGGGCTGGCCCGGTTCTACCGGAAGTACGTGGACTGCGATGGCCTGCCCGTGGTCGGCTCCGAGAAGGTGCCCGACGCGGCGCTGCTCGAGGCCCGCCGCATCGTGAAGGTGATGATGGCCAAGCGCCCCGACGTGCTCCAGGCCATCGCTCGCAAGGGCATCCGCCTCGCCGTCATGGCCAAGACCGAAGTCACCACCGACATCCCCGAGCACAGCGACCTGACGCCGAGGGACTTCTGGGCGAAGCGCGCCCGCGGCCTCGGCGCCACGACGGCACGGCCCGCCATCAGTTGCGCCGAGGAGAACCTCCTCGGCTATGGCCGGGACAAGTATTGGGCCGAGTGTATCCTCATCCACGAATTCGCCCACACCGTCCACGAGATCGGCCTCGCCGAGACCGACAAGTCCTTCGACACCCGCCTGAAGCAGGCATATGAGGCGGCGATGAAGAAGGGGTTGTGGCAGAACACCTACGCCGGCAAGAACCGCAACGAGTACTGGGCCGAAGGCGTCCAGGCGTGGTACAACGCCGCCAACTATGCCGACCCGCCCAACGGCGTGCACAACCAGGTCAACCGCCGCGACGTGCTGAAGGCCTACGACCCCGCCCTTGCCGCCCTCATCGAACAGGTCTTCGGCGACACCGAGTGCCACCCCGCCCAACGCTTCCGCTCCGGGCCGAAGGCGAAGTAGTTTCTCCTGCGGAATGTGCCGGGGCAGGAGGGCGATGCTCTCATGTTCGGCGCGAGCCAGGCCCCGGCAGCAGAAGCGAGACGCGCCTGATCCGTCTCGGCCGCCGCCCCTCCAGCGCGACATGGACGCGCCTTGCCCATGAGGGGAACGGCCCCCAGGCAAGGTGCCGCGCGGGCAGAGGAGGCGATGTCAGGGCAAGAACGCCGCTGGAGAGAACATTCCATAGTTGTACAACTGTGGAATTCTGGCCCGCCGGCGCGCGGGCGCGCCAGGGGTCCCCGCGGCCTGCGAGGGACGCCATGCGCAGGCGAGGCAGCACCGGCTCACCACCGCAGGGGGCGGGAACGCCCTGGAGAGAGGATTCCACAGTTGTACAACTGTGGAATCCTTGCCCACCGGAGTCCGGACTCGCGCAGGAGCGTCCCGGCCGTCTGCGAGGCGGGCGACGCGCAAACGACGTGCCAGGAACTCGCCACGCAGAGCCAGGGGACAGAGCGCGTCCCCCGTTCAAGGGATGCTGAGCCAGTCGGCGAAGTCGGGGCGGAGCTTGAGGGTCGCCGCCCGGCCATCCGCCAGGGTGAAGCGGACCGAGACGGCTTCCGCCTGGGCCGGGTCGGCGACGAGCTTCGCCGAGGGGAGGTAGGCGAAGACGGTGCACTTGCCGTCCACCAGCCGTGCTCGCCAGCGGACCCGCGGGTCGGACACGGCCTTGACCGCCTGCGGCGCGTCGGGGGCCACGAGAGCCGGCTCCAGCGTCTTCAGCTCCTTCGTCACCTTCACCAGCCGCTGCCAGTACTCCTCCTGCTGCTGCGGGTTGGCGACGGACATGAGCCCGCGGTTGCCGAAGCTCCAGTAGAAGAGCCCGCGGGCGCCCTCGACGATGGCCATCAGGCTCATCGTCCTCAGCTCCTCGGCCGTCGGCCAGCGGTCGGCGCTCCAGCCCTGGAAGAACTGGATGACCATCCACACCGGGCGGCTGCCGCGGGTCGCGGCCACGCCCGCACGGGTCCACTCCCCGACCAGCGAGAGGGGGCGGCCGGCCTTCATGTTGAACAGCGGATAGGGGTCGAGGCCGAAGACGTCGAGCACGTCGCGCCAGAGGGGGAACTCGAGCGGCAGATTGCTCACGCCGAACGTCGGGTGGTCGGGGTCGGCCTTGCGCAGCACCTGGTACTGGTGGAAGTGGCGCGGCACTTCGATGAAGCCCCGCTCGTCCATCACGTACCAGCCGAGGAACGCGGGCAACTCGCGCATGGCCGCGGCCAGGCGGGCGAGGTAGAGGTCAACCATCTCCTGCGTGTCGAGCTTCTCGAGCTTCGCGGCCTCGGGCGCCAGCTCCGCCACGCACGGCGTGCGGGGGAAGCCGGGGAAAGCGTTGTTCACGCAGTCGAAATAGCCCAGGCCGTGCTTGTGCATCTCGGCCAGGTAGCGCTGGCGGACGTCTTTCCCGCAGGGCCACCACCAGTAGTTCGTGTTCGCGTTCACCGGCGCCTCGGCCATCTTCTTCAGGCGGGCGAACTCCTCATCGAAGCTGAAGTCCCCGTTGTAGAAGCGTCGCGTGGTGTTGTAGAGGCCGAGGGGGAAGGCCGGCTTGCCCTGGACGTGCAGCACCTGATGCGGGTCGAACCAGACGGCGAGGCGCCGCCGCTGCTCGGCGGAAATCTTGTGGACGACGTAGGGCGGATAGCGGTATGGGCCGAGGCGCGCCTCGACCTCGTAGCGCCCGAGCGGCCAGCCGCCCGAATCCAGCTCGACCACCTGCTCCTTCGCGCCGGCGTCGAGCTGCGCCGTGGCGACCGGCTTGCCTTCGCCGACGCGGCGGACCTCGATGGCGGCCGGCTCCGCCGCCTTCGCGTCGTTCACCCGCACCCACAGCTTCACCTGAGCGGGGCCGTCGTCGGGCAGGTAGCCGCGGTAGTTGGGATAGAGCAGGAACGCCTCGACCGGGGCGGGGCGGACGCGTTCCAGGCTGAAATCGTCGAAGAGCGCCTCGCCGCCGCTGGCTCCGCCGTAGCGGTGGATGCTGATGAAGACGCTGCCCGGCTTCAGCTCGGGCGGGACAAGGACGCGCAGTTCCTCCTGCCGCCAGTCCTGCGTGCCGCGGAAGACGTTCGTAGACGGCCAGGCCCGCTGGCCGTCCTGGAGCAGGTATTCGATGCTCACGCGCGCGCCGTCGCGCCCCTTCGAGGTGCCGCCCACGCCCCGCGTTCTGATCCAGAAGCGCAGCGCGTAGGTGCCGGGGCCGACGTCTTTGAGCGGCTGCCTCAGGCTGGGCACATAGGGCGTCGCCTGGCCGCAGTCGAGCTTCGCGCACCCCTTGCCCGAGTGCGCCGCGGCGTCGAGGGCGAACGCGGCGGCGTTCCGCGGCAGCCAGCCCTCCCATTCGGCCTCGAAGCCGGCGTTGGCGAGCGGCACGGGGTCGGTCGCCTCCTGGGGAAGAGCGGTCGGCCCGCCCGCCTCGGGCGTTTCGGCGGCCAGGCCCCTGCTCGCCACGGCCAGCGCGATCGCGAGGACCCAGCACGACTTCGCGGATCGGGGCATTGCGATCTCCTGGCCTCCCCGCCATGAATCCTAGCGTCCGCGCCCCGCGCGATCAAGCGCGGTGCGCGGCTTGCGCGGAACCGCCGTTCGGCTATCCTGGTGGCGGGGAGTCACGCGAAGCGAGGGTTGCTGCGATGAAGGCCATTCTGGTCCTGTCGGGCCTCTTCTTGCTGCTCGGGGCCGGCTGTGTCGGCCCGGCAGCGAAGTCCTCTACCCCAAAGGAGGCCGCCGTGAATGCTTGCCCCTGCCCCCTGCCGCACGGCCGGTGGGCGCCGCTGCCCGAGATGACCGACGAGTTCGAGGGCGAGGCGCTCGACGCGGCGAAGTGGCACCCCACCAACCCCGGATGGCTCGGCCGCCAGCCCGGCCTCTTCCGCGCCGAAAACGTGACGGTGAGCGACGGCAAGCTCCACATCACGATGAAGCACGAGAGCCTGCCCAACGCGCCCAAGGGCTATCACACCTACACCTGCGGCGCGGTGAAGAGCAAGGCGGTCGCCCGCTACGGCTACTTCGAGGTGAAGGCCAGGGCGATGAAGTCGCGCGGCTCCAGCGCCTTCTGGTTCTACCTCTCGACGCCCGAGCTGTGGACGGAGATTGACGTCTTCGAGATCGGCGGCGGCGCCCCGGGCCACGAGACGACGGTGCACATGAACGCCCACGTGTTCCACACCCTGGTGAACCCCGACCGCCACTGGTCGAAGGGCAGCAAGTGGCAGAGCCCGACGCCTCTGGCCGACGGCTGGCACGTCTACGGCCTCGAGTGGAACCGCGAGAAACTCGTCTACTACTTCGACGGGGCAGTCGTCCGCGAGATGCCCAACACCCACTGGCACCAGCCGCTCGAGCTGAACTTCGACAGCGAGACGATGCCCGAGTGGTTCGGGCTGCCCGACGTGGCAACCCTGCCCTCGACGTTCTGCGTGGAATACGTCCGCGCCTGGAAGCGGCTCGACGCCCCGCCCGACGACACGCCAAGGACCTGTGTCTTCACCTTTCCCAGCGAGCGGGCCAAGGCCGCGAGAAGCCAGACCCTCACCTGGCGACTGAAGACCGACGACGACGGGACGCTGCGCGTCCTCGCGCAGTTCAGCCCCGCCGGAGCGAAGACGCTCGTCCACCTGGAGTATGACAACGACGCCTTCTTCGCCGCGCAGACCGCCGAGCGAGTCGAGAGGACCCTTGTCGCCAGGGACACGGCGGGCCGCGAGCTGCGCTTCACCTTCCATTGGCTCAAGACCAGGGACGAGAAGAAGCGAAGCGGCTATCGGGCGGACACCCTGGAGATCGGGCCGGCGGCCAGGCCCGGCGCGGGGGCCGTCGAGGTGTATGAGCTTGCCTCGCAGGAAGGCGAGGCGATCCGCCTGACCCTCGAGTGGTGATGCCCGGGACAGGGGCGGGACCCACGCGCGGTTGAAAGAGTTGATGGGATGTTGTATAAGTAAGATGGTCGTGTGAAAGTGGGCTTTTGCGGCCCGCCTCTGGTGGGCGACGTGGATGCCGGACACCGAAAGGAGGGCACTGGATGCCGAGACGCGGGTCATCTGAGGGTGGGGTTGGCTACGTGCCCCGACGCCTGTTTCTGACCAACGGCGTGGGGCGCCACAGGGAGAAGCTGACCAGCTTCGAGATGGCGCTGCGCGACGCGGGCATCGCCAGCTTCAACCTCGTGAAGGTGTCGAGCATCTTCCCGCCGCACTGCAAGATCATCCCCAAGAGGCTCGGCCTCCAGCTCCTCAAGCCCGGCCAGATCGTGCACGTGGTGATGAGCGAGAACGCCACGAACGAGCCGCACCGCCTGCTGGCCGCCTCCGTCGGCGTCGCGATCCCCAAGAACCCCGACCACTACGGCTACCTCTCCGAGCACCACAGCTACGGGCAGACGGACGACGCCGCCGGCGACTATGCCGAGGACCTCGCGGCCAGCATGCTCGCGACCATCCTGGGCGTGGACTTCGACCCCGACAAGAGCTACGACGAGAAGAAGGAGATCTGGCGCTTCTCGGGCCAGATCGTCCGCACCTTCCACACCACGCAGAGCGCGCTGGGCGACAAGAGCGGCCTGTGGACCACCGTCATCGCCTGCGCCGTGTTCGTGTGAACGGCAGTTCCCGTGCCATGGAAGAAGCCTGCCACTTTCCCTGCTTTCTGGGCATCGGGCCGCCTCATTCCTCGTATGAGAGCGCCGGGGCGGCCATTCTGCCCGTGCCGTTCGAGGCCACGACCAGCTATGTGAAGGGCACCCGCCGCGGCCCTCAGGCCATCCTCGACGCCTCGCACCAGGTCGAGCTGTACGACGAGGAGCTGGGCCGCGAAACCTATCGCCTCGGCATCACCACGCTGCCCACCGTCGAGGTGGACGGCCTCGCCTACGGGCAAGCCGCCGAGCGGATCGCGGCCGCCGCGCGGCGGCCGCTGGCCGATGGCAAGCTTCTCGTCGCCTTGGGCGGCGAGCACTCGATCACCCCGCCCCTCGTCGAGGCCGCGGCGGGCATCTGCGGGCCGCTCACAGTGCTCCAGCTCGACGCCCACGCCGACCTCCGCGACGCCTACGACGGCACGCCGCACAGCCACGCCTGCGCCCTGCGCCGCATCCGCGAGCGACACGACGCCGTGCAGGTCGGCATCCGCGCCCTCTCCGCCGACGAGGCCGGCCTCATCCGCGACCGCAACTACCCTGTCTTCTTCGCCCACGAGATGGCCGCCGACCCGGCCTGGGCCGACCGCGCCCTGGCGCTCCTGGGCGGCCAGGTCTACCTGACCATTGACCTCGATGCCTTCGACCCGTCGGTCGTCCCCGCGGTCGGCACGCCCGAGCCCGGCGGGATGGGCTGGTACGAGACGCTCCGCTTCCTCCGCCGCGTGGCGGCCCAGTGCCGCATCGTGGCGATGGACGTGGTGGAGCTGTGCCCGGTGCCGGGCAGCATCGTCTCCGATTTCGCGGCGGCGAAGCTGACCTATCGGCTGATCGGCTACATCCTTGGGGGATGAGTGGATGGGTGGATGAATGGAAGAGAAGAGGGCCGGGGAACCCATTCATCCAATCATCCAACCCTCCATTCATCCTCTCTTGAGCAGGGCAAGGGCGATGGTGAGGCATGTGCTCGCCCTGTTTGTGGCGGGGGCGCTCGTGATGGGAACCGCTGAATCGGGGCAAACGCCGCCACGCGGGCCGCTCGACCCGCGGGGGCGGATTCATATCCCCATCGGCATCGCCAACACGCTCGACTCGCTCAAGACGTTCGTCGAGCCCGAGGGCTGCTTCTCGCCCGGCGTGGGCAGCTACGGCGTCTGCCTCTGGCTCTACGACGCCGAGAAGGGCAAGCTCTGGGCGCCGACGATGGACGGCGTGAAGGTCGAGCACGGCCTCGTCGGCACCGGCCATCTCATTCCGTGGAGTTCGTGGAACGCCGATGGCATCGCGGTGAAGACCGAGGTCTGCGAGGTCAAGCGTCCGTCGCCCGCGGGCGAGGTCTTCGTCGTCGCCGCACGAGTGCAGTTGTCTCACAAGGGGGCGGGAGAGCGGACACTGGCGCTCTACTCTGCGCTTCGCCCGCTAGGTCCCGCAGGCTTCCCCGTCCATGCCCTGTCGGTGAGCGACGCGGGCGATGCCTTGCTCATCGGCGGCCACGCGGCCCTCGTGGCCAACGAGAGGCCGACGGCCGCGGGGGTTCTGGAAACCGACAGCATCGGCGACGAGGCGACGCAGGGCAAGACGCCCGTGGGCAAGCAGACCCTCTCGATGGCAGGCAACTGCTCGGGCGCGCTCCGCTTCGGCCTCGCCCTTGCCGCCGGCGAGTCGAGGACGCTGGGCTTCGTGTGCCCGGTGCTGCCCGGCCGCCGAGCCGTCGGGCACCAGTGGGACGGGAAGAGCGGCTGGGCGCAACTCGACCTCGCGAAGCCGGACCCCAGGGAGGGCGGAGCGCTCCAGCCCGACCCCGGCCTCGATTACTATCGCGGCCTGAAGGCCGACGCGCTCTTCAAGGAGGCGGAAGTCTATTGGAAGGATCTAGTGGGCCGCGCAACCATCCGTGTGCCCGATCCCCGCTGGGCCGAGTGCTTCGCCGCCATCGTCGGCCACGTGGCGCTCTGCATGAACGGCGGCGCACCCGATGTCGCGGTCGTCAACTACAATGTGTTCAACCGCGACGGAGTCTACGTCGCCAGCATCCTCCAGAAGTCGGGCAACTTCGACCTCTCGGAGCAGGCGATTGACTACTTCCTGGGCCACCCGTTCAACGGCCGCGTGAACGTCGAGGCCGACAATCCCGGCCAGGTGCTCTGGGCGATGGGCCAACACTGGCTCCTGAGCCGCGACGCGAAATGGCTCGCCCGCGTCTATCCCGCCGCCGCCAAGCTCGCCGCGATGATCCGCTACTACCGCACGGCCCCCCCGCCGCACTACGTGAAGGCCACGAGCCTGGACTTCGGCGACGCGCTCCCGCCGGACAAGCCCGACGAATTGCCCGCCTTCCGCCGCCAGGTGCTCAAGCCCGGCAGTTGCGACGGGCATCACCCGGAGTACACCGAGGCATTCGACATCGCCGGCCTCCGCGCCGCCGCGCTCCTGGCGAGAGCCGCCGGTAACGAGGGCGAGGCGGCGGAGTGGCGAAAGCTCGCCGACGCGCTCTTCGAGAAATACGACGCGACGTTCGGGGCCAAGCTCCGAAACGGCTACGGCAGCTACTCGGTCCTCTGGCCGTGCGAGCTCTACTCGTTCGGCGAGGGCAAGGGCCACGAGCAGTTCAAGGGCATCGGCGCGCAGAAGCCCGGCGGCTGGCGCTACTTCCCGCTGGCCACCGCGCACCAGGGCCTGCTGGCCGGCAACCGCGAGGCGGGCTACCGCACCATCGAGGAGCACCTCAAGCACGAGCAGATGCGCGGCTGGTACGCCTTCGACGAGGGCGGCAGGAGCGGCTCGGGCGGCTGGGGCCACCTGCGGACCACCTGGAACCCAAGCGTAGCCATGCCCCACGGCTGGGCCATCGCCGAGATGTGGCTTCTGCTACGCGACTGCCTGGCCTTCGAGGAGGGCGACCGCCTCGTGCTTCTGGCGGGCGTGGACCCCGCCTGGTTCCGCGATGAGAAGGGCATTGCCGCTGAGAACCTGCCCACGCATTTCGGGGCCTGCTCGTTCACGTACATGGTGAAGGGCTCAACAGGAACGCTGAAACTCACGGGCGACGCGGAGCCGCCAGGAGGCGTCGTCCTGCGAGCACCCAAGGGAGACGTGGCGATTCCGCCAGGAACCCGCGAAGCGACGATCGAATGGTAGGGCGTGCATACTTGCACGCCGAATCGAGGACGAGGGACGAGGAGGAGGACGATAGGAGAGCTGAAATGGAGATGGGTGTTACGGCCGTGATGTTGCCCGAGTTGGACTTCGACGAGCAGGTCGCGCTCTGCCGGGAACTGGGCATTCGGTACTACCAGTACCGCCCGCGCGTCATCCCGCCCGAGCAGCGCGACAAGCCGTGGGGCAACTGGGGCAACCACAAGTTCGACCTCACGCCCGAGCGCCTCGCGAAGGAGGGCGCCGCGCTCACCCGCCGGCTCCGCGACGCGGGGATGGAGCCGTGGGGCACCGTGCCCACGCTCACTGTGGACGCGCCCGACGACGCGATCAGGCTGCACCTCGAGGGCGCCGCGGCCGCCGAGGCGAAATGCATCCGCTGCGGGCCGCCCGGCTACCCGCGCGAGCCGTTCGACTACCCAGAGCTTCTGAAGCGGGTCGTCGCCCGCTACGCCGAGGTGATCGAGAAGCTCTCGGCGCCGATGGGCATCAAGCTCATCCTCGAGACCCATTGCGGCACGATGATCACGTCGCCGGGCCTCGCGTGGAACGTCGTCCGCAATTTCCCGTCCGGGCGCATCGGCGTGATCTTCGACATGGCCAACTTCGGGCGCGAGGGCGAGGTGAACCCCGTGCTGGCCGTCTCCGTGCTCCGCGACTACATTGACTGCTGCCACATCGGCGGCAACCGCCGTGTGATCGTGGACGTGGACCCTCTCGGCTGCAAGCGGCTTTCGGGGCAGATGTGCCGCATGGAGGAGGGCGACCTGCACCTGCCCTCGTGGGTGAAGGCCCTCCACGGCGCGGGGCTCAACCCGCCGCTGATCATCGAGGATTTCACGCCCAACATGAGCGGCGCCGACCGGCTGCGCCAGAGCGCCGTCGCCCTCAGGAGAATGCTCGCGGCCCTCTGACGCTTGATCTCCCGCTTCCTCTCTGCTATCTGGGATGGTATGAGGACGACAAGGCACGCATTGTGTTCGCTCGGCGTCCTGCTGGCAGGCGCCGGCGGGGCGGTGGCTTCGGCCGGCGAGGCCGGCGCCACGCGCGCCCTGCTCGTCGCCGGCCTCGGCGGCTCCGAGCAGTACTCGCGCCTGTTGCTCGACTGGACGACTCGCTTCCACGCCGTGCTGACGAAGCAGTGCGGCGTGAGCGCCGAGAACATCGTCGTCCTCACCGAGACCGAGGACCCCAAGGCCACGCCCCCGCGGCAGAAGTCCACCCTCGAAAACGTCAAGGCCGAGATGGAGAAGATGGCCCGAGCCCTCCGCACCCACGACCAGTTCATCCTCTTCCTCGCCGGCCACGGCCAGATCAACGAGGAGTTCGGCAGGCTCTGCCTCCCCGGCCCCGACCTCAAGGCGACCGAGCTGGGCGACCTGCTCGACGCCCTGCCTTCCGAGCAGATCGTGATCCTCAACACGGCGAGCGGCGGCGCGGACTTCCTCAAGAGCTATCTCCGAGCGGGCCGCGTCGTCCTCACCGCCTCGGGCTACGAGACCGAGGGCACGCAGACCTACTTCGCCGAGTTCCTCCTCCAGGGCTTCGAGGCCGGCCGCGCCGACGCGAACCGCGACAAGGCGGTTGATCTGCTCGAGGCCTACGCCCACGCCGCCCGCGAGACCGCCAACTTCTACCACCGCCAGCACCTCGTCGAGAGCCCCGATCTCGGCAAGGACGTGAAGCCTACCCCCGGCAAGACCTACTGGCTCGTCCGCGGCAAAGAGACCCGGGCCACGTGGCGCAAGCTCTACGCGGGCACGGACAACATCCTGGCCCGCCCCCACAAGGTGCGCGACGACGAGGGGAAGATGGTGGACAACCTGCCCGCCGACCTCGACGCGGAGCCGGACCCGACACCGAAGTTCGGCCGCTTCGACAAGCACTGGGCCTTCCGTCGCCTGCTGGCCGAGCACGCCCGGCTCGACGACACGCCGAAGTCGCAGCACGCCTTCTTCCTCTGGAAGCCCTACGAGTTCGTCGAGGCGCCCAAGGACCCTAAGCCAGGGGAAGCGGGGTTCCTGGCGAGGCAGACCGTTCTGGGAAAGCCCAAGTGATTTCCGATTTCGGATGCTTTCTTTCGCGTGGTTTCGCGTGTTTCGCGGGCATTCTCCTTCTCTTCTCTGCGTCCGCCAGGGCTGAGGGGCGAGCGAGGGTCGCCGCGGTGAAGGTGGCCCGGGGGCCGAAGGTCGAGGGCAAGCTGGCCGACCCGCTCTGGGAGAAGGCTCCGACCCTCAAGCTCCACCCCGTGCCCGGCCAGAAGGGCAAGCTCACCACGACCTGTCGCGTGCTGTTCGACGCGACGCACCTCTACGCCGCCATCGCGTGCGAGGAGCCCGACGCCCAGCTCCAGGCCAAGGCCCGCGAGCGCGACGGCGAGGTGTGGGCCGACGACTGCGTCGAGATCTACGTCCTCCCCCACCCCGAGGTCGGCTACAAGCAGATCGGGGTCAACGCACTCAGCACCGTCTTCGACCAGGCCTACCCGCCCCGCGGCCGCAGCGACCGCAGTTGGAATGCCAACGTGAAGGTCGCGGTGTCCACCGAGCCGGGCAAGGGCTGGAAGGTCGCCCTCGCCGTGCCGCTGCGCGACCTCGGCGCGCGCACGGGCGGCGACCAGACCTGGCGCTTCAACGTCACCCGCTTCCGCGCGCCGCGAGGCAACACGCCCAGGCAGGAGTACACCTGGTGCGACCTGCCGACGGACGATTTCCACCGCCCCGACTCCTTCGGCCTCATCGAGCGCGTGAGCTTCCAGCCCGGAGGCGAAGCGGCGCCGCGGGCCGAGCGAGAGGTCCGCGGCGGCCTCGAATGGAGCCGTCTCCCCGAGCCGCGCGGCGTGCGCCGCTGCTTCCCGCATCCCCTCGACCCCCTCGTCGCCTGGTGCGCGACGGAGGGGGGGCTGCTGGTGACGCGCGACGAGGGGCACACGTGGGCGCCCGTCGTAGGCGCCTCCGCCGACGCCGTCGGCGAGGCCACCTGCCTCGCCGTCTCCGCTGTAAGCCCCGACACCCTCTGCCTCGGCACCGACGCCCGCGGCCTCTTCCTCAGCACCGACGGCGGCACGAGCTGGAAGCGCCTCGGCGGCGAGGCCGAATCCTATGCCTCACCCCACGTCGAATGGGTCGCCTTCTGCCCCTCCGACCCAACCGGCAACACGCTGCTGGCGACCCACGGGCTCGCGGCGCCCGGCCTGTCGCTCTCGCGCGACCTCGGCGCCACCTGGGAGGTGTTGGGCAAGGACCGCTTCCTGGGCCGCTTCGTCAAGCAGCGCGAGACCATGGTGGCCATCGGCTCGATGGTCGCGAGCGAGGGGAAGGTGTGGGACCTCCACCGCTCGGGCACCGACGGCTTTCGCTGGGAGGAGATGCAGCGCGGTGTCCGCCCCACGGCCGTGGCCGCGCCGGATTCGCCCTGGCGGTTCTTCGCCTGCACCCTCGGCGGCACGATCCTCCAGTCGGACACCGATGGGCGGAGCTGGCGCGAGGCGGCCCAGGCCGACGGCGCGGCCTGGGCGTCGCTGTTCCTCACCAACGGCCCGACGGATCGCGCCGAGACCCTGGCGGCCTACGACCCGCACCGCCAGGGGCTGTGCCTGTCGCGGCACCGCTTCTCCAACGGCCTCGGCGAGCGGCACAACCAGGGCCTCTACGTCGGCCCCTTCGTCAAGAGCGGCGCGAGCTGCGTCGCGAACGCGAACGGCACGACCTACTACATTGCGATGAACAACGCCCTGTGGGTCGGCCGCTGGGCGCTGCCCACGAAGGGCCCGGCCATCGCCCAGGCCCGCTGCCTGCCCTGCTCCGTGCCGCTTGGCAGCGCGGCGGTCGCGCGCGCCCGCGGGGAGCTGCACGGCCGCATCGCCGCGATTGCCGCCGACGCCGCCCCCGAGCCGCACCTCCGCCCCATCGTCGCCGCCGCCCGCTCCATCGAGGAGGCCCAGGCCGACATGAAGGTCACCGTCCAGGCACGCGTCCAGCACCCGCGTGGGCCGCGCGCCGTCAAGAGCGTCACCGTGGACGCCTCGAAGCTCGGCGGCAGCGCCGCCGTGCCGCTGCACGACGACGGCCAGAGCGGCGACGAGCAGCCGGCCGACGGGGTGTTCGGCACCATCATCCACATCTCGCCAACCATCTTCGACCAGCGGGGCCTGCGCGAGACCTGTCTCCTCACCGTCAAGGCCGCCGACGACGCCGGGGCCTCCGAGACCTGGCCGGCCATCGTCTACCTCGCCCGCGGCCCCGTCGCCGCCCGTTTTCTCCAGGGCGGCTACCACGGTTCGGGGGCCGTCGGCCCCGTCTCGGTCGGCTGGGCCTCCGGCCAGGGGGTGCAGCCGAAGGGCGCCGGCCTGCGCTTCGCGGCGACCGGCCCAGGCCCCTGGCAGGGCTACTGGGTCGTCGCCGGCGACGGGTACAACAGCGCCGGCCTCGCCTGCCTCACCTTCCACATCAAGGGCGACGTGAGCCAGGAGATCTTCGTTCACCTCATGGACCACCACCGCGTAGGCGACGACCTGCTCTACGACGAGCCGCACTACAGCCGCGGCGTGCCCCTCCTCGCCGGCGGCTACCTCAAGGCGATCACCCCCAGCTACCAGAGAGTGCGCATCCCCATCGAGAAGCTCCTGCCGAAGGGCACCTACTTCCTGCGCTGGCACACGGCGGGCATCGGCCTCTCGGCCCCCGAGGGCGCCCGACCGGGCACCTACCACGTTGACCTCATCCAGGTCGAGCCGTAACCCGACACAGTCCCTGGGGCGCAAGTGGGCCACAGGCCCCTTCTTACCGAAGCTTTCGCGCGAGGGACTCGATGGCGCGGGCGACCTCGGCGCGCAGGCGCGGCACGGCGTCGGGGTCGGGGAGGAGTGAGGTGGAGTAGCGGCCGCCGCGGTTGGGGATGGCGACGAGGGCCGCGGCTTCGGCACGGACGCGCTCGGCCTCGCGGGTGCCGACGCCGCGCTCCCTGGCCTTCGCGATCAGCTCGTCGAGCAGGCGGAAGTACTCGTAGTCCTCGATGCCCTCGCGGGCCTGCTCCAATCGGATCGAGCTGACCGGGCCGTCCACGCCCACCCGCTTGCCGGGATAGGTCAGGTAGCCGTCGCCGTTGGGGTAGCGGACGTAGTAGTAGCGCGCCCCGTCGTCGCTCTGGGAGATGAAGGTGTGCCAGCCGCGCTCCCAGGGGTCATAGGTCCACCAGTTGACGCCCCAGAACTCGTAGGCCGCGACGCCGTATTTCCAGCACAGCCACGGCAGCAGCCGCTCGATGGCGCAGTAGGGCGTGTCGAGGCACATGTGGCCGTCGGTCGTGAACCACAGGGTGTCGCCGGCGGCGAGGCGCTCGCGCATCTTCGCGACAGGGAAGCTGCCGTGGGGGCCGACACCCCAGCAGGTCAGGTGGCCGTCCCACTCGGGCACGTGGTCCCAGGTGCTCGAGTAGATGGGCAGGTTGGGCTCGACTCCTTTGATGATCTCGATGGCCTGCTTCATCTGCTCGACGACGCCCTCGCGGCGGAAGTGCGGCTCGTCCGAGATGTAGAGCGTCACCTTGTCGGCCCAGCCCTTCGCGCGCAGGTGGTCCATGTATGCTTTCAGGCACTTCGCATAGGCGCCAGCGTACTCCTTGGTGAACGGCTCGAAGCCGAAGAGCTTGCGCGGCTTGTGCGCCCAGCCGAACGAGTAGAAGAACCAGGGAGTGTAGAGGCAGTTGACGCCCAGCTCGTCCAGGCAGTACGACGCCGCACGGTCGAACTCCGCCGTGTCCATCGTCACCTGGCCGTCCTTGTAGCCGAACGTCGGCGAAGGGAGGATGCCGGGGCTGATGCGGCGCTCGGCGAGGAAGGCGTACCACTTGCGCAGCACCTCGTCGCGGGTGCCCGAGGCGCCGCCGAACTGGCGGGTGAAGCCGTCGCGGAAGTCGTAGATGACCTTCAGGCGGCTGGCCTTCGGCAGAGCGAAGTCCCACACGGTCACACGGAGGGGGAGCTGGATGGATGGATGATTGGATGATTGGATGGCGAGGGCGCCGTGATAGGTGCCGGGCGGCGCGTCGGCGGGCACGCTCACCGTGGCCCAGATGGGCTGGGTCGTGTTGGCCTGGAGGTCGAAGGGCGTGAGGGGCGGGAGGGGGTCGGGCCAGAGGCCGGCCCAGCCGTCGCAGCCGCTCGACCCGCGCGGCGGCAGCTTGCGGTGCCAGGCGGGCACGTCGGCGCGGTAGTAGCTGCTCGGGTGGTCCACGGGCACGAAGCCGACGAGGTTGAGCGAGACATCGAGTTCCCGTCCCTCGCGGTTGCGGGGCGGGTCCACCGTGACGGCGACCTTGGCAAGGTCGCGCGCGGCGCGGAGGCAGAGCTGGAACGGCTCGCACTCGTTGCGTGCGGCGGCGACCTCGATGCGCTTCGGCGCATTGGCTGGCAGGTCGTCGGGGAAGACCTTCACGACGGGGTTGACGAGCCAGGCGGCCAGGTCGCTGCGGTCGGCGGGTCCGCGCCGGGGTTCGGCGGCTCCGACAATGGCCTCGACAGCCTCGCCGAAGAAGGCGTCGTCGTGCCACACCGTGCCGTGGGCGTTCATCGTCAGGTGCAGGGCGACCGAGGCGCAGTCGGCGGGCGCCTGAATGAGGGCGTGGAGAAGCGTCCAGCCCTGCGTGCCCTTGAGGGCGGGCCCCGCGCCGAAGTACTTCACGCGGTCGCAGAGCTTGCCGTCGGCGTTGTGGAAGTGGCCGTGAATCTGCACCGAGCTATCCACATCCCTGCACCGCAGCCACGCGGCGTAGAGATAGGTGGTGAGCGGTTTGACGGGGATTTCGGCGGTGTGCCAGCCCGACCACTTGAGCGGCGCATCGGGCGGAATCTCGATCCGCGCGCACCACCGGCCCGAGTGCGCCTCGGGGTCGCGGGCCGCGCGATAGAGCTTCGCGGCCGCCTCGTCGCTCTCGGCCGAGAGAATCCAGCCCGAGGGCAGCGGCTCGCCCTCCTCGAAGCCCGGGTTGGCCGCGAGATTCGCCTTGCTGGCGATGAGGTCGGGGAAGTCGAGCATCGGCACGCGCCGACCCAAGAGTCGCCCGAACCAGGAGGGCCGATGGAAGTAGACGTGGAACGTCCTCTCGGTCTGCGGCGGCACCTCGGTGGGAAGGACAAGCTGATCGCCGAGCCTCGCCGACGGCACGGTGTCGCCCGAGGCGGGGTCCACGACCCGCAGCGCGGCATCGCGCATCACGGCGGGCACGCGGCGAGTGATCGGCACGACGTCAGCGGCGGCCAGGAGCCGGGCCGGGGCGTCGCCCAGGTTCCGCACGGTGAGCGCCACGCGATGGGCCGAGGAGCGGTCGCGCCAGGCGTCGGGCACGGGGGCCGCTGCGAGGGCGAAGCGCTCGGCGGGGCCGCACTCGGCGCGGAGCGCCGTCGCCTTGCCGAGGAGCGTGAGGCTCGCGTCGTCGAACCACGCCGTGCCCGTGCCGCGGAGCACGGTGCCGACGGTGGCGCGGACGGCGTCGGGCGGGGTGCGGAAGGCGGTCTCGACCCGCCGCCAGTCGAACGTCCCCTCCCCCGCCTTGGCGACCTGGTTGAGCACCATGGGCTTCTGGCCGTGGACGTGGATGAACCAGCCCGCCTCGCCCTTCACGTCGCCGCCTTTCACCCAGGCCTCGAGGCGGTAGTCGGCGTCGGGCACGACGCCGATGTCGGTCTGCACCCATTTCACCCACGTGGGCGGGGCGGCGGGGTCCACGTCGCAGCGGACGCAGCGCTTGCCGCCGTGGGGCGAATCGGCGGCCCAGGCGAGGCGGTGCTGGTCGTCGGCCTCGGCCTGCTCCCAGCGGGCGGGGGCATCGGCGCCCTCCTCGAAGCCGCCGTTGGCGAAGGGCGCGGCGGCCCCCAGCCAGTCGGCGACGAGCCACGCCTGGGGGTCGTCGGCATACACGTAACAGGTCGCCGTGCCGCCGCTCTTGCACTCGACGCCGAAGACCAGGCGGTCGCCGATGGCGAGGGCGCCGGTGCGCTTCGGCAGGCCATCGGCCCCGATGAGGTCGTAGAGCAGCTCGCGGCCCTGGTCGTCGCACACGCGCAGCGCGGCGATGGCCTGGCCGACGAGGGGCAGGTCGCCCGCGCCCGTGCCAACCTTCACGTCGGCGGGCCGGCCGCTCACGTCGGCCCCCGAGTCGTTGCGAACCGTCACCGGCACGCGGCATCGCCACACGCCGCCGCCCGAGTACGACAGCTCGTGGCGCCACGGGGCAGTTGCCGCTTCGGCAGCGCCAACTGCCAGGCCGAGGGCAAGGAGCGTCAGGGCGGGAAATCGCATCGCATGTCTCTCACTGCCCCGAGCGCGTCAGATGGAGCCAATCGTGACCCTCAATGCGGCGCCCTCCGTGGTCGCAAAGGCGGCCGTGCAGTTCACAGTGACCTGCACCCGGCCCGCCTTGTCCTCGACTTTCTTGTCTAGCTTGCCTTCCTCCTTCTGCACCTCTTTCAGAGCGTCCAGAAGCATGGATTCGACAGACTGTCTCTCCCGCCCGGGTACCGGAGTCGAATTGAGTCCTGCCTTGACCCAGATCTCCGTGCGCTTCGCGGGATCGTTGTAGTTGAGAACAGCAGGGAACAAGACCGCGCGGCCCGAGTTCGGGTCCTCTTCCTTATCGCGCACGATCCTGATTCGGCTGGGATCAATGGCGACCCAGCGGCCATTGAGCGCGCCGGTGGCGAAGCCGAAGGGGGGCTTGCCGCCGCCGGGAGGCGGGGAGGGGACGAGGATGGCCTTCGCGATCCGGTCGGTGAAGAGATAGAGCTCTGCCTTCGCCTGGAGCCATGGCTCCGAGGTGACGGGCTCAGGTTTCTTGAAGGCCTTCAGCAGGGTTTCCATGAACCCCTCGGAGTACACGGACAGCCGCTGTTCCTTCCTCTCGAACATCTCCCAGGGGAGATCGCTGGCCTCCTCTCGGTTGAGGAGGGCCAGGGGGGTGATCACGGCGAAGGGCCTCCCTTGCTCGCGGAGCATTCTGCACATGCCCTGCGTGTGGGCGGCGCCAATGATCATGGCCACAACGGATACCCCGGCCTGGTCGGCGATGCGCCCCGCGCTTTCGACCATCGTGCGACTTGCCGCAATACGTCCCCGCCAGAAGGCGAGGTTCGCCTCCATCGCGCGCCTTTCCTCAGCGCTGAGCTCGGCGGACCTCGTCCTGGCGCGTTCCACGATCTCCTCCACCCGCGCGAGGTGCTGCTCCGCCGACAGTTTCCTGGCTGCCTCCACGTCGCGCATGGCCTTGGCCCTCGCATCGGTCCAAGGGTCCGCTGCGAGAATGTAATCCAGCATTTCGCTCAGCTTCTTTTGCTTGGCCTCGCCCTCGAGCTTGCCGAGCTCTGCGTTGAACTGCTGGAGCTTGGGCACGTGCCTCTCCGCGAGAGAAGTCTGGGCGATCCGAATCAGGTAGGTGAACGGAGCCACGGCCGCTTCAGCCTCCATCGTGACGGAGTGCTCGGCCTGCGTCTCAATCGGCTCGAGCCCGACGTCATCGTAAGCGAGCGCCACGAACTCCGCGTTGCTGATCTCCCCTTCCTTGAGGAGGCGTGCTGCAACGCGCGCCCTGCGCTCGCCATCGCCGCCTGCGGCGGCAGCAAACCAGTCCGCCTTGATCGCCCTGCGTTCCCTGAGATAGCCCTCCAGCGCGATGTGCCGCAAGCCGTGCTTCTCGCGAAGGCGAAGAAGCACAACGGCCGATTGAATCTGACCGGCCCGAGAGGTGTGAGTCTCCTCAAGGAGCAGGATCGGGGCGCCTTTGGTGCCCCGCGAGCCAACGTTGCGCGCGTGGATCCAGCCGGTCGTCCGCTTGCCGTCAATGTCGCTGCTGACCCACAGCCATTCGCCCTTCACCTGTTCGACTTTGACCCTGGACCCTGCCGGGACGCGGCCCAAGCTGCGTTCACCCAACTTCAGGTCCGCATCCTTCACAAGCTCAGCCTGGACGACGCCGACCCCGTCGGACGCGAGGCATGCCATCTGCTCAGGGATCCGCCGGTCCGGCGGCGCGGTCTCCTCCGCCCGTGTGTTGGCGCAGAGAAGCGCCGCCGCGCCAATGCCCATGACCACCACAAGACTGACCCATCTGCGCATCATCTCAAGGCCTCCTACTGGCAGCGCCGTGGCGCGCTTGTGGCCCTTGGTAGCCTTGGGCTACTCGCCCCAAGGCATCACCGCAGCATCTCCCAGGCCGTTTGCGCGCCCAACCGCGCGAACTCATCGAGGTCCGAAAGGCCCTGCTCAATGGCTCTCTTGGCCTTCTTGCCTCCTATCCTTCCCAGGGCAATATACGCCCAATGGCGCTCCGTGGGGTCAGTCCGCGTGGGAAGCTCCTCAACAATGTAGTCCACAACACGCTGCCGGCAGCTTGGCCACTTCGCGGCCCCCACGAGCTGTTCTGCTGTCTCGGCGGCCAGGACCTTGAGGCGGGGCAAAGCGCTCTCGGCGCCCTGAGCAAGATGCTTGAGGAGCCTGGCCAGAACCCCGCCGTAACGGCCTTCGTCTCGGAAGTCTGCGTAGCAGACCCCGTGCAGGAACGAGGGGATTTCCTCGTCCCGGCACCCGGGCAGCAGGATAGGCACGACCCGGCAGGCACGGCTGTTGCCCGTGGGCGTATGGGCCACACCGATCTCGAATGCTACCCAGATGGATCGAACGGAATTGGGTGACAGGCAGGCGGCCAGATAGTCGGCTCCCCGGATGGCCTCCACAACTTGCTCGCGGATGACGGTGCCCAGCGTGCCATCCGACTCGTATTCCCACACTTCCACGCCGGCGGCCCTGAGGTCGGCCGCAAGCTTGCGGACGAACTCGGCGTCGAGGTGACTGTAGCTGAGGAAGGCCGTAACCATGCCCCTGTCCCCAGGATGATTCTGGATACCATGCATGACAAGGCCAGGCTGTCGAGTCAAGGGATTTCTGAGGATGGCGGGGGCCCTTCCCGCGTCGCGTGCGTGCCCCGCGGCGGGCCTGCTACCTGGGCTCCTTCAGCGGTGGGAACGTGAGGCGGGCGTGCCAGGAGGGCGCCTCGAATCTGGGGAGGGTGACCCGGAGGGCGCCGGGAGCGGCGTCGACCGACGCCGGGTACCACCTCGGCGGAGGGGCGGCGAGGGGGGGCAGGTTGAGGACAGCGGGCGCCTTGCCCGGGGACGCATCGGCCCAGTGAGGAGCGCGTGGGACGACGGGGGCAGGCACCATTGGGCGGGCGGCGAGAACACCCAGCATGTAGGTCGCGCGGTTGAGTTCCTGGGTCATGCCATAGGCGGCGTGGCCCTGCGCGCCGCCGGCCCAGGGGGAGAGGAAGGCCAACTCGGCCCGCAGGTGGCCGTGGCGGCAGCGCTCGACGAGGCCGCCGGCCCGGAGCGCGGCCTCGGCGACGGCCGCCTTGTCGCCGGCGCTCTTGAGGATCTCCTGGCAGAGCTTGAGCGCCTCGTCGTGCTGCCCCCGGCCCATCTGCACCTTGGCGTAGGCGAGGACGGCGTCGGCGCGATGCTCCTCGGCCTCCGACGTGTTGAGGGCGACCTGGCGGATGACGTGGAGCGCATCCTGCCAATCGGGAGCGCTCTCACCGGCTACGGAGCTGGTGACGAGGACGAGGAGGGCGCAGGACGCGTGACGCGTGACGCGTGAGAAGAGCCGCATAGGTCCCATTCGTCCCATTGGTCCCATCGGTCCAATGCTCACAGCCCGGCAAACGGGTCGGGGATTGTTTCCTTGCCGCTCTTGCCCTTCGGGCCGTGGTTGATGTAGTCGAACACGCGGTCGAGTCCGCGAAACGAGGCGGTGTGGGCCTTGATGCCCACGAGGACCAGCTCCTGGGCCGCGGCGGCCACCTGGCTCAGGCTCGCGGCCTTGAAGGCGAGGAGGAACTGGCTGGCGGCCTCCTTCGGCTTGCCCCAGTAGACGCAGAGGAAGCCCTTCGCGCGGTAGCCCTCGTAGGACTTCGGCTGCGCGTCAATAGCGGCCTGGAACTGCTTGCCCGCCGCGGCGTCGAACGCCGGGTACTTCAGCTTGGCGAGGTGGTTCGCCGCCACGTCGTCGGGCGTGCCCGGCTTGCCGTCGGGGCCGGCCGGGCCGTAGCTCTGGAAGGCGAGGAATTCGTTGGCGCGGGCCAGCGTGCCGTCGCAGGCGAGGAACGCCTGCGCGACGGCCTGGGCGGCGGCGCGGATGGCCTGCTCGTCGCCCGCGGCGTCGTAGAGGATGCGGGCGGCGCCGAGGGCCTCGGGCCACTTGCTCTCGGCGCGATGGCTCTCGACGATTCTCGCCTGGGCCTGCTGGCACACGTCGGGCCGCAGCGGGCACGAGCAGAGGACGCGCGTCATCTCGGCGCGGGCCTCGGCGGGCCTCTTCAGCTCGAGGAGCACGTCGGCGGCGCGGAGGAGCGCGGCGGCGGCCTCATCGGGCTCCTCGGCGCTCGCGGCGGCCTTGCGATAGGCGGCGAGCGCCTCGTCGGGCTTCTTCAGCGAGCGCCACAGGTCGCCGCTGCGGAGGGCGACGGCGGCCTGGAGCTTCCGGTCGTCGGCGTTGGCCTCGGCGAGCGTGGCGAGGACTTTCAGCGCCGCCTCGACCTCGCCGTCCTGGACCAGTGCCTCCGCCTTGAGCATCGTCACCTCCCGCACCTGGGCGGGGTCCTTGTAGCGCGCGAGCAGCTCGTCGCAGACCTTCACGCAGTCCTTGTACTGCTTCGCGCTCTGCTTGGCCTGGGCCTTTCGGAGTTCGTTTCGGAACTCCTTGGCGTCGTCGGCGGCGAGAGATGCGACCGCCAACGCAACAACCACGAGAAATGCGAGGGGGCGGGTGTTGATCATCTCGGGCATTGCTCCAGACAGAATTCGACGACGACGACGAGCACGAGTTCGCTCATTCCCAGGGATTCACCTGAAGCGTCTGCCACTTGGCCTCATTCACCCAGCGGTCGTCGTCCTCGCGGTCCTTGGCGAGGATGCGGAAGGCCTCCTCGGTGCCGAAGACCTGCATCATCTCGACGGCAGCGAGGCGCACGACCGGGTCGGGGTGCTTGAGGTGGGGAATTATCTCCTTCATCGCGCCGATGCGGTGCAGGGCCTTGGCCGCGGCGCGGCGAAGCGCGACGTCCTTGTGGTCGAGGAAGCCGAGCAGCGGCTCGGTGGCCTCCTTGAGCCGCCACCAGCCGGCGAGGCGAGCAGCGGGGATGCTCACGCCCGCGTCGTTCGAGCGCAGGGCATCGAGAATCGCCTTCGCCGTGGCCTCGGGCGCCTTGCCGGGATAGATGCCGCACAGGGTGCGCAGCAGGAAGTCCACCGTGTGGTCGCGGGCGTTCACCGGCTGGTTCGTGCCCCACTTGTGGGAGATCAGCTCGAGGAGCGGGCCCTTGCCGTAGAGCTTCCAGACGGGTCGGACGGCCTCGAAGAGGTCGGGGCTGTTGGCGTTGATGACCAGGAACGGCCGCGGGGCGACGAAGGCCATCATCTCCTGGGTGAGGAAGGGGAGCGGATTCGTGGCCACGCTGCGGCGGCTGTAGTACATCGCCGGGTTCGTGCGGCTGGCGATGCCCATGTTGTCGCCCTGGCGCGCCCAGAACGGCGGGCTCCAGAAGGCGCCGGAATAGTGCCCCACGATGTTGTGGCAGGTGCAGCTCGCCACGAAGCAGGCCAGCCGGTCCTCGTGGCTGGCGATGAAGGGGATGAGGTCGGCGCCGTAGACATGGCCCCAGTAGCCGATGCGCTGCGGGTCCACCAGCCCCTTCAGGGTCGCCAGATAGTCCACCGCCCGCATGACGTTGTGTGAGGCAGCGCCGGCGGTGCAGAGGTCGGAACTGGTGCCGAACTGCTCGTCCCAGTGCTCGATGACGGCGACGACGAAGCCTTCGCGGACGAAGTGGGCGGCGATGGCCCGCGAGTAGACGCCCTTCGAAGCGAGGGCGATGCCCCCGCCCCAGCGGTCGTTGAGGAGAATGCAGGGATTTGCGGAGTGCGGAGTGCGGAGTGCGGAGTGGCCACCCAAGCCCTTGGGAACCAGAAGGCCAATCCTGCCCCGGCGCTCCTTGTCGAAGGCGATGCTGACGACTTGGAGCGTGTGGTCCTCGCGGTCCTCTTCCTTCTCCACCTTGGGGTCGAGGGGCAGGTCGCGGGGCGGCATGGTGCCGAAGTAGGCGGCCATGCGCTTCTTCAGCTCGGCGCGGACCTTTTCCCACGCGGCTGCGTCGGGCACGTCGCGCCTCTTGAACTCGGCGTCCACGGCCAGCGGCCCGATGGCTCGCGCGGCCTCGCTGCCCTGCGGCTCGGGCTTGAGGATGACCAGGGGGTTCGTGTCGAGCCCCAGGCCCCAACCGATGTGCCGGCCCTGCTTCATCACGGGCTTCGCGTCCTTCGGCAGCTCGAAGGGGATCGGCTCGCCCGCGCTCGCGAGGCCGAGCACGCAGGCGGCGAGGAGAATGGTTGCAGCGACTGTGTGTCGGACCATGGCGGCCTCTCTCGGCGGCTTGCAGCGACCTGCACTAGCATGGCGCGGGGAGGCGAGGGAGTCAAGAGCGGTCGGTTCCGCCGACGGACCGGCGGCGAGGGCCGTCCTCATTCTGCGACGGAACCCCCGGCGGGCTGGGTCATCAGGTGCTCGTACACCTGCTCGGCGGCCTGGAGTTGGTCGAGGTCAAGGAACTCGTCGGCGGAGTGCGCCTTCGAGCCGTCGCCCGGCCCGACGACGACGACCGGGATGCCCGCGCCGAACACCTCGGGGGCCTCCGTGGCGTAGGCGACGCCGACGACGCAGGGCTCGCCCACCACGGCCCCCACGGCCTGCTTCGCCATGCGCGCGGCCAGGCAGTCGGGCGGGACCTCGAAGGCGCCGGCGCAGAAGAAGCGGTCGAGGGTGGCCCCATGCCGCTCGGCCAGCGCCCGCACCTCGGCTTCCGCCGCGTCGGGCGATTCGCCGGGCACCAGGCGGCGGTCCACCTCGATCACGCACGAATCCGGGACCGTGTTCACGCTGTGTCCGCCACGGATGGTGCCCACGCTGAGCGTAGGCGGCCCCACGAGCGGGTGGGCGGGCCGCCGCGCGATTTCGGCTGCCAGGGCCTCCAGGTCGCGCACCAGGGGCATCATCCTGTAGATGGCGTTGACCCCCTGCTCGGGGTGCGCGCTGTGGGCGCTCTTGCCCCGCTGCGCAATCGCCCATCGCACCACGCCGCGATGGGCGACGACGATGCTCAGCCCTGTCGGCTCGCCGACAAAGGCAGCACGGGGGGCGATTGCGGATCGCGGATCGCGGATCGCGGATTGAAATCCGGAATGGCGAAGCGCCGCGCGGATGCCGCGATAGCCGCTCTCCTCGTCGGCCGTGCCCGCGAAGAGGATGGGGCAGGGGTTCGCGCGTGCCGCGGCCACGCGGCGGAGGGCCGTGAGCATGGCGGCCAGCGACCCCTTGTTGTCGCACGCGCCGCGCCCCCAGAGCCGCCCGTCGCGCACGCCGCCCTCGAAGGGCGGGATGGTCATCCCATCCACGGGCACGGTGTCGAGGTGGGCCACGAAGAGGAGGGGCGGGACGCCTGCCGGCCCGTCGAGCCGGGCAAGGACATTGGGCCTGCCCGGGGCGATCTCCTGAAGCTCGACGCTCAGGCCCGCCTCGCGGAGGAAGGCGGCCACGCGCTCGGCCACGGCGGCCTCGCCGTAGCCGGGCGCCAGCTCGGCGCTCCGATACGGGTTCATGCTCGGAGTGGCCACGAGCTCGCGAAGAAGGGCCACGAGCCCGGAATCCATGTCGCTACTCCCCGACGACGAACTGGATGAAGATGGGGCCGAAGATCACGATGAACGTGGCGGGGAAGAAGAAGCAGATGAGGGGGAACAGGAGCTTGACGGGGGCCTCCATCGCCAGTTTCTCGGCGGCCTGGGCGCGGCGCACGCGAAACGTGTCGGCCTGCACCCGCAGGATGGGGCCGAGGCTGGCGCCCAACTCGTCGGCCTGGATCAGCGCGCTGGTGACCGAGAAAATCTCCTCCATGCGCACCCGCTCGTTGAGGTCGCGCAAGCCGTCGGCGCGCGGCACGCCCATCTGGATCTGGCGCAGCGTCTCGCTGAGCTCCTGGCTGAGCGCGCTGTCCGGCCGCCGCCGCACGATGCGGGCCAGCGCCGCCGTGAAGTCCAGCCCCGCCTCCACGCTCAGCGTCAGCAGGTCGAGCGCGTAGGGCAGGTCGCGGCGGATGGCCTTCTTCCGCGCCCGCTCGCGGTCCCGCAGCCACACCCACGGCATGAGGAAGCCGAGGAACACGAAGGGCAGGATCGCCGCCGGCAGCGTGCCCGGCCAGTAGTAGGACAGGGTGACGTAGTAGACCACCCCGAGCATCAGCGCGACGATGCCCGTGACCACCCACAGGCCCAACAGCTCGGGCGCCAGGGCGATCACCGTGAAGAAGGGCAGGACCAGCACCGCCGGGACGCCCGGCCAGTACTGAAGAAGAAAGGCATAGACGAGCACCCCGAGGACTAAGCCCACCACCCGGCCCACGGCCCAGAGGCCCATGAACTCGTTGGGCGCGAGGCCGTGGGGACGCCCCGCCCCGATCAGCATGCTCTCGCACTTGCGCCGGAGGGCGACCAGGAACGACGCGTGGCCGCTGGCGGTGGACTCGGCTTCGAGGCGGTCCATCCGCGGCCCCAGCCAGCGCCCCACGGCGGCCGCCATGGGCGCCAGCATCAGGAGCACGAACGAGCCGATCGCCTGCTTGCGCTCGGCGCCCAGCGCCGTCCGCGCCTGGACCTCCGTGTGCACGGCGTGGACCCACCAGACCAGTGCCGTCACGCTGCCGAACGCGCACAGGTAGATGAAAATCCGATGCATGTCGTCGGGCGTGATGTCCATTCGCGCACCTATATGTCAATCGTGACGATCTTGCGCACGACGAGGAGGCCGACGAGCTCGAGCAGGCCGATGATCCCGAACAGCCCCCAGCCGAGCCACGTCTTCACCATGGGCGCGAAGAGCCCGGGGTTGAGCCAGTTGATGATGAAGGCGAGGATGATGGGCACGAGGCCCAGGATGGCCGCCTGCATGCGCCCCTGCGAGGTGAGCGCCCGCACCTTGCCCTCGATCTGGTGCCGCTCGCGGATCGTCCGCGCAATGTTGTCCATCACCTCGGCCAGGCTGCCGCCCACCTCGGCCGACACCAGGATCGCGGTGACCACCAGGTCCAGGTCGTCCGACGGCATGCGGTCGAGCATGTGCTGGAGGGCCTGCTCCATGGGCACGCCGACGCGGGTCTCCTGGTTCAGGAGGCGGAACTCCTGGGCGATCGGGTTGTCCATCTCGCGCTGGATCAGCTCGAACGACTGGGGCAGGCTGAAGCCGCTGCGCAGCGCGTTCGAGATGTTCATCAACGCGTCCACGAGCTGGACCCCGAACCTGCGGTCGCGCCGGCGCTTCAGGTGGCGCGCCAGCAGCCGCGGCGAGGCGAACGCCCCCACGCCGAACAGCAGGGCCAGGAGCGGGCTGCTGAACAGCAGCATCGTGATCCCCGCGACGAGCACGAAGAGGATCAGCGCCACGTAGAGGAGCTGGGTGGCCGGGATGTTCAGGTAGATCTGGTCGAGCGTCACCTCGGTGCCCTTCAGCACCTCGGCCTCGTAGCGCTGCCAGGCCCCGTGGATGATGTCGGCCAGCACGGCCACGAGCAGCGCCGCCGCGCCGAAGGCCGCGACCTCCATGAAGTACGTGGGGAGCTGAGCGAGGGGGAACATGTCTTGCTGCCCGAGCCTCCTGCTATTCCTTGCGCTCGAAGGGCCGACGGCCCACCTCGCCCACGTCAATCGGCTTCACGGCCTTCGGCGCGTCGGCGATCTTCTTGAACACCACGTCGTCCCAGTAGGCCACGCCCGCGGGCCAATAGGCGTAGAGGCCGATGCGGCACTTCTTGGGCGTGTAGGTGCGCTGGGCGCGGGTGACGTAGATCTGGGGATGGCACTCGCGCTGGTCGGTCACCCACTCGCCCCGCTTCGTGTGGCAGTTGATCTGGGTGCGGCCCACCTCGCGCCACTGGCCCTCGGGCTCGGTGACGGTGTGGAGCCAGGCGTAGTATTTCACGAAGATCTTGCAGGTCGGGGCCAGGGTCTTCACGCGGAAGCGGATGCGGTAGGTGGCCCCCGGCTCGATGTCGAAGAACTCGCTGAAATAGTAGTCGCCCTCCATCGCGGCGACGCCTTCGCTCATTCGCATGACGATGCACTTGCCGTCGGCGTCGGGGTTCTTCTCCCAGTGGACCTCTTTCATCTGCCAGTCCACGCCGAAGCGCTCCCAGCCGTCGGGGTGGTCCTTGCCGGTCTCGAAGCCCTCGCCCTGGATGAGGTTGGGGGCCTTCGCCCAGCGCTCCTCGGCGTCGGGCGGCAGCGGGGCGTAGCGCGGGTCCTCGCGGCCGGTCATCTCGCCAAGCTGCTTGAAGACGCCGACCTGGAGGGCGTACTTGTTGGGCACGACGATGGAGCCCTCGTACCTGAGCTTGTCGGGGCCAAGCTCGCGGTCGGCCACCCGGGTCGTGACGCGGAGCTGCTCGCCGCCCGCCTGCTCTACCTTGCCCCACATCACCATATCCGCCTGGAGCCATTTTGTGGCGAAGGCCAGGACGTCCTTCGCCGACAGGTCGAACCGCGCGGTGAACTTCGCCTGCCGCTCGTAGTCCTCGCGGTCCATGTCCTCGACGGTCTGGAAGAGCTTGTAGCGCGTGATCTTGGCTCGGAAGTTGCCCGCGACGAAGCGGCCGGTGCCACCCTTGTCGAAGGCCGACTCGAAGTCGAGCACGACGAGGATGGGCTTGGAGGCCATTTCGACGGCGCCGCTGGGCAGCATCGGGGCGGGTTGAGAGGCGGGCGGAGGCGCATCCTCCT
>Ga0307379_10001707_pt1 | contig 33977 bp, 20 predicted proteins | sample UN2MG_FD_202237 | JGI IMG/M metagenome (GOLD analysis project Ga0307379, IMG submission 202237) | Soil microbial communities from Risofladan, Vaasa, Finland - UN-2 | ecosystem: Environmental > Terrestrial > Soil > Coastal area > Acid sulfate soil | place: Finland: Risofladan, Vaasa | collected...
GGGTAGTCGTGCTGGGAGATCAGCGTCTGCCAGCCTTTCACTCGCCACGGCCGGACCCAGCATTCCAAGGTCAACGCCTCCAAGGGCTCGTCCGACGGCAGCGCCTTCTCCACGTGCACAAACGAGCCCGGGTGGATCGGCTGCGCGACGGGCGGCGATTCGGGAAACGTGAACAACACCTCGTCGCCGGCCGGATCGTCCACCTCCCGTCCGAGCCGGCACACCGAAAGCTCGTACGGCACCGTGCTGCTCACGCGGAAGTGGATGACGTCGCCGGCCGCGATGATCTTTTCCGCGTAGGCGTGCAGGCCCTCCAGCTCCATCGGGCGGGGGAGCTCGACCGGCTCATCGCCCAAAGCGGCAGAGGGAGTAGGATGACCCAAGGCCGTTGGCAGGGAGACCGCGACGGCAAGTGCGGCAACGATTGCTGGGATTCTCATGGGCGTTGTCCTTGGAATGAGTCGAGCCGTGAAGTGTCCCCAGTATAGGGCCGGCCGGTGGGCCGGGCAACGAGCCGGTCGGCGGTCGGCCGTCGGCGAGTGATTTGACACGCGGTTGGGGCCCGATTATTATCCACGCGGAAGAAGCGAACTGCCTTGGGAGGGGACTGCCATGATGATCGATTGGCCTCGCGCGGTGTCGTTGTCCGTCCTGATGATTGCGTGTCTCTCGTGCACGTGCGTCGGCGCGGAGGAGCTGGCCATCGATCTTGCCCAACCGCAGGCGCAGGATCGATGGATGTTTCCGGACGATACGGCGTCGATCCGCGACGGCGCGCTGGTCCTGGACGGGCGGACACAGACGTCGCGAGCGTTCTTCCTGCCGATGGAGTGGGAGGACGTGACGCTTCGGGCGAAGTTCCTGGTCGAGCCCGCCGAGCGGGGCGTGCTCGCGTGCGGCTTCGTCGTCCGGGCGCAGGATGCCGTTACCTACTACTACGTCCATTTCGACCGCGCCCAGGCGATTCTCGTGCGGTCCGATGAGAACGTCTCCTGGAACGAGATCCAGCGGGTGAGCGGCCTCGCCAAGCCGGCGGGCGAGTGGCACACGGGCGCGTTGCAGGCCCAAGGCGATACGCTGAAGGTCTCCCTGAATGGAAAGCTCCTGTATGAGGCAAAAGACCCTGCGATTCAACGGGGGCGGATCGGGTTCTACGCCAACCAGGGCCTCGCTCACGTGAAGGACATTGTCGTCGTCGGCGCGGGACAGCCCGCCTCGGGCGAGCTCCGCGTGCCGCCGCCTCGGTTCGTTTACGTCTGCCGTGACGCCGGGGCCGGCGGGTACGAGGCGTTCCCCGACGTCTGCCGGCTCAGCGACGACCGGCTGATGGCCGTGTTCTACGCGGGCTACGGGCACGTGGCCATGCCCAACGAGCAGTTGCCCAAGGGGGGGCGGATCTGCTACTGCACTTCAGGCGACGAGGGACGCACCTGGAGCGAAGCGGAAGTACTCTACGACGGCCCCGACGACGACCGCGACCCCTCGATCGTCCAACTGAAGGACGGCCGGCTGATCTGCAACTTCTTCTCCCTGCGAAAAAGCGACGAGCCGGGGAAGCGATGGACCGGGCGGGGCACCTGGATGGTCGTCTCCGACGATCTCGGTAAGACCTGGTCCGAGCCACGGCAACTCTTCGACTCGTACTATTGCAGCACGCCCATCCGCGAGCTCTCCGACGGCCGGCTGATCCTCGGGCTCTACCACGAAACGGCGCAAGGGGCCGGCGGGGCCGTGGCGATCAGCGACGACGGGGCCAAGACCTGGAGATCCGTCGACATCGACAACGCCGGCTATCGCCTCGACGCCGAGACCGACGTCGTCGAGCTAAAGGACGGCACCCTCTACGCCGCCCAGCGCCCGGAGATGTGCTTTTCCGTGTCCAAGGACCGAGGCGAAAGCTGGAGCGTCTCCGAGCCTATGGGGTTTCCGGGCCACTGCCCCTATTTCCGCCGCACCGCCGACGGGATCATCCTTCTGGCCCATCGCGTGCCGTCGACGAGCCTGCACTACAGCCTCGACGAGTGCAAGACCTGGAGCGAGAACGTCCCGGTCGATACCGTCGGCGGGGCCTATCCCTCGATGGTGAACCTCAAGGACGGCTCCGTGCTCATCGTCTACTACGAGGAGGGAGCCGGATCGAGCATCCGGGCGAAGCGATTCCGCGCCACCCCTTCGGGGATCGAGTGGCTGACGTTCTGAAGTGACGGCGGACCGGGCACTCACGTCGTGACTCGCGATGCTTCGTTCGCCCCCAGCCACCCTCCGTGGGCACGCTCCGGGCAGGGCGATCCCGTTCGGCACGCAGGCTACGACAGAATCTCGCTCAGCCGTGTCGGCGTCCGGCCGAACCGCTCGCGGTACTCGTTGAGCGTCGGGACGAGCCGGGTTTGGAGCTTGACGTCGTGGTGCAGGGCGATGTCGGCCAGACGGTGCTCGAGGAAGGGATTGGCGAACCGCTCGAGCACGTCCCGGGCGAACTGCTCCGGCTCCTCCGTGCGGCCTTCCAGCGTGGGGACGATCTCGTCGAACAGGAGCGATTCGAGCCACGGGCGCACACGCTCGTCTTCCACGGCCCCGCGGACCGTCTCCAGCCCCAGCGGTCGGGCCTTGGCCACCAGCGCCGTGTGCGCCCCGTTGAGGATCCGCACCTTGCGGAGATGGAACGGCTCCAGGTCCTCGACGACCCGAACCGCCGGATGCTCCAGAAGCCCCGGCATGTCAGGCGACCGGTCCATCAGCCAGAGCGCGAACGGCTCGGCGACGGCAAACAGCGGGTCGCTCTCCGCCAATGGATCGCCCGGCGAAGGGGCCGCCACGATTCGGTCGACCAGCGTGTTCGGCACCAGACACCCCGCTTCGATCCAAACGCGGAGATCCGACGAGAATCCCCATCGCACGAGTTGTTCCACGAGCAAGCCGACCAGTCGGGTCCCGTTCTGCTCGAGCAGCTCGCAGGGGAGGATCGCAACCGGCGGAAGACCGGCCTCGAATCGTACTTTCAACACGCAGAGGAGCTTGGCGGGAAAGGAGCGCGGCGGGGCGTCGTCGGGGGCGTCTTCAGGATGGAGGGCGTAGCCGGCTTCCGTCGTGTTCGAGACGATCGCCCGAAGCGACTCCGACCGGGCCACTGCGATCACCTCGTCCCAGTCGGTCGCGGCGGCCAGCGCTCGGCTGACGCTTCGGACCTCGACCGTCCGATCCACGCGCTGGCCCGCATCGAGTCCCCGGATGGCCACGTGGTATCGCCCGCCTTGCTGATTGAACGCCCGGGCCCGCTCGAAGCCGGTGGACTGAAGCACGACCACCCGGCCCGGTGCCCGACCGTCCTGGTTTGCCTCATGGACAAACAGATCGGCGAAGCAGCGGAGGAACTTGCCGGTGCCGAACTGGAGGATCGTCTCTTCCAGGACGTCCGTCTCGGGACGATCGGTTGCCACGGTTCTTGGGGCGGGCTCCCAGCCGTACGCGCGCTGGAGATCGTGCAAGAAAAGGCGCGGCGCGATCAATACGCAGGCGATCCTACCCGCCTTACCGGCTGACCGCCAGGCCCTGATCGTCGCGACGACCTCCTGCTCCCCGTCGAGTTCGACGATACAGTCCTGGGGCTTTGCCAAGGCGATCCCGGCATCCTGGGCTTCCTCCGGCGCAAGATACAAGAGCGCGCGATCCGGCTCTCTGCCGGATTCCGACGGCCAGGCCGTCCTCCAGACTTCCACGGTCCTGACTACCAGACCGTTGATCCGCAGCTCGGCCATTGTCTTCACGAGTGCCGTTGGGATGCACGCTCCTCGGACGCGACTTCAGAAAAGTCGCCAAACCCCGGGAACGGGACCGTAGTGTGGAGTGCCTCCGGCCGGGAACGCCGCGTCAACTCGGCGGCTTGGTCGCTCCCTCCGACTTCTTCTCCAACAGAAGCCATACTCCCTGGCCAACCCTCTCATCCTCGTCCGAGATCGCTCCCTTCCCCATGACCTCAGCGTCGCGCAGCCCGGCCTCTTCTGCCCATTTCTTCATCTGCTCCGGGCGGCGAAGCTCGACAAAACGGTTCCATTTCTCGGCTTCCTCCCCATGCACCTTCTCCTTCCGCCCTTGAATCAGCTTCTCGACCGCCCGTTTCGGATAGCCGCTTCCAGCGCCGCCGCCGATGTACGCCTTGCCGCCCGGTCGCAAGACCCGGTAGACCTCCTGGAGCCCCTTGACGGGATCGTCCCAGAAGAAGATCGAGCCCCGGCTGACAACCAGATCGACCGAGTTGTCGGGAAAGGGCATCTCCTCGGCCACGCCGACCACGGCCGAGAGACGGTCTTCGAGCCCCTTTTCTCGTGCGATATCGAGGCCCTCGGCCATCGCTTCCCGCTTCGGATCGAGCATGACGACGGGGTTCCCGGTCGCTTCAATCAAGGGAATCGCGACTTGGCCCTTGCCGGCCCCGAGATCGACCCAGAAGCCCTTCTGGGGCTTGCAGAAGTTGAGGACGTCCTGAACGACGAAGGGGTAGCGGCTGGGCAACGAGTGCTCGCTCTTGAGCCCCTTTGGCTCTGCCGGCTTCTCAGAGACGGCAAACGACGGAGAGAGCGCGAGGCAGGAGACGACTCCAATGACCGACAGCCAAGTCTTCATTCTTCAACTCCTGGTGGTACGGCCGTCCTGGCTGATCCCAACGAGCGGCCGATTGCCGAGAACAACCGCCGCCCGGTCGGTTCGCAACGGGCCTCAGAGCTCGAAATCGATCGTGTTTCTACCGGGTTTGACGGTCCGCTTCAAGATGGTCCTGCTATTATACTCGGCCGGAACGCGCTCTTCCCGTTCGAATTCGTTGCCGGCCTCGTCGAAGCACGTCCCCGCCGTGCGAATCGACACGACGTGCTCGCCGGGCATCGCCCCGCGCGTGTCGAACGTGTACATCAGCTCGTATCGGCCTTTGGCGTCGGTCTGACCCGAGGAGGGAGCGCCCCCCTCCGCCGTGGGCTGAAACTCGACCGTTGCGCCTTCCAGGGGCTGGCCGTCGAGCGTGACCTTGCCTTTCACGCTCGCCAAGTCGTCCTCCGAGCCGCACCCTGCCAGGAGCAGGCAGAGCAGGATTGGGGCCAGTCCGCGTGCGGCGCGCATCGTTTTTCTCATCGTCTTTCCTGCCGGTTTCTTCCGCTCTTCGGACATTTGCGATCCGGCTATCGAGCCATGATCCGCTTTCGGGGTCGCGTTACGGCTCGGGACGTGGCGGCGGCGAACGGGCGTCAGAATGCCCCGGCCGTCGGCTGGCCGTCGTTCTTGACTCCCAGCAACTGATAGGTGCCCACAAGGCCCTGCGAGGCCGCTTGCACGAAATCGGAGTGATTCCCGCTGTTCCCGTCCGTCAGCCCGGCATTGTCGAACTCGATCGTCTCGGCGATGAAATGGACGGAACCGTCCGCGAAGCAGAAGTTGCCGCCGCTGGGGTGGTCGCTGCTGTGGGCGTGCATGTTGTCGGGGTGGTTCAACCGGACGGATACGCAGGAGCTGACGGTCGCGCCGATGCCGAGCCCTCCGGGGCCGCACCAGGAGGGCCATCGACTCGGGTCCTCCCTGTGCACGGGCAGGACCGTCCGTTCGCCGATGGCAAACGTGTTGCTGGTGCCGTCTCTGATCTCCGCAACTCTGGTGGCGCTTTGGCCGTAGAACACTCCGTTGTTCTGCTTCTGCAAATGCACGTCGCCCGAATAGCGGTAGAATCCTCGGCAACAAGTGTAGTTGGCCGCCGCCACCATTTCCGACCCCGGTCCGTGAAATTCCCGCAACGGCTCCATGGACGAAGACGGACACTTGAACACGGGCAACTGCATCTGGAGCATGGGCAACAGGGCGGGGTCCGAGACGACCTGGGAGAGCGTGTACTTGGTAACGCTCAGCGTGTCCTTCAATTGGCTCTGCTCGATGAAGGGCATCAGAAAGACGCCCCAGGCCCACCCTCCCGCGACCTGGCCCTGATGGTCGACCACCATGAAGCCGGGGGGAAAACAGTTGAATGTGTTGTGATAGGTGTGCATCGCGATGCCGAACTGCTTGAGGTTGTTCGAGCACTGCGCTCGGCGGGCGGCTTCACGGGCCGCTTGAACGGCCGGCAGGAGCAGTGCGATCAGGATGCCGATGATCGCGATCACGACGAGCAGCTCGACCAGAGTGAACCCCCTTGAGGCACGTCTTCCGCACATCTTTCCCTCGTCATCGCTAGGTATGGCTTCCGGTCATCATTCGGGGGATCACGCCGGCGCAGCGATTCCCCAAGAGGCTTGGCAAAATGGGGGGTAGCAACGCAATCCGGGCGTGCGCCGCTGGGCCGGATCTGCGGCGAAGCGTCGCCCCAGGAGGCAAAGCTCGATATACTGAATACCGTGAGCCAAGAGATCTGTGGACACCCGGGAGAGAATATTCTCTTGGCTGTCGCCCTAAGTGTATGCCGCAAAAGCAGTTGCGTATTGATCGCGAGATGCCGGAGTTCCGGCCAGGCTGTGCCGATTCGCCAAGGTCGTCAACAACTAAGTGCCGTGGACGGCGTCGCTGCTGAGTCGACGAGATCCGAGATGACCGACCGATTCGACGTCACGAGCGAACTGGGCCAGCTCCGCAGCCGGGGAGAAGAAGCGGTCGCGGAGCTCTTCCATCGTTACCGGCAGAAGCTGCTGCGAATGATCGCGCTGCGACTCGATAACCGGATCCTCGGCAAGGTGGACAGTGAGGATGTCCTCCAGGACGCCTTCGTCGAGGCCGCCCGGCGGATTCAAGACTACCTGGACCGCCCCTCCGTACCTTTCTTCGTTTGGCTTCGCCAGATCACCAGCCAGGTCCTGATCGATACCCACCGGCGGTACCTGGGAGCCAAGATGCGTGACGTCAAGCTGGAGGTGACCTTGTATCGGGCGGGATCCGCGGGTGCGAGCTCGGCACTGCTCGTCGCTCAGTTGGCCGACAGTCTCACCACGCCGAGCCAGTTCGCCGTTCGCGAAGAGATGATCTCGGAGTTGAGAACGGCGCTGGAAAGGCTCGAGGAAATCGACCGCGAAGTGTTGGTGCTTCGACACCTGGAGGAACTGAGCAACAACGAGGTGGCCGAAATCCTGGGCATCGACAAATACGCGGCGAGCAAACGTTACCTTCGGGCACTCGAGCGACTGAGAAGCGAGATGCCCGTATATGAGTAGCTCGCGATCGGCGTGGCGGCTTCTGCAGGTAGACACGCGCGCGTTGACGGGATGGTACGCGAGAGGAACCGAATCATGATCCATTCGCCCGGCGAACGGGATCCCGTGGAACGGCTTGCCGACGAGTTTGCCTCCCGGTGCAGGAGAGGCGAATCTCCGTCGGTCGCCGAGTACGCCGTGAAGTATCCGCAGTATGCCGGACGGATTGAGGAGCTGTTTCCTGCCGTCGCCATCATGGAGCAGCTCCGGACCGCCGAGAAGGCGAAACGCGAAGCCGCGGTCCGAGGAGCCAGGTTTGCAGCCCCACCCGAGCACATCGGCGACTTCGACATCGTCCAGGAGATCGGGCGCGGGGGCATGGGGATCGTGTACGAGGCGGAGCAACGGTCGCTCGCGCGCCGAGTCGCCGTGAAGGTGCTCCCCAAGCACGTGCTTCTTCTCGACAAGGACTTGAAACGCTTCCAGTGCGAGGCGCAAACGGCAGCCAAGCTGCGCCACACCAACATCGTTCCGGTATTCGGCGTGGGCGATCAGGACGGGCTGCACTACTACGTTATGCCGCTGGTTCGAGGAGTCGGCCTGGATGAGATCATCCGGGAGCTGCGAGGCGGCGGTGAGGTCTCCGCGGCGGACTCGCCGCCGCGCCGCGCGCCCGGTTCCCCCGCCCGGAATATCCACGGCATCGTGCGTGCCCTGACCGCGAGCAAATTCGAAACGACGCAGTCAGCCCCGAGGGAAACGCAGCCGGGCAGTTGTGGAGATTCCCCCGTCTCGGCGGACACCCGTCACTCCTCTCGGTCTTCGACGGGGAGCCCAGCGCGGTCGAACGGCGCAGAGGCGAACCACGGCAAGCACCGAGCCGGCCGCTGCCGACCGGCGGAAGTCCATCGCAGCCTGTGCACGGGGCATTGGCGGATGGTGGCCCAGATTGGCGTCCAGGCCGCGGAGGCTCTCGACTATGCCCATGCGCAAGGTACGCTGCATCGCGACGTCAAGCCAAGCAATCTCCTGGTCGACGAGGCCGGAGTCGTCTGCGTGGCCGACTTCGGCCTGGCAAGAGCCGTGGAGCATACGGGCTCGAGCCGCAGCGGGGAAGTCGTCGGCACCTTGCGATACATGGCGCCCGAGCAATTCGAGGGCGCCGCGGACGTCCGCAGCGACGTCTATGCGCTCGGGATGACGTTGTACGAGTTGCTGACCCTCCGGTCGGCGTTCGAGGATACGGATCTCCGACGGCGCGTGGATGGCCGGCAAGCGGTCCCGGAACCGGTACGGCCGAGAAAGATTGACCAGGCGATTCCCCGCGACCTGGAAACGATCATTCTGAAATGTCTCGCCCACGAGCCCTCGAAGCGCTACCAGACGGCGGCCGCTCTGGCGGCGGATCTGCGGCGCTTTCTCGAGGACAAGCCGATCCGCGCTCGCCGCGCTTCCTCGATCGAACGAGCGTGGCGTTGGTGCCGCCGCAACCCGGCGCTCTCCGCCATGTCGGCACTGGCGGCCCTGCTGCTGGTTGCCGTCGCGGCCACCGCGCTGGCCGGCCACCTGCAAACAAGAAAGGCCTACGTCGGAACGAGAAAAGCGCTGATGCAGGCCGAGGCAACGTCCCAGTTGGCGCTGGAGGTGCTCGACGACATCTATTTGCAGCTCTCGCCGGATCGAATCTGGGTCTTGTCGGATGCCGACCGTGGAGGCGAAGTCTGCGTCTGCCTCGGGCTTCGTTCGAGCGCTGGCTCGGCATCATCCGCCGGACGCGCGGCGATGCAAGTGCAAGCGTCGGAGGAGACCGCGTCGTTGCTCAAAGGCCTGCTCGTCTTCTACGACCGCCTCGCGGAGCAGGCCGGCAACGACTCCCTGGTAATGCTTCAATCGGCAATCGCCAGTCGGCGGGTCGGCGACATACGTCAGCGCCTCGGCCAACTGGACGAAGCGGAAGAAGAATACGCAAGGGCGATTGAGAAGCTTGCGGCCTTGAGGGCACGTCCGAACGCGGACGCGGAGGTCTATGTTGAACTGGCCCGCAGCCACAATGAGCTGGGCAACGTCCGGTCGGCGCGGTTCGAGTTGGGACCGGCCTATGAATCTCATCGAAAAGCGATCTCCATTCTCCAGGCGTTTGAGCAGACGGGCAAACGCTCGGCCGAGTATCGGTACGAGCTGGCCCGTACGCTGTACTTGCTGGCCAAGAGATACACCGTCGAGCTGGGCAATCGGCGCGGGCGCGACCCCGCCGAGGACGCCGAGGTCTCCGGACTGCGTCCTTACAACCGCCGCGAATGTCGAGAGTCGGCCATTGGCATCCTGGAGCAGTTGACCCGGGAAAACCCGAATATCCCCGATTACCAGTTCTTGCTGGCGCTTTGCCACAGGCCGTTGCGGTTCGGTCTGACTCCGGCCGCAAGCTCCGGGAGTGCTCAAGGCAGGCAGCAGGCCATTCGAATTCTCGAAGAGCTCAAAACACGGTATCCCGAGGTTGCCGATTACCGCTACGAGTTGACGGTAACCTACGCATGGGTCCACGTCGGCTTGTTGTCTTGGCAGGGACCTATCGCCGTCCCCTCGGACGCCGGACAGAGTCTCCTCAAGGCACTCGATGAGTCGCGGTGGCTGGCCGCTCACAATCCTTCCATCCCTCTGTACGCCCGGTCTGAAACACTGATTCTCGCCAAACTCGGCACGATCTGCTGGAAGACCAAGCGTCTCGCGGAGGCGGAGGACTATTTTCGGAAGGCGCTCGAAACGCAAAGTAGCCTCATCGCCAAGTTTCCCGATCTGCCGTCTCACAATCGGATCCTCCTCGAGTTCGTACGCCTGCGACTGGCGCAGGTTTGCCTGGAGCGCGACGTCAATTCGCACGATCTCAATGCGGCGGGCAAGTCCCGCGAGTTGCTCCAGACGAGCGTTGAGAATCTCAGCGAACTGACAACCAGGCCGGAGCTAGCGGAGGATCGCCTCGCCTGGAGCTCGCTGGGGATCGCCTACGACGCGTTGAGCCGCGTCTTCGCCGAGACGGGCGAGAACGAGAAGGCGGAAGAGGCCAAGAGAAGCGGCAAGGCGATAAGGAGCAAGATGCCCGAGGGACGCAGGGATCCCTGGCAGGAGTGAGATGCTCACCCAACCCGCTCGCGCGCGGATCGGGGCGTTCTCCAAGAGCCGCCTCCCAAGGCCTGAACGAAAGCCTCCCGCAAGGAACGGGGCGCGGGGAACTGAATCAACGCGTCCTCACAAGCTTCCGGAGAGATGCGCAGGCTGGCGGAACGGGTCCTCCGCCGTGGGGGGCGAATAGGCCCCTTCCCCTTCAGACCGCCAGCTTCTTCATCAGCCAGGCCATGTTTTGGGCCAGCCGACGGACCGTGTCGACCCCCTCCTGGTCGCCGGTGACTTCGCCCTTCTCCTTACCGAACGCAACGTTCCAATAGGTCGAGCCGGGCACGATCATCTCGCTGATCAGGAAGAAGTAGTTGAGCTGGGCAAACGTGAAGTTTTGGCCGGCGCGCCGGGCGACCACGATCGCCGCGCCCACCTTGCGGCGGAGGAGGTTGCCGTTCGCCCGGGCGACGTAGCCCACGCGGTCCAGCAGGGCCATGGTCTGCGGGGTCGCCGATCCGAAATAGACCGGAGAGCCGATCAGGATGCCGTCGGCCTCGGTGAACCGTTCGACCATGCCCTCAAACGCGGGGTCTTCCTGGACGCACCCGACCGTATCCGACTTGGCGCATCCGGCACACGCCGTGCACGGCTTGATCGGCCGGTCCGCCAGCGAGACGAACTCCGTCTCGATCCCTTCCTCGGCCAACACGTCCAGGGCGAGTTTCATGAGCGTGTCGGTATTGCCCCCGGGACGAGGGCTGCCGGAAATCCCCAATGCCTTCATGATGCGTCTCCTATCAGGGAGGATTCGTCGCTTGCCGGACGACACCGCGCGAGCGCGTGGAGCGCCGGGGGAGCATCGACGAGGTGCTCGCGGGTCGGTCTTCGCTCTCCACGGCGCCGCTCAGCCCACCCCGTGCCGCACCGCCCAGACCGCGGCTTGGGTGCGGTCGCCGACGCCGATCTTGCGAATGATGTGCTGGACGTGCTCCTTGACCGTCTCGTAGCTGATGTCGAGCTGGTCGGCGATCCGGCGATTGGTCAGCCCCTGAATGACGTGCCGGAGCACTTCAAACTCACGCTGAGTCAGCGGGGCATCGAGCCTGGGCGTCGTCTGTTCGGACGTGAGCACCCCGGTCACCCGCCGGACCTCTTCCCGGCTCCAAATCTGCCCGCCCGAGGCGACCCGGCGGATCGTGGCCAGGAGTCGCTCGGGGCCAAAATCTTTCAGTAACAGCCCGCTGGCCCCAAGTCGGTGGGCCTGGGCGAGGTGGACGGGGTGGCGGTCGCAGGCGGTCATCACCACGGACAGATCGGGCCGGGCTTGCTTGATCCGGGCCAACGCGCCGAGGCCGTCCTCCCCCGGCATCTTGATGGCCAGGATCGCGATGTCCGGGGCCTCCCCGACGGCCAGTTGGACGGCTCCAGCACCGTCACCCGCCTCGGCGACGACCTCGATCTCCGTCCCGGCCACAAACCGCCTCACGCCGGCTATTGCCGCCGGATGGGGATCGCCAACAAGAAGTCTGATAGTCATCTGGGGCTCCACCAGGATATCCGAAAGGGGGGAGGAATCACCGCACGATAGCAATATCCCCCCGAATGGTCAAGGAACCGTGGGTAGTTAATATGGGCCAAACAACTCCCCCCTTCGGAGGCGTCGCGAGGCTGGACGACGGCGTGTGTCTCTTCCTGGGGCGTCTGCAACGTGGGGGAGCTTCGCTACGGAATCAGCATCCCGGCGATCGAGGCCGTCATGAACGCGGCCAACGCGCCGCCGATCATCGCGCGGAACCCGTACTTGGCGAAGTCGCGCCGCCGGTCCGGGGCCAGCCCGCTAACGCCGCCGATCGTGACGGCAATCGAGCCGAGGTTGGCGAACCCGCACAGGGCGTAGGTGGCGATGGTGAACGAGCGGTCCGAGAGCTGGCCCTGGTAGTCGACCAGCAGGCTCTTGTAGGCGAGGAACTCGTTGAAGATCGTCTTCTCGCCGATGAGCCGGCCCACGGCCTGGGCGTCGTTCCACTCCACGCCCATGATCCAGGCCAGCGGGGCGCAGAGCCAGCCGAGCATTCGCTCCAAGGTGAGCGGCTCGCCGGCGACCGGCGGAAGCGGCGAGAGCATCAGGTTGACCAGGTGCACCAGGGCGATGAACGCGATGAGCATGGCCACGATGTTGAGCACGAGCTTCAACCCCTCGGCCGCGCCGCGGCAGGCGGCGTCCAACACGTTGGCGTCGGTCCGGGGCACGTCGATCTTGACCGTGCCCTTGGTGGGCGAATCCTCCAGCTCGGGCAGCATGATCTTGGCGACGACCAGGGAGGCCGGCGCCGAGATCAGCGAGGCGATCGCCAAGTGGCCCGCCAGCAGGGCCGCCGTCTCCTTGTCGGGGGCCATGCTCACGTACCCGACCATCGTCCCCCCGGCCACGGTGGCCATCCCGCCGGTCATCATCGCCATCAGCTCGGAGCGGGTCATGGTGGACAAGTAGGGACGGATGACGAGCGGGGCCGTGGTCATGCCCACGAACACGTTGGCCGCCGCGCAGAGCGACTCCGCGCCGGAAACGTCCATCACCCACACCATCACCCGGGCCATCAGCTTGACAATCCATTGCAGAATGCCCAGGTGGAAAAGCACGGCGGTCAGGGAGGAGAAGACAATCACGGCGGGCATGACGGTGAAGGCGAACGGCGCGCCGCCCCACTTCTGCCGGAATTCCGCGTCGAAGAGAAAACTGCCGAACACGAACTCCGCGCCCTGGTCGGAGCAGCGGATGAATCCGGTCATCACGGCCCCGACGAACTCGAAGAACGCCGTCTTCAGCGGCGTCCCCAGGAACAACGCTGCCAGCGCGATTTGCAGCGCCACTCCGCTGACAATCAGCCGGAAGTTCATCCGCTTGCGGTTGTCCGACAGCAGCCAGGCCAGCAGCAACATGGTCACCAGCCCGAAGAAGCTCACCAGGCGCGCCATTTCCCCTCCTCACCACCCGCTCATTCAGATACCTGCAAGTCGGCACGCTCGCCGCTCGGCCGAGCGTGAGCAAGGACCGGCCCCGAGAGGTGATCGTAGCCGGCAAGAAGGCCTCTCGCAATGCAGCGCAACGGAGCACCCCTCGTGCGGGACGACCGGATGCGGACTTGGCTGGCAGGTGCTGACCGATAGGAGGCGACCGAAGGAAGAAACGCCTCGGCTCTTCAGGAGCGATCGCGAGCCCCTCGGTCAGTCAAACAGGCTCCGCTGGCCAGGCGAACCGCGCGCCTTCCTTTTTCGTGTTTCGTTTGCGGGGACAGCGAGTGCGTCGGCCGCACGCAACTCCTCTGCAGTGATCGTCGGCCCGGAACATACGCGTTCCAGGAGTTCAGCCTGCGCTGGTTCAAGGGCGACGAGCCGACCGATCACGTTCAGCACGTTGATCAGCTCCGTCGTGTATTCTGCGAGCCAGTGATCGGGTTGAACGTCCCCCAGTTTGGAGGGTGGACGCCGGTCGCCAATGATCGGCCGCTCGCGGTTTGCCTTGCGGTAGCTGAACCACTGGCGCAGCACGTGCTTTCCGGAAACCTCGTAGTTGAAAACTTCCGGAGGCACGCCCTCGACGTACCCCCGCCCGACCAACAGCCGGTGCGTCGTCGCGTCGTAGTCGATGGTGTCGGGCATTTCTGCCGGCTCCTGGGAGATCGCGCCGGCGGCGGGGATTCGAGGCGCGCCTTCCCTCGGGAGCCGGGGCGGTTTTGCCGGCCGACCATGCTTTGGGTCTGCGAACCGCTGCCCGAAGGTGTGAAGCCAAATGACGGTGCGCCCGAGCTCCCCGGCGTCGGCGAAGAGCTTCCCACTGGCTGTGAGCGGGATCCGCAGACCCGGCTTCACCAGATCCGCTTGAAAGCGGGCCGTGAACGCGGGGTGTGCCGCAATCCCCGCGAGATAGGCAACCAAGTCCTCCGGGCGCACGGAGCTCCGGTACTTCCCGCTGAGAAACGGGAGCAGATTCGGAGGAATGTTGGGTTCACTGGCCTCGCGATTGCGCCAAAGAGGGAACACGCGCCCACCGAACGAACCCTTGTAATGGTCAAGGTCAGGAATGAGTCCCGTGAACGTGACCGCCGGACCCCCTGACGGCGATGTCCGACCGAGTGCGGTCAGGTACACTTGTCGCTGCGAGTGAATCTCCCAAAGCTCCGGGTTGGGCCGGTTAATCACCCGGTTGTCAGGGATGATCCACTGCCGGTCGAAGGAGCGAAAACCGTAGCGTATCGGGGTAACGCACGCGGAGCGGTCTTCCGCAACGGGCGTGGGTCGGGGCTCGTACCCTGGCAACCCTTTCGAGACGACCCGTTTGCTGTGCCTGTCGCCGAGTTCACCCCGGGGAAGATGTGGATGGAACAGGTCCTCCTTCTGATCGCTCGGGGCGTGAATGAGCGTCTGCCATCTCCGCTCCAGCGACTCCGCATCGGGGGCGATAATCCAGGTGCGCCCCGGCATGACACCCGACCCGTTGTACACGAATAGATCGGCAAGCGCGGGAAACGTTGACCAGGCTCCAGTGGCGGCGGGAAGGAACGGGGCCCGCCAGTCCGCGGCGCACTCGACCCAGCCCGCGGTCCCAAGCCTCAGACTGCCCAGCGCTTTGAACTTCTCCTTACGGTGCCCGGCCGGCAGCGCGCGGAAGCGGACTTTCGCCGGGGTGTTTTCGCCGGCGTTCGGCGAGCGCGAGGCGAGCACGATGCACACCGGCTGCTGCACGGCCTGGAAAACCCTCGTGTTGACCTCGGGTTGATGACCTTCGGGCGAGCAGTCGATTACCCAGATCTCGTCGGTCTTCCGACGGAGATACTCGCGCATCTTCTCGAAGCCCGGCCCGTTCAGGAAGCCCGCTACCGTGATGAAGCAAACGATCCCCGTGTCGGCGTTGGGGTCTTGGTCAAAGACCTTCCACGTGGCCCATCGCCAGAAATACACGTACAGGTTGCGCAAATGCTTCACGTGTGCACCGACGCCCCATTCACGCGGCGGCATCCAAGCCGTGAGCGGCGCCGGGTCGCCGGAGTGCTCGTTGCCGGGCTCGACCCAGCCGCCGAGCCCCTTCGCCTTTTCCTTGTAAGGGGGGTTCCCGACGACCACCATGATCCGCTCGCGCTTCTTGATCTCGTTTGCCTGGCGCCGGGATTCGGCGATTGGGCCCAGAATTTGAGGAAGCCATTCCTCCTCGATGTAAGGGTTGTCGAGCGTGTCGGTGACGAACATGCGCAGGGGCGTTTTCGGCGCTTTGCCGATGAGGTCGATGAGCTCGGCGTGGATGCGCAGTTGCGCGACGGCGAACGGGCCGAGCTGGATCTCGAAGGCCACCAGGCGCCTCATCGCGGACTGGATTGCGCCCGGCACGGCGCCGGCGCCTTCGTCGGCCTCCACCGTTTCGGCGATCTGCCGCAAGACGCCCAGCAGAAACGTGCCGGTACCCACGGCCGGGTCCGCGACCGTGACCGCTGGCGACGCCAAACCGCCGGCCAAGGCGAACCGGCGGCGGCTCTGGAGCACTTGGTTCACTAGCCGAACCATAGCGCCGACGACCTCGGGGGGCGTGTAATACGAGCCGGTCCGTTTCCGCAACCGATTGTCGTAGACCTCAAGAAAATCTTCATAGAAGTAGAGCCAAGCGTCGGGGTGGCCCTTGCTGATCGTAGCCCAGTCGACGGCGTCGAGGACCCGCGCGAGCGTGCCCAGGGAGGTCTTCAGCGTGGCCTGGTTCTCGACGTTGTCGGTCAACACGCGCAGCGCGGTGCCGATCAGCGAGTTCGTCTGGCCGAGTTCCCGCGCCACCTGATCGACGCCCGAAGCAAGTCGGATCTCTCGCGCCCGCGCGACGAGCATCCCGAATGTGACTGCCTGAGCGTATCCATCGGCGAACTGTGCGTCGGACGCGTCGGGGAAGAGCATCTTGCGCCAATCGGTCGCAAGCGCCGTCAGTGCCGGGCTTCCGATGGTCAACTGCTCTGTCACCTCCTCCCGCAAAAGCCGGCACAACCGCGCGCTCATCTCCGCCAATTGCTTGGCGTCACGCGGGGAAAAGGGCTCCCACCGGAGGAAATTGTCGAAAAGGCTCAGAAGACCGGTCGGCGCGTCCAGATCCGCTCCCGATGTCTCCACGTCACCGGTGAGACGCACCAGCGACCCTACTAGTTGGCCGCTCTGGCAGAGGCTGAACTCGTTGCCGTCGGTGTAAAGTAGATTGGGGAGGGACTGCAGTTTCTCCCACTGGTCCTTGTCGTGACGGTCCTTGAACCTTCGCGGATCGGCACCTTTGCCGGGAGCCTTCACCTCGATGAACCCGACGAGCACGTTCTGAACGGTGATCGCGTAGTCGGGCCGCGTCTTGAGCTCGGTCACTGAGGACTCGCCGACCGGTGCGACCGCGTTTCGGCGTAGCCCACAGAGCTCGGCCATGTCCAACACCAGACGTTCGAGCGGCGCGCGAAGTTGATCCTCTGGTTCCCCCTTAGCGGCGACGTTCGCGAGTTTCGTTTTGACAGCGGCGCCGAACGTCGCCACTGCGGAGCGAAGTGTCAGAGCCATGTGAAATCGTCCATTAGTCCATTTCGGCCGCGTGGGTCTCGTGCGTCGACCCACCCCATCGTCTCTGGCAGCAGTCCGAAGGCCCTGCCACGGGAGCTAATCGTAGCCGGGCGGGAGGCGTCCCGCAATGCTTTGAGGCAGGGAGAAGCGTCAAGATCGGACGCGATGGCGCAACGGGATGACGTCGGTGCCGGCATCGGGCGATAGCTCAATGGGGACCGTCCAAACGACGCTCCCCACCTTGCACAGGCCCTCGGCGCCTTCGCGGCAGTAGTAGTAGGTGAGGCCGACGCGGAGCGTGCGCGGAGGCGAATCGGCGTCGACCGGCAGGGCGATCTCGAACTGGGCGGCCGGCTCGTCCAGTCGGACCCGCTCGCCCAACGAGGAGCGACGAACCGCGCCCGAGTCCGCAGGCCCGCTCCCGCCCGATTCGACCTGATAGCTCATCGGGGCGAGGCGATTGATCTTGTGGCCGGAAGGCAGTTCCAAGCCGACTTGCAGCCGAATCTGCCCCTTCTCGGCCCGCACCGAGGCCGGCTCGACTCGCTCCTCGGCCGCTCCTGGGAAATCGAACGTCGCTTTCGCGGCGGGCGGCTTGGGCGACTGGAGCCCGGCAATGGCCAGCGTGGAGACCTTGTTGCCGGCGCGGAGGTCGACCACGCGGACCCGGTGGTTGTTCGTATCGGCCACAAACAGCTTGCCTGCGGCGGCCGTGATCCCGGCCGGCTCGTCGAAGCGGGGCGGCTCGTCGCTTCGGCCCGGCTCTCCCGTGCCGGCGAGCGTCTGCGTGTTGCCGGTCTCCGGGTCGACTACCTTGATCTTGTTGTTGTACGTGTCGGCCACATAGAGCCGGCCCTCGCAGAAGACGACGCCCAGCGGGTGTTGCAGCCGCGCGCGATCCCGCGGCCCGTCCACGTCGCCGAACGTGAAGAGCCGCGCTTCGCGCAGCCGGGACGTGCCCACGACCGTCTTCACCTCCATCCTCGGTTTGAAGGGAACGGCGCGGATCGAGCTGCCCTCGCTATCCGCCACGTAAAGCCACGTGCCGTCCGACGCCAGCCCGCTCGGTTGTGCGAACGAAGCATAACCCAACTCGTAGGGCTGTTTCGGCAGGAGTGGGCCGTCGACGATGTCTTCCCGGAGGTTCCCCGCGTACGGCCCGATGCCGCGCCCGTCCCGGCGCATCTTCCAGATCTGGTGCCGGCCGGCCATCGCGATGTAGAGGTCGTCGTCCTGGATCCAGAGGGCCCAAGGGCTGGCCAGCGCCGTCCTCTGGGGATCTCGCATTCCGACAAACGGGCGATCGCGACTCTGGTGTCCCAGGCCCGCAATGGTGGAGACCGTTTTGGCGGCAAGGTCGACCTTGCGGATCATGTGGTTGCGGTTGTCGGCCACGTAGAGCGTATCGCCCTGGACGGCCATCCCTTGCGGGTCGTTGAACTGGGCGTCGGAGAAAGCGCCGTCGGCCCGGCCGGGCTCGCCCGAGCCGACCACGTCGACCAACGTCCCGTCGAGCCGGGTGACGACGATGCGGTTGTGATTGCTGTCGGCGATGAACAGGCGGTCGCCTGCTTCGTCGGCCAGGACCTTGCCCGGGAAGCTCAGCGGCGACGCTCCCGCCCGGTCGGCGAGCGAGTCGAACTTCAAGGGACTTTCGTCCAGAAGCTTCTGCTTTCGATAGTAGGGGATCGCCTGCTTCAGCACGGCGTCGACCTGGTCGAACGTGATCTCGCCGCTATGGCCCCAGATGGCGTACCCTTCCGGGTCCATGAGCACCACCGTGGGCCAGGCCCGCACGCTGAACCGGTCCCACACGGCGTGGTCCGCGTCGTTGATCACCGGGTGTTTGATCTTGTAGCGGAGGATGGCTTCGGTGATGTTCTGCGTGTCCTTCTCCGTCTCGAACTTGGCCGAGTGGACGCCAATCACGACCAGCGTATCAGGGTAGGCCTCCTCCAGCCTGGCCAGCTCGGGGAGGATGTGCATGCAATTGATGCAGCAATACGTCCAGAAATCGAAGAGCACGAGCTTCCCCCGCAGGTCGCTCAACTGGAGCGGCCCGGCCGTGTTCAGCCAGGCGACGTCCGGCGGGAGCGGCGGGACCTTGACGCGCTGCTGAAACGGAGCCTCCGACATATTCCCCCCTTCGGCGACGAACGATTCGCTCGGCGTGGCGAGCCAGACCCCCGCAACGACGCACACCAGCACGGCCACCGTGGCAGCCCATGATCTCGACGAACCCATCAGCGGAGTTCTCCCCGGGTTGCGCAGATTTGAAGAGACGGCTCCACTCCCGCCAGACTTTGGGGGAACGGGGCGGCCGGCAGCATTTACAGAACTGTACGCAGGCAGGCTCAGGAGGTCAACGCCGGCGACCGGAGGCCGTGCTCGTTTCCCCCGCTTGCCGGCCGTCCGGCGCAAGTGCAGCCGCCATCTCGGCCTTGATTTTCGGGTCTTCGCCGTAGGGATCGTTCTGCTTCCGGCAGTACTCGGCCAGTCGGGACGTCAAGCGTCGGACCACCTCCCGACAGTCCGGGCGGTCGAAGCAGTTGGCCAGCTCGTCCGGATCGTTCGCAAGATCGAAAAGCCAGGGTCCGTCCTGGGGCGAGTAGACCAGCTTGTGGTCGTCGGTTACGGCACACAGCCACCCGGCCCCGCTGGTTCCACGCAGAAATGCGATATCCTCCCAATCCGCGGGCGCCGAACCGGTGAAGAGCGCCGCGGCGTCGCGACCCTGCTCGCGGCCGGCCGTCTCGACGCCCATCAGGCTCAACACCGTGGGAAGGAAATCCACGCAGGAAAGGGCCTGCGTGACGACCGTCCCCCCCTTGATCTTCTTCGGATAGTACACCACGAACGGGATTTTCGCGGAGCCTTCGTACGGCACGCCCTTGTTCAAGCGGCCGTGCTCGCCGCAGAGGTCGCCGTGATCGGCCGTGAACACGACGACCGTGTTCTCCAGGAGGTCTTGCCGGCGGAGCGCGTCGAGGATTCGACCCACGTTGTCGTCGATGCACTTGACCATCCCATAGTAGGCGGGCATGATCCGCGCCAACGTCCGCTCGCTCACGCTGCGATCGGGGGCGCCCCATTTCGGCGTCTGCTCGTCGGTCTTGTGCAGCGTGGCAGGGATGGGCACTTCGACGCCGGCGTACATCGTGTCGTACGGGGGCCGGACGCTGTTCGGCCCGTGCGGGTCCGGAATGCTGACCATGTAGCAGAAGGGATTGTCGCGGTTGGCGTCGATGAAGTCGATGGCCTTCATGGCCAGCCAGTCGGTGGTGAAGGAGCTTTCGTCGGCGCCTTCGACCGAGTAGGAGGGCTGGTCCTTGGCGTTCCGCGCCGCCACTCTCGGCCCTGCCGGCGTGTCCTCCATCTTCTTCCAGTGACCGCGGTTGAACAGGTAGCGGTTGTCCTCGAACCCGAACTTGCGCTCAGGAGCCCATTGCGGCTTGCCCTGGCCGTCCAGGTGCCACTTGCCCGCGTAACCGGTGGCGTAGCCCTTGCGGCGGAGAATCTCGGCGAACGTCACCACGTCGTCGCTCATGGGGACGTTGTTGGTGACGACCGGCGTATTCTGCGGGTACCGACCGGAGACGAACGCACTTCGCGAGGGCGAGCAGACGGGCGTGGTGGCGTAGAAGCTCGTGGCCATGGCCCCGTTCTGCGCAAGCCAGTCGATGTTGGGGGTCGCGACGATCGTGCCGCCATAGCAGCCCAGCGTGTTGAAATGGTGCTCGTCGGTGTGGATCACGAGCAGGTTGGGCGTTTCCCCCGCCCGGGCAAGGGCCCCGCCGATCATGACAGTCAGCGCGGCCGCCGACACGACACGGCTGAGTAGGACTTGCCTGATCATTCTCGCACCTCCGGTTTTCTGATACTTGTCGTCTCGTTCACGAAATCCGCTTTCCACCGATCGAGCAATTCCTCCGGGCCGCCGCGCAGGAAATAGTACTTGCCCGTCATCGACCGCTCTTCCCCCGGGGGCACATCGGGCCAGCGGGGCCGGGCATGGAGACACGAGTAGTGGGCATTCGAGGCGACGCTGGTGCCTTCGCCGTATGCTTGGGCGATGATCCATTGGCCGTCGCGCGACGCAATGGCGATGATCGGATGACGCACGAGGCTGCCGCCCGCGGGCGATTCCTGGTCGGCCCGAGCCACGCCCCAGCCGCCGTGGAGCGGCTCACCGCTTCCGTGCCCGATGGGCATCCGGAGCATGCAGGTGGGGCCGGCGTCGGTCCAGACGAACGATCGGGTCCGCTCGGGGTTCTCGAAGTAGGGCGACGCGTGCACGTTGAAGCAGGTGTTCGTTTGCACGCCCGTGAACGGCTCGTCGGTAAGGTTGCGGATGGCGATGGTGAAGTCGACGCAGTCCGACATCGGCACCAGCGTCACCCGCATCTCGGCCTTGCCCGGAAACTTGCACAGGTATTCGCAGGCCCCTTCAGCGCTCTGCTGCCATTGAACGCCTTCGTGCTTGGCGGCCCAAGCCAGCGGCACGCCTGCGGCGCCGGCCTGCTCCGGCACGAAGCTGCTGAACTGGCCGACGGGGAAGTAGGGGACGCGGAACACCACGCCCGCGTGGCCCGGTCGAGGCTCGATCTGGATCGGTTCCTTGCCGAAAAGCTCAGCGAGGGGTCCTTCGACGGGCGCGATGGGAGGCAGCTTGGGTGCGTCATCGAGCGACGGCTTGGCGGCGACGGTTTGCGGCGTGTCGGCGGCGTCCTTGGCACAGCGGAAGCCGAGCCACGTGTGCCAGCGGCTGGTGTGCGCCGAGAAGTTGCGCGACGCGCAACGGAAGTTGTACTGCCGCGAGAGCGCGGCGCCCGCGCCCTTGACGACGTACCAGGCCCAGTTTCGCTCCGCGTTCGGCGGCTGGGAAGGCGTGGAGGTCCACTCGGCGACGTTGCCGGCCAGGTCCATCACGCCGAAAGGGCTGGCCCCGGCGGGAAACGCGCCCACGGGCGTGGTCAGCGCCCGGGTCTGTGGCCGGCGGGGATCGTCGATCCGCGTGGCATCGTCGCGCCATGAATCGCCCCACGGATACGTGCGCCCATCCGTCCCCCGGGCCGCCTTCTCCCATTCGGCCTCGGTGGGGAGCCGCAGCCCGGCCCAGCAGGCGTAGACATTGGCGGCATGCCAACCGACAGATGTGACCGGATGGTCCGCCGTGCCTTCGGGGTAGTCGCGGCCCCGCCAGCCATACGGCGCGCCCTCGCCGGTGGCGTCGATGAACCGCTTGTACTGTGCGTTGGTTACCGGGTAGCGGTCGATCCAGAAGACCTCGACGTGGACCTTTCGCTGGGGCGTCTCGGTGAGAAACAGCGTGGGGTGGACATCGTATTGCTCCGCCAGGCGTTGGGCGTCGTCTTCGGTGGTCCCCATGACGAACTCGCCGGCGGGGACGTAGACCATGTCGTGCTCCGGCGGTGCAGGATCGTGTTGTGGCGGCGGTTCCGCGGCACGGACCGCACAAGGCAGCAGCACGCCCGCGAGCAGTAGCGACGGTCCTACCAATCCCAATACCGCCAAGTGCAGCCGCGACGAGGATTCTGTGTTCAGCGGCACGTGATTCTCCTTCATTGGTCATCCGGGGCGATTCTCGTGACGCGGGCGGGCGAAGCCGCAAGCGGCAAGGGATGATGGTCGGTCAGCCGCTTTGCGCGGGGGCCGATTCGAATCCTTCAACGCGGTGCGAGAGCGGGGCGAGCACGGTTCCGTCGGGGAGCGTGAACGGCTCGTCGCCGAAGTTCACCGTGACCGTGACGCCGCCTGCGAACCGCGTCTCTTGCACGGCGTGGTCGGCCGTGAGCCAGCGGTGCGAGAGCATCTCGGCGTAGCCGGTCGCCCGGGCAACCGGCGCGGCCGTCTCGTAGCTGCGGACGAACCGGTCGCGGTTGGCCTCCCAGATCGGGCGGTTGAACATGAACATCGGCGGCGTGCCGTAGAGGGCGCCCAACAGGTCGCGGCGGTCCCACAGGGCGGGCAGCTTGTTGTTGTAATCGCCCCAGTACCACTGGGCCACGACGCAATCGTGATAGACCAACTCCCAGAGCGGCAGGCGGTAGAAGTGGCCCGTCTGGAACTTGGCGACCCGCTCCGGCACCTCGAGCCACGGCTCGATCATCGCCCGGCCCGAGTCGGGCACGCGGTACGGCCCCAGGCTGAGCATGCCCTCGAAGTAGTGGACGTACGGCACGGCGGCTTCGTGGCCCGTCTCGCTGCCGGTGACCAGGCCGCACTCCTCGCTCATGTAACGCAGAAGCTCCATCTTCCAGTGCCGGCTCTCGGAGCGGGTCATGGGATGATCGGGGTGATAACACTCACGCCACGGCGAGGCGGTCGTCGTGTCGATGAAACGGCACGCGTAACGGTGCGTCTGGAGCTCGGGCGGAACGCGGCGCCGGGCGTACTCGACCGCCTGGCGATCGCAGAGCGCGCCGCACGGGTACCACTCGCCGTCCTTGCCCTTGACGCGCCAGCCCCGCGTCCAGTCGCCGTCGGGGCCGAGCATCAGGTCGTCGGGCCAGGCCTCGGTCGTCCAGTCGGAGTGGACGCCCCGGAGCTTGGGGAAGTTGGCCGGGTTCATCGTGTCCTGGAAGATGTCGTAGCGGCTGGTGAGCACGCCCAGGGCGTTCATCTCGCGGAGGTCCTCCGGCGAGGAGCGGTGGCTCCAGAGGACGCGGCGGATGCCCAGCGACTGCATCTCGCGGCACATCCCCACCGGGTCGCGATCCCAGCACCAGACGTTCACGGCCCCGACGAGCAGATCGACGCTTTCGTTCGCTTCGCGCTTCTCGGCCAGGGTCTTGAAGAGCCCGACATTCTTGGAGTGCTCGCGATAGCGTTTGCACATCGCGACGTAGCCGCCCGCATCGAAGAAGACGTAGCGGATTCGCCGCAGCGGGCCGAACTCGCGCTTCTGCGGCACCCACTCGGGCGCCAGGCACAAGAGCCCGTCGACCCGAGGCACGCGCACGGCCGCGTCGTCGGGTGTTTCCACCACGGCCATCAGCCCGCGGTCGCCGTCGGTCACCCCCCACCAACCCATGCACAGCCCGTGGCCGCCGTACAGGTAAGAGTGCATCGGCTTGAGGCTTTCGTCGTCGACCGGGTAGCTGATGCCTTCGTTGACGGGCATCACCAGGAACGTGCCCGGCCCGGTGACGAACGGCGCCGGGAAGGCCAGGCTTGTGAGCATCTCCCCCGTGGCCGCCAGCTCGACGACCACCTCCGGGAGCTGGGGATCGAGCCGAATCGTGGCTTGGACTTCCATCGCGCCGTCCGACTCCAGCAGGCGCAGATCGAACCCGTTCTCGATCGGCTTGGCGTTGAGGATGAACGCGCCGCGCTCGGCTCGCTGCGTCCACTTTTGGCCGGTGCGACGGTCGACGACCGCGAGGGTCCCGTCGGTCGTGCTGAGCGTCACTTCCAGCGACGGATTGGCGGCCGTGAGCGTCTTGGGCAGGTCCGCGGACCGCATCTCGTCCAGCGCGCCCACACGCCGGAGCACGGCGTCGTCGAGCCAGACCGTGGCCGGGCCGTTGCCGATCAGGCGGGGGCGAATCGCGGCAGCCCCGGGCGGGACGACGAACCGGGAGCGCAAGCGGCGCCAGTCGTCCGACGCCCGAGCCGTGCTTCCGCTGAACGCCCAACTGATCACCTCGTTCTTCGCATCGTACAAGATGACGCAAAGGGTCGCGTCGCCCTCCCCTTGCACCCGGACCCAGCCCGACAGCTCGTAGATATCGCCCGGCTTCGCGTCGCGTCGATCCGTCTGCTGAAAGCTCCAGTCTTGGGAGCCGGTATGCTCGATGCGGACGGCCTGGCGGCCGCCGTGGACTTGTTCCTTGTCGAGCACGGCCCGAACGCCGGGCGTGCGCGACCAGGCTTCGTTCCAGCCGGCAAGCCTCTCTTCGAAGTCGCCTCCGGCGAGCAGGTTCTCGTCGGCCCCGGCGAGTGCCCAGGATGCATGGGACACCAGAAGCACAACCAGCGTCGGCACAAATCGCATCGCTTGCTCCCTTGGCTTGACGTAAGCGTCGCTCCGGCAAACACCGATGGGCAGATGCCACGGACGACGGATCGCCCGCCCGCCAGTCTAACGCGGCCTCGGTCCGAGTCAATCAAGCCGGACGGAGAGGATCTCTGGCGACCTGATCGCTTGCGGCTTCGGTGGCGGTCTTTCCTAGGGGGATGGTTTGTCGCTAGAATCTCGGCATGAACGCGATTGTCCTGGTGATCGATCGGCTGCACGCGGGGTACGTCGGGGCCTATGGCAACGCGTGGGTCGCCACGCCGTCGCTGGATCGGCTGGCGGTGGAGTCGGTCGTGTTCGACCAGTGCTTGATCGAGAGCCCACGGCTGGAGAGTCTCTGCCGGTCGTACTGGCAGGGCCGGCACCCTCTCGGAGGCGCGGAGTTGGCGGACGATCGGCCGGCGCTGCCATCGTTGTTGCGATCAGCCGGGGTGACGACGACCCTGCTGACCGACGAGCCGGCGGTGGCGCGGCATCCGTTGGCCGGATCGTTCGATTCGCTGGTGGAGCTTCCACGCCCGGAACTCGTAGAGGTGGCCGCTGAGATCGACGAGACCCACCTGGCCGGATGCTTCGCTCGGCTGGTCGACTGGCTGGAGTCACCGCGGGAGCCGTTTCTCGTTTGGTGTCACCTGAGCGGTTTGGGCGGGCCGTGGGACGCGCCGCTGGAGTTTCGCGCGCGGTACGCCGAAGAAGACGACCCCGATCCGCCCGACTCGGCCGCGGTGCCCTGCGAGATGCTCCCAAGCGACTACGATCCGGACCAGTTGCTGGGGATTTCCCAGGCGTACGCCGGTCAGGTGTCGCTGCTGGACGTCTGTGTGGGGGCCCTCGTGGAGGCCCTGGCGGACGGCCCGGCGGGACGGGATAGCCTCTTCGTGCTGGCCTCGGCGCGAGGGTTTCCGCTGGGCGAGCATCGTCGGGTGGGGGCCTACGACGGGTCGCTCTACGGCGAGCTGGTCCACGTGCCGCTGTGGATGCGTTTTCCCGACTCGCTGGGGGAAGCGGTTCGAACCCCGGCGCTTGTCCGGGCGGCGGACCTTTGGCGGACCGTCCTGGACTGGTGGGGGATCGCCGATCTGCCGCAATCGCCCGACGCGGCCAGCCTGATGCCGCTAGCGCGCGAGGAAGTCGAGTCGATTCGCGACCGAGTGTGCCTCGTCGCAGGCGGCACGGAGCGGGCGATCCGCACGCCAGCCTGGTTCCTGCGGGAGGCCGCCGAGCCGGAGCTGTTCGCCAAGCCCGACGACCGCTGGGAGGTCAACGACGTGGCCGACCGCTGCCAGGAGGTGGTCGATCTCTTGCGAAGCGCCTACGCCGGATACCAGCGGGCGCTCTCCTCGGGCGCGCTGGACAGTCTGCCTCCGTTGGACGAGATCCTCCTGACGGGGTTGGACTGATTTCCTGCACCGGGGGCGGGCAGGAACTCTGTTTTCCCCCATTAGCGATGGTACCTGAATACCTCATTTGGACAGGCAGCGTCTCCTTCCAGATCGCTTTCTGGGTTGTGTATCTTTTCTACATGCTCCAGATTCTCTAGGACTCCCCTCTCTCCGCATCTGCCGCTGGTGATCGCCGTTCTCCCCGTGGTGTCCAACCACTTTTATGACAAACCCAGCCGATCCGACCTAGTTGCCAGAGTCGGTTTGACGCTATAATCCCGCCCCTTACCGCGGCCACCAGTCTCGCGGTTTCTCTTCGCCACATGCGGGTATCGACGATGATCGGACAGGGAAGTCCGAACACATCGAGCGGGAATTGCGCGTCTTTCGCCTCCTCGGCGGCCCGTTGCGGCTACCGACTCGCGTTGGCATTGGCCTTCACGCTTTGGCCGCACGGAACGACCGTGGCCGAGGAAACGATACGGCTGCGCGTCGATTGGGGAGGCCCTACCGAAGCGATTTGGCAGGGGATGATTGCGGTCACTCAGGGGAGCCTTTCCGAGCCACGTCCCCTGGGGATCGAAGCCGACGAGCCGGGCTCGATGTGGCTGGACCGGGGGCCCCTGTTTGCCGTTCCCGCCGGCGAGCAAGCCGACTCCCCCTCCACGGGTCCGGAAATGGACCAGCTCGTGATCCGGCAGCGGAGTCCTCGCACGTATGACGGGGTGGATCTCTTGGTCAACGCCCCCCCGGAGGCGAAGCTGCTGATCGCGTTCTGGGCACAACACGACCAAGGCGAGCCCCGGTGGATCACGATCCCGCTCGACGAGTTGTCCGAAGATTCCCGGATCACCAAGCTGGATGACCGGGGAAGCCAATTGCTGGTGCGTCGCACGCCGGGCGACATGCTCCGGGTGACGCTGAGGCATCACTCGCTGGTCTTCTCGCCGGGCGAGACGCTCCAGCTCGAGGTGCAACCGTCCCGCTTGCCGGTGGAGCCGGGCACCAAGCTGAAGCTGAAGACGGAGCTTTTCCCGGGCCGAGCCGCCAAGGGAAGTTCCCTCGAGGAACGGGATTTTGCCGCCGGGGAGCAAGTCCCCCTGCCAATGGAGATCCAACTGCCCGAGGAGGAGGGCGTCTACGATGTCCTCCTTACGGCATGGCACGCGCCTTGGCGCCGCTGGACCCAGCCGGTCCGCGGGCAACTGCCCCTGGCCGAACGGAGGATCCAGGTTCTGGTGCTCGACCCGGACGTCCGGATCGAAACGCCAGGAGTCGAGGGGGAAGCGGCGCTGGTGGAAGAGGTCAACCCGGCCAATCCGAAGTGGTGGGAGGAGCAGATCGCCAAGTGGGGGGAGCACTTCGCCAAGTTGCCTCGGCCGCGGCATCTGCCCCGGGTCTGGAAGGGCCCGTTGGGAAACGGGCTCTCGCGGACGTTGGAGCACCCGCTCGGAGATCTCGTGCAACTGGAACCCAGCCCGAAGGGACGGGAGTTGGCTTGGGAGGCCTACACGCTCCCGATCCGGCACCCGGGCCAACCTCACCTCTTGGAGGTTGAATACCCCAGCGACGTCCCGCAGACGCTGGGTATCAGCATCATCGAGCCGAACGAGGCCGGCGCCGTCTATCCCATCGGACTGGACTCGGGGGTCGATCTGGCCGAGGAAGTGACCGGCGAACCGCGCCAGCCGCGGTGGCTCCAGCACCGGGTGGTCTTCTGGCCGAAGACGAAGTCGCCGATGGTCCTGATCACCAATCAACGCGAGGGATCGCCGGCCGTGTACGGCAAGATCCGGGTGCGCTGGTTCGGGGAGCATCTGCCGGCGCTGTTGGATCCGGGAGGCCAGCCCGAGCGGCTCCTGGGCGCCTATCTCGATCGGCCCCTGTTTCCCGAGAATTTTTCGGCGACCCAGGCTCTGGTTTCGTCGAGCGAGCTGGCCGACGACTGGGTGACGTTCTACCAAGGCGGGACGCGGCTGGTCGAGTATCTCAACCACGTCGGCTTCAACGGCCTGATGGTCTCGGTGCTGGCCGACGCGAGCACCATTTACCCCAGCGCGATCCTCGAGCCGACGCCGCGCTACGATACGGGCGCCTTTCAGGAGTCGGGCCAGGATCCGATTCGCAAGGACGTGCTCGAGATGTTGTTCCGGCTCTTCGATCGCCATCGCCTGCAACTGATTCCGGCGATGGATTTCAGCACGCCGTTGCCGGAGCTGGAGGAGGAGCTGCGTCGGGGCGGACCCCAGACCGAGGGGATCCGGTGGGTCGGTCCGGCAGGGAAGACGCGGCTGGAAACCCATGGGCCGGTCCGGGGGAGGGCCCCCTACTACAACCTGCTCCATCCTCGGGTCCAGGAAGCGACGCTGGCGGCGATCCGCGAGGTCGTCGAGCGGTACGCTCATCACCCGGCGTTCACCGGCCTGGCGATCCAGCTCTCGGCGCAAGGCTATGCCCAACTCCTCGATCCGAGTTGGGGCATGGACGACGCGACGATCGGACGATTCGAGCGGGACAGGCAGATACGCGTGCCTGGGGAAGGTCCGGGCCGGTTTGCCGAACGGGCCCGGTTTCTGGCCGCGGAGTGTCCCCGGCAGTGGCTCGAATGGCGTGCGGAGCACCTGGGCGAGTTCTATCGTCGGGCCCAAGCCGAGCTGGCCGCCGCTCGTGGCGACGCGCGGCTGTATCTGGCCGGCGTCGAGATGTTCGCCAGCGAGGAGTTGCAACGCGAGTTGCGTCCGGCCCTGCCGCGGGAGATGGCGATCAACGAAGCGCTGTTGCGCGTCGGCATCGATGTTCGAGCTCACGGCCAGGACCAGGGGATCGTCTTGCTTCGTCCGGAACGGATTGCCCCCCGGTGGTCGCTCGCCCGCCAGGCAGTGAGCCTGGAGATCGGGCAGATGCTGGAGATCGAGCAGAAGCACGACATGAGGCTGCCGTTCGAGGGCTTGCCGGTCCCGGGGAGTCTGTTCTTCCACGAGCCGCAGGAGGTCCGCGTTCGCTCGTTCGACGAGAAGAGCCCGTTTCAACCCACCTACACGTGGCTTGCCACGCAGCCGGTGCCTTCGGCGTGGCAGAATCGACGCCGGTTCGTCCACAGCCTGGCCACGCTCGACTGCCAGGCGATGTTCGACGGCGGCTGGCAGTTGCCGCTGGGGCAGGAGGACTCGTTGCAGGGCGTGGTGGCCGCCTACCGGCAGTTGCCGGCGGTCCGCTTCGAGCGGCTGTCGGAGGACCTGACGCAGCCGCTGTCGATACGCTACGCCACGCACGCGGACGCCACCTACGTTTACGTGGTCAACGACGCTCCGTTTGCCTCCACGGCCAGGATTCAGGTGGATTGCCCCAGCGGGTGTCAAATGGAGGAGATCAGCGGCCTGCGCCAGGTGCCGCCCCCCGCGCAGGAAGCCGGCGGCGCGCATTGGACCGTCGAGCTGGAGCCCTACGATCTGGTGGCGGTGCGGTTCTCCAGCCCAGGGGTCAGGCTTTCCCGGCCGCAGGTCTTCTGCCCTCCGCAGGTCCAAGCCGAGTTGAAGGCGCGGATCGACGACTTGATCGACCGGGCGGCCGCGGTGGCCGAGTTTCCCCCGCTTCTGCAAGTGTTGGAGAATCCCGATTTCGAACGCCCGGCCGCACCCGACGGCGAAATCCTCGGCTGGACCACCTCGATCGAACCGGGTTCGACGATCGCGTTGGACGACACCCAGGCGCAACGGGGCACCCGGGCGGTGCGAATCGTCAGCCAAGGGCGCGCGGCCGGCCTGATCAGCGAGGCTTTCGACCCGCCGACGACCGGTCGGCTGACGATGGCGGTCTGGCTTCGGGCGGCGGAGGACTCCCCGCAAGCCACCCTCCGATACCGTTTGGAGGGCCAGTGGCGAGGGAAGCCGTTTCTCCGTTGGCAGACACGGCAGGTCGGACCCGAGTGGAAGCTGTTCCGCGTGGAGGCGACGGATTTGCCCCTGGAGGGCCTGTCCCGTCTGCGGGTCCGCTTCGACCTGATCGGGCCGGGAGAAATCTGGGTCGACAACGTGCAGCTCAGCGCCCTGGCCTTCAACGAAATCGAAAAAAACGCCCTCCTGAAACTGATTGCGCCGGCCGACTTGAAGCTCCAGCGGGGGCAAGTCGGCGACTGCATCCACCTGCTCGAGGGCTACTGGCCACGGTTCCTGGCGGCCAACGTCCCGGCCTCGCCGGCTCGCGCGGTCCGCCGACCTGAGCCCCGCCCCGATTCGCCGCGAGAGCCTCGCGAGCCTCCCGGTCTGGTGGATCGGATGAAGGCCTTCGTGCCCAAGCGGTTGCGGACCCTGTTCTGACGATTCGTCTACTCTCCGGCTTCTGACGATCCGGCTCCCCCAGCGCACGCACGCTCTCGTCGTTGTCCGCACGAACTTGCCCTCGTTCCCACGCTTGGCGTCGGAACGTACTGGTCGGACGCTTCGTGTCCGATAGACGCAACCACTTGTGGGCCTCTCGCCTCCGCCGACTTCCGGACGTAATGCGTCCGATGGTCCGTTACGACGCGAAGCGTCGTAACCAGGTGAAAGGTACAGTAGAGTATTTTGTCCTAACCTCGCCCTACACCTCCGGCGTGCCGAACTCCTCGCTGGTCTCCACCAGCACGGTCAAGTTCTCCGGCGGCACGCGGGGCGAGACGGAACAGGCGCTGGAGAGGATGTACCCGCCGCCGGGACTGCCCACCTTCAGTCGCCAAAGGACGTCCTTGCGCACGTCCTCCCGCGGCTTGTTCAAAAGCGTGTTGACCGGGTCGACGTTCCCTTTGAAGAAGAGGCGGTCCCCCACGCGGCGCTTGGCGTCCTCCAGGTCGATGCTTCCCAGCGGCGGGGGATCGAGCGTGTCGATGCCGTCGATGCCCGTGGCCGCCATCCGCTCCAGGCGATCGCCGATGTCGCCGCACGTGTGGGTGTAGACGGGCACGCCCTCTTCGTGGATCCGCGCGATTACCTCCCGCTCGTAGGGCAGCACGAACTCCTCGTACTGCCGCGGCGAGATGAACCCCCCGCCGGCAAACGCCGACGAGATCAGCACCGCGTCCACGCCCCGCCGGGCCTGGCGCACGCCCAAGTCGGCCGTCCCCCGCGTGTACGCCGCCAGGATGGCGTGGATCTTCTCCGGGTCGTCCAGCATGTACATCAACGCCTGCTCGTAGCCGAAAAGCTCCATCAGGTGCGTCCAGGGCGAGAAGATCTCGCCGTGCACCGAGACCGACTCGCCGACCCGGCCGAGCACCAGGTCGATGGTCCGCCACAGATAGTCCGGCCAGTAGTCGTTTGGGTCGGCTTCGTAAGGCTCCAGCCCGAAGTAGTAGGGATACTTCACCCCGCCCAGGCTGTGTGGGTCGTCGTAGTGGATCCGGTCCGGGTCGACCTCTGCGAGCGTCGGCCGCCGCTGGCCTCCGGAAGGCAGGTGATGGACGTTGTCGTCCGCGGGGCATCGGGCAGTATCCCCGTTGGCAAAGAACACCGTCTGGCTGCCGTCCTCGGCCGTTTCGATCCGCTCGACGTGGCGCATCCAGTCCGGATCGGTGCCCAGCAGATTGATCAAGATGCCGTCGAAGCGGTACCGCTCTTGAAGCGTCACCAGTGCCCGGGCGAACCCTTCGCTGGTGTACCACATCTCGACGGGCGTCACGTCGGTGTTCAACAGGTAGTGTCCGATCGCCAACTGGCACATCACCGGCACCCGATCCACCGGCTCGTGCCGCATCGCCGCACGGATTCGTTGTTTGCCGTTCATCCTCCCTTCTCCCAACTCGCCGCTTATCCCAGCTCCCTCATCGCCGCCAGCAGCCGCTCGACCTCCTCGGCCGTGTTGTAGTGCAACAGGCCGATGCGGACCATGCCGTCGGGCTCGAGCCCCAACGCCTCGGTGACCGGCAAGGCGTAATAGTTGCCGTGCCAGACGAAGATCCCCCGCGCGGCCAGGTATTCGGCCAGCTCGCGGGGCGCGAGCCGGCGGTGCGTCACGGCGACCGTGGGCACGCGCTGGTCCCATCGCTCGGGATCGGTGATCCCCCAGATCTTCACGTCGGGCAAGCCGGCCAGCCCGGCGAGCAGCTCCCGAAACAAGTCGCCCTCGTACGCCGCAATCGCGCGATACGTGGCATCGAGCGCCCGGCGACGGTCGCAAGCGCCGGGCTGGAGCCTGCCTCCCAGGTCGGCCAGGTAGTCGACGGCGGCGAGCGTGCCGGCGATCCCCTCGTGGTTCTGCGTGCCGGTCATCCAGCGGCCGGGCAGCTCATCCGGCGCGGGGCGAACCTTGTACGCCGGCAGCTCGGTGAGCAACTCCCGGCGTCCCCACATCACGCCCACGTGAGGGCCAAAGAACTTGTAGGCCGAACAGACCAGGAAATCACACCCCCACCGGTCGACTTCCAGCAGCCGATGCGGGGCGTAGTGGACGGCGTCGAAGAACACCAACGCCCCGGCATCGTGCGCGAGCCGGACGATCTGGTCCATCGGGTTGATCGTACCCACGGCGTTCGAGGCACAGCCGACGGCCACCAGGCGCGTGCGCGACGTGAGCTTGTCGGCCAGGTCGTCCACGTCGAGCGTACAGTCCTCGTGGCGGAACTCGACGTGGCGGACCGTGGCCCCGGCGTCGCGCGCCGCCAAGACCCACGGGGTCACGTTGGCATCGTGCTCCAGCCGGCTGACCACTACCTCGTCGCCCGGCCGCCACGTTCGCGAGAGCGACCGCGAGAGGGCAAACGTGAGGCTGGTCATGTTCGGGCCGAACGCGACCGTCTCCGGATCGCCCGTCCCCAGGAAATCGGCCAATCCCTGATGCGCCTCCTCCAGCAGGGCGTCGCTTTCCCGGCTGGTCTCGAACAGGCCGCCGTGGTTGGCGTTCATCCGGACCAGGTAGTCGCCGATCGCGTCGATCACTCGCTGGGGCACCTGGCTCCCGGCCGGCCCGTCGAAGTAGACCGCCGGTTGGCCGCGGACCCGTCGGGCCAGGGCAGGAAACTGCGCGCGACACCACTCGACGTCCAACACGTTCGTCTCGGGCGATTCGGACATGCCGACATGATAGCCGATACCGGTTCCGCTGCCTAGCGGCACAAGCCGGTCCGACCCCTTCAGGGAAGCCGTCGGCGGAAGAGGGAATGCCGACGTGTCATCGTTCGAAGAGGGAAGCCGACCTGCCGTCGGCGGCCAAACGTGGGTCAGGTTGGCCTCGCATGGAGGGTTACTCGTATGGCTTCTCTGGTTGCTTTACCCAGTCGATGAAGTCGAAACCTTCTCCTACTGTTTTCGCCGAATCCATCCATTTAATATCTTTGAAACGCACTCGAAGCTTCTTGGCGTCCTGCAAGGCCGCGCTGACGGTCACTCTCCTGCGCAACTTCTGCGGATCCTGCGCGTAGACGACTTGGAACTCTCCGTCCAGCCGCACGCCGTCTCGGCTCCAATGTCCGGAAAGCGAGGCCATGTCTGGCGACAACTTGATCGCCTCAACGGTGACGTTATCCACGTCGTCCGTCAGACGCAGGCTATGCCCGAATTCGCTCACCCACTCTCCGGAAAGGTCGGTCGTCTTCGGGTCCTTCTCCCGCGCGCGAATCTCCTGTAAGCATTCATTGCGCCAAGAAGCTCGGGAAAGGGGGATGTCTATGGGAAGTTGAGACGGAAACCTTTCAGCGGAGCCTTTGCGGGTGGAAGTCCCGTCCGGCAAAGCCTGACCAGCAGCCGGGAG
>Ga0307379_10001708_pt1 | contig 33976 bp, 29 predicted proteins | sample UN2MG_FD_202237 | JGI IMG/M metagenome (GOLD analysis project Ga0307379, IMG submission 202237) | Soil microbial communities from Risofladan, Vaasa, Finland - UN-2 | ecosystem: Environmental > Terrestrial > Soil > Coastal area > Acid sulfate soil | place: Finland: Risofladan, Vaasa | collected...
CCAATCCCTGCCCCTTCCGGTCAGCGGATCTGTTCTGTCTGAAATTCAAAAGGCTCCCGGGGAATTACCAATGATTAACGTGATTCGATGTCTGATAAGCATGGAAATTCTGTCATTTTTTTTCTGTTGGGCTAACCTCCCGGCCTCGCCGCGGTTTATCATCGATGCCCACTCGCACGCACCGAAAACGCAAAAGAATGTGGATATTGTGGCCAGAGTCTACCGCGAGCAGAATGCCATGCGCTGTGTGTTCACCAGGATGGAACAGTTCGAGCTGATGAAAAAGGCTATAGCTGACTACCCGGATGTGTTTATCGGCTACGGTCATATAGATCCTGATGATCCCGATGCCGTGCGGGAAATAGAAAAATTTTATCAGGCAGGTTTTGTGGGCATGAAATTTCATTTCCCGCAGAAAAACTGGGATGACCCAAAATACTGGCAGCTTTACCGCATGTGCGAGCACCTGGGCTTACTGATGGTTTTTCACACCGGGATTTGTGACCGTGAAATAACCGATACTCCATCATTCGCTTCCTCCATGCATACCCGCCCCGGATACCTGGACCTGATTGCCAGGGCCTTTCCGCGCGCGGTAATTCAGGGCGCTCATTTCGGCGACCCCTGGTATGAGGAGGCCGCGGAGGTCTGCCGGTTTAATCCCAATGTTTATTTCGATGTCACCTGGGCTACGCTCCCCAAGCTGATCAAGTTGAACGACCTGGCTCGTTTTAAAAAAATCCTCTGGTGGAGTATGCCGGAAGGTCAACAATCCCCATTCACCAAGAAAGGATCGCCTCATGCATTCGAGCATATCGTTTTCGGCACAGATGCCTGGGGCCTGCCCAAGCTTATGGAACAATTCCAGATGTTTCTTGAGGCCAATGACGTGCCGGAATCGATCCGGGAGAAAATGTGGGGGCTGACCATGGCCCGCATTCTGGATATTGATCCGGAAACACGCCGGTTCCGCCATCCCCGGCCTCTTCCCCCTGGCTCACGCTACCTTTTCGCTCCAAGCAAATTCAGCAGTGAAGAAGGAAAGTGAAAAGCGCCAAGAGGATTTATTAGCCTTTCAACCCGTATATTTAATTTTTCAGGAGGAATTCCCATGAAAAAATATACTGCTTACTTATTACTGAGCCTGTTTGTGGCTGGTCTTATTTCGAGCTGTTCGAAATTAAAGCCTGCCGCCAATCCTGCTTACGACTATGTCGCCGAGGGCAGGGGGACCTGGTTGGGCATGGGACAGACCAGGGGACTGAACTGGGACTCCACCATGGCCGCTTTGAAAGATGCCGGTTTTAATATGGTATTCCCTTGTATGTGTTCAGCCGGTGCGGCCCTTTATCCCAGCGAGTTTGTTCCCATGGTAAGTGACCGGAACGAGTTGAAGCTCTGCCTGGAAGCAGCCCACAGGAACGGGATCGAGGTCCATGTCTGGAAAATTAACTGGCGCATGGCAGGCACTACGGATGAAAATAACCAGGAAATGATTCAGGCAGGCCGGATCCAGTATGGCCCTGATGGAAGGCCGTCCACCGAGGTGGCCGCCAGCTTTGGATGGCCCCGCAAGGGGGAATCGCTCTGTCCTTCCCAGGAAGCTAACAGACAGCTCGAACTGGATGTGATGCTCGAATTGGCGAGGAAATATGATGTGGATGGAGTGCATTTCGATTATATGCGCTATGAATTCGAGCCATTGTGCTACTGCGATAAGTGCAGGGAGAATTTTATCAAAGAAACCGGCTTGGAGTTGAAATGGCCGGATGATGTCTGGAAAGGCGGCAAATACCGGGAGTTGTATCTTGACTGGCGGCGATATCTGATCCATTCCTCGGCCCGGGAGATCGCCAGAGCGGTCCATACTTATGATCCCTATGTTTGTGTTTCCCTGGCCGCACGCCGCCAGCTCATCCAGCATGTATATGAGAGTGATGCCCAGGTCTGGTGGGAGTGGATCAAGGAGGGGATACTGGATTTTGTCACCCCGATGAACTATTCCGAGGAAGCGGAAACTTACGCAGATCTCATCAAACAACAGTTCCCTTTGGTCAGAGGCGCAATTCCCTATTACGCCGGGATCGGGGTATTTCGCATGAAAGCCTGGCCTCCCTTTAAAAAAGCTATCGAACTCGGGCGAGACCTGGGTGAGGATGGTTATCTTACCTTTTCTCTTCCCAGTATATTGCCGTTCCTGAGTCAGTTGAAAGAGGAAAAGATAAATCCCCCGGCGCTTCTGCCGCACCGGGCCCCGGAGACCCGTTTCTTTTTGCAGCCGGGTAAAGGCGAAAGCCAGGAAGGGCTCCAGATTTATTCTCCGGGTTCTGAAGTGAATTTTAAAGTGGATGTGATGTTCAAAGGGAAACTCAGGGAGGGAATCAGCCGGATCCAGGGGGATATCGTACTAGTGAAAACAAGCGGTGAAATAGTCGCCAAAATTCGATCACTCGATCTTAACCAGGCCACTGTCACCGAGTTATCGGTTGCCTGCGGGGAACAGGGCCGTTATCGCCTTGCCTTTTACGGAACAATGACTCTGAGCACCAGGGAGATAAGACCATTCATTACCAAAAGCTTCCCGTTCGAGGTCAAAGCATCCTGAGGAAAGAGCGTTATCAGGAGGAAATGAAGATCTTCCTGGAGTAATATTTCGATTTTAGATGTTCTTGAAGTCCATATTACTACTCAGGTTATAAAATTGTTTAGATCTATCCGTAAAGGTAATTTTTTTTCTTCTTTTGGTGGCAAAAGAAGCAAAACCATTTCTTTTTAAACAAAAAGAAACAAAAGTTAATCCTGGCACTTTAGATTCTTACAAATTCACTCTAATGCTGCCTGTAGTGGTATAAAAAGGATGAGGAAATGAGAAAAAAAAGAATTAAGTCATCATTTTATGTTCTGGCAATACTTGTTTTTTCGTTTATTGATTTTTATCGGGCGGCGGATAGTTACGGGCTTATCAGCGAACCCTCGAAGCAAGCTGTCATTGTCGCTTCAAACAACTCTCTTATAGTGGATGGCAAACTGGATGATAAAGTATGGCAAAGCCTCGAAATTTTGAATCTAAAACCTGCAGAACCCGGGGTACCAGAAAAGGGGGCCGCAAACAGTCGGGTTGTACTTCGCGGTAATCATCTTTGCCTGGGTGGCTTTATCCCGGAGCCTGGCGGGAAAGTCATCGCCAGGTCGATAGGTTATAATCCTATCTGGCATCGTAATCCTCCGGCGGAAGACCTGTTAGTTTACGAGCTAAAATTCAGGACAAAATTCGGCCAAGAATCGGTATTAAGATTGGAGATCAATCCCTGGGGCGCCCACAGAATATTAAGGGATGGAAAGCTGGTCCAGGAGACAAAAATATTGATAGCAGCGAATGTAACTCCCGAAGGTTGGGGAGTAGAGACAGTTGTTCCCTTGGATGAATTGAATTTAGATGAATCGAGTGACAGGATAAAAATAAATATATCACAGAGCCGCTGTCAAAGACCGGTAACTCCTTTTTTATATTTGAGCTTACCATCCAGGGATGATTTTCTTGAATTTTCTCTTCCCGGCCCGGGCAACAAAAAAACCAGCATCGCTGCTCCCCGGTATGATCCTCCATTTCTTGGCCCGGATGACCCTCCTTTACAGGTCGGCTCTGTTCAGGTAGTACCCCCGATTGATATGAAATGGGATGATCCGTTTTGGAGAAAGGTACCTGGCATTACGCTGCCGAGGGATGAGCCTAATCCACGCCGGCCTGATTTCCCGACGGAATTAAAATGGGTCCAGGATGGTAAAACGCTCTCGCTCTTTTTCAAATGCACGGATGATGAACCGCTGGATTGCGACATAGTTGACCGGGATGGGAATGTGCAAAGTGACGATCATGTATTCATTCATCTTGCCACAACTGGTTCGGCGGCTGTTCAAATCCTGGTCAATCCTGTAGGAGCGGTATGGGATGCCAGGGCGACGGGCCCCAATATGGTGTTTTGGGCAAACGCCTGGGATGGAAAGATAAAAACGCATTATCTCCTGATCAGTGATGCCTGGTATTTACGCCTGGATTTACCTCTGGATGAGATTGCCGAAATATTGGGAGAATCCTGCATTCCGAAAAACTGGCGGATTCTTTTAGGCCGAACCCGTCAAGCAAGGGTGGGTTCGCCTAGAGAAATAAGTTCTATCCCGGTTATTGAAAATACTTTTTACGGGGCGCCAGCGCGCTACGCAAGACTTATTCTTACCGATATCGCTCCCGGCCGGTTCAGCCAAACAGAACCTATTTATAAAAGACCTCGATTCAGCGGCCTGGCAAGTGAATTAGCCGAATTGGAATCCTGCGCTTTGACGAGGGTTCAGAGGAAATATTTCGACGTGAGTGGAATGCTGCGGAATGATATCGCCAGAAGAATAAAATTGCTGGCTATGGAGGAGCACGCAGAGTGGGATTCCGCTCAAAGTCTGGAAGATTGGGAAAGATTCCGTGATAAAAGGCTGGAAGCCTTGAAATCCTCACTGGGCGAGTTTCCCGAAACCAGGTGCCCTCTTAATTACCAGGAAACCGGGACTTACCGGGGAGATGGTTATCAGGTTAAAAACGTTTTTTACCAGAGCCGTCAGGGATTTTATGTGACCGGGAACCTCTATCTGCCCGAAAATCCGACAGATAATATGCCAGCCATCATACTAATCCCCAGCCATCATTACCATAAGCCTGAGGTTGAACTGAGAGACTGCGGAATGATCTGGGCCCGGACAGGCTGTGCGGTGTTGGTGATCGACCGTCTGGGCTGTGGCGAACGGAATGAAACCATATTTTGGAACCGGCAGGGTTACACGTCTGAATATTTATTGGAAATGCAGCTTGACCTTATCGGCCAAAGCAGGATAGGGTGGATGGCCTGGGATATATCAAGGGCCGTTGACTTACTGTATGAGATGGGGAATATCGATCGTAAAAGGATAATATTGATCGGTTCAGTAACTACTGGAGGAGGAATGACAGCGGGTTACGGCGGCCTTTTCGATAAACGCATAGCAGCGGTAATACCCTTTAACACCGGCCATGTTTACTGGAGAGGCTGGGGAGTTCGCAGAAGCTTAGCTGACAAAATAACTCTCTGGTTTGTTTATAACGCGATAGCCCCAAGAAAATTCATTTATGCTCACGAGTTTTCCTGGGAGGGCGAAGAAGGACCTCAATTCCCTTCAGTCTGGGTACCTGCCTGGCCGCGCTATAAAAAGATATACAGCTTGTATGGAGCGGAAGAGAATTTGGCCACTACCCAGGGGACGGGATTACTGAGAGCCGAAAAACTGACTGGAGGCGGATGCGTAGCCCTAGGTCCCACTCAGCGTGAGCCCCTATACCCGGTATTGAACAAATGGTTCGGTATACCTCTGCCGTCAGCAAAGGACTTGGATGATATAACAGACCTTCGAGTGAAATACAGCGGGAGCAGGCCGGGGTATCCCCTGTTGAAGGCTAAGGAATCAATAAGGACAAAACCGGAGTCTGCATTGCTGAGTATCACTCCGGAGGCCAACGCGCGTCTGGACCGAAAAAAACTTCATGAGATAGCTTTGGGAATGGGCCGGGAATTGCTGGAATCAGCCCGCGCCAGGAGAGCACAACTTGAATTGTCTTCAGGGCGTCAAGCTTTGGTCCGTGATTTATCTTCAAAGCTTGGAGACATCCAACCAAATCGAAATCCAGAGGTCAAATCTCTTTGGATGAAAAAGTTGGCCGGAGCACATGTAGAGGCTATAACTCTATGGCCAGAGCCTGATATAATCGTACCCCTGTTTATAATCAAACCTGAAACACAGGGAAATAAACCCTTGCCCCTGGTGATCGCTATCGGCGAGGGAGGTAAGGATCGATTCTTACGAGATATGACCAGGGAACTCGAAAGGTTGCTTCAAAACGGGATCGCCGTATGTTTACCTGATGTCCGGGGGACAGGAGAAACGGCCCCCGACCAGTATAACCGGAGTCACGATCTGGCCACCAATATGCTTGAACTGGGAGAAACCCTCCTGGGCTTGCGGCTGAAGGATGTGCTGTCAGTATTAGTTTATCTGGAGAGCAGAAATGATATCGACAGCCGGAAAATTGCTCTATGGGGTGATTCTTTTGCACCGGCAAATACAGAAGAAATATGGGTTGATGAACTGGAACCACAACCGGTTTCACCCCAAATTCAACACTTTGCCAGTCCTATGGGGGCACACCTGGCTTTATTAACAGCGCTGTACCACGATGAAATCAAGGCAGTGGCAGCCAGAGGTGGACTGATCAGCTATTTATCCGCGTTGGAAGATAATTTTGTGTATTTTCCACCTGATATGAATGTACCGGAGATTTTAAAAGTTGGAGATATAAGCGACATCTGTAGTTCTCTGGCTCCGAGACCTTTATTAATAGAAAGCATGGTGGATTCCAGAAATTTTGTTGTTAATAGTGAAATATTAGAGCGGGAAATGGATTCGGTTAAAGAGGCGTATAAGAAGGCTGGAGAATATAAAAAACTAATGATTAGGCAGACCTCGGAATACCCTGAAATAGTCTCATGGCTAATTGATCAATTGATTTGAGACGTTCCCTCTTGACTAATAACATAGAAAGCGCATACGTTCTACCAATGGCCTGGAGTGCTTCCATGAAGAAATACGCCGGAGAACCAGGGTGATCCGTATCTTCCCAAACCAACAGGCTTGCCTCAGGCTTGTCTCTGCCTTGGCCGCCGAACAGCACGACCTCTGGATCTCAGGTAAACGCTACCTCAACATGGAACCCTTACACCAGTGGTTGATCTACACCCCGGCTCAACTACAGGATACTCCTATACCTCTTAATGTCCCAATCGGAGAATGGGAGAAAATCCCTCGCCTTAAGGCGAAGACTTTAGTATGCCCCGAAGGGGCCAGTATTTTGTTTTTGGAGGTGGCTGCGAAAACCGGATTTATCCGGTCGAGCGTGTAAGCCACCATAAATCTACCGGCTTCAGCCGGTAGTAGTTTAATAAGGGGGTCATAATAAAAAGGTCTGTGCTTTGAGAATTTTTCCGACCTCGAGTTGGCCTGAAGCAGTCATTTCTTTTCCACGGAGAAATCCATCATGATTAACAAACCCTCGTTATCAAGACGCCATTTTATAGGCCAGTCTCCCTTGGCTGTGGCAGCACTTATGGCAGGTAATCCTGGCTCTGAAGAAGTCCGGATACCGGCACCAGACTACTCGATCCCCGAAAGCGGCTTCCACGGCAGGGAGGAGAACAGGCGCGATTGGAGCGGCGATCCCCGCTCAGGGAAGGTGGTCTTCCTCTCACACTGCATACTCAATCAGAACGCGCGCATCTTAGATGCTGCCGACTTCCCGGCAATGTTCGAGCCACTTATCGATTACCTGCAGCAAAAGCAGGTGGGCGTAATCCAGATGCCCTGCCCTGAGCTCTATTGCCTGGGCCTGGGCCGGCGGGAAGTGCGGGTCGGCTTGGAAAGCCCGGCAGGCAGGCAGCGGCTCGAGCGCCTGATTGACGACCAGATTTTCACTATCAGGGAGTACCTCTTCCAGGGTTTCGAGATTGTGGGTATCCTGGGCAAGCAGGGCAGCCCGTCTTGTGGAGTGACCCGCACCTGGCTTGATAACCGACAGCAGGACGGTCAGGGGGTATGGATCAGGGAGCTAAAGAAGCGCCTGGCCGCGGAAAAACTGGACATACCGGTAATCGGCGTGGCCGACCACCAGCAGGAGGAGGCTATAGAGTGGCTGGAGGAGAAGCTGAAGGAGGGGTGAGGTGGAGCGCTGAGTGAGTGGGAGCAGGTTGCCTGATGTTTGTTTCCGAACGGTAGAGTTCTGTTTCGCATAACTGACAAGAGAAGGCACTGGGAAAAACATTTTATTCTGGTTTAATTAACTTCGTTTATAAGAACTATACTTTTATAAAAATTAAAAACATCTCAATGCCTGAGATATTTGATTGTCATTCTCATTCTATGACTGCTTTTTCAATAGATATTTTTAATACTTTGATTATTTTGAATATTTATTATTTCTTAACTGTTGGATTGGCGAACGGTTATACGGTTACGATTGAAGATTAAAGAGTTGCATAAAATACGGAATTACGCTTTACAAGCAGGAGGGCGATGGTTCTAATCCATTAGCGCCCATCATCATTAATTGTAATTCCTTAAACCAACAGCTTTGCTGGTGGTCCAAGATTTGCTATGCGGGTAAGTGAGAGAAAATATCACCGGTAATATTTGTTAACTTGTATATGGTTTGAATCACGGGTGTCACGGATGTAGCACGGATCACACTTTTTCCCCCACACGGCCCCGGGTGAAACTCGTTTGAGGTGGATAGGATGGGGACCGTGAAATCAGTGATTCAAAGACGGTGGTGACAGATTAAACCCTGATAAACGGGCAAATCATACAGATAACCTGGATTGAGAGAAAGAGAATTTATCCTTTTAGGGTTCCTTTCAAGCCACCCTTTTAAGGGGTGGTTATTGACTAAACGCTGAATTGAATGAGGATTGGTTCAGGCTGTAAGATTGAAGCCGCTATTTGCCGAATGGTATTGATGATCTCCTGGCTTTCCCGGACGGATAGCTGACTGGCACAGAAGGTGATACAAACATCTGGGGGGGTCATTACCCTTAGAAAAGATTTTATATTTACTTAACCGGTTTTTCCTTCTGTTAATTTCTGCTTAACTCCAGCGTATCCAGGCCAAGTTTCACTGGGAAATTGTACATCTTCAGCTCGTTGTCGCTGTATTCGAAATCACAGCCCCACTCCTCAAGAATCTTACTTCCGTCACCTTCAGCGGAGGTAATCCTGTCCTTGATGACTTCCATGCCCAAGGTGTCGGACGGTGCTTTGAACTTCTGATCAGTCGATTTTTCAGTCGTGGAAAAATATAGAATCTGGGGATCGCCGTCCACAATCATCCAGAAGCCCCTGTTGAGAGAAATGAAATCCAGGCTGTCACTGTAGCAGCCGATCTCGAACCAGTATTTCTCCGCATCCAGAATCAGTGAAACCCTTAAATCCTTTAACATATAGCTCTGAGCTGCGCTTCCGTTATTGACATAGTAATATGGCAGCGTTGTTCTCCAGGCCCCTACCAGATCGCTAGTGTATACCTGGGGCTCGAAAGGAGCGATGAACTTCTCGTCCTTGCAGCCTGTAGCCAGGACAATTATCGAGCATAAACCAAGAATAAACAGTCTCATCTTTTAACCTCACTATAAATTACTGCCCTTGAGTTTGCTTACGGAAAAGATTCCGGAAATTGCAGGAAAAGTCTTAAGCTTCGGACCTGCCTTAAACAAATATTCCCCATATCAAAGCTGCTTGTCGGTATTTTATCCTTTTTTTAATATTGGACCCGGACTTTCGCCCTCTGGGCTTGAATAGATAGATTCTTCAGCGTCTTTCTCTATAGATTAGTCGTTTGTCTTCAGATTTTCAAGGATTCAATTGGTCAAAACTTAAAAAAAGAGACACCTGTCTCTCAGCTCATTCAAGAAAGGAATGGTTTTACGCCGCATAACATCTCAATCGGTCGATCCGAAACAAGATTTCAGCAAATATTTTCCTGCTAATGCCTACAAGGCTGCCTCTCCCTGCACCTCTCGCCACGCATTCGCTACCGAGCCCTGTCCTGTCCAAAACATGACATACCTGCTGCGACCCGACCCCCGAAAAAGAGTCCGGTTAAAATGAGAAGATATCAGGATTATTACTCGATGCTAATATTCCGGATATTTGATAGAATATGCCCTGCAAGAAATTTTAGCAACAAATTTTAAAATAGTCCGGTCAGTCCCGCCATAATTAAAATATCAATCCAGCCTATGTGTATTTTCGATTTTGAAAAAGGATTTGCAATTAGGGTTAAAAAGTCGTAAGATAAGGGAAGAGCTTTCAATTTGAGTCAAGCCTCAGTCAGATTTGGCTGCAGAAAACGATCAGTCCGATACGATTTAAAAATAATATCAGGCTGGTCACTTTTCTCACAGTTAGCGGTACCGTTATTCGGATCGAGTTAAATGGAAGCCTTGGAACCAGAAAATGAATCAAGGAATAGGCTTACAGATATTTTGGAGGAAAGTACCGATAGCCCTCAGTTAACTAGCAAAAAAACCAATCTTTTAGGAAGGGCATTTACCACTTTATGCTTAATCAGCTTCCTCACATTATCCACGCAATCCAATAAACAAGTTTACACTCCAAACAGCTTAATATCTGACCTGAAAAGATATATTTCTGACCTGGTATGCCCGCACTTAATTGCTCAGACTCAGCCGCTAGATGAGACTGTTATTAAGAATCTCGCTTTACTTTTATATGATCCTAAGAAAGAGAGAGAGCACCTTATGCTGAGTAGTGGTGATAAATTTACGGACATTACTAATTCATTAATCTTTAAAGGGTTTGTGTCTATTCAAGATATATATCTGGATGGTTCGGGGAATGTATTATGTGCTGCATTTGACACAACAGATGGAAGAAATAACTGGGAAATTGTCAGAATTGCACCTGATGGAACTGTTACCTCCCTTACTGCTACATCTGAGTTTGATGAAAGTTCTCCATGCGAGTCAAATGATCAAACGATATTAGCATATATTGCAGGCGGTTCTATTTTTATTGAAGACAGCGAAAAAAAAATAGGGATAATTCCTCATAAAGGAAGGGCTTATATTGGGGTAAGGTGGACTCCGGAAGATAGATTGCTTGTTACTGTGGAAGAGGGAAGGAGAAGTTACATAGCTGAGATAGACTTAGCGAACCCTTATTCTGTTTATCGGCTCACCTACTCCGAAAACAATGTCATAATCCGTAATCCTGTTATTTCTCCGGATGGGAAGAACCTGGTTTATGTATGCGAAAAAGGAGGCAGCACAGAGATAGTGCTAGCAGACAGGTACGGCAATAACGCCAGGCTATTATCTTTTGGGGACCATCCTTCTTATTCAGATAGTGAAACCATCGTATTTAGCAGAGAATCGAATTCTCAGTCGCATCTTTTCTTCACTAACGGAACAGATGTTGCATTGGAAACCATAATTCCTGCTATAATAGATGATTCCAGTTTTTTTATTCGTTCCATCTCATCTTACACTCCATATACCATTCCTCCTTCGAGCCCGGAAGAATCCAGCGTCAAGGAAAATTCAGAGAATAAGGATGCTCAGCCTATAAAAGAATACAATATCAGCAAGGGATATTGGCTGTCAAAAAACTGTCCTGACCCATTTAATCCTACCACTACAATACAATATCAGCTTCCATTTAGTTATGATGTCAGATTAGAAGTTTTAAATATGAGAGGGCAGTTGATAAGAACATTGGTTTATGAGCGGAAAGCGCCTGGCAGGCACTCTGTTGAGTTTGATGCGAGTGGTCTTTGCAGTGGAGTTTATTTTTACAGGTTGGTTGCAGGAGATTTTACACAAACTAAAAAAATGGTTTTATTGAAATAGTGTCATCTGACCTGCCCTAGTGGGTAACGGGACAGTAGTGATATTTTATACCCTTTTCACACTGTTTATTATGCTCCACTCCCAAGAACGGATCCCCTGAATATAGAAAGATTCAAGGATTGGATTCGTCATAGATGATAAAATGCCGGAGATTTTTTCTGACATTTACTGCATCAAATTTTGTAAAGAAATTTTAGAATAATCCGGCCGGGCCCGACTAGTACCGTAATAGATCATAAATCCAGAAAAGGGCGGGATAATCAGCATTACGGGTTGTTGATTATCTGGATGCCTGACTCCTGCAGGAACTATTCTCATATGTAACCGAAATACGCAGCTACGTTGAGGGATTTGAAAACAATCCCCAGAACCAGCCCTGCCAGAGCTAACTTTCTGCCCCGTTTTTGCCTTTTTTGCCGAGTGGCGAATAAACCGATAATGCTGAATACAATCGCCAGGTCTGGAACGAATCCATAGCTGTAAAAAGGTGCGGAAGCCAGACCGATGACGAATCCGGCCACAGCCGTGATACTTAAAGGCCGCTTATCTCCTGGTCTTTTCATATCCACCGACTTGCCTCCCTTAGGGCCTGTGCAGTAAGTATGTCTATTTCCATTAACTTAGACTATTGTTATGTCAACTTAATTTTGTAGGGTATAGGGTAGGGATCTTATTTGCCCAACATGTGCGTGTTTAGGGTTTAGGCTGTAGGCTGAAGACTGTAGGAGTGCAAAATCAAAATCTACAGAGTACAGTTTACAATCGATAGCCTGGACAAAGGTTTAAACCTTGGGATAGCAACCCTATAGACTATAGCCTCCAGCCTGATGTTAGCAGACTTGCACATTCTCGCTCATTTCAACTGTGCAAATTACCCTGCATTTCAAAGTTGACAGACTACTATACTCCGGCATCTCCGATAAAATAAGCAGTCAACGACTTACTTGGCTGGCATGCCTCCCAAAACTGTACCACTAGTTATTGGAACATTCATGAGTCGGATCCGTCATGGATGATAAAATGACGGAGATTTGGCTGCATTTATCCTGCACTAAATTTTGTATAGAATTTTTAAAATAGTCCAGTCTGTCCCGCCAATGATAAGCTTTCACCCATTTGAAAACAAGCGCAGGACAGCTTATCCTTAGATATATAAAGGGAACTCAGCAGAATATACATCCTGATATTAATTCTTCATAGATCGTTTACATGAAAATCCCCCCTTGAGGGGTGGGGCGCGAAGCAGACAGGGTGTGTCTCCTTGATTTTCATGCTTTGTTTTGCCCGCACCGCGGGCATGAGAGTTTATGACAATTGAGTGTACAAATGGAGGCAGGGAAATCTTTCGATATGATCCTTGAAAACGCTGACAAATAGTGGTACCATTATCCGGGACAGGTCATGACTGTTAACTTGGAAAAGGCAGTCAAACAATTATGCGTTCAAAAATCATAAGGATAAAACCATGGGATTGCTGATAACCACACTTATTATTTTGGCGACTATTCTTGCAATCATATTAATTGTTCTTGTAGTTTTAGGACACATAGTATTGGCCCTTGCTCCAATAATACTGAAGATAGTCTTTTGGATAGCAGTACTATGGCTTTGTATTATTTCCATCAAGTATGTTTTAATACCTTTAGTAAAGCTAATATTAACACTATCTTCCTGGGTATTAAAAATATTGTTATTATGTTTGGTATTTGCTGTTTTGATATTGATTTTCTGCTGATTGGCCTGCCCCCCGAAAACGAGGTCAGTTTATACAAGAGATGATATTTGCAAGGCTCGACTACGAAACTTTGATATGGGCGTACCTTGGAAATGTTTAAGAGACCGCGAGATTTAAGAAATCTGAAACAGTCTGGCTTATAGTGGAGGTTCTCAGCGCTTGACCGGTCGGGCGGGATAAATCTGTTTTCCTTGGTTTTTTGCGATCACCTTGTTAAAAAGATAATTGATGTTTCCTGCCTGGAGTAGCAGCAAGCCAAAGTTTGGTCAATTAATACACGATTTCCTCTGGCATTTGGCTGATAACAGTTTTTAAATTGTCTGATATGGCTCGCTATTTAATAGCAAGGGATTGCGCCGAAACGGCAGGCCCTTTTCAATTTACTGACTGATTGGTTGTTTGCATTCGACAATAAAGTTGTTTTAATATATCTCGCAGCGACCTGACACCCCGGCAATACCAGGCCTCTGCCTAAAACCCGGCGCCGGAAACCGGCATCTTGACTGGCATAAATCAGGGGTCAAACTCAAACTCAATCTATGATCATCCGAAAATAGGGATTGAACTTGAACGTCTCGCTCCCCGAGCGGATTGTCACGCTGCCCTGGGCAGGGTGCGAGATAAGGTCAAATGCGCTCGCATCCACTTTTATCAGCTTGCCCGTAGAATCGATGGGCAGACTGAAATTCTCGAATTCGATCGAGCCGGAAAAATACCCGGCGAAGACAAGTCCCAGGCCAAGTAAAATATCGTCCGGCACCCGGCTGTCTCCCCCTTTTCCCCAAGAGCCTGAGAAGCCGATCTTTCCGCCGAAAAACAGTTTGCCGGATTCGGAAAAATTGAAGTAAGTGATTTCGAATGTAGAAGATACGATAGTCTGGCTGACCTCCAGGGTGTCCGGTTGCGTGTTGACGACAGCGTAACCGTTGTAATTACCTGTTATGCGAACAGCCTCCCCAGGAAACGGTGCGTTTGCCGTAATCCCACACCCCTTCAGAAAAGAGCTGTAGAGCTGCTCGAAGACCTCCTGGCATAGCTCGAGCTTGTTCTGTTCCGTTACTGCCAGGTTCGGGCGATCCTTGCCCGTATTCAGCGACCCGCCGTAATCATTGGTACCTAAGTCAGCTGAAAGCGGGTCGCTGCGATTCGTACTGCAGGCGGCCCAGATAGCCGCGGCAGCGACTGCCAAAATAAGGATCCATAGTTTCATATCCAGTTTCCTCCAACCAAATAGAGAATTCCTTTCAGTGGCCCTTCTACCACCGCTTGTCATGGTTCCAGCTTTCCAGGGTAAAGCCGAGGAAGAAATAAGCGCCCGGAGAGCCTGCACCCTCGAGGAAGCCATAGACATTCGGGTCGTTGTTGAGCAGGTTGTTTACCCCTCCGTAGAGCATGAAAGATTCTCCGAAGCTCTTGGAGGCGAAAAGGTGGACCAGGCTGTAGCCCTCGGCCTTGTATTCCTCGGTAATCACCCGGGTACCCACCGATGCCAGCCTTACTCCGGCCTTTAACCCCTTCTTGGGCCACTCGTATCGAAGCTCCGCTGTGTTGAGCAGGTCTGGCTTGTTGAGGAGCCTGCGGCGGGTAGCTTTGTCGCGGGTCTCCATCAGGGTTGCATCATCGCTGAAAACTATCCTGTCGGTGATCCTGAGCGTGGCGCTCAACTCGAATCCCTGGCTCATTGCCTCTGCCACGTTGCGAAACTGGAGCACCGGACGGACCCAGAGAATCCTTGATCTGTAGCTGCCGGAACCGGTGTACAGTGAATCGAATCCTACATGAACCGGATTTATCATGTTGTGGATGTCGTTGCGGAAAAAACGGCCGTCGGCGCTGAGCGGCCCGAGACTCCCCTCCAGACCGATTTCCCAGGTGTTGGATTTCTCGGCTTGCAGATCCGGATTGCGCTTGAGCAGGCTTTCCTTGGTCGGGGAATCGATGTACAGCTCATAGATGCTGGGTGCGCGGATACCCCGGCCGTAAGAGCCCTTCAATCGTAGATTCTCCATGAGCGAGAGTGTGAAACTCGCCTTGGGGCTGAGTGTGGAGCCGAACTGGGAGTGGCTGTCGTAGCGAGCCCCGAGGACAAAGAGCAGGGAGCCCATGGGCTGGAAGATGTCCTGCAGGAAGGCGGCGTCATTCCTGATATCATGCTCTGAGAAATTATCGGTGCGCTCCTCCCGGCGGGTCTCGGCGCCGAAAGTGAGCTTGTTGCCGGCAGGGAAATTGTAAGTGAAACGGCTTTCCAACTGGTTAAGGTTCTGATTCAGGCGGTAATCGGTATCGGTCTGTGTATAGGGGTTTATCTCGGGACCGTAGATCTCAGGGTATACAGTGATCCTGGTGTCGAACTTATAGTAGTTGCCGCGCACGAGAAACTCGGCGCGCTCCGGGATCACGTAGTTATACTCAAGGAAAAAGGACTTGCGGTTTGTGTCGGAGACCCGCCTGCCGTTGCCCCACTCGTAAGGTCTTAAGCCCTTTCGCCGGACCAGTGATCTCTCGAATCCGCCCTGAATGAGCTGGCGGCCGGTGAGGTCACACGATAGCTCGATGCCTCCGGAGCGCAGGTCTTTCCTGTCGCCGTCGGTCCAGGGCGTTTCCTTGTACCGGTCGAACTGGCCCTCGTGGTCGAAGCAGGCAAAGAGGGAGTATCCGAGCGAGCCAGCGCGCTCTGCCATGTAGCCTTTTAGGAACCGGCTCTGCGCTTCGCTGTACTTGCTCTGCCCGTAGCGCGTGGAAAGACCCGCTACCATGTCCTCGGGAGGCTTCTTGGTGATTATGTTTATCACCCCTCCGATTGCATCGCTGCCGTAGAGTGCCGAGCTGGGTCCCCTGACAATCTCGATGCGCTGGATCATGGCGGTAGGGATATCGTCGAGGTCGATATTGTCGCGCATGCCGGCGGCTATCCTTCGCCCGTTGATCAGTACCAGCGTATGGTTGGTCCTCAGCCCCCTGAGGCTCGCTGAGAGGGAGCGCTCCTCGTCACCCTGGAGATAGACGCTCTGCCCTTCTATCAGGGCGTCCGCCACTGTCAGTGCGCCCATCTCCTGGATTTTCTCATCAGTGATAATCTCTACCGCCGCAGGAACCTTCTCGATCTCCATCGGTACAATCGTGGCGGTGACAGCTACGTGTGGTACAGTGTCGCGCACCACGACCAGGGGCATGGGTATGATTCTCTCTTTGAGCTTGAATGTCACTTCAGTTGTTCCGCCGGCTGTCACGAACACCTGTTTGAAGCTGCTCTTGTAGCCGGTCAACCAGGCAGTCACCTGGCAGAAGCCGACCGGCACATTCCTGATCTCGAACCTGCCATCCTTCAGAGTGACCGCTCCGAGAGTCGTCCGGGGGATAATCACCTGGGCGTCCTTGAGAGGTTCGTTTTGCTCGGAGAGGACAGTCCCGCGAATAGTGCCTGAACCTTCGGCACCAGCCAGCGAGCTCGCCGCAGCCAGCAGAAAGAAAAATGTCGCACGCAGCATTAGAGGCACCCTTCGGGTAAAATGTTTACACCTGTCCGGCGAACGACTGTGATCAGGGACGCTCTAGATTAATATGTTTTTGGGAAAACTCGACAGATCGATACAACGGGCTCAGGACTATTATTCCGAGACACGCCGGTTCAGTAGAAATATGATAAAAATTAAAAACGGGACCCGGGATACACAAGGTTTAGCCGGGAATTGCAGGATATTTAGTTTCATTCTCCCGGGAACTGTAGAGCCGTGAAATGGATATTAATACTTAAATTACCCGGCTCAGGAACCGGGGTTCCAACTATTATGGAGCGCCGGACCGGATTATCAGTGTTTTTTGAGTCATATCCTGAGAGTTCTGTAAAACCAGCTCAAGAGGTATGGCGGTAGCCTGCTTTTCGAGCATAAGGTCGGTCTTGGCTTTGTAAAGAGGATTCATGTTCAGGCCAAGTTTGCTTGAGAGAAATCAGGCAACAGTAAAAAATAATATATCAGCCGCAGTTTTTTTGCAGCATCTTGAAAAAACCTGTACTCTCTTTTACACCGGCTTTTATTTTTACAATAATTCACTCGATAATTGAGCCCAGATCCTGGTCAGGCACAGCTTCTAAAATTATCAGGCTGTCAGGGGCGTTTTTAAAAGAGTATACCGAACGGGGGAATGCAAGCTCAGTCTCCACGAGTTCTTTTGAAGCCGGCTGTTTAAGCTGATCTTTCAATTCCGCCAGGATTAATTTTCTCGGCGCGATACAGCCGGCAAGGTCCGGCAGGTCATAGGCTGTCAGGGCCCCGGCCACGGCACAAGGGAATCCGAACTCGTAAAACCTGTTCATCACGATCGACTGATAAGAAACAGGGGAACCCACCAGTGTGACTTTGCTGATTGATTTGTCAAAAGCGGCTGCGTGGAGAAGCGCCGGGCACAGCTCATTGAAAGCCACAGCGCCGATCCTGTCGCCCTGGACATCAGCCCTGTTTTTCAGAAAATTCACCACTCTAGACACATCCCCTGCCTGAATCCCGGGGATGCTTCTCCCAATTAAAACCGCGGCGTAATCGGCGCTTTCAGATTTATCTGCGGTTTCGCCGGTTCCTATCAGATCAGCGGCTGCTACCAGAAAGCCTTTTTTAACCAGCTTCTCGATCCGACTCCCAGCGGATGCGTCCGCGCTTTTACCTTCAGGATTGAGATATATAACAGCCGGGAATTTGCCACTGCCGCCCGGAACAAAGACCAATAACGGAACCACATAAGCGCCCTCGCCCTGCAGAGCATACAGTTCTATAGAATAGCCCTCCCTCTGATACCTTCCGCGGAAAACCGTCCACTCTCCCTCAGCAGGGGTTGCATATCCGGAGAGTTCTCTGGCCTTTGTCCGCACCTGATCCAGATGGCTCTCGATATCCTTTCTCGAGGCCGCTATTTTTTCGATCAGTTTTTGGGCATTTTTCTGATTGAGACTGAATACCGATTCCCCGGGCAAATAGGTTGAAATCTGGCCGGTCGGTGTGACATTAAGCTCTTCAGGCTTGAGAATTTCAACCTCCTGGTCGGCGGGATTTCCCGGAAACTCCAGTGTTTTCTGGAAGAATGAGTATATCGCTTCCCTGTTCTTACGGGTATATCCGTGACCGTGGTCATCCTCGACCAGACTTGCGTTTTCCTCTTTTCCGAAAGCCTGGTAGCTTCTTTTGACTTCCGCGAAAGTTTCTCTTGCCCCCTGGATACTGAAAAAGTCCCTCGTCGTGGCCACGATTAAAGTGGGTTTCGGGGCTCTGAGTTCGAGAAGGTCGGCATGGGTGATTCCGCTCGCTACGCCGTGGTAAAAATTCTGTTCGGCATCCTGCGGTCCGATAGATTCGAGAAGCCTTCTGAAGCCGGTAATATAGCAGGTGGGTGCGGATGCCTTTATCCTGTCATCCAGAGCGGCGATATACGAGGTCTGTGTCCCTCCGCCGGAAATGCCGGTGATCCCGATCTTTTCCGGGTCGACCTCCTTGCGCGTCAAAAGATAGTCTATCCCTCTTATCCCGTCCCAGGCGAAATATCTCCCGAGAGAAGTCCCGCAGATAAAACACTGGTTCCCGACATAAGAGTGCTCGCTTGTCGGCCCGCCGATCACGGAAGCTTTCTTCCCGGGATCATAGTATTGAAGCCTTTCCCCCTGGCCAATAGGGTCGATGGCAAAAACGATAAAGCCTTTCCGGACCAGATTCTGGATGAAAATCTGGTATCCTTCCCCCCTGAACGCTATACCCGTGTGCCCGATAACATTCAGGATTGCCGGTCTTTTCCCCTTGATTTGATCAGGAATGAAAAGACACCCCGTAACATAAAAATTCGGCATGGACTGATAGATTATTTTTTCGATTCTGTAGCCGTCCTTTTTCACAACTTGCGTAATTCTTGGATTAAGGGGCGTTTTTTCCGGGAAAGGACCGACTATCTGCATCAGGATCTCTTTGACCTTTGCCTGCCTCTTTATCCAGTCCACTTTCGTGTTCAGCTTTGAGAGTTCCTGGTCTCTAAGATCGAGATAACCGAACGCCTGCCGGTTGAGATAGTGGATCAGCATGTGTTCGCCATCGCTCCACTCCACCCAGCGCGCGAGAACGCTTAAATCTTCTTCCTGCGCAAAAACAGAGAGGCTTGTGCTTAAAAGAAGAAGCAGAACAAGCAAAATCCCACCAGAAAATTTATTTTTTAGATTCCCAGCTAAGCTCATACAGCCCTCCGGTTAAAGGTTTTGATTGAAAGGGGTTCTTTGAAGTTCGTGGTTTCCGAAAAAAATCCCGTTGCATATAAAATTATGCCGGCGCGAAAGCCAGGAAATTAGCTGATTCCTTGCAGTTCTGCTGCGAGGATAGTCGATTTCGGTGGAATTTCCTTATTATGAGTCATTGTTCGAAGACATCGATAAGCAGTCCCTCGATAACAGAAGCGATAAGCATATAGACCAGCAGAACCACCACCAGCGGCATTCCGAAATAATAAATCATCAGAGGCAAAAGCGGAATCTTTATGGCCCGGTTATAAAGGAAAGCTGCAACCAGGCCGCTTCTCATTCCTTGCTTTCTCAGGTCGCTCAATAATGGATACCAGGCGTATATCGGGCCGTGGCTGAGTATGCCGGTTGAGACAGCCAGCAGCCAGCCCTTGATACCAGACCCTTGGCCCACATATTTCGAGACTGTTTTCGGTTTTACGTAATAATTGATAATTCCCATGAAAAAGATCACGAGCAGGATTATCGGAATAATCCGGATTAACAGGTTCCCGCTTTCCACGATTGATTTATGGATTCCCTCCGGTTTGAAAGGAAGAATGATAAGATAAGTAAGAATAACAAGGATTAAGAAAACTAAGCCGTAGGGTTTTTCTTTTTTGGCCTTCTTATTTTCTTTCATGTTATCACCATTAATGTAGTGACTGTTGCAATGGAGACAAGGATTGCAAAGATAAAGCTCAGTAAATTCCTGAGGAAGGCGAATCGTTTCCCGAGAATGCCTGCCTCTGCCGGATACTGGATTATGCCTACAGTGACCCAGGCGGTTATGAACGCCACTACGGCGAACAGGCTCACCCCGCTGTTGAGCAGTTCCCCGCCTATTATGTAGCTGGTAATCGGGTTGCCGGCGGATATACTCCCGATGACTGTTCCGATCAGGGTATCGCGGAACATCCCGCCGGTGAACACAGAGGTTAGCGTTTCTTTGGATACAAATGCCTGGAAAAGCCCGATAAGAAAGATGACGCCAAGTAACACAGGCGCGGATCCTGAAAAACTTTTCCCGGCTTTCGAGAAAGAAGTTAAGATACTCTTTTCCTCTTGCCTGCCGTTTTTCATTCCCTCTTTCATATAATCCGCCTCCTTTTCTTATTCTTTGCACGGGGGAGAGTAGCAACGAACATCCCGGCCGCAGCAGGGTTTTTCATTTCCACAGGCCGGAACTTCGGATGAGCTTTTACTGCCGGAGTCCGCGGCATGGGAACCGGACCCCTTGAATATTATCCCGGCTCCGGGACTGATAAGCCTGCGCACCGGACCGCCGCAAACAGGGCATGCTTTCAATGGTTCATCGCTCATGTTCTGAAAGAAATCAAAGCGTTTCCCGGATGTTTGACACTCATACTCATAAGTCGGCATGATTTCATCCCTCCTCTATAAGCCGCTTTGCCGATTGGTACGGCATACTGACAACCAGTTGGTCATCCCGGATTTTTCCGTACTTGCGTGAATCAGGACAACCAAATGAAAAGCAGATTTCTCCGGACTGCTGCGCTTTCACTATCCCGCTGCCGCAAACCGCCATGAAGCTTGAGAGCGTTGTGGCTATGTCCCTGCCGTTGACTTCCTGCCACCGGCGGATGATTTTCATGGCTGCATCAGGGTGCAGGTAAGAAACCACGACATCAGGAGTTTCAAGCTTTCCGAGAGCGAGAGCGGATACAGGTGAATCCAGGCGGGGCGTGTTCTCGATTAACTGGTTTAACAGGATTTTGGATATTCCTGTTTTTTTTGATATTTCAAGAGCCAGTTCAGCGCTTTTAAACCAGCCCAGAGCAAGACTTCGACGGGCACCGGGACACTCGATCAGTTCCGGGAGGATGACCAATGGCTGGTTACAGGACTCAGCAATAGCTTCACAAATGCGCATGGGCCGGGAGACTGTTTTACCGGCTGGCCTGCTCTTGTAAAGGAATAAGACACCTGTCCACTGCTCCCCGGTCTCTTTTTCCAGAGAGCGCAGTATTTTCATTTTTCACTCCGGCGGCTTTTAGCTGGTTTCAGCCAGAGAGGATGAAACGAGTTCCGCCACGCGCTTGCCGGAAAGAAGCATCCCGCCGAAAATCGGACCCATGCGCGGGCCGCCCAGTGCCGCGCAGACACTCATCCCGGTCACCCAAAGCCCTGGATATATCTCGGTAACCTTTTCGACCACGAACGCCTCTCCAGAGGCAGCGTCCATAGGACCTTCGACCGGATGTCCAGAGCCCGCGGAATTCGCCAGCAGACCCCGCCTCCGGAGAGTTTCGACCACGAAGGCCTCATGGCCTGTGGCGTCTATGACAGCCTTTGCAGAGAAGGTGATCGGATCAACCGGCAGGGCCTCCGCAATCATCGAGCGGTTTACCACGACCCCGGTAACCCGTCCCCTGTGCACGCACACATCCTCGACAGCCGTCAGGTTGAATAAAACGGCCCCGGACTGGATGGCTTTCAGGCACAGACCGGCGGCCAGTTCAATCGAGTCCACGGTATGCAGCCCTGCGCGGCTGGGTTTGTGTCTGATACCGAGCTCATCCAGCAAAGGCAAAGCCTCGTCCTGGATCACGGCTTCGTTCATGGCCATGCCGCCGCCCCAGACCCCGCCTCCGGGCGAGAGGCGTTTTTCCAGCAGGGTCACCTTGAATCCTTTTCTGGAGAGATAAAGCGCCCCGATCATGCCCGAGGGCCCGGCCCCGACTATGATCACATCGCTGGCGATCCTGTCCGAAAGCTTTTCGTGATAGGCGCTGATTATCGTTTTCGAGATCTCAGTCTCATCCAATCTTGGCATTTGTCCGTTTCTCCTGAATAAGCTTTTATAATCTGGCTGCCCTGTCTCTCAGGGCAAAAGGAACTTTCCGTCATACCTGAGGTAGTCATCGAGAGTCTGTTTGTGCATTGGAAGGAGGTCATCCGGCAAATGCGAGAGCGGAAAGAACCGCCGCTCTGAACATTCGACCCCGTCTGGCCGAGGTTCGCCTTCCCATTTGCGGACTATGAAAGCCACCGAGAAGGCCTGTATTTCATCCCCGCCAGGATAGACCAGTCTCTGACCCGGTCCGGAATAAAGAGCCATTGGCTCGGCCTGGGTAACTTTCAATGCAGTTTCCTCAGCAACTTCGCGTCTGAGAGCCTCGAGCGCCGTTTCATCCAATTCAACCGAACCGGAAGGAAGGCCCCAGAGAGCCATGTCTGTCCGGCGCTGAAGGAGAACTTCTCCGTTTTCGTTAACAATGATCGCCCGCACTCCGGGCAAAAGGATACGGCGTGAACCTACCAGCTCTCGTATCGTACGGACATATTCTTTCACTGCTGATGAGTCCCTCGATTTTTACGGTTGACCCGGCTTTATTGAAAATAATCTCCCCCTGGAGCGTCCGGCAATATTAATCGAACGCTTAAAGGACGTAAATTAAGCTATCCTGTTTCCAAACTGGGGTCGATCACGGCACCATAATTGTTCCTGCGCTCATTTCGGTTATAAATTGGAATCTCTTGCTATGAACTGACAGCCATGATTTTCCGTACGACATTTTCAAAGGCTTTAACTGTCTCGGATTGAGAGCGGTCAAGCGAAAAAGGCTTTCCGGAGTCTCCTGAAGTTACAATTTCCGGGTCGAGTGGAACCGAACCTAGAAACGGGACCATTGTTTCGGCAGCCAGAGCCTTTCCACCTCCGGATTTGAAAAGGTCTATCCTTAGACCGCACTTCGGACAAACAAAGCCGCTCATATTTTCCACTATTCCGACTATCGGTATGGACAAAGAGTGGCAGAATGAGATACATTTTCGCACGTCAGAAATCGCCAGATCCTGGGGCGTAGTAACAATTACAGCCCCAGCCGGCGAACCGATAAGCTGGGCTGCGGCCAGAGGTTCATCTCCTGTGCCCGGTGGAGAATCAACAATAAGATAGTCCAGGTACCCCCAGGCCACATCTTTCAAAAACTGGCGAATGGCATGAAACTTCAGCGGACCCCGCCAAATAACAGGCTGGTCTGTTCCGGAAAGCAGGAATCCGATGGACATCACTTTCAGGTTGTCTCTCACTCTGATCGGAAATATATCCTGGCCAACACGTGGCTGGAGGCCTTCCAACCCCAGCAGCTTGGGGATACTCGGACCATGTATATCGATATCCAACAGCCCGACATTCTTGCCCGCAGCCGCCAAATATAAAGCCAGGTTTGCAGCAACTGTGCTCTTGCCGACACCCCCTTTACCGGAGAGGACCATGAGTTTGAGACGGATATCCCGCATGCGGTCCTGAAGCTTCTGGTCCTCGAGCTTTCGCTCGGCATCGCCAGGACCTGCGTTCTGTTTAGTGGGCTGTTGTTCCATGTTCTCCGAGTTCCTTTTTATCCATATTAATTGCCAGGCGATTACTACTCAGGTCATAATATTGTTTGCATCTGTGTTTACATCTGTCTGTAAAGGTAATTTTATTCTTCTTTTGGTGGCAAAAGAAGCAAAACCATTTCTTTTTAAACAAAAAGAAACAAAAGTTAATCCTGGCACTTTAGTCTTTTACTCCGCTTCGCCAAGCTTGCCTGCGCGCAGGAAGCCTGCGCAAAGGCCTGCCTGGGCGTTGTACATCTAGTATGGCGATGATGGAAATTACTTGTCTTCTACACGCTCCAGAAACAGGGTCCCCGGACTTCAGGGCTTCTTATAGTCTTTAGTTTCACCTGGGATGGATCATCCCAGGTAGCTGCACTAAAACCTCTTTTCGGCAGTTGTAAAAGCTTTTCTCCCGGGGTATTTCAATCGTTGTCAGGTAAATCAGTAGCTGGCGCCTTAAATGTAAGAATCGACATCTGGTAAATCATTCCTGTTTACTCAACTTATATTAATAACCAAGGCTAAAGCATATAAAAACAACATAAATGGAAACTATTTAATGCTCCCTGTAGTAACTCCAATCACCCGGCATTCCACAGGCAGGCATTGGTAATCTTGACAGTAAGGACCATATCGCCGCCTTGCGCGGCTTTTTCGTAAGCTTCCCCCAGAGCACGGAACAGGTCCTCGCATTCCCCACTGACAGTTGAGCTCATCGCCCCGGTCTCGACCTCAAGGTCATTCTGGCGGAGATGCTCGACAAATGGATGGATCCACTCCGTGAGAGTCGGCTTGCGCAGAGGATAAAGACTCACCTCGGCCTGGATTTTCATGTTCCTGCCTCCGCATAGGTAAAGGCGCCTGATAAGTTGTCCCCGGCGCATGGAGGATTATTCACCAAGGGCGTTCAGCGGTCTGAGCCATTTATCCTTCCATGACTTATCAACCGCGATACAGGAACGCATACTCAGCCATAGCTTACCGCTTTTTATATAAACCGGTGACATCTCTTTGGGAAATGATAAAAATTCTGTTCAGAATATATAATTATTGAATCTTTTTTACGCAAAATTTAACCCGGGAAATTCAAAAAAAATTTTCCGTTCCCGTTTTTTGTAGGGGCGCACCCGCGTGTGCGCCCGATTACCATCGAAAAATTACCGAACGACGGGCGGACACATAGGTCCGTCCCTACGAGTTTTGTGGTGATTTGTGAATAATACGGGTTAAATGTTTTAGCGAGTGTTTAAGTCCTTTAATTATGAATTTACAGCCGCCCAGGCTTTAAAGGGATTGACGCTCCGGCCACCCGGATTTGTTTTTCAGCTAAAATTTTAAGAGGCTGTTAAACGCTAAGTACGGCAATTCAGAGCTTTTGAATGTCCACTCGGGGAATGGGAGAAAATTTCTTACCTTCAGGCAAAGACATTAGCAGGCCCTGAAAAGGCCAGATATATGATTATCCCCGGACTGGAATCGGAAGATTTTGATGAACGGCTTTGTAAAAAGCCACCGCTCGAAGTCAGTGGCCTTTCGAAGTCGCTTAAAAAGAATTTATCCGTTTAAGCGATCCCGGCTGTGCAAACCTACCAGCTTCAGCCAGCACTGGTTTTGCATTTTTGGATAATCCGGGATAATCTGTTTTGCAAATCATCCAGGTTAAGTTGAGAACTGGCAAAAAACCGCTTTAGCACTGGCCACTTCACGGCGATCTTCATTATGCAGCTTGCACTCCATGTAGTATCGCCGACCGATCTGTTTTTTCTTTCTAGCTACAACGTGTAGCTGCTGACCGGGAGAAACCAGGATTCTGAAACGGACTGTGAGGATAGCGGTAAGGGCTATAATACCGCGATCATGCAGCCATCGAGCCATGGCCGCATCCATTAATGTGGACAGTATCCCGCCATGGGTGATTCCGTTCAGGGATTCCAGGCCTTCCCGAATGATATAATAACCCGATGTTATTCCGTCCTCACTTACAAAATGCATCCCGAGACCCCCTGGATTGTGGGTCCCACAGACAAAACAGCGATCATGGTTCAGTGATTTTTGCAGAGAAGCTTCCATCTGCCATCTCCTGTGTTATTCTAACCCAGGGAATATACTATTTGCCGCCAGAGAGACTCAATCTGCAAAGAGACAAGGCTCCCGGTATACTCGATTACGCTGGCTTTCATGATCTGGGCTTTTGTCACTGCCTCATCGTAGCGCACTTTGCCCACCACACGCATATCCAGCTCAGTCGATACGGCTTCTATTCGACAGGCCAGGTCTTCGTTCAGGTCATACTTGTTGATACAGACCAGAGTAGGGATAGAAAAGTGTCGCGTCAGGGCACGGATTCTTTCCAGGTCGTGCAGTCCGCACAAGGTGGGTTCGGTGACCACCAGCACGAGATCGGCGCCGGTGATTGATGCTATGACCGGGCAGCCGATACCCGGTGAACCGTCGATAATAACTGAATCGAGGTTCCTCTCCTCCGAGATTTTCCTGGCTTGAGCACGCACCAGGCTGACAAGCTTGCCCGAGTTTGCTGCGGCCGGGTTGAGTCTGGCATGCACCATCGGCCCGCAGCGAGTATCTGAAATGAACCATTCCCCGTTTACCGCCGGAGCGAATTCGATGGCGTCCTCGGGACAGAAATAGGCACAGACTCCGCAGCCTTCGCAGGCCACCGGGTCCACGCGGAAAAAATTTTGGTTTTCCCAGCTCGATGCACCATCGGATAAAACAGCCCCGAACCTGCAGATTTCCTTGCATTTACCGCAGGCAGTGCAAAGCTCGGGTAGAATACGCGCTCGGGAGCCTCCAGAAAATTTCTCCCGCTTGAGAATTTTCGGCTCAAGAATCAGGTACAAATCAGCCGCATCCACATCGCAGTCCGCCAGCACAGCCCTTGCTGCCAGGGAGGCGAATGAGGCCACTAGAGAAGTCTTGCCTGTGCCTCCCTTACCGCTAATAACAACAAGTTCTTTTGCCATAACCTATCTTCCTTGAACATGCCTCGAGCTTTTTCGTTTGGTATCAAACAATATTTCGGCTGCCGGGTGATTTTTGAGGGAAGCACAACAAAAACCCCGGATTTCCCTATGAGCCCAAGACATGTTTCAATCCTTGATCAATGTACTCTATCCGGCCGGTGTATCTAACCTTTATCCCACTCCTGTATTCGCCTCTTCAGTGGTCCTTTCAGGAGCTTCTCAAATATCGCCCTGTATTCCGGTAATACTTCAGAGGCCATTTCGCCTCGGGAGTACGTTTCGGCAACCTTTCTGTCGTCCGGGATCTCTATCAGCACCTCGATACGCTTCTCCTGGCAGTATTCGCGGACCCCGCCATCACCCAGACCAGCGCGATTGACCACTACCCCGAACGGCAGTTCCATAGCATTGACCATTTCTACAGCCAGTTTCAGGTCATTAAGTCCGAATGGGGTGGGCTCTGTTACAAGGAGGACATAATCACAGCCGCGGATACTTTCTATTACCGGGCAGGAGGTTCCCGGAGGTGCGTCAATAATCACCAGGTCCGCTTCCGGACAGGAAGCTTTGACTTTCCTGATCAAGGATGGACCCTCAACCTCGCCGATATTCAACACTCCCCGCACAAAACGGACCGGCTCTGCCCTGCCTGTTTCCAGTTGTCCGATTTCCCGGGAGATTTCGCTAATAGCCTCGGCCGGACAGACAAGCGAGCATCCCCCGCAAGAATGGCAAAGCTCGGGATAAACAAGGACTTTCTTGCCTATGCAGATAATGGCACTGTACTGACAGATCTCACTACATTTGCCGCACAGGGTACATTTCCCGGCATCCACTTCGGGAATCAAATTGCCAACCGGCTCGCTGTTTGCGATTAAGGGTTTAAGGAAAATGTGGCCATTGGGCTCCTCCACGTCACAGTCCAGATACGCAACGTTTAATCCGGTTTGCGAAGCCACAAAAGCCAGATTCACGGCCACGGTGGTTTTACCGGTACCTCCCTTGCCACTTGCTACGGCGAGTTTCATTGAAGTCATTTTCCCTATGGGATTGACGTCCGGAAAATTCCACAACCTGGAGATAAACTGCGGGAAAAAACGGTATTATTTTTCTTTTTCCAACTGCCTGATTCGCTCTTGTATCTGCTGTGTTTGCCTTATCATCTCCTCGGCCTGCTGTTTCAGCATCTCCAGCTCTTCTTTTTTACCGGGCTTCCGAACAGGCGCCTGAGGTTCCGGAAAGCCAGTTCCGGGAAAACAATCGCCCATTCCCCGTCCACGGCCCATGCCCCTTCCACCTGCACCACCCATGCCAAAGTGACTGGCTACATTCGGCTCGCTCGCAGTGCTGTATTGTCCCGTCTTGAATTGTTCGATTGTATTTCTGACCACTCCGGAACAACCCACTATTACACCGATATCGGCTGCAGAGAGGGTCCGGTAGGCATTCGGGCCGCAATTGCCGGTAAGCAAGAGATTAGCGCCCTTTTCCGAGATTAGTATAGCAGATTGGATTCCCGCTCCTCCCCCAAGTGAGACATTCGGGTTCTCGATAGCTTCATATAGCATTGTCTCCGGATCGACAATCAGGAAATACGGACTGCGGCCAAATCGAGGGTCTACTTTTGCCTCCAGCGAGGGTTCGGCGGCAGTGATGGCTATTTTCATACAAAAACTTCCTTTCTATTGAGTCACCGCGCCGGGGTGGCGATTCTCTTATTTAATCACCACCCCGGCCAGCGTACCAATGCGCTCTAGCTGGTTTTATTTTTGGGCCTTTGATTCCAGTTCCTCGATTCGCTTTTTGATTCCCTCGATAGCATCCTCGAAATACTCGGACTGCCCCTTGAGCATTTCCAATTCCTGCTCTTTTGTAATGGATGGAGCAGACTGGGGGGCGGCATAAAGGTCTTGATATCCCCAAGGTGTTCCAAAAGCAGGGTATCCAAGGCTTGCGCGCTGCCATCCGGTCAGGCCGGTGGCATAAAACCGGTTGCGCCAGCCGCGGCCGCCGCCGCGACCCCAACCCCCATACCCTCGTCCCCCTATCGGGTTCATGTACCCGGGAACCGGATAACCAGCACAGTATCCTGCTGCACGTCCTGTCATCGGGCCCATTCCAGCCGGGCCTGTCCTGTCTCCTCCTGGCATGATCTCACTCTCCTTGATTTGAGTTTGACAAATTGTTCTTACCGGTTTCCTTGACTTCCGGAACCGCTGCCCTGTCCCTGGCCAAGGTCTTTATTTTGGCCTCTTCCAAGGCCACGACCGGGTCTCGAACTTTTTCCTGGTTTGCGTCCTTGCTGTTTTCCTCTCCCGCAAGGTCCCAAACCTCTGCCCGTGCCGGGACCTCTGCCCTGGGGCCCGGTTCCATCACCTGCAGGCATTTTTAACTCCTTTCTGCGCTAATTAGCGCCAGCAAAACAAGATTCCAACCCAGATAACGGTTTCAGTACCAGTACATCCAACGGTAGCCCCGGCCGAAACGGCGTGCCCTTCCGCGGCCGAACCTGCGGTTCGGTCTAAAGCCGAACGGTCGGCCCCAAAAGAATGGATAAACCGCTGGAACATACACAGGGACAAAGGCTTGTGGATTTGTTGCATAACCGTAGCCCGGCGCCATCAAGGCTGGGTAACCACTACGAACCGAAAAGCTTCTGCCGGGAGCCGGGCCGGCGTAGCCGGGCATCGGGTATCCGGCATAATATCCCGCCGCAGGTCCTCTCATTGCTCCGTATCCAGGCGGGTCGGTTTTTGATCCTGCCGGCATAGGGATCACCTCCTTCCCTTTTTCTACAAGGTTTTCTGCGTATTTCCCGCCGACTTTAAAATCACGAGCAGGGGCTGTTTTCTCATTGTCCGGAATCCTGATCACACAGTATCCCATCCCGCGGCCTGTGAGAGGGCCTTCCCCCAAGGGCCCTGTCCCATCAAATCCTGGCAACATTACCTCCCTTTTCGGATGCTTTAGCTGTCCGGGCCGATCTTTTCAGGGCCAGGCTGCCCACCTGGCGGCCCAGGTCTCAGGCAATCACAAAGCAATCTGCCTGATGAATAAAAAAATATCTTTTTGCACCTCGCAGAGAAGCGGCTCGTGGACTCCCTGATCTGCTGTCACCAGGCAGAGAGAATTAAGGGCCTGGCGATATAGAAAAAAGGAGAAATCGATACTCTTTATACAGGGATAGATAATTTCAGCACCATAAAGAAAAGCAAAAGCAGGGCCAAACAGGAACGGTAAGGTCTGAGTAGGCTTAACTATAATTAATTCAAAGACTTACAAATATGCCGCTCGAAGAACCCTGGCTGCAAAGAGTTGCATTTTGCAAATGTATTAGTTATTTATGGTTGCATAATGCAACCATAGACTGCTTTTCGCTACCGATGTCCGTATTCGGCAGCTCGCCTGCCAAAGAGATTCAATTATTAAAAGCATAAATAGACTGATAGCCATTTCACTCACAGAAAAGGGACTGCTGACCCGGTAATGGCGCGTGGCCTGGCTTTAATGAGATATATAAAGGCTCTTTATGATTGCCTTATTTATCTGACTAGCAGAAAAGACATTGATATTGACCGCGAAAGTCTGTTGAATATATTTGATTTGCATGGAATGCCAGCCGTATCGGGCAGCAGTAATGCTTTGAGTTTATCGAAAGTGACCGGAGCCGGTAAGGCCTTTATTTTCGACCTGCTGGAGCTGCTGAAAATTATGGCAGGCTGGACTCGATAATACAAAACCCATGCTCTGCATGATAATATGCCCTGAACCGCGACGGGTTGGATGATTGTGATTCACACATACGCCTCACAATTGAAACCTGAATGCTCTGGATGATTTCCAGACCGTTTTTATTTCAATGTTTTCCCGGCGCAGTCGGATAATCCTTTTAGATTCCCGCGCCTGAATTCTGTTTTGCTTTATTGGGAGAGGTGAGTTAATTTTAGTCCAGCCGACCGGATTTATAAGCCTGATTTGTTCTTAAAGAGAGGATAACAAAAAGCGGGAGGATATAATGGAGAGAAAAATCGTCAAAATCATTCCCTGTCTGGATGTAAAAGACGGCCGGGTGGTAAAAGGGGTGAAGTTTGTCAATCTCAGAGATGCCCGCGACCCGGTCGAGGCGGCTGTAGCTTATTGTAACGAGGGCGCTGATGAGCTGGTTTTTCTGGACATCGCCGCTACTGTTGAAAACAGGGGGACACGGATTGAATGGGTCAAAAAAGTAGCTGAAAAGGTTACCATCCCTTTTACTGTCGGGGGCGGAGTCAGAAATACCGAAGATATGAAAGTCTTATTCGATCTGGGCGTGGATAAGGTTTCTATCAACACTGCCGCAGTGAGGAATCCGCAGTTGATCAACGATGTTTTTCAGGAGTTTGGTAAGGGGAAACTCGTGGTGGCTATAGATGGGGTGAAAAATCAGCCAGGGAGTAAAAAGCCGAGACTGGAGGTTATTGTCGCAGGCGGCAAGGAAAGGACAGGTCTCGAGATAGTTGAATGGGCCAGGAAAGTGGAGAAGCTGGGCGCCGGGGAGATTTTGCTCACCAGTCAGGATGCGGACGGGACAAAACAGGGTTACGACATTGAGATGACCCGGGCGGTTGCCGAGGCAGTGGAAATCCCGGTAACCGCCTCAGGGGGAGCGGGAAAGCTGGAGCATCTCTACCAGGCAGTGGCTGAGGGCAAAGCTTCAGCGGTTCTTGCCGCTTCTATCTTCCATTTCGGCGAGATTTCGATTCCGGAAGCCAAGAAATATTTAAAGCAAAGAGGAATCCCGGTCAGCGACTAGACATGGAACGATTTAAATGCCTTCTTGAAATTCAGTTCACACCTGGAGTATAAAGTATATTCTTCTAAACCTATAGATTCCGCAGGGCTCATGTCAGTCTCCTGGAAGGGAGGGATATGTCAAGGCCGCTCAGCAAAATAGCCCCTGACTGGTGGGATTACACCACCCTTGATCCTGAAATCCTGAACGATGCGGCAAAGCTGTCCGCCGAGGATCTGTTATCGTTATCCAGGGAGGGTTTTACAGTTAAAATCTACGACACCACGGAAGATTTTTACCTGGCTGAAGCCCTGGAATATATCTACGCCTGGAGGCAGGCCACAGTTGGTGATCCGGCGGGAATATGCGGACCTATCGGTCCCACGGAACAATTGCCTCTGGTGGCCCGGATAGTCAATGAGCTCGATATCGATTTGAGAAACGCGCATTTCTGGGGCATGGATGAATGGGTAGTGGACGGCAAGGAAGTCTCGCCGGATTTCCCGCTCTCCTTTGCCAAAGCGGACATGGAGTTCTGTTTCAATCGCATCCGTAAAGACTTGCGCATGCCTCTGAAAAATATCCACTTCCCGGCTGCTGATCCCTCGGAGTACATAGAGAGTTATGACCAGGCCTGCTGTGTGGTGATGCAAGGCGGGCAGGGAGAGGCGAAACACTGGGCCTTTAACGACCCGCCCAAGAGAGAGGGAAAATACAGGGACAATCCGCCCGCGCCGGAAGAGTACTGCAAGCTGACCACTCGTGTTGTCGACCTGCATCCGATAACCAAGATGCAGAACGCGAGGACCTCGGGCGGCGGAGTTGTTACAAATGTCCCGGATCAGGCTGTCACTGTGGGTCCGACAGAAACCTGGAGGGCGGAGAAAGTCTCGATCTGGATGGCGGGATGCCACGACAATCCATTCGGTCAGCGGCTGACAGCCCTGATGATCTCGAAGAAAATAGCGGATTCCGCAGTGCCCATGTCGCTGCTTGCAAATCACCCCAACGTGCAGTTCAATTATTTGCGCAGCGCTATCGGAGTCTGTGAAACCGAAATGCATTGAGACAGGCCGGTACTATGTCAAAAACAGCCTTTGCCGTGGGCGCCCATCCGGACGATATCGAGTTCCTTATGGCAGGCACTCTTCTGCTTCTGAAAGAGGCCGGCTATGAGATACATACCATGAATATCGCCAATGGGTCGTGCGGCACAATCCGGTACGACCTGGAAACGATAACGAAAATCAGGCGGGAGGAATCATTAGAGGCTGCCAGGGTCGCCGGCGCCGTATATCACGACAGCCTGGTCAATGACATCGAGATCTTCTATGAGAAAAGCACCCTGGCCAGACTGGCTTCTATCATACGCGAGATAAGCCCGGAAATTCTCCTGGTGCACTCGCCTGAAGATTACATGGAAGACCACACCAATGCCTGCCGCCTGGCGGTAAGCGCAGCTTTCAGCCGCGGTATGCCTAATTTTCCGGCCGATCCCCCGCGGGAACCCACGAACCAGGATGTCACCATTTACCACTGCCAGCCCCACCTGAATCGAGACCCGCTGGGTAAACTCGTGTATCCAGAGATTTTTGTCGATATCTCGGGCGTTATCAATAAAAAAGCGGTAATGCTGGCTTGTCATAAAAGCCAGAAAGAATGGCTGGACCGGAGCCAGGGCATGGACTCTTATTTGGTCTCCCAGAGAAACCTGGCCAGGGAGGTGGGGGCGATGTCCGGGAGATTTGAGTTTGCCGAAGGGTGGAGAAAACACCTGCACGCGGGGTTTTGCCCTGAAAGCGCTGATCCCTTGCGCGAGGCTTTAGGACCTTTGACATTTGTTAATGAGAGCTATTAAGGCAGAAAGAAAACATTACAGCAAATGGTAAAAATATGTTTCGTTTGGATGGCTGGTATTGATATGCATTGCGCACCGACCAACTAAGTACATGAATTCATAAATAGTGTAGCGTATTGTTTTAAACCAACTTACAAATTTAATAAACGTAGTGGCGAGGCATGCCTCGCCCTGTTCGGGCGACCGCCGGTCGCCTCTACGAGTTCGCATAGCGTTGCTGGAAAAAATACGTCACCGTATTTTCGAGTTACAGTACTAAGTTATAAATTAACAAATGTTTAATAATCCAGATTCAGGAGGTGTCGCTATGAGTAAATACAAAGTCGGCATAGTGGGTTTCGGCTGGGTGGCGGGGGCTCATCTGAAATCCTTTACCGAGCTTCCCGGTTACCAGCCTGTGGCGATCATGTCGCGCCGGAAGCTCGATCCGGCGGCGATAAAAGCCAAGTACGGCGTGGATGTGAAGATCTACAACGATTACAATAAGTTTTTGAAGGACAAAGAGATCGATATTGTCGATATCTGCACGCCGCACCCCT
>Ga0307379_10001709_pt1 | contig 33971 bp, 59 predicted proteins | sample UN2MG_FD_202237 | JGI IMG/M metagenome (GOLD analysis project Ga0307379, IMG submission 202237) | Soil microbial communities from Risofladan, Vaasa, Finland - UN-2 | ecosystem: Environmental > Terrestrial > Soil > Coastal area > Acid sulfate soil | place: Finland: Risofladan, Vaasa | collected...
CGTATCCTTCCCCTGTCTTGATAGCGGCGGGAGATTTTAGGCGACCAGAACGATAGCCTTCCTCTAATTGCCCCATACTCTCCGGTGAAGGTGCTTTATGCATAATCCCCCCCTCCGCTCCATAGGGCAAGCCTGACTCCTCGTATTCTTTTTCTGGACCATAATAATATTTCTCCACCTCCGGCAACATCTCAGCCGGATATGTAAGCGCCTCATGTGGCCCTCGCATACTTCTTACTCCTAAAGGTTGTGGTGGTCTCATAGGCATTTTGTTTCCTCCTTATCTATTTCTTCCCCAACCTACCCGTTGCTCCCATTGCGGCAGAACTCCTTGTGGCCCTCTGAATTGACTGAATTCCGTGGGATAGCCCCCCCCGAAAGGTTGATTACCTCCACCTTCCTGAACTGGCCCTGTAATCTGTTCTGTAATAGTAGGTTCCTGGGTAGTGGTTGTTTCCTGTCCATACTGAGCCATATACTCAGTCATAAGGGCGTTGAAGTCAACGATAGCGGCCTGCTGCTCAAGCTGAACCAAGAGAGTCGCTTGATTGGCTTCAGTCTCATATTGCGCCATAGATGCCTGTGCCTCTATCTGATATTGGTTCATCATGCTCTGGAAAGCGGCCTGGAACTGAACATTCTCCGCTGATACATCGGCTTGATATTTCGCCATGACAGCTCCGACATCGGCATTGTATTCAGCAAGCCGTCCAGTCAAATCCCCTTGATACTTTCTGGCTATGGCATCGGCTTCGGCCTCAAAGTCCATTGCCGCCGCTTGGAATTGATAGCCATACTTGGCACTATATTCCTGGACCGCTGCACTGTGGGCCTCTCCCATGACCTGGCTTAATCCCCTGCCATATCCGGTCATGGCTTCCCTAGCGTTGTGGCGCGAAATAGGGTCGTTGCCCATCTTGGCAGTCATTTCCCTTAGCCCTTCTTTTAATCCACGCACACCAGGAGCAGCCTTTTTCTGAGCCATACTGCTAATTGCTTTCTCGCTCCATGCGGGGGCTTGAAATTTGGGTGCAGATGGAGCTTCAGGTGCCTCAAAAGTAGGCATAACGGGAGCGGCAGGGGCGTTATATTCGGGCATTTCTGGCATACCGGGAAGTTGTATGTCTCCCAAATCAGGCAATGTCGGGGTGTAATTAAATGATGGTGCCGGAATGCCAGGGACAGTAGGCGTAGTAGTTTGTGTTTGAGTGCCGGGAGTAGTTGTTTCCCAGATTCCAGTTTGGCCACCACCACTCCCCCAGTTGACACTACCGCCTCCTAGATTACTGCTAGATGGTGGGATATCCCATGTGCCGGTTTCAGGATTCCATATTCGGTCTGTCCCGCTCCCAGGACTTCCAGAATGATAACCCCAATTTCCGCGTTCATCCTGTCCCCATTCTCCCCCACTCGGTGCTGTTGAATATGTCATTGTTGTTCTCCTTTAAGGCTTTGGAATGAAAAACTCTAGTTCTGTTAAATCATAAGGTACTGGGTCGTATGTTCCTGAATGCTCCATAAAAAGATATTTCACAGGTTTTTTTTCCATCGGCCAATTTATCCTTGTCTCCTTGTTTACTATAGCGGGTTCGATAAAAACCAAAGTCGTCCAGTCTTCATCCATTAGATGAAAATACACAGGAATGGTTGGATAGCTTGTATTGAATGATATTTTTTCTGGATAAAAATTCTTTGTCCAATCATTGATAGCCTCTAACGCAATCATAGTTCCATGAGTACCATCGTCTACCCATTTATCGCCAAACCAATAATTCCATCCATATTCATCCATTTCAGGTTTCCAATGAGTATTGTCGAGAATGGAGAACCACCCATATTGTCCCCCTGCTTCCTCCTCTGGAGGAGCAGGGACATCCGTTCCTAATACAGAATCTTTCCCTCCCTTATATTCCATGTGTTGTTGCTTGGTCTGACCCAAATTTATCGCCATATATGGCTTTTTAAATGTACCGTATTGCATTTTAACGCCTGTAAAATTTATCGGGATATTCTCTCATCATCTCGTTATAATCGGTTTCCATGTATGGCTTTCTCCCTGGATCTATGATTGTTATCATTGGCAATTTTTCTGCTTTTGCTTTTTGGGCATCATATTTTTTGCCTGTAAAATTCGTGACCGAGTGCATATCCCAGATGCAATCAGTCCAATTAGTAAACTTGCAATCTTCCCAGTTCTTAGCCGCACAATCATCCCAACTCATTTGTCCGGTTCTTTCTCCACCTTAATCTCGGGCAATTCTTTCTTTTTCCAGAACCCACCCTCGGTAAGGGGCCTGTCGATTATCCTTTCCCTGCCCAACTCCTTAAAGGGGTAGGGCGTATTGAACCATCTCCTAGTGACTTGGTTTTGCATACAGTTCATACCCCACATCTAAAAGATATAGTTCCTGGCTTGCCGTGGCGTTCTGGAATTTCAGGCTGATATGAGGGTCCTGAACATCCATGCCTATCTTATGCCTCCTGAACGCATCCCCGGTTGTTTCCGCCGTCATGGGGAGATTGACCGCCGTTCCTTCCCGGGTGTTGCGGGAAGGTGTTACGATTACATTTCCGGCTGCCTGTGATTTCACCCGCAAAAGCATCTTGCGGAGCGCGAGGAAATTCCCGCCATAGTCGAGTTCCATCGTGGCAAAGGCATCTATGGCGTGGGAAGTATTGTCTATGTCTACATCATTAGTTCCTGTATTAAGATGACATACGCCTGAAAACTCCGAGTGCCCACCTACCCCTCCACCATATTGAAGTATGGCTACTTCACCGCTTGCCGCTTCTACCTCGCACATACAGGAAAGGTTTACACCAAGGACATCAAAGCTCCATGTTTTGTCTACCAAATCAAAAACGGGAAATAAATTAGGTGTTGCGGAATAGATTTCATATCCCTCTTCGGACTCTTCGGAAGCCATAATATCCGTATCAAGGGTTAACTCTATCGAGCTATTTACGCTGACAACCAAGGCAGTAGTAGCATCGGTCGTATTATAAACCGTATCCCCTTTTGCTATCTTATGGGTTATGGGATGAGTAGTGAGTTCCTTCTTGGTCGTGAAAGCTCCCGCAGTATCGACAAGTTTGTAGGGAACCGTACTTGTTGTCGTGCTGGTTAAAACGGGTTCTCCTGAAACTAATCCGAGGCGTAGTACATTGTCGCACGTATCGTGAAAGATGAAGTTTTCCTTTTCATATCCGCGCCTGATACACTCGGATTTTTTCGGGTCAAAGTAGTTCCGAATATCATCAGTGACAATCGATACGCTCATTCCATCGGTCACGCCCATTCCATAACGGTTGAGGAAAAATCCAAGAGTCTTTAATTTTTCCTCTGTAGCCGTGGAGGTCAAAACACCATCCACCACAACCGCACTCTTGGCGCTGAATGTTCCTACCTTGGATGTAACGAGTACCTTACCGTAATTATCAACGGCGTTCCCCTCAAAGAGCGTTATGCAGCCGCCCTCAACACCTCTCTCCTCCTGGAATACCAGAAGCTCGTTATAGAACTGTTTCATGCAGACAACGGGGTTTGTCCTTCCATCTCCCGATTCAAATATGGCAAAGTCATTTCCGTTGAGCATCAAGGGGTTATATCCAGCAGAAACGTAAACATACCAAGGATATCTATCAAAAGTATAAGTCCCTCTCCCCTTCCAGGCACATGATGCTTTGCCCACTTCCCCCGCTTCCTTGATATCAAAGAAAGGCATGGTTTCGATGGATATCTGGACATCTGAGCTTAGGGTCGCCGTTGATACATAGATATAATACCAGTAGGCAAGATACCGGGATTTCTGGAACTGCACGGGCTTTGCCGCCGTTGTCGGTCTCCCCCAGGTAATCCAACCGGAATTAGCGAACCCACTCGTGCCGTCCACAATAGTCCCTACCGATGTCCAGTCTATTCCCGTCCATGTTTCAATACCAGCTATAGCAGACGTACTGTTCGTATTAGGTGTATCCCCTACATCAATATAAAGCGCGGCAATAGGGTCCGCAGAGCAGAAATAAATCCTATCCTCCGAATCATCGGCGGAATGAACCATTGAATCGATTTCCACCATCTCCCCCGAAAAGACGCTGTACTTCTCAGCTTCCGCTTGTTCTAAGGTCTTGCCGGGATCATAGCGAATGGCTTTCCCTATGCCTCCTGTCCCTCCACTTCTTCCTCTTCCAAGGGATTGTGCGGTTTGCTTGTATACGCTCGCACTATTATCGAAAAACCGTGCCTCAATCGCATACTGCGGTATCCCATCCCATAGGTTCACAATGTTCTGAAAGGCGCTCCCGTAGGTGAGGGATGATACTTCTACCTCAGCGTCAAGTTGTGTGGCCGTTTCCCACCGATACCAGAACCCGGATATACCGAACATATAGAATGGGATTTCATCGTCAGGATGGCTCCATGTCATAGTACCGTTTTCACCAAGAGTATCCGTATCGTCTTTACTGGTATTATCTACTTCTTCAGTATCCTCCCAGGTATTATCCGATTTCCGATAACTCAGCGTTCCCACGGCTTGGGTATCGTTTTCGTGGCCCGCAACGAACGCCCAGGTCAACCTATTGGCCGGAACAGGGGTACAAATAAGTATGCACTCGTTATTGTCATAGGTATCTAAAGAATCAAGCACGGCAAAGGTTGTAATGGCACCATCCGTGACTTCCTTGCTGTAATCGGTGTAATCCTCATCGGGGATATCAGGGAGTTCGGTGTCTGCGCTGTCGTATTTGATGAATTTCGTTACATAGTTCGCTGTACCCGCATAGATTTGATGCTGGTCCGCACCATTAGAATAAAGCATGAGATCCTTGATGTTGCTCCATGAAGCGGGAATTATGGCAGCATAATTGTTGCTGTCATGCACATCATTTCCGAAACCACCCGTGGTTACAGTGGGTGGATTATCCTCTGCTTCAAGTAGATTTCCGTTCTCGAATTGTGCGAAGAAATGCCGTTCTGTCCGGGTTCCCTTGGAAAACTGATATAGAGATAAAACCTTATTGGTCCCTTCTTCGGTAGTGTGCTTTCTGGCGCATCCCTTTCTTTGCTCCATCCCAGGGTGTGCCTGACGCATATTCTGAATCATGGAATACCCGCCTCCGGGGATAAGTGCCTTTTCTATGGCGGTCTTCGCCCCTCCCCTGAAAGGAACCGTGTTTATAGCTAATATTTGTTGTTTCCCGCTTGCCATTATGCCCGTTTCTTCAAATTCACCTTGAAGCCTCTTTTCTTAATCATGGGCCTCATGTTGGTGTAATCCTCTTTTACTTTCATGTCCCAGAGGCCAAGGAATTCCCTGGCGAATTCTCTCTGGTCATCGCGGTACTTATACTTGGCCGCTGCATAGTCTATGATCGCCTCTGAACCCTGCTGAGAGAATCGATAAACCCCGTAATCGCTGAATACCGGCTCGGGCCGCTCTATGTACTGCACCCGTACCGTGTCGTCCTCATCGTCCGGGGGTGGGTCGAGGATGAGTTCATATCGGCCTTGGGGTTGGATTACGTAATCATCCTTATCTGTCCAATCATTGTCTGTCCCGTCGCCAAATAAAGCGCACACGAGGGCTGTTGCACTAGTCACCGACAATACCACTCCATCGCTTTCATCAGTTGTATTGTGGATGATATCCCCCGCACTTACATACTCCGTGGTGGTAAAAAGGGCATCTGTATTGGTGAGGGTGCATTCACCTCCGGAGGAAGCTCCTGCCGATGTAGCCGATCCGGTTATCTGGGAATAGAGGGATTGCTTATCTCGGATAGAGAAATGGTCAGGAACATCTACGCCTTCTTGACTTGCATCTGCTACGAGTTGGTAGGTGTTGGCATGAATGATGTCCTCATAATCCTTCCAGGTAATGAAATGGTAGTTGGTTTGATCGTAGTAGCGGACATAGAAGCGGTTGAAAGAATCGCGCAGATAGAGCTTCAGGTACTTCACATCGAGTACGTAGTTCACCTGATCTGCTACGGTGGCGATATCCTGGTAAGAGGTGAGGCAGTTTGTCTTTGCTACATATCTCTTGGCACCTTCCCATAGAAACCAGAAGGATGTTTTATCCTTCATCCATGTAGCAAGGCCATCCTCATCTAGGATCTGCTCTAATGCATACAAGTATTCCTTCCCGTCCATCAATACTTCTCCTATCGTTTGGGAAGGAGGCCAAGGAAAGGATTACCTAGTCTTTGTGTATTTCAGGATGATGCTGTAACCATACCCGGAAGTAGCCATATCATCCATTTACTCCCCTTTTTTGGGCCTCCCCCCAGTTCTCACGGTTACGTTATCCCTTCTCAGGGTTTCAACATTCGTCGGTTCTCCCAACATTTTTCCGATTATTTTAAATGCTTTTGAGGCACCATCTCTGCTAACCTTGCCATCGGCAACCTGAAGATTACACATTCTTGCTATTTCAGGATGTACGGTAATGCTTGGCGTAATCATCCTATCAGCCTCTTCATGTGCGTTGGCAGTTCCGAGCATCATTTCACTACGGGTATACATGTAGTTTTTAATGTCTTTTCCCAGCTCTTTGTATACTGCATGAAGTTCATCTTTTTGCTTATCATTCAATTTGGGCCTGGATTTCGCTATGAGATCGAGTTTAGCTTTTTCTCGTTTCAATTCTTCTCTTGCCGCGACCACATGCTCAAAGGGAATCCGGTTTTCTTTTAATTCCCGCTCTTTCCTGTCGTGGCTTTCTCGTAGCTCATCAATCTGAAATCCGTGCATCCAGACTGGGTACTCTGAAGTTACTATGCCATCCGGTTTGCCTTCCTTGCGGTCTATCGGTCCAAAAAATTCGATGTCCTTCATATTATCTCCTTTGGTTAAAATTCATATTCTAAGATAACGTACACTGTCCCGGCTTCAGCCTCATCCGTTACATGCGAAATGGTAATCATTTTTCCAGCCGTGAGAGCGGTTGACGCTAAGGTTAGTTCTTGAACCGTGCCGACAGCTTGACTCGCAGATATTAAGCCATTTGCTTGATCGGTTGTACCCAAAACATAGGCATCAACATCATCACTTCCACCATCAGCATTGGCGTAACCCACCTTGACTGCCATAGTATCAACTGAGCCATCGGTTGCTTCTATAAATATCATAGCTGCTCGCAGCAATGTTCCAGCGCGAGGGATGAAAATAAGATTATCTAAAGTAGCACTAGCTTCTGAAAGATCTATCGCCGCTGATTGATAATGATAAGCCTTACGTGCTCTCTCTATTTCCATGATTACACCTCTTCCATGTACATCACCGAAACGCCATCCCCTGAAACGCTGACATCAATCCAGATATCTGTAAGGGAAATTTGGGTGCCAGCCTCGTATCCAAAGTCTATGGCTGTCATCCTGATACTATCTCCGGCAGATAAGTCCGCACCATAATGAGTACTTGAGACATTCTCATCACCAATGTAGACATAGCCCGTGTTGGATCTTTCTGCGGTGATAAGAACAGCCCCTACATTTAAGTCCAAGGGTGTCAAGCGTTCCTGAGTGGTAGTAATAGCTACCGTTGATAAAAAGCACAGTGGTTTAATGTTCATGTTTACCTCCTATCATAGTGAGCTGTGATACCTACAGACACGGATGCCTGCGTATCTGCTCCCGATAGAATAGCCTGCAAGCCCTCATTTACCAGGTCACTAACCTTCACGCCAGCTTCGCCCCAGTCCACAGAAAAATCCTTTACGCTATCTACATCAATAGACCACATCCAATCGGCATCATCTGTTTGGATAGTAAGAATACCATTACCGCCCACAGCAGCTTTAAAGACCGAGATATTGATCTTCTCTACATAGAGGTATAGACCTGCATTTCTGGATGACGACTCTATGATCTGAAGGCTGGCATTCTCTTCTTCTACGATACCGGAAGCGTTAGCAGGCGGCATCCCATCTGCTCGTAAAAAGCCCATTGTTATCTCCTTGTTGAAGGGGGGCTTTATCGCCCCCCTTAGTTTTTACTCAGCGGCAGTACCAAGAACGATACCGTGAACATCCACACCAAAATCATCAACAATGTAACTTTCCAGACAACTCATATTGCCGATGTCATAGTTAGCAGCCGTAGTTGCTAATCCACCGGATAACATATTCCGAGCAAAGATTCCGGTTGCATTGGCATCAAGTTCTACTGCCATATCACCTGCGGTAACGCTGTCATTCTTGATTGAGTTGTCAGCTATATACGCCCTCAAAATCTCATCGCACGAACCTGGAGTGGTGTTATCAAGGGCATGTTCAGTAAAGTGACCTGCAATCTGATTGCCTACAATTTCGAGGTCATCACATCCATCAACAACTACTCCTGAAGTTGCACTTGCCGTATGTAGACTGTGGAACTTGTTGTAGTAAATCTTAACAAACTGTGCATCCGTAGCAGTCAAAAGATTAGTGAATTGTGAAGTGGCATGCATCACGGTCTCGCAACCATCAACTATGGCTGCTTCACCAGTAATATTAATAGCATTTGTAACCGTGGCTGCTACAGTACCAAGATCAAATCTCAGGTTAGAGACCCTTACTGAGGCCCCTGTAATAGCAAATGTCGCCCCTAATGCACCGAAAGTGATAGTCGGTCTGTTTGCACCCCATCCCAACCCATAAATGCAGATTCCCGCAATATCGGCTGTAATGCTGACAATCGGATCTTCGCTATGACCAGGCATAACCAAAATCACATCACCCTTACTAGCCGTACATTGACCGATTGCGTAGTCTATGTCTGCAAACGGATGATCCGGATCTTTACCATCATTAGCGTTAGAGCCTGAATCGTCTACGAAAAAATAAGTACCTGTGGTTACGGGAATTTGAGAACCCCCGATTACAGGCACACCAAATGAACTTATCCCGTTAGGAAATTGCGTGAGTCCCATCATATTCTCCTTTTGGAACGCCTCCCCTCATCTCATGGAGTCGCTCGGATGATTTTCACACCCGCTTACCCTTTTGTATCCAGACAGACTCTCATCAAACCTGCCTGAAGATTGAACGCAAAAAACCCCCCAAAGAAGGTGATTTAAGTCATCTATCCTTGGAGGGTTTCTATTGACTAGAGCGTCCCTATGTGTAATTCAGTATGCTCTTAAGGTTATTTTACTTTATTCCAGATTTTAGTCAAAGCTGCTGTGATTGTATCAAGTTTGTTTGTGATATCAGAAACGTCAATTACACCCATTTCCACATATCCGGTTTTATTACAAATGGTACAATCCTCTCCTTGTCCTGTAGCAGTAGGTATGGTTCCAGATCCTTGGCATACTGGACATGGTTTTTTAATCGTAAGCATAAAACCTCCTGTTAACCTGTAGTAATTGTGATAGATTTACCACCATAACCAACTGCATCAGCAGTATTGGTAAAACAATATGTGGCTAGGTTGCACCAATAATCAAACCCATACATAAAACAGTCTTTGAGACCTATCATGTGAGTTGACCCACAATCATCAACGATACAATAATCCGGCATAGCTGCAAGATTTTCGTAAAAGTTATAGAATGTACATTGATCAAAGAGCAACAGACGATCAACTGCATAATCCGCTGCAAGATGAATTAACTTCGGATCAGAACTTCCGCTAGTTTCACATCTCATTTCAAACTGACAGTTACGGAAAATTGGTGCAAAACCAGCCACCGCACCACCCTCAAACAATACTGCACCTGCTCCAACCGTACGGGCATTATTGCCGGCACTTCCAAAAAGGCAATTTTCTGCCGTAAATGCGTTACCCGCTCCTGCCGTCCCTGATGCAATAATAAGAGGAACACCACCATCAGCATGATTTAACTGATTGGCACCATTCCCTCCCCGTGGACGACAATTATTCATATAAGTATTCTTAGCGGAAATAAGGAAATCGCAACGGTTATCATTGCCACTATATGTGTTCATAGTTTGGAGTCCATGAATCTGCACATAGTTGCCAGTAATGTTAAAAATGTTATCCACTGCCGAAGTTGCACAATAAACCCTTACCGCACCTTCAGTAGCCGTTGTAGGACAATGCCTTTGATTCGGCCCGCCAAGACCAACTAAATGTGTTTGGTCTTTAGCCCATGTTAAAGATGCGGTGACTGTGTAATTTCCAGGAAAAACATAGACTGTATCGTTCCGGCCAGTCGTACAAGCAGCATAAGCATCGGCTACCGTAGTAAATAATTTATCATGGGGAAGATTAGCTTCAGACCATGTCCTAAATTTATTGGTTGTGGAGTCTGCCGCTGTTACGAAAAAGGCATCTCCAGTGAGCCCCTGCGTATTGGGGCCAACAGGTACACCAAAACTTGTTATCCCGTGTGGGAAATGTGTATAACTCATAATAAATCCTTTCTAGGAAACCTGCCCTGTCTCATGCACGTCCCGAGAGAATCACACTCTCGCTTACCCTATTGTATTAGGGGAAGCCCTCGTCAGGCTGTCCCCTAATTTTTGTTTAACTCACGTTCTGTCCGTAGATCCAGCGCCAGTTTTTAAACCCATAGCCAATGTTCATATACACAGCTTGTTGCGTGATATATGTCATAAAATCTATCGTGGTTTTGGGTTCGGGCGCTATTCTGTCAATCCAGATCAAGTCTTGTTTCATCCGGGCCTTGTCAACCATGAACCAGTTATTGGTATCCGAATCATCAAGCCTCATATAAGGAATGACTTCATAACGGCCGTAAGCCATATTGACGTTATCATGGGCCACATCCATGCCTTTGGGAGTTTTCACCAGTTCATAGGCATCGTCAGCCAAATAATCCGGTACGATCAAAGACAGATTATCGCCAATATCGATCCGCTCTGAAATATCGCTTCTGAATTTCCTCATCAGGATTCTCGTGGCGGCCACACCTGTTTTAGAAAAGGCAGTGGTTCCAGAGTTGCTAAAACCGGAAGATGTCGAAGTTCCTGACTTGGTTAGGTGAGCGGTGCTACAGAGAGACACGCCTTCCTCTGATTCCATGAAATCAAAGGCGCTTGAAAAGGCACCAGTAAAAGCCCTGGCACCGCATTTCTCTCGCACCCTATGTGCTGCCCGCATCAGGCCAGCAGATTCATTACGGAGAACGTTATATTTCTTGTTATCGAGAAATTTCCGTTCCCACTGCAAGCCGCCTGCGTACTCTTTAGGTTCAATTTTCGTATGATAACCCGGATACCTGGCAAGAAACGTAATCTTGCCGTTAAATTCTGGAATATCCGGCACATCGCCTACATTGTAGAACTCTTCCCATGCACTATCACTATCAAGCATCCGATAGAGAGTAGGGATCATGGAAGGAAGTTCATTGTAGGCATTTTCCGACACTTCTCTGAGATCCTCTACGAGCAACCTCACAAATGCTGCACTGTCCAGTGGATTAGCCATAGTTTATTTCCTCCTTATGATGCCCTTTGAGTGGCATACGGGCCAAAGTTCATAATGTTCCAACGAAATTCACAATATTCGTTGCCTTTTTCGGCAAGGTTAAGTCTGATTACATCAATGGTGTAACTGTTTGTTCCACATCCGTCAGCGATATCGAAACAGTTGCAATAGGTAGCCGCAAGCTGACACTTCCCATAACCAAACAAGGGAAGATTAACCACGAGAACCGTATCACCCGCTTCCATATCAGCATACATAGGTATGTTAAAATCATGTTCTGTGGTACTCACAGTATCCATTATTCTGTATTGACCTGCGTTCTTGCCTTTCCTCACATAATAAGTACACAACCCATCAAGCGGGGTACAATCTGTGGTAGCCACTGTATCGCCACTAAGACCATTAGTATCAGTAGTAGCGACCGTTTCTTCCGTTGGAGGCGTTCCCGGAGCAGTAACCACGAGATTTGTTCTCAGAATCGTGGTGGGATCAATGAGAGTACATTTAACCATTGCTTCCCTTGCCCCGGCAGCCAGATGCCCACCTGTGCTCACATATTCGGTAGTAGAATCATGGGGGCTCACATAGGAAATGTACTCACATTTGCCAGCCGCACTATAAAGCGGCCTTCTCAGGTTGTTCCCAATAACGGCACCAAACGGCGTATCAATATTGGTCTGAGCCATGTGCCCAGAAGCTACAGGGAATTGAATCATCGCATAATCATCAGCAACGGCAGATTTATCACGGCATACACAAGCGCCGTTATAAACATCTCCGTAGATTGGAACCCATATCGCATGAGGAGTGCCATAAGCCTGTGAAATAGGCATGATAAACTCCTTTCTTGTTTTAGTTAATAATCGCCTCTCCAATTCGGAGAGCCGCACAATGGACAACCTGAATTCACCACCGGTTGATACCGAGTACTGGCCCACGTCCCTCCTGCCGCTTCGCAGATGGTTTGTGTCTTACCCGCTGCTCCCTGACAGTGATAGGCGGTGTTGCCATACTGATCCAACTGGGTATATGCCGTTGGCGTAATATCGGCTTTGCTTTCCGGCCCACCGAGTTCATCTCTGTCCACGTTACAGATGAACCCGCAATTCCAGCAGCGATAGTACTTGCCGTAATCCTCCCCACCGCCTCGCACGGAATTGCCGCGCACGGGGATGGTTCGTGATTCCTTGGGAAGCCTATGCTGGTAAGCCATACTTGCCTCCATAAACAAAAAAAGCCCCACGGGGATATCTCCCGGTAGGGCTTCAATTTTCTTGAGTGTCCCTGAAAATTAAATTCTACTAATATCTCTTAGCAATGGATAAGGGCAAATCAGAAGCCAGTGCCTTTTTAACCGCCTCTTCGCTCATGCCCGTAGCTTTTACATAATCTTCCGCGAAACTATCGAGTTTCGGCATCGGAGTTTCTTTCTCAACCACCGGCTCTCCTTCGGAACCTGCCCCGAGAGGCAAGTCGTTACCTTTCCCCTTCAAGGGATTTTCCGGGGTTCCTGATTTCTTCTTGTAATAGGCGTTGGATGCTTCGAGATAGTTATAACGGGCATCCGCTTGAGGATCGTTTGACCGCCTGACGTTGTGGTTGGCTTGAAACTCTTTCAATATGGCCTCGTAATCGGCCTCATCTTCTTTGGCCTTGTACTGGCCGATGGTTCTGAAATAAGCCGTGTTGTAATCGGCATCCGCTTTCTTTTGGGCAGATTCCCTGGCCCTCATTTTTTTATCCCAATAATCATCGAGTTCCTTTTTGTTGAGAATCCGTTCTCCATCAAACTCATCCATTTCCGGGGTTTCCTTCTTTTCCAATAGTTGATCAATCTTGTCGCTGATAGACCCTATTTCAGAATCTATCTTCTCGTTCAATTCCTTGACCTTTCGCCCCAGATCGGAGCGTTCCTTGTGCTCCTCTAATTTCTCCCTGGCCGCTATCGCTTCGGGGGTTTCCTCCGGTTCTTTGACTTCCGGTTCCTTTACCTCTTCTCCCGCAACAGCGTTGTTCAATGCCTCTTCACTCTCCTTCTCTTTTGCCATGTTTACCCTTCCTTCATGGTTGTTAGATTCTTGGCATGAGAATTTATCCTGTCCTTGAAATCCCTGAGTAGTTCCAGACACACCCTGTATTCTGCCCTGTCCTTTTCATCGGCTTCTTCGGAGATAATCTTATCCAGTTTCGCATCGGTCATACTTAACAGGTGGCCTAGAATCTCTTTTCCGGCAGGTGTTTCCCATGCGTTTATAAACTGCTTGTCTTTGCCTAAGACGGATAGGAGCCTGGAAGTCCTCTCGGCCCCATGCCTCTTGGTATATCTCTCTACATCATCCACGTTGATCTCAGGCATAACCCTCCTTAGTTTGGTTCTAATAAAAAAAGCCCCATGAAGAGGGGTTTCCTCTCCATAGGGCTTCCTTTATCGGGAGCGTCCCTAGATTAAACCAAAAAATCTAACTGCTTACCAGGTCATCTCATCCTCCTTCCTTAATCAAAGAAATCAGTTTCTATATAATTAAAAAGTGTAAGTTACGCTTAATCATATACAACTAAAAATCTAATGTCAACTATTTTCTTATCCATACCCTCCCATCGCTTCTCTGGCCCCTCCCTCTTGTGAGCTCATAGGTATCTGATTCTGATTAGAGGGGCTTCCTTCCATGCCCGGTTGCCCACCTCCACCTTGACCTTTCGGCTCGATATCGGTTGCGAGAAACGCTTCCGCAAAATTCACATACTCATCACCCATCAAACCGCACATCTTGGCAAACACATAATTTATCGTATTCGCCTTGCCGGTCTGCACAGCAATGGTGAAAATCTGCTGCCACATCCTTAATTTTGCCATCTTGGACTGTTCGGATTCTATGGACTGAGAAAGCGGCTTGAAGGTGTAATCGAGGGTGGGGTTGAAATCGTAAACCTTTTTGCCCATTAGCTTGAGCCCTGTCTGCGGATAGGCGAAGGTAAAGGTCATTTGCTGTATCATCCAGTAAAGTTCATGCAGGAAGGTATGTTCAAAGGTCATGGACTTATAGTTTGTCCGGTTGCTTACCTTCCCTTCTGCGCCCACTACGGCGGTTGCGGTTGTACTGGCCTTACCGGGCAGATCCCCCATTGTGGTCGGGTAAATGGACATAACCTGATCCATCTTGGTCGAATACATGTTTATTTGGATCATAGCCCCCTGGATATCATCGTCTATCTCCATCTCCACAAGGTCTTCCTTGGGATTTTCAAGTTCAATGACATGCTCGGGTTCGATATAAAGCGAAGTGTTATCCTCGGTGACGTATCTTTTGCCCTTCATGGTAGGGAGAGTGGCAAGCATTACCCTGTCATTGCTCACATTGGCCGTATCGTCTATGCCTTTTTGCAGGTCTCGGGCATATTTACCGTCACCCATGCCCCCGTCCTTGGAGGGGTGGATGTAGCAAAGACCCCGTATCACGGGTTTATAGGGTGTTCCGGCTGAATCGACATAGGGCGTGGGGTGGAAGGCAATCAAGGTTGAATGGCCGGCGGCTTTGGCAAACACCATAATCACTTCTATAAACTCGGCATTGCTCAATGGTTTCCCGTCCATGTCTATTCCCGGTTTCACCTTTATCGGGTACTGGTCCTCTGCTCTTTCCTGTACTATCGCCCAATACTTGCCGAGCCGCTTGTAGATATCGAACGGCTTTTCCCCGATGAAAACGGGGGCAGGGGGCGTGTTTTTATCCTTGTCCCTGGTTTCCCTGGCTGTCTCTGTCTGCTCTACCCCTTTTTTATCCTCCAAAAGATGTAGGTTGATATAGCCTTCCTTGGCTTTCGCCTTTTTCAGATCCGTTAGGGTTTTCTCTGATCGGAGGTATATAAAATCCTTTTGCTGGAGCGAATAGACGTACTTGTTGTCAGTGACTACATTCCGGGGGTCGAGTATCTCATAGTTGAACCTGTCTATCACGGGAACCTGGCCGTATTGGTCCTCTTCCACCACTTTTGTAGCGGGAACCTGGATTTCCCTGTCTACGATATCATTGCCGTAAATATCATAATCCAGCTCTTCTCTCCGGCTGGTAATGCCAACGATATCCCGCCTGGTTTCCTGCTCCCACCAACACTCGGCGTATACCCTGCCGCTCAGATTGTTGTTGAGCTTTCCCCGGACGAACTTGAAATAATGGTACAGGTGGTTTTGATTGAGGGTGCGGTTGATGAGTTCTTTCGTGGCAGCCGCATTTCTCAGGGATTGCTCGCCCTCATCCTCGATATAGCATTCCACAAAGTCCCTGGTCTGGAAATATTGGGCCACATCAAGGGATGATTGCGTTAGGACGTGGGCGGCAAATTCCGGTATACTGATATCGCTCATCCAGTCATATTCTTTCTCCGGGCGTTCGGCATCGAGAAGGGCAACGTAGGTTTCATAGTCCTCATTATCCTGCCGGGAGAATCCCTTGTAGGTCTCGTACTCGCCCGTGAGGAGTTTGCTTGCGAGTATTGCTTCTACCCGCTCATCGAATTCATGGTTTACTTTTGGTCGTCCCATTGGTTCCCCCAAATAAAAAAGTCCCACCAAAAGACTTGATAGCCTTCTAGTAGGGCTTCTAGTTGATTAGAGCGTCCCTAAGTTATATTACGCCGTCGTTATCTGCATCATGTCTTCATCTTTCCGCCATATCAATGTCCCGGTTTTAAAATCAAACAATTCTGCTAATGATTTCCCGCTTTCTTCTGTTGCCTTAGTAAACTCATACCAAGGATATTGTATTATTTTTTTATCCTCACTTTTTTTTATAAATATCCCCGGATAAAAAGAAGGAATTTTTTCTTCCATCACTCCCCCCACCATCTAGCTGGTAAAGTTTGATTTCCAATTCCATTTAATGGAGGATTTCCAAGGTCGAAAATAGATCCAGTCTTGCTAATAAATAAAAGGTCTACATACCATAAATAAAACATCACTCCTCCAACATCTCCCCCTTAATGGTCTCCCTCACGTTCACATGGCTTATCCCGCCCTTGAACATATTAATCTCAGTCTCAACCGGTATATCATGCTTGCCTATCTGAATTATGCCCTTGAATGATATATTACCAACCTTCTTCGTGTCAAGGAAATTCTGTAGTAGCTTAACGAGGGGGTGTGTCATATCTTAAACACCACCGGGCTTATCAATCGTTTTAAGACCCTTTTGCACTTCGGGCACCTTATCTTCGTGTCGAACTTGTGGAGCCGGACAAATATCTCGAAGATGCGTTTACAGTGCTTGCAGCGGAAATCATATAAAGGCATCTACCTATTCCTCTCCTTCCATTCCCGTTCCTTGATTTTCTCCATGTTATGCTCGTCCCTGCCTTTCTGATCGTCCAAATAGGTGTTCTCCCTGGTATATCCCTGCCGCTTCATCATGGTTCCACACCGGGGGCAGTCCATCCAGCGTTGACGGCCAACAAGGGCCTTCTGGACACGGGCACCACATTTAGGGCAGTCGAAGCTATAGAGGGGCATTATTTTTCTCCTATTAATTTACGTAACACAGACGCCTCTGGCAAACCTGATTCGTATATCGCTTCAGGAAAACTCAATCCCTTGCCATTTTTTAAAACCCTATTATAGTTGCGCGCTATTTTATTCCCTTTCCTGTTGACGATGCCCCATTGTTTCTTTGCCATTTCACCGAATAAGACGGACGCAAAATTGGCTTGTATCTCGGGCATATTAATACTCCTCTTCATCGTTGAGACTTGCTATATCATCAGCACAGGATTTACATACAGTAGCACGACCAACTATATATCTGCCCCACTCAAATGAACCATGATCTTTAATAATCCTTTGAACATCTTCCTTGGAGCAAGTATATCCGGCCTTTCTGTAAATGAGTGTTTCCCCACAAAAAAAACAACTCCTTGCTTCGTAATTACATTTTAGTTCTATTTTCCCCATCACCTCAACCTCACTTTAGAGGTTACTTCTATGGTTTCGATTTGATATTCACTGCCTTGAATTACTGCATGAATTTGTGTGCCATAATGGGCATTTTCATCATCTTCAATCGCTTTTATTTCAGCAACTCTAAGCTCAGCATCTTTAACTTCTTCAAATTTTTCTATCTCCATGCCATCATAATTTGACCAAATTAGAAATATCATCCTACCTCCTTATGGAATCCTTTTAAATATCGGATCAAGTATTTTATCCAACAATTTAAAAAAAGGGTTTGTGGGCCAATAGATGATTAGAATTACGCCAATTATTACCCCTAGACAAACTGTTATAAAATTCCACATCTTATCTCCTCCCCTGGAAATATTTATAAATTATAGGATGTTTTATTTTTAAGTGTTGGTTAAACTCAAACTCCGAATAATATTGTGGGACCGCAGGAATAAGACTTTTTTCATTAATATCTTTTTCCCAAAAAGCATCTGTTACACAATAGGCACAGGGCCAAACTTTAATCTTTAGATTCATCTCCTCCCTTGAAAATATCGTTTCGGTTTATCTACACGGCGTTCCGGCCTTTCCCTCCTGGGCCTGAAGGCAGGGTTCTTGAACAGGGCCTCCACCACCATATTAAAATGACTCCATTTATCCTGCGCCTTATTCTTCTCGCCCCTCTGAATCCTGTCTTTCTCCGCTACAAACTCTTCCCACCGCCACATCCTCATCATCTTGGCCGCAGTCTTGCAATCATTGAGAATCCATAGGGTGGGCAGAAAGATTGTCCTCCCATCCTTGGTAACTTTGTTGTTGAACGGTCTCCCGCACTCCCTGGAGTTTTTCAGCCTCTTCTTTATCTCATCCCGGCCCTTTTCGCCCTTGGTGTCCCATGTCTGCCAGTACGCCCCGGTCCCAATACCTTCCCGTTTGAGTTCGTGAAATTCCCGGTTGATATCATCGAGTACGGTTATCTTATCTTTCTTTATGCCCTCGGACAAGGGATCTATGAGATTGAGGATGAACTTGTAGTCCTTTCCCATCAAAGCGAAGTTGTAGCATATTTCCTTGGTGATGAGTTTGTCGGGCGAGGGATTGTAATCGCACCATATAACGGCCTCGTTCTCCGATGACAGAGACATACAGCCACACGCCCACGGGGTCTGGGGATGATAGTCTATCCCCCTGCCATGCGTCCAAAAGTGGGGTATGCCATAGGGGAAATATGTGTCCTTGTCAATCATGTGGATCGAGTAATCAAACCCTTTGAATATCCTACCCTTGACCTGCTTGTGTACGCCGAATCGCCTGGTAGCGACAACATCTGGGTCGTCATACTGGCTCATCTGGTTTTCTATCGCTTCTTTGGTGAGGGTAGGGTTATCATCGGTGGCCGCTTGGATTACCGCGATAGAATTCGGGCTTTCGGTATATTCAATCTGTTCGGGTTTGTAATCGGAGGTTTCCAAGAAGTCACAAACAGCCTTAGTCCGGATATAAACCTGGGCGCGTTCAAATATCTCGTCATACGTCCATGAATTGGATGTGATGTAAATTGTGCCATTCCGCTTTGCAACAAGAGTATTGTTTTTAGCAACTGTAGGGCACCATATTATGCCTTTATAATCTACATATTCTCTTTTTAAACTGCATACATGGGTAAAAGGTTTATACCGTTTTGAATTTAATCGTTGTATATTCGCCCTATATACGATAGCACCATGACTTGTAATCTCTGATTCTTCTGTTGATTTTCTTCCCAATAAAATACACAAAATATGAAAAGCATCGAGAGTCTTTCTTGTGCATCTAAATCTGTCTGTAACACCAGATCGACATCCATCACCATCAATAAGGGTTTCATACAATAAACTTTGTTGTTTTTTTGTAAGAGAGAAAACAAATTCTGATGTTAATTCTCTTGTGGGAAATAAACTTCGCAACAAATCAACTTCTTTTCCATTAATAGTCCATGTGTAATTAATTCCTTCTCCACCCTCTCCTGGATGGTTGATATATCTATTATGCTTATTTTTTACATTGTTTATGTTAGATACGATTTTTTTAATCTTTAAACATTTATCTTTATTGGCTGTCCAAGATTGATGAATAAAAATTTGCCTTCTCTCTGTAGGCATTGCTCCATCTGTCAAGAACCATCCAACCAACTCTACAAACCAATCTTCATATACTTGCGAATGTTCTATTGTATTTTGTGCTGCTCTAAAAATCTTATGATGAGTTTTTAAATCTTTAGTCTGTCTTCGTTCTATCTTTCCATTAATTTTATGAACAATGGGCCATTTATGCTCAGGTGTTACTAAAGCATCAAACCCCTTACATTTTAAGGAAATCATTTTATCATCATAAGTATATTCTTTAAACATTCCTTCAATGGGTTGCCATTCATAATCCTTTGTTTCAGTGTTGAATGTTAAGGCTAATTGCCCTGTCTTAACTGTATTATCATTAACCCAACCATTCTGAGTTAATATTTCTGTCTCTATATCAAAACATATTCTATTAGCGGCTGTTAATGACAAGAGCAGATCCCCATCCTCGGCCATCAATCTCGGCAGTTGTTCCTCATGAAAATCCCAATTCGGTTCCTCATCCTCCCAAACGCTCAATCGCTGTTTTCCCGCCGTGCTCTGCACTGTCTGGCTGTAGGCCACAAACTCCACTATGATATCATCGCCCTTGTATTCCTGACCACATAATACCTTGCCCCTATTGGGGTCGGCAATAATCATCGCCATATTGCGAAACGTGATATCCCTTTTCATCAGAAACGGGGGGAGCCATTTCTTGAATTCGGGATATACGGAATTCTTGACTTCCGCAGATGAACTCGCATCTCCGGTGGTCGCCTTCTCCCCCGGTAGGACTTCCGAAGCAAACCTGAATATCCTGCATCCTCTCTCGTGAATCTTTATCTCCTGCTTGCACTGGGGGCATATCCAATCTTTGGGTAGCGTCACTATGTTGAAATAATGCTTATCCGGACACTCAAAATAGAGTACGTTTTTCTCGGGAACCGGGTGCCAACCGTGAATTCGCAGTACATAGTTGTATGCACAGGACGCGGTTTTCATCGCCTGGTTTCCGGTAAAAAGGGCGATTAGCGAATGTCTGCATTGCACAAATTGTTGAAAGGCCCATGTCCAGACGAACTTAAAATAGTTCGAGTAGTTCTCAAGTATTGTAAGGTCGGCCTGGCTTATTTCCGGTTGCTCGGTTTTTTGGACAGCGGTTTTCGCCACTTCTGTTATTTTTTACCTTTCTTCTTCTGAACACCACCGGCAACCGTAGTACCGCCTCTTTTCCCTTTTTTGGATACTACCCTTATATGGATATACCGCCCAGGCTTGGGAACGATTGTTCTGATTCTCTTTACTTTTCCCCTACCCGGAACCTTCTTCCCTGGTTTATCCGCTAGAGTTTTTTTACATCCTTTTCCCGGCATGATATTCCTCTACTTCCAACCCATTATCTCTTTAAACTCCTTGATCTGCTTTTTCGTCCTCACACCCGATGGAAGTGTAACCCTCCGCTTTTTCCTTTTGGGTGTTGTAGGTGTGGGTTTCGCCTTCTTGGGCTTTGTCGGTGGCGGAAAACCATATTCCTTTCTAAGTCTCTGTATTCGTTTTAGTCTTTTCTCTACTTCTGTCATTTGTCAGCACCTTGTTTTTATTAAATGCCGTTTGTATCGTGAACATAAGCCCTCGTACATTGTTTATCGTGACACGGTTGTCCCTTTCCACGATGAAAAACTCATTTATAGCTTGGGATACTGCCTTCTCTAATTCTGTAGGTTTTTCAATCTCAATGATATCCTCGGGATTAATAAATATCTCTTTCTTGTCAGGTTGTTTGCCTGCCATTAGTTCACTCCTATTCTAAGGATGATGATACGCTCGCCAAATTCGATAACGAAAAACTCAAAAGGGCCTTTTGTAAATGAATGGGTTATCATTTATCTCGTTGTAGCATTGCCCGTTAATGTCTCCTTCAATCGGCTGCCGAAGTAGAAACCTATAATTAAAAGCAAAACAAAATGTTGTTCTTTTGTGATCATTACCGGGAAATATTTAAAGCCAAACCAGGCAGATAGGTTCTGCCCCCAGATGGCATAAAACTCGGTTGAAAGTGAACCAATACCACCAAAGGGCCTCACAAAGCCATTGAGTACCCGAATCAGCCAGGGTTGCTTCTGTGTCTGCATCTCGGTCATAAACATCTTTCTGGCCGAATCGGTTGAACCCTCGGATATGGCAAATATGGTTGCGTATTTATCTGCCTTCTCAGACTCCGACATCTTCTTAGGTGGCAAAATCCGTTCACCTATGAATTTCGCGGCTCCCCCAACTACACTGGCAACCTGTTTGATAGGGTTTAGAAAGTCTAGGAATCCCATTAGTGCCTCCGCGCATAAAATTTATCCAAAAATACTGCCAATGTTTCTATGTTTGGAAATAAATGCCATAGATTTGCGTGGATAAATTGCAGTATTGTCTCCCCCTCAAATGAAGGAACCCATTTTTGTCCTCGGCAATAATCACATATTGTTGTGGTTTGGCCTTCTGCAGTTCCTTTGCAAATTGGGCATTTATCTTCTAAGATTATTTCACGCTCGGTTCCTTGGAATAATGTAAATGGGCGGTTGTGCATTATAAATCCCATTCTTTCCCTTTCTTCTCAAAATATTCTAAGGTTAATATCATCCCACCCAAAAATGAAATGAAACCTGAGAGAAATAAAATGATAAAGATCCAAAATATCTCTTTAAAATAATAAGCAACAAAAAAGGTTATCAATCCTGAGATGAAAAAAGAAATTAATAATCCATATTTTGTTGATAAATTTTTGGCTATTGTTAATTCCACTTTTTTGAGTTGCATCAGCCCTCCTTATCCACCATATCATCTGGGGTGAATACTGGTTCTTCACCAACTTTGGGTGAATTTACATTAATCGCATCTACCTTTAAACACATCCCACACCACGGGCAATAGTTATAGTTTATGGGCGTTATGTCGAGTCCGCAGTTAGGGCAGCGCATGTTTACATCCCTCACAACACATTCTTATTTCTGGATCGTAATCACATAGTTCTGAATCAACATCATCGCCTTCAAAATAGAGATTCAAAGGGCAAATGGGCACAGGGTAATCTTTTATATCGTCTATTCCATCATAGTGTTTTATTCTCATCTCCCCCCCATCAATTCAGCCATTCGCTCGCATCTTCCGGGTGTCTGGGTATGCCACACACTATCAAGCATCTGCTTAGAGGCCTCTGCGAAGTCCTCTTGCTCTATGGCCCTCAACATCTTGCGAAACCCCTTCACTCCTGCAAGGCCGAGCTGGTATATCATGCATACGAGCACCATGATTTGAACCTCGCTCATGTGGGCTAAATGCTTCGGGAAATGGAGCAGGTCAACGTCTATGATGCGCTTTACCCGGTTCTCCAGAAGCATACGGGCATCTTCCTGGGTGATGTTTACCGTGCCGTAACCGATAGTGGGAGTGCCGATCACGGTATCACCGGAGTTTATACGCTTGCCCGTGGCATCGTCATAGATGTAGAGGCGACAACCCTCCTCTTTGGCGAGGATGTTTATGATATTATTTTGGATGTCCATTCCTGTGTTCCTCTTCCCTTTCATGCCCCCTGAGTATATTGATGAGCGTCTTTCGTTTCTCGATGAGCGCTTTCCGTAAAGGGCATCTGTCATAATTGTCCATAACAGCGCATTCATCTGTCTTAGCAAGCCAAGCATCGATAGCCGTCATTAACTCCTGTAAGACTTGGTGGTTCATTTAAATCGTCTTTGGCTTCACACAGGGATCATCTTCGATAAATACCAACGCTACAAACTCTTCCTCAGAGCAGGGCCAGGGTTCTCCGTTCACATATTTCCAATATTTTGCTACTCCACTGCCATCACCCATAGATACGCCTAGGAAAACAGGACAGTTCATGGCGGCTACAATCACGTAACCGGGCTTCGATTCTTGGAGGTATTGCAATAAAACCGTGTACTCGCCACCCCATACCGGCCAGAACATATACTCGCCTATATTGGTGACTAGATCTTCACATTCCACGGGTAGAAGAATGGTCTGGGGTTCGCCCTTATAAGAAATGCCCTGGTGTTTAAGATAGTCGGAAGTGGTTAATTGTGACGCTGCAATCCCCAGCATGAGGAAGATTCCCATAATGGCTAGGAGTGCAAAGCCTTTGTTGTTGTGTAATGTTTTCATCTTGTACTCCGGGTTAAAGGGTTGATCAAATTCGTTAGACATACACCACCATAAGCATGAAGCCATCCCACCCAAACCAGTAATGAGGGTATTTCTCTTGCGCCTCTTCCATTGATTTCCATGCAGCCTCTTGTTGCTCTGGGTGTCGGCTAAAATAGTTTATCATGCGATTGCTCATATTTTAAACACTCCACCCATGATATTCGTTTTTCCATGGAGCACCTTCTGGCCTGGTTCTTTCGATTCTCCGCCTCCATTTAGTGGCAGCTTTTTTCAGCCATTTTTTGTAATGCCGGGACCACTCCCAAGAACATATCTGCTCGGGTTTTCCGTATGCCATTTATCTAGGCCTCCTTTGCACTTTGGTCGTGTCCCATAATTAAGATTATGTTCCTCAGTTGTAATCCCCGCTAATCCAACTATATCCAGGTTTTGGTAATACTGGATAAAGTGGTTTCATTTGCTTCCTCACGTAGGCACCCACGGCTCGAAAGCTGTGGGGGGGTTATTAACAATAGATACCAGCCATTCCAGTATTGAGGATCGCATATTATTTCATCAATGGAAGGCTGGGGGTTAGCCAAAGGACAGTGAGGTTCATGTTCCCCAGCGGTGTTTCTATTCATCCCCTGTCGTCCTCCTCGTGTGAATGTGTGTGGGTGTGGTTGAGATTATAATACTGAAATCCGGAACCGGCATCCCGCTCCCCCCCCTTCCCCTGGGCCTGAAAACTGGATCGAGGGGCCTCGCCAGCAGCCCTGCGAACTACTGTAAGTCATGTCATACACATGCTCATCACTCTCATAATTTTTTACCTGTTCTATATTGCCAGTAATATCAATGGGTTGCCCGTTCTGTGTCTGATAAAAACCATTATGTAAACTAATCCACTGCCTCAGCATCTAATACCTCGGAATCATTATATAATTTGGATTTATCTTCTATTAAATGGGGGGTTGGGAGTTGTCTTGTACCCCAGTCTTGGAGGATAGCGTTGGTGTTGGGGGAAAGGACGGTAGATCCACGTAGATCATTGTAGATATTCTGGACAAATGTTGACGCGTGTGGGGTGCTAATGCCCGTGTTTCTTAACGTAACCTCTGCGACCTTAACCCTCATCGCCTCATCATCACTATACAAGGCTGCATCTAATACGTTACAGGCAGCAGGTATCCTCATCACCTCACGCCTACCACCATAGTCTAATAATGCCTTTACATTTTCCCTTTGTAGCCTCCGGGCTATGGCATCTTTTGACTTGCCTAAAATCTTACCTATGGTTCTATTCGACTTACCCGCCAGCCTTAACGCAACAATGGTTGCCTCTTCCTCATTGGCTGTTGCTGTTATAGGCTCATTTTGGCTTGTTTCTTCACACATATCACTATTTAGTTGATTAGTTGATTTCAACAATACAACTATACTAATTGCTTGTCAACTAATTTATTGCTTTCCCTTCACACACCGCACAATACCCTTCATCACCGATATATACTCCTGTAGTGCCACACTCCTTGCATTCAAGAGGTGTACCCTTACCTTGTGGCTTGCACTCCTCATTGAGATATCCCTCAAAATTGCTGGCTCTAAACAAAGTAACCGGCCTGAAATACTTTTTATCGAAGTCTTTATCCTCCCACTTACGATCAATCACGAGCTTACATTCTTCAAGGGTGTGATCTTCATCTAAGCGCCCGATGATTGGTTTTAGATTTGAATCAGAATAAGAAAAAGCACGTCCCCCAATTTCATTGAGATAGTCGATTACCTCCCGCGCCTTACTTTGTCTTATCTTAATATAACTTAACTTAACTTCAGCGGGAGTATGCCCGGAGTCCGCCGGGAGTTCGCCTGGATATGACGGCTCGCACTCATCAGGTGGTGGTATGGTGGATTTCTTTTCTCGATCTTCCCTGATATTCTGCTCTTCCCGGAAATGTCGTAGCTCAAAGAAGCGGTCACCATCACTCGAGTAGATATAAATCAGCTCATTTTGAGCCATATCCGTGAGGTATTGGTCAACCTTATCCTCTGTTATGTGCTTTAGCCTGGGCACCACTTGGCCTTTCACCACAGCCGGATCTGAAGAGTAGCGCCCTTCGATGTCAAGATGAGGTATCAGCCAAGTATAGAGCAACCTAGCTGAATCAGTTTTAAGGGCAGCCAACCTTCTACTCATGGATATTTTCTTTTTGAGCATTCTACCTTCAGCCATCTTTCACCTCATTCCAGATTATGTAAACTTATCTCCCCAACCAGATACTTTGTATTCACTCATAGCGAGGGCAGGTTAAGGATTCCCCAAACTAAGCAGAAACCCTAGATTCTCCATCACCCACTCTCTATCTGTGGGATGTCCATTCATGCTCGCGTAATATCCGGCTGCGTATGGTCGAAACCATTCCGAATGCTCGAACATATATCTCTGCTCCATCACAACCTTCGCCTGTATATGTAGATGGCACCTTTGGCATAGTGCCGGTGTGTTGTACCACTCGCAATTCGCCGGATCTAGGTCGAGATGGTGAACGGTCAATACATGCCCGGTGTTGATATCATGTGGGTGTCCACACCTAACACATTGCCACCCTGCGGCCTTTTTGACCTGGGTAGCTATCTCAAGCCAATTATCAGGGTATTCGGAGATGGACTTACGCATTTAATTAAATTTTGCCATTGGATTAAGTGCTATGAAAATCGTAAATGTATCAGGTTCTTCCGCTAATCCCGCGTTAGATGGATGGGGATCATGCACAATGCCATCTTTCCAGACTACGGCATGATCCACATCGCCTCGTGGGGATTTTGCAAGTGCAACGCAAAGCATCCCATCAATTAAATGTAAGTGTACTTTCTCAAAACAAAATGAGATGCACGAATAACCTAAATGCTCTTTAGTCCAGCTATCATTTAATCTCCAAAACTCATGGGGATCTTGGGTCTGCTCCCAAAAATTAGGCATATCTTCAATGGAAAATTCAAAAATTGAGGCTACGCAGGCCCTAAAACAATCACCCAAAACATCATCAAATATGGTTTGATATATTGGTTTCATCTATTTGATTTGTTGGAGAAATCTTGCTCAAATACCAAGCATCATAATCTGATATTTTCTCAATTCTTTTCATAATACAGGCACCACATAAGAGGCCTGCATCTTCCGCTTTCCCTTTTGGTTTAATCTGCTCCCATAATTTATCTGGAATGTTTAAATCAACCTTATATGGCTTTCCACAGTCTTGACACTTACAACTCATAATGTTATTAATCCAACTCTTTCAACGCCTCCACAAGCCAAACAACGCCACCACTATCAGAAGCATGGATAGGAGGGTGATTATCTATCTAACCGCTCCGCAATCCACACCAAAATCCACGCCGCAAGCATAAGGCCATAGGCTAGGAAAACCAGGATTGTGGCGAGGAAGGATTTCATGTCATGGTTTCCCTTTCATGCACATATAACGAATCATGCGCGTTATTTTCGATTGCTCAAATGCCTCACAAACACAGAGATGCTGTACCTCGGGATAAGTGTCGAAAAATGCCTGAGTTGTCTTTTGTCGGTGTAACTGACGGCATGTCAGGCGATAGTTATGTTGCTTAATCCATAGCACTCTTGCCGCCCTTCGCCTCACCTCTTTGCGGTTTTGGATACCAGCAGCATTGGCAGCGCGGATAAATAAGTCTAGGCATTGTTTGGGGGTCATATCAGCCTCTTATTTTGATTGTTGTGGGGTTTGGTGCGACTCATATCATCAACTCCCTTTGCACATCCTCAAGACAATGGGCCATGAAAGCAACGCCCCCGGCTGCCCGTACCTCTCCGAGAAACTTGGCCTGATTATCGGTGAGCAGTTTACCGGGGATTTTGACTTCGCAGGCGAAGAACTTGCCATTGATGCAGCCTATGATATCGGATACACCTCGTGGCTGGCTCATAGGCCCCTGCCATTGCTTCCAGTGGAAAATATTCTTGTAATGAAGATAATCGCGGATCTGCTTGGTGATATCAGCTTCTTTGATTTGTAATTTCATCTCCTCCCTCTTTCAGGTATCTAATCGGTTTGCCATGTATCTTGGCATAGTTAATTTCACTTCGGGTACTTTCGCCTATGTAGCCATTGACATTGAGCACCAACACCTCATCGGCTAGATCGATTTTTCGTTTGTGGAGTTCATCCAACTTTATTTTTATATAGGCGAATTCTTTTTTGTTTAAATGACCGAAAATCTCTGTATCTGATTTCATATTACAGCCAATCGTCAGAACTATTTTACCCGCCAATGTCTCTTCTAATTGCGCCTTAATAAAAGCATCTTTAAAGCGCGTTGATCCACAAAGACACACTATCTTAGGTTTCTTCATTCTCTCCTCCCTCTTCTTCCAAAACCCCTCCACTATGGGAGCCATGATGTGGTTGGGCATCACACCCCGCGATACCAATTATCTAAAAATTCATCGAAAAAATACGAAAACCCCCTTATTCTTTCTCTATGAAATCCTTTTGCATCCCACCATTCACCACATTTCTTCTCAAATAACCGATAGTATTGAGGCCATCGTTTTTTGAATAACAGCATTTGGTTATATCCACGTTTTGGACAAACAACACAGCCAAGACGCGAAAACCCCTCATCATAAAGAGAGCAATATTCGAGATTATTCGCATCTATGTATTCCCATATCTCCCATTCAAGCCAGTTGAATAAAGGGTGATAATTGATACGCTTTTTTGTCCATTTATTAATCCATCCCTTCTTTGCTCTATTTGGAGATTCTTCAGCTCGTATGCCTATGAGTCTGTGAACCAATGGGACTTTTTTGCTCGGCCTTTCTTTTATATAATCACAACACCATGCTCTCTTTCGATGTGGTGGAAATTTCTTTACTATTCCATGCCAGAATGTAAATTCAGGTCGTAATATGTTTATATGAAAATCTCGGTTTCGGATAAATTTAATAAGCTCAGGTGGATCTGGCATGAGAGAATAAAAAACCGCATAGTTGACCCCTGATTTTCTTGCTATATCTTCCAAAACCACTGAATCCTTGCCCCCGCTATAGCAAAGCATGTATGGTTCATCCTTGGGTTCATGCTGTTGTATAAACTCAATCGCAAGTTGCTCTTTGGTGTTACCGTTAAAATTCAGTTGCTTCATTAGTATCCGTATCTCCGCTGTTCCGCTTGCTCTTCTCGCATTTCAACCACTAAATCCAATACGTTTTGATAGCAATTCGCTACGATCTCCTCGTGCAACTCCTCGTCTACAAGGTCGCCGTTTTCATCGTATATTTCCAAGATTTCGATTTCTGCTGGTTCCGCCGGGCTGTCCCATGTTTGCCTATAGCCACGGTGGAATTTGCCATGGACTTCGTAATCTCGATCGTTGTAACTGATACGGATACCATTCATTAACATCTCCTCCCTCTTCTTCCAAAAGGCCTCCTTCTTCCAAAAGGCCTCCATTGTGGGGCTTAGGGTGTGGTTGGGCATCACACCCCCGGTATCGCGATCCCAAAATCAGCCTCGCTATAATGAGATATCTCGAAGTTCTTCTTGCAGGTGGGGCAAGTCCCGCTTTCCGGCTTGCTCCCCGGGGGCCTTTTGAAATCAAGGCAGGTTACATCCCTATAGGGCTCTCCACAATGCGAGCAAACCTTATCAACCATATCCTCTTTGCGCCTCCAGTGGCTTACCGTACCTTTCAGGTGAGGCCGCTTGATATACTTCTTGCGTTTGTATTCCCTCGTCCGTGTGTTGCCTTCTATGCGCTTACGCTCTTTCTCCTTGGCAGCGCATTCTGGTTTGTAACAGTAGCTACGGAGCCAGTGGGTTGCTATGAATGGAGCATGGTCAGGGCAATGCCTACAATAGCGGGTGTATCGGCGTTTGATGGGGGTGGTGGTCATTTACTCAACACCTCCCATGCAACCTTAACCACTCTTGGAACCTGCCCATTGCCAATGGCTTTAAGTCGGTCCATCCTATGGGCCACCCCATGAGCCATGCATAATAAATTGGGTGTATGGGTGGGTCGTCCTTTTGTATGGTGCCAGTTTTTTCTAGCCAAGCTCTTACATTTAAATGACCCTGCCCTGTTTTTTCTCTCCGGAGTTTGATTGTCTCCCAATGCTCCTCTATTCCCACACTCTTGGGTGTAGGCAAATATCCACAACCGTTTTCGATGATGTGGAGCCCCACAATTATCCGCTCCCAACACACACCATTGAGCATTATACCCTGCTTCGGCCAAGTCTCCGTAAACTCGCCTGATATATCCGGTAGCAAGGAGCCCTGGGACGTTCTCCAAGAATGCGTATTGTGGTTGTACCAAGCGAATGCATTCAATAGTGTGCGGCCACATATTTCTTTCATCTTGCTCTGCTCGTTGTTTTCCTGCGACTGAGAACGGCTGACATGGGAATCCGGCTGTAACGACATCAACCACCCCTTTATAGATTGGAGCGATTCTTCTGTTAAACTCTCTGATGTCCATCTGCCAGATGGGAAAGGCATCGAGGATTCCGTCCCTTTGTCTTTGTTCGAGGACTTTGCAGGGGTACTCTTCAATTTCTACCGCTCCTATCGTTTTCCAACCGAGGAGGATTGAGCCGAGTAAGCCACCGCCGGCACCTGTGAAGAGGGATAGTTCATTCATTCTTGTCCTGTCACTTTTTCCCACTCTTCAGGATGATTAATTTCTACATGCCGTTCTAAAGACGCATAACCGTGTATTCTTTGCCCCTTTTTGTTCGTTCTCCATCGCTTAGTTTTCCAGTTGCAGAATTTACATTTGATATAATCTGTTGGATATTTTGAGGGGGTGGTGGTCATAAGGTGCTGAAATTAATTGTTGTTATTAGTTGCGGCATACTTCACCCATTTTCGGATACTTTCTTTAATATCTCTTAGCGTTGCAGCTTTGTATTTTTCAGGGTATCGTTTACCCTTGAAATATTCACAGCATTCAGAGCATTCCATTGTTTCAGCATTTCCTACGACACATATAATCGTGATATCGCCCGTCTTGCTTAATCTCTCATACATAATCCGTTGTCCCAGGGGTAAGTCTCCGTTGTGCGTTTTCCATTCAAGCATTAACGCCTTGCCATTGATTTCAACAATTCCATCAACATCACCAAAATTGATTCGCCTTGGAAAGCATTCTGCAAACACTTCTATCTTTGGTCTCCGCTTTGTGTTGAAACAACCATGCCTTTCACATTCCCATTTTAAAGGGTTATAGCCGTTATCGTTTTTGGGCATCCCACCAAATCACTTTTGCATTTATCTGTTTTCCCATTACGACAACGGCACTTGGAAAAGGGGCTGCTGTATTAGAGCCTGGCCATTGCAGTCGACCGCGAATAAATCTAATCTCTCCTTGAATGCAGTTCTCCCACCACCATTCGGTATCGGGGCGGGCCGGCACTAAACAAACAACGGTAGCACCATTCTCGGATTCGGTTTTAGCCTTTTGCATCCAGGCCTTAATTTCCCGCCCATAGGGTGGGTTAACCCAACAGGCACCGGCCCACCGTTGAGAAAGGCCATTGTCTTGCCGTGAAAAATATCGCTCGCATTTATGGTTGGCCTCGGAAGCGCAAACATCTAGGGTAAAACTGAACTCATCATTGAGCAGATCGAAAAGCCATTGAGGGGTTTCCCATTCCGGGGTTTCGCTCATCTGATACCAATCGCCACGTAAAAGATGGAAAGCTGCATTGATGGTAATCTCACCAGCATCTACTTTCTCGATCAGCTCGGGCTTTTTATCTGCTATGGCCTTAAGTTTTTCTTGGCTAGCGCCAGTAGAATAGACAGAGCGGTGTCGGGGTTGTTTGCGTCCGATGGTATCAATAATTTCTTTTATGTGGGGAATTTCCCCACATCCCTCTAAATCTTGCCTTGCAGTGCCAACAGTTTTATGATCTATCCCTAATCCCTTAGCTATTCGCCTATCAGATAATTGAGGGGTTTCTTTTAATTGCTGATTTATGAGTTTTCTTTTTTGATCCTGAGAAAGATGTCGTCTTGCAAGATTCAACTTTCTGATATGTAATTTTTTTTCTTCCTCTGTTAAATCGAAACGGGTAATAGTGGGATAGTCAGATATTCCCAATTCTTTGCATATCTTTAATCGATTGTGTCCGTCTAAAACATTGCCTATATCATCAAGTTCTATTGGTATTTGGACACCACGAGAAATTATGTCTTCCTTTAATTCGTTATATTCTTCTGGTGTGAGGTCAGGAAATAGCTGGTAACCCATCTTTTTTTACCAATTTAATGATTCCTTTTACTTCTTGTTTTCTCGTGTTGATTGCGGACTCTGTTATATCCCAATAAAATTGATAAAGTTTAGGCTCGTATCGCTTGATATATTCGATAAGAATTATTGCTTCTCGATATATCCGCTTTGTTATTTTCTGAGATCGGTTTTTATGGAATCGGTTAATTAAAACATGAATCTGCGTATGATGCGTGGGGCACAATGGGATTATGTTTTCTGAAATGTCTTCGCCATCCAATTCCATCGGCACTATATGGTGAAATTCTATAATTGGAATATTGCATATAAAACAAAGCCTGCTAAACTTAGAATTAAATAGAGAAATGTGACATCCTGGCAAAGTGCCCAAAGATTCCGTCAATATCTTTGTTGGGTTTTCTGAATCTTTTAAGACGCTTTTGCTAAATGGGGATTCTTTTAATTCTGAGATTGATTGATTCATAACTCTATGGCCGATTATAGATTACTTGTCGATAAGGAATTTCATTAATCCCGATCCCCGTTATCTGTGAGATAATCGTTGCGTTTTTTAGATCGGGGGTCCGGTAGCCGTAAATCCAACTCCTGACCGTGTATTGATTGATCCCAGCCCTTATAAGATCTTGGCGATTTTTTTTGATGAAATTGCGGAAGGTAAGATTTTTCATGTGCCTAATGATACAATAAGTATATCTCGGTTGTCAACTCATTTTTTTATTACAATAATATCAAGTAGTTATCATAATAATCAAGAAAATATACAGAATGTATAAAAAAAGCCTTGACATCCCCATTCTAGTTTTTTATAATGCCTTCAACATCAATCGGAGGCCCCATGTCAATTCTCCACGTAATCCGCAAAGACGGCGAAGGCAGAACCAAATCCGTCAGACTCACCCAACGAAGTGCAATTCTCGCTTTTTGCCATGAATGCGTAGGTTTCAACCACTATGAGGTTGAGCTTTGTACTGATCCTCTATGTCCTCTCTATCCATTCAGAAATCCCAAGGCGAGAAAAAGCGACAGAGAGGTAAGCGAAAAATCGATTCAAGCCCTGCAAAAAGCAAGGCTGCAATCTCAGGAATCGAAGCAAACCTCTAAGTAAGAGGATAAGCATGTCCACCCAATTTCTCCAAACCGAAAACGATTCCTTGAACGAACTCCTCGACCGCTCCCTATCCGTCCACAAGCAGACACTAGGGGCCCTAGGGCCTGAGCCATATCAATATTTGGAGGCCACCGTGGACTTGCTAGAAAAGATCATTGAGGAGCTGGAGGTAGTTAAGGTGGGGGATAAGCCATGAAACGCGACCTATCGAATCTCACTGAGGAAGACATTCGCAAGATAAAACTTTGGCTCAAAGGTGATCCGGGAAATTGCCCTAAGATAGCATGTTATACGTGCGACGAGTTATTTCCAAGCAAAGATCCTCGTTGCCCCTGCGTTAAACACTCCAGATCTTACGTCACCCGCGTAGCCAAAAAGATAGTCAAAGAATGGGAGGCCCCATGAACCAACTAACAGAACGCTTTATGATTGACCTTTTCGAGGACCGCAACGGCGGCCCGCCCTACCTGCTGGATTCCGTAAAGGTTGCCGAATTAGACGCAACCGATCTCACCGCAGATCAACTTGAGCCAATCCTGAAAGCACAGATCATGCTCAATCGTAGGTGGGAATATCGGAAGATGTATTATGGCCTGGAGGAGAGGCCACTGTGACCCTCAGACGAGCAATCATAATCTTTTTAGCCACCCTGCTCATCTACATCATCGTGTGGGTGGGGATAGGAGGACATCATGGAATTTAAGGTAGGGGAGAAGGTGTATGCTAATCCTCAAAATATTTGTCCTGAAACTTACGATGAATTTTGCGAACTTTACCCTAGTAAGATAGCAAGAATTACCGATTTGAATGATAAATATGCCTATTTTGAATCTGGCAACTGCTATCGCTATTGCTTTCCGATTCTTTCCCTCTCCCCCATCTACCCCTTCGAGGGCAAGCGCTACTACTGGGATGGGGAGCCGAAGAGGTTGCCGAAGGCGGGGGAAGTGTTTCTTAATATCAGCGGCGAGCCTAAAATGGCACC